>LDZS01002348.1_pt1 | contig 112917 bp, 107 predicted proteins | sample 615471 | NCBI WGS metagenome assembly LDZS01 (sample SAMN03408295, study PRJNA278302) | terrestrial metagenome | isolation source: oil reservoir sample K3 | place: USA: Alaska, North Slope, Kuparuk formation | collected 2013
CTGGCCAAGGCCATAAAGGCCCGGGCCATCACCGAGATGCGCCATGCCGAGGCCCTGATCGAGCGGATCCTTTTCCTGGAGGGGAAGCCCATCGTATCCGAACTCGACCCCGTAAACATCGGCGAGGACGTGAAAGCGATCCATGAAAACGACCTAAAAAGCGAGTACGCCGCCGACCGGGCCTACAACGAGACGATCAAGCTGGCCCAAGAGGTGGGCGACAACGCCACCAAGGTCCTCTTGGAAGGGATCCTGAAGGACGAGGAGGAGCACGTCGACTGGATCGAGGCCCAACTTGAGCAGATAAAGCAGATGGGCCTTGAGAACTACCTCACCGAGCAGCTGGAGGAGGACTAGCTTGGAGGCGGCGGGGCAGGATCCAGCCCTCGGGTCCTGTCCCGCTGCGGCCTTGGTGCCGCCCAGGGCCTACATTACGGTGTCAAAAGAAGATCCCTGATCCCCGGCCCAGCACCACCCACGTGAGAGGCCTTTTTGGGCTACTCTTAGCAGCCCTTCAAAGAAGCGCTCGTCAGCCGGGATCTCATCCGGGACCTTTGTACCCGTGCCGATAGCTGCTGCGAGAATCCTCGCATGAATTAAAGCTTTTCACGATCCGGGTGGGCACTCACTGTCGAACGCCTGATAGGGGGGCCTTCACCGAAAGGAGCTCCCCTTTGAGCCAGCCGACGGTATGGTGGCCCCAGGCGAAGGCAACAAGGCCCGCACACACGTTCCCAGTGATGATCCCCCACCACACGCCCAAGACCCCAAGCCCCCCGAGGAGGGAAAGCCCGTATGCTCCAAGGACCTGGAGGACAAGCGTCCTGAGGATCGTTACAAGAAGAGCCCGCTCCCCCTTTCCAATACCGTTGAACATGGCGCTGGTGAGCATACCGAAGGGGACGGTGGGGAGGAAGACGGTCATCCATCGCAGGAACCTCACGAGCTCAGGCCTCAAGGCGGCGCTCCCTGCGGAGTAGGTGAAAAGAAGAGCGAGGTAGGGTGCCAGGATGGCCACCATCCCCGCCACGATGAGCTCCAAGACCAACCCGAACCTCACCGCATAAAGATACGCCACCCGGAGCTTTTCCACCTCCCGCGCCCCATAGGCAGCCCCGCAGACGGCGGTTACCCCGGTGGCCATCCCCATGAGGGGGATGGTGCCGATGGTAACGATCCGCCAGCCGGAGGTGAAAACCGCCACCCCGGCCTCCCCGGCCACCCGAAGCAGGATCCAGTTGAGGAGGAATGCGGAAAGGGACATGGAAATTTGGGAAAGGGAGGCGGGAACCCCCACCCGCATGATCTCGAAAAAAAGCCCCCCATCCCACCGGAAGAGCCTTGGGAGGAGCTCCACGTAGGTGTCCCGCTTTAGGAAGAGCCAATAGAAGACAAGGAGTGCGGAGACGAACTGTCCGAAAAGGGTGGCCCAGGCTGCCCCCACCACCCCAAGGCCCAGCCCGTAGATGAACAGGGGATCGAGGACGATGTTTAGGAGGGAGCCGGCGAGCATGGCGTACATGGCCCGACGGGCATCCCCCTCCCCCCGCAGCACCGCAAGGCCGATGTTGGCTAGGAACACGAACACGGCGCCGGAGAAAAGCACCCGTGCGTAGCCGCTGGCGAAGGCCCCGGTGGCCTCCTCGGCCGCCATCCCCCGGAAGATGTGGCCCGAAAGCGGGGCCAGGACGACCGAAAGGAGGACAGCCAATCCTAGCCCTGTTGTGAACGCATGCAGGGCGGCGTTGCTCGCCCCAGCGCGGTCTTTTGCCCCGATCCTGCGGGAGATGGCGGCCGAGCCCCCGACCCCGATCCCGGTGGCCAGGGCCATGAGCCCCATGAAGAACGGGAAGAAAAGCCCCACCGCCGCGAGGGCCCCCTGTCCCAGCCCCGCCACCCAGACGGCGTCCACCACGTTGTAGGCCGACTGGACAAGCATCGCCGCCATCATGGGGAGGGAGAGTTTTAGAATAGCCCGACGGGGGTCCCCAAGCAGGGTTTTCACGCCGGGAGTTACCCTCTCCACCTGTTCCCTCACTCCACCGTGGCCCGGCGGAACATCCACTGGGCCAAAAGCCCCATGGCCAGGGCCAGCCCCACGATCACGGCGATCCCGGTGTACATCGCGCCCCAGTCCCAGCCGTGCAGGGTGAGCTCCCGGATGGGGGCCACGGCGTGGGTCACCGGGTTGACCCGGGCGATGGCCGAAAGCCAGCCCGGCATCGCCTCCCGGGGGAAAAGGGCATTGCTGGCAAACATAAGGGGCATGGTGAAGAAGTTGACAATGGCCATGAGGGTTTCCTGGGTCTTTATCGTCACGGCCATGGAAAGCGAAAAGCCGCTCAGGATGGTGCTGAAGATCATGGCGATGAGGAGGATTGCAAGGATTCCCACGGGCCCTGAGGCAAAACGCACCCCAAAGCCCATGGCGATGAGGATGATCACCAGGACCTGAATCCCTCCCTGGAGGGCGGCGGCCAGCATCTTCCCCAAGGGGATCGCCCCGCGGGAGATAGGCGCTGCCATGAGCTTTTCAAGGTACCCAAACCTCCGGTCCCAGATGATGGAGATCCCCGAAAACACCCCGCCGAACAGGACCGTCATCAGGATGATCCCCGGGGTCATAAAGGCAAGATAGCTTTGCGTTCCCAGCATCTGCTGGACGTATTGGTTTTTGGCAAACCCCTGCATCACGTTCCCCATGAGCCCAAGCCAAAGAAGCGGCTGGATCAAGGTAACCACCACCCGCACCTTGGCCCGGAAGAACTTGATGAGCTCCCGCCAGGCCACGTACCAAATGTCCGATAGCATCGTCATCTCCGGATCCTCCTTGACATAACGCGGGCTCTTATGAGCTCCTCCCGGGAGCCCTCCGCCTCCCGGATCTCCCTCCCGGTGTAGTGGAGGTAGACGTCGTCCAGGGTGGGGCGCTTGAGCCGGATGGAATGGATCCCCGCGCTGCTCTCCTGGGCCAGGCGCACGATCTCGGGGATAAGTTGGTCCCCGTCCTTCTCCACCACGATGCGGTGGATCCCGTCAGCCGCAGACCGGACCTCCCGCACCCCGGGAAGGGCCCGCAGGGCGGAGAGGAGCGGCTCGAGCCTACCCTCGTCCCCAAGGAAGCGCACCGTGATGAGATCGCCGCCGATCCCGGCCTTCAAGGCCCCAGGTCGATCCAGGGCCATGATCTTCCCCCGATCGATGATGGCCACCCGGTCTGAGAGCACATCCGCCTCCTCCATGTAGTGGGTGGTGAGGAAGATGGTCATCTCATGCTCGCTCCGCAGCCTCTCGATGTACTCCCAGATGGTCTTCCTCGTCTGCACGTCCAGGCCCAACGTGGGCTCGTCCAAAAACAGGATCTTGGGGCGGTGGATCAAGGCGCAGGCGATATCCAGGCGCTTGAGCATCCCGCCGGAGTAGGTATCGGCGGTGTCGTTCCTCCTTTCCCATAGGCCGAAGAGTTTCAACACCTCTTCTCCCCGGCGGCGGACCTCCGCCCGGGAAAGGTGATAAAACCTCCCCTGAAGGTAGAGGTTCTCCCAGCCGGTCAAGCGATCGTCCACCGCGGTCTCCTGGGCGGCATAGCCGATGTTCCTCTTCACCACCCCGGGGTCGTGGCGGATGTCCACCCCCAGGACCTTGATCGTCCCCGAGGTGGGCCTGAGGAGCCCGATCACGCACTTTATGGTGGTGGACTTCCCGGCCCCGTTCGGGCCCAAAAAACCGAAGATCTCCTGCTCGCTTATGGAAAAGGAGATCCCGTCCACTGCCCTTACGCCGCCTTTATAGACCTTGACGAGGTCGTGAACGTCGATTGCACTCATCATCCTTCCTCCACCAGTTTTGCGAGCCTGTCCCGTGCCTCCTCCAAGATGCGGAAGGCCTCCTTGGCCTTCCCTTGGGAGAAGGCCTGCCGGACGAGCTGGGCCATCCTGGGCAGGAGCCGCATGGGGTGGTTGGGGTCGTCGAATGCTTTCCATACCGCCTGCTCCTTTATTCCCAGCTCCTTGAGCCATTCCTTACGCCTGTCCCAGAGCTCGTTCAGGTACCTTTGACCTTCGAGGGTGAGCTCCCAGTACACCTTGTTCCCCACCGGCCGGGCGGCAAGCAGCCCCCCATCGCCCAACATCTGGAGGAGGGGGTAGACGGAGCCCGGGGAGGGCTGCCAGCCCACCTCCCGCTCGATCTCCTTTATGAGCTCGTAGCCGGTCTTGCTCCCCTGGGAGAGGAGCTTCAGCACCCAGAACTTAAGCATCCCTCTTGCCGCCATCCCAGCTCCTTTGGAACCGATATATCGGAGCCGATTATAAGGGGGAGGGAGGTTTTTGGAAAGGCGATTGGGGGGTTGGTCTCAAGGGATGAGCTCGGTGTTTTGATCGAGGCGGGCGCAGGCGTGGGCGATGAGCTTGGCCGCGTTCTCCAGGTCGGGGAAGGAGACGATCTCGCAGGGGGAATGCATGTAGCGGTTAGGGATGGAAACCAGGGCGGTAGCCACCCCGGCCCGGGTTAGCTGGATGGCGTTGGCGTCCGTTCCGGTGCCCCTGGGGGCGGGTTCCACTTGGAAGGGGATCTTCTCCTTTTGGGCGGTCTCCACCAGGAGCTCAAACAGCCTGGGGTTCACGTTCGCCCCCCGGGCCAGCACCGGCCCCTCCCCCAGCTTCGCCTCCCCCACCCGCTTCTTCTCCCCCTCCATCCCCGGGGTATCGGTGGTGAAGGTCACGTCCACGGCGATCCCCACCTTGGGCTCCAGCCCGAAGGCACTGGTCCTGGCCCCCCGCAACCCGATCTCCTCCTGCACGGTGGCCACCGCAAACACGGCACAGCGGGGCTTGAGGTCCCTGAGAAGTCTCAGGGCCTCCAGCACCACGTAGGCACCGATCCGGTCGTCTATCCCCCGGGCCACCAGGAGGTCGTCCGCCAAAAGCTGGGGCCCGTAGGCCAGGACAGCGGGATCCCCCACCGAAACCCGCTCCTCTGCCTCCTTTTTGGACTTGGCCCCGATGTCCACCCACAGATCCTCAAGCTTCACCACCTTCTTCCGCTCCTCCTCCTCCAGGAGATGAACCGGCTTTCGCCCGATCACCCCCAGTACCCTCCCCGACCTCCCCTTTATCCAGACCCGCTGCCCGGGGAGCACTTGGGGGTCCCAACCCCCGATCCCCTGAAGGTAGATAAAGCCCTTCTCATCGATGTAGGAGACCATGAGCCCGATCTCATCCAGGTGCCCGGCGAGCATCACCCTGGGGCTCGCCGATTCGTTCACGGCCGCGAAGGCATTCCCATGTAGGTCCTTCCAGGTGCGATCGGCAAAGGACCCCGCCTCCTTCAACCATACACCGGCGGCCTCCTCTTCAAACCCCGACGGGCTCATGGTGGAGAGGAATTCCTTGAGGAACTGGAGTCTTCTGTCATTCATCCCCTTCAGCCTCCCGATCTTCGTTTACGGATTGTAACTGCTTGGGGCCTTAGGTGCATATGCTCAGCAGGTGAGGTGCAAAAGGGCGCAAGTCCTTTTGGTGGGGGAAAGCTCGTTGTAGGCTTCCACGGCCTCGGCGGTCTTGGTGGCCAGGAGCTCGATCCCCCGGCGGCGGGTGCTCTCCTCCGCCTCCGGGGTGAGCTTGAGCAGGCCGGAGAACCCGGTGCCCACTATGATGAGCTCGGGGCCCTCGGCCAGGGCGGCCTCCAGGTCCTCGGGGTGAACCCGGTGTCCCTCCCTCCGCTGCCAGGGGCGTACCTGCCCTGTAAGGATCATGATGTCCTGGGTCCATACCTGCCCCTCCACCTGGATCCGGCCGAACCTGTATCCGGAAAGCCGCATCCTCGATCACCTCCGGGGTGATTTTACCGCCCCTAGATGTAGCCGAGCTGGAGGGCCACGATCATCCCCGCCCCCAGGAGGAACATGACCGCCCCAGAAACCAGGTGCAGCTTCCCGAGGCGCTGCGACCGCCACCTCTCCGCCCGGGCGGTGGTGGTGAACCCAAGATGCACCCCCAGCGTGATCAGAAGGAGCGGGATCACGAAGATGAAGTTGTAGAAAAGCAGGTACAGGATCCCGGTGGTGCGGGTGGTGGTCTTGGAGAGCAGGGCCAGGATGGCGATGTAGGGGCCGGAGGAGCAAGGGAGGAGGAAAAGCGAATCCAACACCCCCACCACGAACGCCCCCGGGACCGATACCACCGAGGAGGTGACCCGCTTTACCAGCGGCCGCCACCTCTGGGGTACCTCGATGGTGAACCACTTCCCGTAGGCGAAGTAGTCCTTCATGTTCCACAGGCCGAGCAGGATGGCGAGGATGGATACGGCCAGGATGAACGGCCGCTGCACCCCGGCGGCCTGGATGGCGGTGAAGATCCCGATCCCCATGAGGAAATAGGAGATGTAGATCGCCGCCACGAACGCCAGGCCCGCCTGCAGCACCTTCCCCCTTTTCCCGGCCACAAGCAGGGTCCCCAGGAGCAGCACCAAAACGGCAAACGTACAGGGGTTCACGGAGTCCGCCGCCGCGGCCAGGACCACCGCCGGGATGGTGAGCTTCTCCGCCAGGCCGGCGCTCGCCCCCTTGACCTTGGCGAGGGGTGAGGGGGCGTTCTGGGCGATCGCCTCCCGGATGGCGTCCTCCAGGGCGAACTCCTCGGCCCTGCCGGTGAGGGGCTGGGGGTCCTGGCCGGGGCGGTAGAAGGTGCCGCCGACATCGGCCACCTCCCCGATGAAGATCACCGGGGTGGACCAGGAAAGCCCCTCGATCCCGTAGGCGGAAAGTAGCTTTTCCAAGAGCTCCAGGGCCTCCTCCTCCCGTACGCTGTGGTAGACGACCTCAAGCTCCGGGTAGTTGGGTAGGATCCCTTCCAAGAACTCCTCCACCCGGGCGCAGTGGGGGCACCCCTCGTCGTAGAAGAACACCATGGTGGTGGCCAGGGCCGGCAGGCCCAAGACGAAGAGGGAGAGGAAGAGCACCCTCCGGAACCCGGTCAAAACCCCTCCCTGGAGGGAGTCCGGCAAGCGATCAGCCCTCCCACAGGGCGAGGTCCCCGTAGCGGGCCCTCCACTGGGGGAGGCCGCCGATCAGGCAGCGGGCATCGGGGAACCCGTTCCCCCTGAGCCACAGGGCGGCCTGGCAGGCGAAGGTGCCCGCATCATCCACGCACCAGATCTGAAGCTTCCCCTCGCCCACCGGGGGAAGGCCCTGGGCCCAGCCGGGCACCTCCTGGAGGGAGAGGTTCACCGCCCCGGGGAAGTGGCCGGAGGAGAACTCCTCGGGGGCCCTGAGGTCGACGATCACCTGATAGCTCCGGGCCAGGAACTGAGGCTGGACGGCGTAGCCGCCGTAGTATGGCTGTCCTTGGGGCGGGGCATGCTCGACCCCCTCTCCCCACACGATGAAGGCGTCGCCCACGGCGTTCCACCAGCCCAAAAGGCCCCCGGAGATGGCGCGGGCGGCGACGAATCCCCTTTCCTGAAGCAATTTGGCCGCCTGGGCCGCCTGCCCGCCTGTGGCGTCGTAAAGGTAGATCGTGAACTCCCTGGGCAGCCGGACAAGCCAGCCCTCGAGCTCGGAGAACGGGATGTTGATCGCCCCCAGGAGGTGTCCCCGGGCGTACTCCTCCGGCGGGCGGAGGTCGATCAAGAGGTAAAAGCCGTAGTAGAGCGTGGAGGCGGAGCCCTCATATGGGGCGGCATCGCGCACGGTGCCGGTTATGGTGAGGGTTTTGCGCTCGGCCCGGGGGTCGTTGGAGTATACGTACACGTACTTGTGAACCTGTCGGCCCCCGTAGCCGGTGGAATCAAACAGGGCCACGAGTTCCATGGACTCCCCCGGCGCCAGCTCCATCTTGGGGAGGGGGGCGGAGGTGCAGCCGCAGGAGGTGGAGGGCTGGCGGTCGAATATCAGGGGCGCGTCCCCGGCGTTGGTCAGGGTGAAGGTGGCCTCCACCAAGAGCCCCTCGGCCACGGTGCCGAAGTCATAGGTCTCGGGGTCCACCACCAGCCTGGGCCCAGCCCAGCCCACGCCAAAAAGGAAAACCACAGCCAAAGGGCAAGCCAACCATTTGATCATCCCAACCCCTCCTTTGCGTGCATTCTAACCTACACGCCCCGGCCAGCCCAGGTTCCCTAATTGGAGGGGCGCTCGACGGCGTACAGGATATCATCCCAAGGGTGGCGGTAAAGCGGCATCCCCAGGCGCTTTTCGTCCAGGATGTGGCCGATAAACCCGATGGAGCGGCCGAGGACGAACAGCCCGTTCAGCGCCCCGGCCTCGATAACCTCGTCAATCTCCCGGGAAGAGTAGCCCAGGGACGCCAGGAGATCCACGAACAGGACCCCGATGGTGCCGTCCACGTTCAGGATAAGGTTCTCCCGCTTGGCGGTGGTCACCCGCTCCACCTCCAGGGCATAATCGAGGAGCTCCGTCTTCGGGAATTTCTCTCCAGCATAGGCTTTAAGAAGTTCCACGCGCTTGTCCGGGTTCCGCACCGACTTTATCCGGTGGCCGATCCCCGGGATGAGCTTTCCTTCCTGCTTCATCCGCTCCACGAACTCGTCCGGTGCAAGGCCCTGTTCTTTAGCCCACTTGAACCAGTGGGCCGCCCCGTCGATGGCCCCGCCAAAGCGGGGTCCGACCGTGAGGATCCCCGAGGCCAGGGCCGACACCAGGTCCTTCCCGGCCCGGGCCGCCACCCGGGCGTTGTGGGCCCCGGAGACGGCCGGTCCATGGTCGGCCACGACCTTCAGGACCATCTCGATGAACTCGCTCGCCCACTTTGGGAAGCGCCGTTTGAACCAGAGGAGGGAGATCACATCCCCCAGGGAATACCCGCCCTCGATCACCTCGGACATGGGCACCCCGCAATAGGTGGGCTCCTCCCCCCGGTCGTCGGAGATGGTGCAGATGAAGTTGCGGGGGCGCCGCACCTTTCCTTGCTTCAGGGCCACGGCGAAGTCGAGCGGGAGCTCGGGAACCTCGGGCTCTACTGTCTCCTCGATCTCTCCCTTTTCTTTGAGTTCCTCGTAGGTGGCTCGGATGAGCTCCGGGAGCCCGTCGAAGGAGTCCGGGACGAGCGCCCCTGCCTCCTTGAGGGCCCGGTTTTTGGCGACCGCGGTTTCCCGCTCCCTTCCTGCCCGGGCCCCGGCGTGGCCGAACTGGACCTCGCCCGGGAAAAGCCCCGCGCAGGTGCCGATGCACCAGGCGATGAGAGGTTTTCTGATCTCTCTTTTCTCCAAAGCTTCCATTACCCGGTATTCGAGGGTTCCTCCGATCTCCCCCAGCATGACGTGGAACTTCACCCGGGGGTCCTTCTCGTAGCGGCGGAGGTGGTCCAGGAAGTCGGATCCTGGGAACCTGTCCCCGCCGATGGCGATCCCCTCCACGACCCCGTCGGCGTTCCTGGCGATCACGCTTGCCAGCTCGTTGAACAGGCCCCCGGAGCGGGTGACCAGGCCCACCGAGCCTGGGCGGTGGAGCTTCGCCGCCACGATGGCCTCGATGGTGCCGCCGGAGTTCCCGATGCGGAAGGCTCCGGCGGCTATCCCCCCTACGGTGGCCGGGCCGATGACGACCTTTCCCAGCTCCCGGGCCCGGTCGCGCATCCCGCGGGCAAGGCGCTCCGGAATCCCCTCGGCGATCACCGCCACGGTGCGGATGGTCTCCTCTTCCAGGGCGGCCATGGTCTCCCCGTAGGCGGTGCGGAACGACGCGAAGTTCACCATCACATCCGCCTCGGGATGGGCAGCGGCCGCGGCCTCCACCGACCGGTAAACCGGGATCAGGACCTCGTCGGTGCCGTAGAAGCACTTGTGGAACCTCTGGCTTCGGGTGGGGGCGACGATGGCCGAGATGCTGGGCTTTCTCCCTACGATGTAGTCGTAATCGAGCATCCTTTGGATGGGGGCGGCGTGGAGCCCCCAGAAGATGGCCACAGTATCCCGATCGAACAAGGTGTAATCCGGCTTCATGTCACGCCTCCTTCAGGGCCATGGGGACGATGGCCGTCATGTGGAGCTCCGGCCCGTACACCTCGCAGGGGAGCCCCAGCTCCTCGCACGCTTCCTTTATCCTCCGCAGCCCCTCCTGGTAACCGGGGCCGCCCCGGCGCACGTAGATCCGCACCCCCACCTTCTTCAGCCGATCCGCGTACTCCCTCAGGGCCTGGATGATGCCGTCGAACGTCCTTGAGACGTCGGTGAAGTTGGCGATCCCGCCGCCGATGATGAGCACCTTCGGCCGCCCTTTCGGATCGGGCTTCCTCGTCATGAGGTCCAGGACCGTCTTGGCGTAGGCGTAGGTCTCGGAGGTGGTGGGGTTGCCCGAGTACTCGCCGTAGTTGGCGAGCTCCCCGGCGGCCCCTAGATCCGCGATGGTATCGGTGTACACCACCGACGCCCCGCCCCCGGCCACCAGGGTCCAGATTCTCCCCTCGGGGTTGAGGATCGTTAGCTTCAGAGATGCCCCGGATTTTTCATCGAGCTCTTTTATAAGACCTTCCTCCGGGGTGAGCTCCCTCCCGAACGGGGCAGGAAATTCAATCTGCCCCCACTTTTTTCCCACCAGGAACTGAGCGGTGTCGTCGAGTCGCGCCACAAGATCCAGAGGAAAAACCTCGTCGTCCTTTATTACCACCGGGTTGAGCTCAAGGTAGGTGAAGTGGAGGTCACAAAACAGGCGATAGAGGCCGCTTGCGAATTTCCCGAACGCCTCGCGGTCCGGCACCCCCTCGGGAACGGAGGACCGGATGAGCTCCTCCACTTCCTCGATGGAGATGGTGGATGGGATATGAACTTCTACCACCTTGTCCCAAAGCTCCTCGATGTCTACTCCGCCCAGCGGAGACATGTAGGCCGTATCCCCATCGTCCCCGGTGGTGAAAGCGAGGTACCGCTCTTCTTCGGGGGCGTGGGGGATATACGGTTCCACTAGAAAATGGGTGAGCTTTCCCTCCACATTTCCGATCTTCATCCTTTTTTCTTGGTGGGTCTCGATCCAGGCCCGTACCTCCTCCCAGGTCTTGTCCACCTGCACGAGCCCGTGCTTTCCCCTTTTCCCGAAAAGCTGGTCGGGCTTTACGACGAGGCGCTCCTTTCTGAGCCAGGGATGCTTAGCTTGAAGCCCCGCAAGATCGGTATCCGGGCCCACCAGGGCTGCCCGGAACGGGTAGCGGAACTCGGCTCCGAAGTAATCGGCCCAATTCCGGTGGAGGATCGCCTTCCCGTGATACTCACGGATCCCTCGCTGTGCCATCCTTCCCCCTTACATGTGGTCCACGATCGCCCGGGCGAAGGCAGAGCAGGGGACCTCGTGGCCCTCTATCCCCTCTTTCTTCCACTCCCGAACGAGGTCATAGGTGCCGATCCTCTCGGCCAGGGTTCTTCTGAGGCCCTCCTCGATGAGCCGGGCCGCCTCCTTCCACCCCAGGTAATCCAACATGAAGGCGGCCGACAGGATCAAAGAGCCGGGGTTCACCTTGTCCTTCCCCGCGTACTTGGGGGCGGTGCCGTGGGTGGCCTCAAACACCGCATAGCCATCCCCGATATTCGCCCCCGGGGCCAGGCCCAGCCCCCCCACCAGGCCCGCCGCCGCATCGGAGATGTAATCGCCGTTCAGGTTCATGGCGATGATCACGTCGTAGTCGCCGGTGCGGGTGAGGAGCTGCTGGAACATGTTGTCCGCGATGCGGTCGTTCAAGAGGAGCTTATAGCCCTCGGCCTTGGCCCTTTCCATGTCGCCTTCGTAGCGCTGGGAGAGCTCCTCTTCGGTTATCACTCGGCCCTGAAACTCGGGCTCGGCGGCCACCTCGTACCCCCAGCGGGAAAAGTACCCCTCGGTGAACTTCTGGATGTTGCCCTTGTGCATCAGGGTGGCCACCCGCCGGCCGTTTTCCAGGGCCCACCTTAGGGCCTTCCTGATGTGGCGTTTGCTTTTTTCCTCCGAGGCCGGCTTTATCCCGATGGAGGCGTCGTCGGGGAGCTTTTCCTTCGGGACCCCCAGCTCGCCCCGCAGGAAGTCAAGCAGGCGCTTGGCCTCCGCGGACCCGGCGGGCCATTCGATCCCGATGTAGACGTCGTCGGTGTTCTCCCGCCAGATCACGTAATCTACAAGCTCTGGCCGCTTTATGGGGGAGCCTTGTCCGTACCACTTCACCGGCCGCACGCAGGAGTAAAGGTCAAGGAGCTGGCGCAGGGCCACGTTCAGGGACCTGATCCCGCCGCCCACCGGGGTGGTGAGGGGCCCTTTTATGGCCACCACGTGCTCCCGGATCGCCTCTACAGTGTCCTCGGGGAGGTACTCCCCGGTCCTTTCCTTCGCCTTCTCCCCGGCCAGGAGCTCCAGCCACTCGATGGAGCGCCCTCCCCCATAGGCCTTGGAAACGGCCGCATCCACCACGAGCTGCATGGCCGGGGTGATGTCCACCCCCACCCCATCCCCTTGGATGTAGGGGATCACCACCCGATCGGGGACGGAGAGTTTTCCCCCTTCCTCGATCCTGATCCTCTCAGCCATCACCTGCCTCCTTGCTTTTCCCGCACATAAGGGAGGATCCCCCCGGCCCGGACGAGCTCCACCCCCCGGGCGTCGAGCTCGACCCGCACCGGGACCTCTTCCCCTTTCGTCTCGTTCACCAGGGTCAAGATCCCCCCTGGGGAGAGCTCCCGCACCAAAAGGCGCAAGGCATCCCCTTGCTCGATCCTTTCGTAGTCCTCAGGGTTCACGAAGGTTAGGGGGAGGATGCCGAAGTTGACCAGGTTCGCGTGGTGGATCCTGGCGAATGATTTTACGATCACCGCCTTCACCCCCAGGTACATGGGGGCGATGGCCGCATGCTCCCGGGAGGACCCCTGCCCGTAGTTCTCCCCACCCACGATGAACCCACCGCCCTTTTCCTTGGCCCTCTTTGCGAACGCGGGATCGATCACCGAGAAGGTGTACTCGGCGATGGCCGGGATGTTGGAGCGTAGGGGGAGGATCCTGGCACCGCCCGGGAGGATGTGGTCGGTGGTGATGTTGTCCCCTACCTTTATGAGCACCTCCCCGGAGAGCTCCTTCGGAAGGGGGTCTTTGTGGCCCACGTAGTTGATGTGCGGAGCCATGTGAAGCTCCACCTCGTCCGGGTCCACCGCCGGGGCCAGGATCATGGAGTCATCGATGGGGAACCTTTCAGGCATCGAAACCTCGATGGGTGCAACGCCCAGCTCCCGGGGGTCGGTGAGCTCTCCCCGGATGGCGGTGGCGGCCGCCGTCTCCGGGGAGACGAGGTATACCTCGGCGTCCTTTGTGCCCGAACGGCCCAGGAAATTGCGGTTAAAGGTGCGCACCGAAATCCCACCTGCAGGAGGGGAGAAGCCCATCCCGATGCAGGGGCCGCAAGCACACTCAAGGAACCTGAAGCCAGCGGATACAAGTACCTGATAAAGGCCCATGTCGGCAAGGAGCATGAGCACTTGACGGGAACCGGGGGAGATGGCAGCAGAGATATCCGGGTGCACCCTCGCCCCCGTCTCTTGAAAGATCCTGGCCACGGTGATCAGGTCCCGGAAGGAGGAGTTGGTGCAGGAGCCGATGGCCACCTGATGTACCTTCAAGCCGGAGAGCTCCCGGACAGTCTTTACGTTATCCGGGGAGTGGGGGCGGGCGACCAGGGGCTCGATCCCCGAGAGATCGAGCTCGATCACCTCGTCGTAGTCGGCGTCGGGATCGGCGGAAAGGGGCCGGAAATCCCGCTCCCTCCCTTGGGCCTTGAGAAAGCGATAGGTCTCCCCGTCGGCCGGGAAGATGGACGTCGTGGCGCCAAGCTCGGCCCCCATGTTGCAGATGGTGGCCCGCTCCGGCACGGTAAGCGTTTTCACTCCCGGGCCGCCGTACTCGAAGGCCTTGCCCACCCCGCCCTTCACCGACAGGCGCGAAAGGAGCTCCAGGATCACGTCCTTGGCCGAAACAAAGGGCTTAAGGCGCCCCTTGAGCTCCACCCGCACCACCTTTGGCATCCTGAGGTAAAAGGGTTCCCCAGCCATGGCCAGGGCCACGTCCATCCCCCCGGCCCCGATGGCGAGCATCCCGATCCCCCCGGCGGTGGGGGTGTGGGAGTCCGAGCCGAGCAGCGTCTTCCCCGGCACGGCGAACCGCTCGATGTGCAGCTGATGGCAGATGCCGCCCCCCGCCTTGGAGAAGAAGGCCCCGTATTTGGCCGCCGCCGACTGGAGGAAAAGATGGTCCCCGGCGTTCTCCGGCCCCCCGGCCTGCAGGGTGTTGTGATCCACGTAGGAAACGGAAAGCTCCGTCCGCACCCGGGGAAGCCCGATGGCGGAGAAATGCAGCCAGGCCATGGTGCCGGTGGCGTCCTGGGTCAGGGTCTGGTCGATCCTGATCCCGATGGTCTCCCCCGGGGTCATCCTGCCCTCTGCCAGATGGGCCTTTACGATCTTTTGCACCATATTAAGCCCCACGTCCGCCTCCTTTCCGGCTGGAAATGGCACCACACAGGTCCGTTTTTTTCAAGCTCGCAAGACAGCCCAAACCCTGATTTCCATCAGGTGGTTCTTTGAAGGGGAGCGGCTTCCCACCTATAATCGGAACCGGAGGGGTGGGTGAGCGGACGAAACCGCCGGTCTTGAAAACCGGTGAGCCTAGTGCTCCGTGGGTTCGAATCCCACCCCCTCCGCCAGCCCACGACCAGGAGGGGAAAAGCCCGCGTTCAGCTCCCCACCCAGGTAGCCCCTGGCCCGGCAGAGCAGGGGGTCGTTGTAATAGGGGTTCCTGATCAGCCCCCCGGGGGCAAGGATCCAGGGGTGCCGACACAGGATGCAGGCGTCAAGCAAAAGCTCCTCCCCGGGAGCAACGTGGACGCTGAGGCCACGGCTCCGGTCCTGGCACCGGAAGACCGCATCCGTTACGTACTCCAGGCTGACTAGTTCCCGACGCCCCACGCCCCAGGAAAGAAGCGGCCGCATGTCGCAAACCCAGAGGATACGCAAGTAGCCTGCCCTTGAGGCCTCCTCAGCAATCCCCCGCAAATGCCAGGACATGTGCGTGATGTCGAACATCCCGTGGCGGAAGAAGACCTCCCGGGTCGGGAGGAAATCAACCCCCCGACGCCCCACCACCCCAGCAGGCAGCCCAAGCCAGCGGAGAAGCCCATCCCGATCCCCGTCACCGGGGAAGACGAAGAACACCCGGAAACCCCGCCGCAGCCCCGCTGCCACATACCTCCCCACCGCCGGCCCCACCCCAGGAAGCTCGTAAGCAACGGCATGCGAAACCACCCCCGACTGAAAGGAAGCCCCCAACCCCATCAACCTCCAGGGGTCCAGGGCCTCCTTGAGGAAGAAAAGGGCCAACCTGCTGAGTTGGGACATCTTGGGCTCGTTGTGTCCGTTCTCCCAGCGGGAGACGGTGACCCAATGGACGCCCAGGATCCTGGCCAGGTCGTGTTGGCTTAAATCCAGTCTGGTACGGACTTTATGCAACCAACTACTTACACTCCCTTGCCGCCCCTCTATTGACTCTAGCATCCGGACAGTGTAATATAGCATCTGTGCTAGCGAGGATGCTAGTGAAACTTGAAAAGGGGGGGAGTAAGCGATGCCTAGACCGGCAACCGGAGCGCGGAAGACGCTGGACAAGATCTCCATCTACATCCCGCAGGACAAGGCGGCCAAGTACGACGTGATGGCACGATTGCGGAAGCTTGCCGAGAAGAAGGATCGCTCCATCAACTATCTGGTGGTGCAAGCGATCATCCAATACCTGGACCGGGAGGAGAAGAAGACCTAGGCTGGTCTTGTTGCTGTAGGGAGTGCCGCCCCTGGGGGCGGCACTCCTGTGTGGTTTTTCGCCGAGGGGCGAGCACTCGGCCCGGGGTGTTTTTTGCAAGTTGATATGGGCCTTAAGGCTGTTTTGTTCGACATGGATGGCACCATCTGGGAAAACCCGGTGGACTGGGCCGAGGTGCGGGCGGAGCTGGGGCTGGGGCTCGACGGCTTGCCCATCTTCCAGCATTTGAGGCGGCTGACCCCGGAGGAGAGGAGGCGAGGGGAGGACCTCCTGCGGGCCTACGAGGCCCGAGGGGTGGAGGCCGGCCGGCCCGCCCCCGGCGCTGGGGAGCTCATAGAGTTCCTCCGGCAAAGCGGCCTTGTGTGCGCCCTGGTGACCAACAACTCCCGGGAGAGCGCCTTGGGGGTGCTCCGCCGCCACCCCCTCCCCTTTGATCAGGTGTTCGCCCGGGAGGACGTCCCCATGAAGCCCGATCCCCGGGCCTTCCTGATCCCCCTCTCCCAGCTGGGGATCCCTCCTCAAGAGGCCTGCGTGGTGGGGGATTCCCACCTGGACCTGATCGCGGCAAGCAGGGCGAACGTGGCCGAGGTCATCCTGGTGGCCCCCCGGGATTGGATGCGCCCCCTGTTCCCGGAAGGGACCCGCTTTCACGAGGTGCCCAACCTCTACGCAGCCAAGGCACTGCTCGCCAAGCTCGTCCACCACGGCTGAACCCAAGTCAATGACGGCTTAAGCCAATCCGGGTACAATCTATCAGGATGCCCAAGATCAAGCTTAAACAGGCCGTGGCCGACTGCCTGGCCAAGGGCTTTCCGGGGCTAAGCCAAACGGAAAGAGAGCAGCTTCAGGAGCTAGGGCTCATCCTCCACTTTGGGCCCGATGAGCTCGTCGCCCAAGAGGGCTCCTTTTGCTCGGGCGTTTACCTTGTGTGCCAGGGCCTTGTGGCCATCGGAAAGTACGCCCCCACCACCCACGACAAGCGCGTCCTCCGGTTCCTGGCCCCTGGGGAGTGGTATGGGCTTGAACCCTTTTTTCTGGAACGGGAGCCGGTCAACATACAGTTCATCAGGACCATCGTGGAATCGAGCCTGCTCTTCTTCCAGACCTCCCAGTTTCACAGCTTCCTCTCTCACCATCCTCAGGCCCTTTGGGACCTGTGTCGCTGGTTGAGCCGGGAGGTGGCGATGCTGGAGTTCAAGCTCACCCGGGAGGCCACCGAGTCCAGCGACCGGAACTTCGCGCTCTTCCTTTTGGCGCTGGCGAACAAGTACGGGGAGCCTTTGTCGGGCGACGCGGTGCGACTTGAGCTTCCCTTCACCCGGCAGACGATGGCGGAGCTGCTTGGGGTCTCCTTGGAGACCCTGATGAGGCTTTTGCGCAGGTTCCGGGAGAGGGGGCTCATCCACACCCATAGGCATCACGTTGAGATCACCTCAAGGGAACGGCTGAAGGAGGTAGCGAGGGCCTCCGAGTTTTACCTTACCATCATCGAAGAGACGCTATAGCGACTTCCCCGAAGAAGTAGGTCCTCAGGGCGGCAGGAAGGCCCAGGAGCCAGCCGGCTTGGAGTTCCGCTGCCCCCTCTTCCCGGAGGCTTTCCAGTGCCTTCCCCATGGCGCTGCGGGAGCAGCCGGCCAGGGAGGCGAGGAGGGAGGCGTTGGCGGGGAGTCTAAGCCGGCTGTCCTTCGGCTCGCCCCAACGCCACAGGAGCCAGGCCAGTGCCCTTTTCGGATCCCCTGCCAGGCTGTGCAAAACCGCCCGGTCAAGCCAGCCCTTGGCCAGCTGGTCGAGGAGGAGCCTTTGAAGCTCGGGGTCGGCCAGGGCCTTGCCCCAGTCCTGGGAGCTTATGAACCACACCCGGGTGGAGGTGAGGGCCCGGGCGAAGGCCCGGTACCTGGGGGTCGGTTCGGCCAGCCACGCCTCCACCCCCACCAGGTCCCCGGGGGAGGCAAGGAGGCTCGCCCTGGGTCGGCCATCCCGATAGAACCCCTGGACCACCAGCCCTGCCTCCACCACGTAGACCCCTGCGGCGAAGGCGCCGGCCTGAAAAAGGAGCTCCCCGGCGCTGAAGCTTATCCTAAGCGCCCCCGGGATCCGCTTGGCGGGCTCCACCAACCCACCCTTTCGCATCCCCTCCTGTCCCATCCTGGTTAAAGATCCTTGCGCGGGCTAGCCCCCTTTTAAATCGCACCTGACGGCTGGAGACCAGGAAATTTCCGTATCCTTTCCACCGTTTGGACCGGCAAAAGGTTTGCTTGCTACAGCGAAACGGCTGTCAAATTGCAGATATCCCTGGCCCAAAGCGCGGGAGAACCCTGTCAGGTGGAAACCCTGTTTTCAGAGTAGGCCCTAGTATTTATTCCAAAAAAGAAACCCCCGTTTGTGCGGATGGCAATGTTGGTTTCTCCCTGCCCCCCTAGCCTAGCCCCAGGAGGTGGGAGAGGATGTCGCGACAGGTTCAGGGGCAGGTTAGGGAGCGGGCGCCGGCCCCTTCCCAGGTCAACGCTTACGAGATGTTCCAGGCCCAGGTGGACCTGGTGGGGGGAAGGCTGGGGCTTCCCAGCGATCTGGTGGAGCTCCTCAAGCGGCCCGAGCGGGTGCTCGTTGTCTCCATCCCCGTCCGGATGGACGACGGGGGGATCCGGGTCTTTGAGGGGTATCGGGTCCAGCACTCCTCCGCCCGGGGGCCGTGCAAGGGGGGGATCCGTTACCACCCCCAGGTCACGGTGGACGAGGTCAAGGCCCTGGCCGGCTGGATGACCTGGAAGTGTGCGGTGGTGGGCATCCCGTTTGGGGGCGGGAAGGGGGGGATCGTATGCGATCCCAGCTCCCTTTCCCCAGGGGAGCTGGAGAGGTTGACCCGGCGGTATACGGCCATGATCCTCCCCCTGATCGGGCCCCAGCGTGACATCCCAGCCCCGGACGTGAACACCGGCGCCCGGGAGATGAACTGGCTGATGGACACGGCCTCCGCCCTGCGAGGTGAGCCCATGTACGCGGTGGTGACGGGGAAGGACGTCGCCCTGGGTGGGGCCCAGGGCCGCCGCGAGGCCACCGGACGGGGGGTGGCCATCATCACCCAGCTGGTCCTGGAACGCCTGGGCGGCGAGGTGAAAGGGGCCACCGTGGCCGTCCAAGGGTTCGGAAACGTAGGGTCGGTGGCGGCCTTGCTCTTGCATCAGGCCGGGGCCAGGGTGGTGGGCGTATCCGACGTGTCCGGCGCCTTCTACCGCAGGGAAGGGCTGGACATCCCCGAGCTGGTGCGGTACGTGGAACGCTCACCTCACCGCCTGCTGCGCGGCTACTCCGCACCCGGGGTGGAGGGGATCCCCCAGGAGGAGCTCCTGACCCTGGACGTGGACGTCCTCATCCCGGCCGCCTTGGAAGGGCAGATCACCGGGAAAAACGCAGATCAGATCCGGGCCCGGGTCGTCGTGGAGGGGGCGAACGGCCCCACCACCCCCGAGGCCGACGTGATCTTGGAGGAGCGGGGGGTGACGGTGGTCCCCGACATCCTGGCCAACGCCGGGGGGGTGGTGGTCTCCTACTTCGAGTGGGTACAGAACCTCCAGTCCTTCTACTGGGAGGAGGGGGAGACGAACGCCCGTTTGGCCCGGGTCATGCGGCGGGCGTTCCAGGAGGTCTGGGATTACGCCCAAGGGGAAAAGGCCTCGCTGCGGGCGGCGGCGCTGATGCTCGGGGTGGAGCGGGTGGTACAGGCGATCCGCTTGCGGGGGATATTCCCGTGACCCCTTATACCCCTAGCCTGCTGGTTCGGCCCGGGTTCGACGGGGAGGCGGTGTTGAAGCGGGCCTTGTCCCGCTGTGCGGCTCGGGGGCTGGGGGGGGCGGATCAACTCCTTGAGGCCCTGCGGGCCGGCGATCAGGTGGCCCACTCCGCTTTCCGCTACGCCGTAGCCCAGGAGGTCGCTTGCTGGCTGTCCCAACTGGGCTCCGTGTTCCGGGCGGTCTACGTACACGGGAGCACCGTGGAGGACCGGGCACGGCCCAGCTCGGATGTGGACCTCATAGCGTGGACGGGCCGCAAGCTGGACGCCGTGGGGAGGCTTTTGGCCCTGGTCGACCTTTCCTTGGCCAAGGCCTACCGGGGCCTCATGGGCCGGGACGAGCCCAGGCACCTTTTGGACGTGCAGCTGGTGGACGACGAGGAGGTGGAGCTCGGGCGGGGCTATGGGGCGGTGATCCGCTCCCCGTGGACCGCCCCCATCTGCATGTGGCGCCGCCCTTGACGCCACCTCCCGGGCGTGGTAAACTCCTTTAACTTCATCCTTAAGGAGGTGGTGCAAGGTGCGCAGGTGTTTTGCTTGGCGAATCCTGAAGTCCCCCACCTACCGGAGTATTTCCCTCCATCCGCATCACCATACCAAGGGCCATCCGGCCCATTAATCCGCTTTAAGTCCATTACATAACCCGCCGCGAGGCGGTGAGAGGCCTGGAGCAGTCCCTTCATCAAAGGTGTCTGCTCAGGAAACAGCTTTTTAGGCATACAAGGAGGTAAGAGGTGAAGCGTGGTTTTCTTGTTGGGATCGTATGTTTGGCTTTCACTTTGTCCCTCTTAGGGGCGGAGAAGGAGGTCTACGTTGTAGGCCTGGACGCTGCCTTCCCCCCGTTCACCTGGGTGGAGGAAGGACAATTCCGCGGGTTTGACGTGGAGGTCATGGAGGCCATCGCCGAGCTTCAGGGCTTCCGGGTGGAGTTCCGGGATCTCCCCTGGGCGACGATCATCACCGCCCTGGCCCAGGGGAAAATCGACGTCATCGCAAGCGGGCTCACCCTCACCTGCGAGCGCGACCAGGTGGTGGACTTCTCCCTGCCGTACTGGGAGGTGGATCAGGCGGTGCTGGTGCGCGAAGACTCCCAGCTCAACGCGATCACGGCTTTCTTCGGCACCAGCGTGGGGGCCCAGGCGGGGACGACCGGCTACCAGTGGATCGAGGACAACCTGCTTGGGAAGGCACCTGGGCTTTCCTTGCGGCCCTATGAAACCTATGACCTGGCGGTAAGCGACCTTGAGGCCGGTCGGATAGCCGCCGTGCTTTGTGACACCGACACCGCTCAAGGGTTTGTGGACGCCGGCCGCCGGGTGAAGATCGTGGGCATTGTGAAGACCGGGGAGCAGTATGCCTACGCCGTTACCGGGGGCGACCCCTATGGGCTGCTTCCCAGGATCAACGAGGGGTTGCGCCAGCTTTACCAGTCCGGGCGGTGGGCGGAGCTGGTCAACCGGTACTTCCCGGGCCGGCCGGTGTCCCCGGTGCCGCTCAAGCGGACCGAGCTCTGTGAGTAGGCAGTGAGGGGGCCGCCCATGGCGGCCCCCTCCCAGACATGGAAGCCCTGCTGCGAGAGCTGCCCTGGCTCCTGCGAGGGGTGGGGGTGGCGGTGGAGGTCCTGGCGGGGGTCATGGGGTTCGGGCTCCTTGGAGGGCTGGGTGCAGCGGTCCTCCAGGCCTATGGCCCCCGCCCCCTGGGCCTCCTGGTGACCGCGGGGGAACGCCTCCTGCGCGGGATCCCCCCGATAGTGCTGCTCCTCCTCGTCTTTTACCTTCCCTGGGACCTGCCACCCCTTCTTGTGGCCATCCTGGGGTTGGGGCTGTGCTCGGCTGCTTACCAGTCACAGATCTTCCGCACCGCCTTCCGCTCAGTTTCCATGGGGGAACTCCAGGCAGCCCGGGCCCTGGGGCTGTCAAAGACCCAGGCCATCATCCACGTGGTGCTGCCCCAAGCGGTGCGCCGCGCCCTCGGCCCCTGGTCCAACGAGCTTTCCTCCCAGATAAAGGACACCTCCCTGGCCTACATCGTGGGGGTGGTGGAGATCCTGCGCCAGGCCCGCTACATCATCTCCTATACCTACGGCAACTCCCTCCTCGTCTTTTGCTTCTGCGCCCTGCTCTACTTCCTCCTAACCAGGCTTGGCAACTCCCTCCTTTTCCGGCTGGAGGCCCGGCTTTGGGTCCCCGGTTTTGTGGACCGGCGCGGACACTTCCCCACAAGGAGGTGATGTAGGTGCCCGGGTTCCTCGAGCTTGCAGGCCGCATCCTCCCGGACCTCCTCCGGGGGGCGACCGTGACGATCGAGATCACCCTGGTCTGCATCTGCGCCGGTTTCCTCTTGGGCTGGGGGCTGGCCCTGGGCAGGATCTACGGGGGCAGGCTGCTTTACCTGGCTTGCACGGCTTACGTGGAGCTGGTCAGGGGAACGCCTCTCCTGGTACAGCTTTTCCTCATCTACTTCGGGCTGCCGGACGTGGGGATCGTGCTCCCCCCGGTCCTGGCCACCGGGATCGCTTTCGGGCTTAATACCGCCGCCTACCAAGCCGAGTACTTCCGGGGGGCGATCCAGTCCATCCCCGCCGGCCAAGTGGCCGCTGCCCGGGCCCTGGGCCTGACCCACCTTAAGACCGTCCGCCACATCGTGTTCCCCCAGGCCATGAGGATGGTGATCCCCGCCTGGTCCAACGAGCTCATCTACATGCTCAAGTACTCCTCCCTTGCCTTCGCCCTGGGGGTCCCGGAGATCATGGGGAGGGCCAACCTCATCGCCTCCCGGAACTTTAGGTACCTGGAGGTTTATCTGGTGGCGGCCGCCGTCTACCTGGGGCTGGTTTTGCTCTTCTCCTCAGTCTTGGGCCTGCTGGAAAGGAGGCTTAGGGTTCCCGGGCTGGTGAACTGAAGGGGGGCGCCGCCGGCGCCCCCCCGGCCCTACACCCAGCCCCGCAGGCGCATGGCCTCCGCTACCCGCGACACCGCTACCACATAGGCCCCCAGCCGGTTGTGAACCCCGTACTTCTTGGCCGCCTCATGGACGGCATGGAAGGCGGTGGTCATCTTCCGGTCGAGCCGTTCGTGAACGGTGTCCTCGTCCCAGTAGTAATTGTAGGCGTTTTGCACCTGCTCGAAGTAGGAAACCGTCACCCCGCCGGCGTTGCACAAAAAGTCGGGGATGACGTACACCCCGCGCTGGTGCAGGATCAGGTCGGCCTCTGGGGTGGTGGGGCCGTTGGCGAGCTCGGCCACGATCTTGGCCTTGATCTTGTCGGCGTTCTCCTCGGTGATCTGGTTCTCCAGGGCGGCGGGGAAAAGCACCACCACGTCCAGCTCCAGGAGCTCCTGGTTGGAGATGGGCTGAGCCCCGGGGAAGCCCACGACCGACCCCGTCTCCTGTTTGTGCTTGAGCACCTCCTGGAAGGGGAGGCCGTCGGCCTTGTAGATGCCGCCCTTGGAGTCGGACACGGCTACCACCTTCAGCCCCAGGAGCTCGGCTGCGAGCTTGTGGGCGAACTGGCCGGCGTTTCCGTAGCCCTGGATGGCGGCCGTGGCCCCCTTGAGGTCGATCCCCAGCACCTTGGCCGCCTCGCGCACGGTGTAGATGCCCCCCCGAGCGGTGGCATCCCCCCGCCCGGCCGAACCCCCCAAGGGCAGGGGCTTTCCGGTGATCACCCCTGGGGCGGAACGACCGGTCATCTTCTCGTATTCATCCATCATCCAGGCCATGATCTGGGGGTTGGTGTAAACATCGGGGGCCGGGACGTCGATATCCGGCCCGATGTAGTGGCCCAGGGCACGGATCCAGCCCCGCGACAGCCTTTCCAGCTCCCCCTGGGACATCTCCTTGGGGTTACATACCACCCCGCCCTTGCCCCCGCCCAGGGGCAGGTCCACCACCGCCGTCTTCCAGGTCATCCAGGCGGCCAACGCCCGCACCGTGTCGAAGGTCTCCTCGGGGTGGAACCGGATCCCGCCCTTGGTGGGGCCGCGGGCGTCGTTGTACTGCACCCGAAAGCCCTCGAACACCTTGACGCTCCCGTCGTCCATCCTAACCGGGATGCGCACGTGGAACTCCCGCATCGGCCAGCGCAAAAGCTCGTGCACCGCCGGATCCAGCTTGAGGACCTTTGCCGCCTCGTCCAGCTGCCGCTGGGCGATCTGGAACGGGTTGCTACTGTGTGACATGGATGCCCTCCTTTAGGCAAAAAATTAGGCCCCTTTCGGGGCCAGTTGCTCCCAAACCAAGGTCACAGCACATCCCTCCAGCTAGGGGCGCCTCCGCCCCCCTCAGCGAACCACCGCGACCGTTCGAAGGCATGACCATCTTGGCACGTTGATATTGTCATTTGACTATATCCCAAAACCACAGTTTGGCCAACCCCCTTGGCTGGTGGAGGGGATGACGGTGTAATGCTTTTGCCAAGAGGATTTCCACCCCCTTCACAGGGCGAGCGTTTCGTGGTATAGTAAGGGGGTGTGGGCCAGAGGCCCTTCATTTTTGCCTGAAAGAACAGGAGGTTTGAAGATGGAGCGTGTGGCGAACCTAGACGATAAGGTGCAGAAGAAGCACCTTGAGGAGCATGAAGTGGCCGACCTCCCGTGGATGGAGGAGGAAGAGGAGCGGCGTTCGCCCGAGAACCCGATCCGTACTTACTTTGATGAGATATCCCGGGTCCCCCTCCTCACCAAGGAGGAGGAGGTGGAGCTGGCAAAAAGGGTGGAGGCTGGGGACAAGGAGGCCAAGGAGAAGCTGGCCGAGGCAAACCTCCGGCTCGTCGTCTCCATTGCGAAGAAGTACCGGGGTTGTGGGCTTCCGTTCCTCGACCTCATCCAGGAGGGGAACCTGGGCCTGATGAAGGCCATCGAGAAGTTCGACTGGAGGAAGGGCTACAAGTTCTCCACCTACGCCACCTGGTGGATCCGGCAGGCGATCCTCCGGGCCATCACCAACCGTTCCCGCACCATCAGGGTCCCCACCCACATAAACGAGCTCATCCGCAAGATCTATCAGGCGGAGCGCGAGTACACCAAGGAGCACGGGGAACCCCCCTCCCTGGAGGAGCTGGCCGAGGAGCTGGACACCTCGGTGGAGAACATCGTAAAGGCCAAGAAGACCGCCCAGTACACCGCCTCCTTGGACACCCCCATCGGCTACGATGAGGAGGGCTCGGTGCTCGGGGACTTCATCGAGGACTCCGAGGCCGTTTCCCCCACCAGGGAATCCTTCAAGGAGCTCCTGCAGGCCGAGCTCCAGCGGGCCCTGCGGGAGAAGCTCACCCCCAGGGAGCGGCGGGTGCTGGAGCTCAGGTACGGCCTTGACGATAACCAGCCCCGCACCCTGGACGAGGTGGGGGAGATCTTCGGGATCTCCCGGGAGCGGGTGCGGCAGATCCAGAAGGAGGCCTTGGAGAAGCTAAAGAACTCCGATCTCCTCAGGAAGCTGGAGAAGTTCAGGCTTCTTGAGGAGGGGTATTAGTACGGGTCGGGCATTCGGGGTTAGAGCATCTGGGGCCGCTACGGGGGTCCTCATATAGGACCCCTTTTTTGCATTCCCCGCAGGGCTCGATGGGCCTTCCCGGCAGGGTGAACCGGCAGTCCGGGTAGCGGTTGCAAGCATAAAAGGTGCCCCGGCGGGGTGAGAATCGCTCCACCAGCTCCCCTTGGCCGCACTTGGGGCAGCTGACCCCGGTGGGCACGGGCATGGTGCGGTTGCAGTTCGGGCAGGCCAGGAACCGGCCGTATCTGCCGTGCTTGAGCTGCATGGGGGTGTTGCAGTCCGGACAGGGGGCCCCGGAGGCGGCCTCGGCCTCCGCCAGCCCCTGGGCCAGCTCCACCCGCCCCTCCCCGTACCGGTACTTCGGGTCCGGGGGGAGGCTCCTGGTGGTCCTGCACTCCGGGTAGCGGGAGCAGCCGAGGTAAAGCCCCCCCTTCCACACCCGCACCTCCATGGGGGCCCCACACTTGGGGCAGGGGACGTCCGTTAGCACCCGGAACGGCCGCTTCCCCTGCTTTATCCCCCCCTCCACCTGGGACAGCCGCTGGGAGAACCACCCATAGAAGGAGCTGAGCACCTGAACCCGATCGGCCTCACCTTCCTGGATGCGATCGAGATCCTCCTCCAACTTGGCTGTGAAGTCCTCCCGCACCGTCTCCGGGAAGTGGGCCCGCAGGAAATCGGTGACCACGTGCCCAAGCAGGGTGGGACGTAAGGAACCGTTCTCCCTCTTCACATAGCCCCGCTCCTGGATCACCGAGACTATCTGGGCGTAGGTGCTAGGGCGGCCGATCCCCTCCCGCTCCAGCTTCCTCACCAGCCCCGCCTCGGTGTACCTGCCCGGGGGCTCGGTCTTCTTCTCCAGGAACTCGAGCTCCGGAGGGGGGAGGGAAAGCCCCGCCTCAAGCCCCTCGGGGAGCATGACCCCCTCGTCCTCGAGCTTCCCCACCGGAAGCACCAGGGTGAAGCCGGGGAACACCGGCCAGGAGGCGGAGGCCTTGAATCTAAGGCCGCCGCAGGATATGGCCACCTTCCTCCTCCTCCACACCCCATCGGCCATCTGGGTGGCCACAAACCTCCTCCAGATGAGCTCGTACAGCTTAGCCTGCTCCGGGGTGAGGTGGGGGGCCACCTCCTCTGGGGTGAGGGACACATGCGTGGGGCGGATGGCCTCATGGGCGTCTTGGGCCCGTTTCTTGTTCTTGAACCTTCTGGGTTTGGGGGAGAGGAGCTCCTTTCCAAAGGAGTCCTTGATGAAAAGGCGCGCTGCTTGGATGGCCGAGTCCGCCACCCGGACCGAGTCGGTGCGCATGTAGGTGATGAGCCCTAGGCGCTTCCCCTTAACCTCCACCCCCTCGTAGAGCTGCTGGGCGACCTGCATGGTGCGGCGGGGGGAAAAAGAAAGCTCGCTTGCCGCCACCTGCTGTAGGGTGGAGGTGATAAAGGGAGGGGGGGGCCTCCTCTTGACCTCCTCCTCAACCACCTCCTCCACTTGGAAGCCGGCCCTAAGGAGGGTCTTCCGTGTCCTGTCGAGCTCTGCCGGGTCGGTGATGCGACCCTCCAGCTTGGCGGAGAACGGGGGCTGGGTGGGGAAACGGGCCTCCACCTCCCAGTAGGGCTCGGGGACGAATCCCTGAATCTCAAGCTCCCGATCGCAGATGAACCTAAGGGCCACCGACTGCACCCTGCCGGCCGATAGCCCCTCGTATCGGCGGCCGGCCAGGACCAGGGAAAGGAGGGGCGAAAGCTGGTAGCCCACAAGTCTATCTAGGATCCGTCTGGCCCGCTGGGCCTCCACCTTCCTTAGGTCCACCTCGGTGGGCTCTTCCAAGGCACGCCGCACCGCCTCCGGGGTGATCTCGTGCAGGAGCACCCGGGCGAACCGATGGCGATTCCCGTCCCCCAAGAGCTCCAGAAGGTCATAGGCGATGGCCTCACCCTCGCGATCCGGGTCGGTGGCAAGATAAACCACCCGGGCGTCCTTCACCGCCTTCTTCAGCGAGCTCACCACCCGGCGGTCCCTCACCACCCATTTGGGGGAAAACCCGTTCCCTATGTCCACCCCCAGCTCTCGTTCCGGCAGGTCGCGTACGTGTCCTTTTGAAGAGTGGACCTCCATCCCGTCCCCCAAGTAGGCGGACAGGGTCCTAGCCTTTGTCGGCGATTCCACGATGAGGACTTTCTTCTCTGTCATAGCGCGTTCTTCCCCGGGTGGGATTATGGGCACCAAGGGATGGGGACGCAAGGGGTTGACGTGGGGGTGGCCTGGGCTGAGGATTGTGGGTGGGGTGATAGCTGTGGGCAGAGTGGGGGGATTGGTCTTGGCAGTGGCGCTTTCCATCCCTGGGGCGGCCCAGGTGGTGATAAACGAGGTGGCGTGGGGGGGAACGGAGGCGTCCCCTTATGGGGAGTGGATAGAGCTTTACAACGCGTCCGATGAGCCGGTGGACGTTTCCGGGTGGGCCCTGGTCTGGGAGGGGGTTACCATCCCCCTGGGGGAGGAGTCGGGCGGCACCTTCGTGCTCCGAAGCCACGTGATCGAGCCCCATGGCTTTTTTTTGCTGGAGCGGGGGAGGGATGACACGGTGGTGGGCCGGCAGGCGGACATCATCTACCGGGGGGCCCTTTCCGACAGGGGGGAGACGTTGCGGCTCCTCAACCCCTGGGGTGAGGTGGTTTCCACGGCCAACCTCGGCTGCGAGGGGGGCTGGTGGGCTGGGGAGGCGGGGGCGTCCATGGAGAGGGTGTCCCCGGCTGCCCCGGACGACAGGTTTTCCTGGCGGACCGGGATTCCAGGCGGTTTTCTCGATGCCGCTGGGGCCGTCATCCGTGGCTCCCCCGGGGAGCCGAACGCCTGCTGGCTTTCCTCCCCCCGTATCCTGATGAGCTTGCCCCCCGGGCCCTTGACCGGGGTGATAAGCTGGGCCTGGCAGGCCCAGGACCCGGACACCCCAGCGGAGGACCTCGTCGTCAGCCTTAACGTTTCCTACGACCAGGGGGTTACCCTGCAGCCGGTGGTCGAAGGCCTCCCTGCTTCCGGATCCTTTGACTGGGATACCTCCGGGTGGCCCCCCGGGGAGGTGCTCTTGGTGGCCCGGGCCGAGGACCCCGACGGCTTCTGGGGCGTGGCCGTGTTGGCGGCCGAGCTAGGGGGATGATTCATCCCACCAGGCGCATGATGTCGCGCCAGGTGACGAGGAGCATCAGACCCAAAAGCAGCAGGAACCCCAGCGCGTGGATCGCCGCCTCCACCGCCGGTGACACCCTCCTCCGCGTCATCAGCTCAAACAGGGCGAAGCACATGCGGGCCCCATCCAGGGCCGGGATGGGCAGCAGGTTGAACGCCGCCAGGTTAAGGCTGATGAAGGCGATGAGGAGAAATGTTGCAAGCCCCCCGGCCTGTAGCCCCTGGGAGAGCAACCCCGCCAGCCCCACCGGCCCGGACACCGCCTGCCCGGCCGGGATGCTCCCCCGCACGAGCCCCCCCAGGAACTGGCCTAAGGCCAGGAAAAACTGGGCTACCTGCCGGGCGGCCAGCCAGATCGCCGCCCCCGGCCCCGGGCGCTCCACCACCTGGGGAAGGCCCGCGAAGCTCGCCCCGGACAAGAGGGCGTCGGGGTCAAGGGAGGGCAGGGCGACCTCCAGCCTCTCACCCCCTCGGCTAACCGAGAGGCTGCGACAGCCGTCCTCCAGCTCCCCATAAAGCTCGGCCAGCGACCCAACCCCGTGGCCGCAGGCCCCTTTTATCACATCCCCCGGCCGCAGCCCCACCTGGTGAAGCGGGGATCCCGGCTCCAACCCCTCCAGCTTGGGTAGGAAGACCTGGGTGGAGAAGTAGGCCCCCACCAGGTACCGCCCCTCGGTGGGGTCCCATTCCGGGGTTATCTCCACTCGAAGCCTTTCCCCGTCCCGGATGATGTCGAAGGGAACCGGCCCCGGGGAGGAGGCTTGGATGGCAGGCCCCACCTCGTCCCACAGCCAGACCTCCCGCCCCCCCACCTTGAGCACCACATCCCCCAGCTTTAGGGCCTTCTCCGCCGGCTTTTCCGGGACCACCCCGGCCACCTGGAGGCGGGGGAGGCCAAAGCCCATGAGCGCCCCCACGGCGATCAGGGCGGCCAGGAGGATGTTGGCCACCGGGCCGGCCAAAGACACGAAAAGCCTCACCCAGGCCGGTCGGCCGTAGTAGGTGCGTTCGAAGGGCACCCCCTGGGTGGTCCCCTCCTCCCCGGCCAGGCGCACGAAGCCCCCGATGGGGAACGCCCGCAGGGAGTAGCGGGTCTCCCCACGTCGGCGGGAGAAGACCACCGGGCCAAAGCCGATGGCGAACTCCTCCACCGCCATCCCCAGGAGCTTGGCGGCGAGGAAATGCCCGGCCTCGTGGACGGTCACCAAGAAGAGCAGTGTCGCCAGCACAAGAAGCCAGATCATGGGCGCCTTGCCTCCAGTTTAACCACCTTTTGGGCGTCCGGCCCCACTTTGTACCCCTCGGCGATGCGGACCCCCACCACCCAGGCGATGCCCCTTTGGTCACACACCAGGGGCCAGCCGGACCGCTGTTTTCGGGGGACCTGGGCCTCGGCCAGGAGGTCCTTCACCTTCTTGTGGCCGGGGAGCCCCAGGGGGCGGAGCCTGTCCCCCGGCCGCCGCGGCCTGACGATCAGGGGGACTTCTACCTTCCTGGGGTCCAAGTAGGCCACGAACCTCGATGGGGGGATCAGGCTTTCCGGCCGGGGGACCACCTCGGCCACAAGCCGCCAGCCTGGGAGCTCCACCTCCCCGGGGAGGGGCAGCTCCACCGGCTCGAAAGGGGGTTGCTCCCCCTCTTCCCGGACCAAAAGCAGCGTTTCCCCGTTAAGCTGGGCGGAAAAACCTCCCGGCAGGGCCACCTCCCCCTGCTTCCCCTTGGCCAGGAGTTCCAGGATGGCTTCTACGTGCACGCGTTCCAGGCGGCGGGCCCCCCCCAGGGCTTCTGCCAGCGCTTTTCTTATGGCCAGCGCCTGGACGGCCCGCGGCAGGGCCTCGAGCCGGGATAGGGAGAGCCCGGCGCCTGACCTCGCCCCCTCCAGCGCCCGTCCGGCCGCCCAATCCAGGGCCTCCTCCGCCTCGGCCCACAGCTCCGCCGCCCGGGCCAGGGCCTCCTCCGCCCTAGGGTTGTACCGGGAGAGGGCCGGCAAAAGCTCCAGCCGGACGGCATTCCTCAGGTAGCGGGTGTCCTGGTTTGTGGGGTCGTCGTGGAACGGGATGCCGTGCTCCTGGCAGAAGGCGCGGGTCTGGCTCCGGGATACGCAGAGGAGCGGTCGGATGTAAGGGGGGGAAGAACAAAGCATCCCCCGAAGCCCCCCCGGCCCCGCTCCCCGCAGGAGGTGCATCAGAACCGTCTCCGCCAGGTCGGTCCTGGTGTGCCCCAGGGCGATCTTCCCTGCCCCGGCCCTCCTTGCCGCCCGCCGCAGGAACTCCTGCCGCACCAGCCTGGCCGCCTCCTCCAGGTTCCTCTTCTCCCCCCGCGCCAGGGCCGGCACATCGGCCCGCTCATAGATGAGGGGGAGGCCCAGATCGTCGGCCGCATAGCGCACCACCCGGAGATCCTCGGCGGTGTCGGCCCTGATCCCGTGGTCGAGGTGAGCGATGGTGAGCCTTAAGGCGTACTCCTTCCTCAGCCACCAGAGGCCATAAAGCAGGGCCATGGAATCCGCCCCCCCGGATACGGCCACCAACAGATGCTCCCCGGGGGAGATCATCCCCTTTTTCTTCACTTCCTCCCGCACCCTATCCAGCATCCCAAACATTTTGCCGTCTTTGGTTGGCGGGGCCAAGGGCGCACCCTTACACTTTGGCCATGGAGCTTGCGGTGGTCTTGTGGGCGTTGGGGCAGCTTCCGGCGGCCATGGCCGGGACCGGGGAGGTGGTCCTTGGCCCGCAGCCGTGGCTGCTTTTACCCTGGGAGAAGCTGCAGCTTTTCTGGAGCCCGGGGCTTGCGTTGCCCCTGACCCGCCTGCGGCTCATGGAGGGCCCCTGGTTCCTGTGGCTGGACCTCCCCCCACCCCGGATCGCCCTGGGCCGGGCCCCGGCCTACGCCCTGGTGGCCCTGACCCGCGGGCCGGAAGGGGTGAACCTGGCCTGGGAGATCCCGGCGGGCCCGTGGATTTCCCTGTTCGGAAGCTTGGGGACGGAGCCCTTCTGTGGCCTGCGGTTCCGCCGCCATCCCCTGTGGGCGGCCTTGCTGGTGAAGGGGGGTGAGGGCTGGTGGTGGTGCGGGCTCTCGTTTGTGCCCTGATCCTGGCGCTCCCCGCCGGGGCGTGGGAGATCACCATCGCCTTCACAGGCGACCTTCACGCCGCCTGGGAGCGGCTTTCGAGCTTCGCCCCTTTGCTCTTTCAAGCGGACCTGGTGCTGGATGCCGGGGATGCCTGGGAGGACCTTCACCGCCTCACCGGCCTTCCCGAAGCCCTGACCACCGCCCAAAGGATGGCGGAGCTCGGCTACGATGCCATGGTTTTGGGGAACCACGAGACCTATCTAGGCCCCCCCTTGCGGGGGATGATCGCGGCCGCTCCTTTCCCGGTGCTGGCCACCAACCTGGAGGGCAGCTTGCCCACCAAGGGATACGCCCTGGTGGAGGCAGGTGGTCTGAGGGTGCTCATCCTGGGCTTCCTATGGAAGGAGATCCCGTGGACGCTTTGGCCTGACCTGAGGATGATTGACCCCATCCGTGCCGCCCGAGAGGCCCTGGAGAAAGCCCCTGCCCACGACCTCCTCATCTTCCTGGGGCACATGGGGATAGAGCGCGCCAGGCTGATCGCCAGGGCCTTCCCGGAGTGTGATCTGTTCGTCTTGGGACACGATCATCTGTGGCTGGAGGAGCCGGTGTGGGAGGGGGGGGTTCCCATCGTGGAGGCCGGGCATCGGGCGGGGGCGGTGGGTGGGTGCACTTAACCGACCGAGGTTTTTCTTACCGGCTCGTGCGTCGGCCGGAGGACGCCCCTCTTCCCGGCTTTTGGCTCCCCGCTCTTTTGACCCTGGCCGCCATGCTGGTTTCCCCTTAGGGGCAGCCGAGCCGGGACTTCTCCCCCGGCCCGGGGACCTCCGCCCGAACCCCTCCGGCGGAGAGCCTTCTCGCCAGGGCCGACAGGGCGCGGTCCTCCCCGTGCACGAGGAACGCCCTGGGCGGCCGGGCCTCCAGGGCCCAGCGCACGAGCTCCTCCTGATCGGCGTGGGCGGAGAAGCCGTTGATGGTCCAGATGTCGGCCTTCACCGCCACCTCCTCCCCCAACACCCGTACCCGTTTTGCCCCGTCCACGATGGCACGGCCCAGGGTCCCCTGGGCCTGGTAGCCAACGAATACCACCCCATCCTCCCCCCGCCACAGCCGATGGCGGAGGTGATGCACTATCCGTCCCCCGGTGCACATGCCGCTTCCGGCGATGATCACGTAGCCCCCTCCGGCATCGTTGAGGCGCCTGGACTCCTCGGCGGACCGGACGATGCTGAGGGCCGGGAACCGGAAAGGGTTTTCGGCCTCTGAGAACAGGCGCTGCCCTTCCTCGTCGAACCAGTCGGGGTACCGGGCGAAGGCCCGGGTGATCCCACTGCCCAGGGGGGAGTCCAGCACGATGCGGGTGTCCCGGGGAAGGTGGCGTTCCTTCCACAGGAGGTACAGAACGTACAGAACCTCTTGGGTGCGCTCGAGGGCGAAGGAGGGGATGAGCACGGTTCCCCCTCGGCCGAGCACCGTGACCAGGGCTTCTTGGAACTCGGCCACGGACTCCTGGAACGAGCGGTGGGTTCGATCCCCGTAGGTGCCTTCGCAGATTAGGAGGTCGGTCCTTGGGGGATCGGAGGGATCCCGGACGATGGGCCGGCCCCAGGAGCCCAGGTCCCCGGAGTAAAGGAGGCTGTGGCCGGCGGCTGACAGCTCCACCATGGCCGAACCCAAGATGTGGCCAGCATCGTGGAGTTTTACCTTCACCCCGGGGGCGAGCTCCACCTCCTGCCCGTAGCCCACCCGCAGGGAGAAGTGGTCCATGGCAGAGAGGACATCCCCGAGGTCGAACAAGGGGGTCGGCGGGGGCTCCCCCCGCCGGGCGGCCTTGCGGGCCTGGCGCTCGGCCTCCTCTTCCTGGAGATGTGCTGCATCCAGGAGGATCAGGCGGGCAAGGTCCGCCGTGGGCGGGGTGGAGAGCACCTGACCGGCGAAGCCCTCCCGCACAAGGCGTGGGATCATCCCACAGTGATCGAGGTGCGCATGGGTGAGGACCACGTAGTCGACCTCCTTAGGGTCGAACGGGAAAGGGCGGCGGTTTTTCCCCTCCTCGTGGCCCTGGAACATCCCGCAGTCGAGGAGGAGCTTTATCCCGGCCGCCTCCACCAGGTGGCAGGAGCCCGTGACCGTCCCCGCCGCACCCCAAAAGGTGATCTGCATGAGGTTATGGTAGCCTCGCCCTGCCGCGAGGTCCACAAAGGGGCTCAGCCGGGCTGAGCGACGTACGGGTGGGGGGCCTTTTGAGCAGCCTGTGCCAGAAGCTCCAAGTGCTTTTTCCCCACCACCGGCCAGATCATGGAGCGGCCGAAAGAGTAGGCCCGTCGCTGGATCCCCTCCCGACGTTCGGGACAGCCCAGAAGCTCCACGATCGCCCTGGCCATGTCATCCGGGGCCTGCGGCGGCACAAGAACGCCCCGCCCCTCGGCCAGGAGCTCCTGGGCATGCCAGAACGGGGTGGACACCACACACCTCCCACAGGCCAAGGCGTAGGTGAGCGTGCCCGAGGTGATCTGGTCCAGGTTGGGGTATGGGATGAGGTAGATGTCGCAGGCGAGCAGCCACCTGAGGAGCTCCTGGCGGTCCACAAAGCGGCCTTCGAAGCGGACGCTGTCGCCCAGCCCCAGGTGTTCCACCAGTCCCTTGAGCTCTTCCCGGTACCCCTCCCCGTAGGCCCGCCGGTGGGCGGGGTGCGTCTCGCCGAGCAAAACATACAGGAAACCAAGCCCCTTTTCCTTCACGATCCTCAAGGCCCTGATGGCCTCCTCTATCCCCTTGTCGCGACGGATGAGGCCGAACGTGAGGATGAGCGGTCGGCTCGCCAGCCCCAGGGCCTCTTTGTGCTCCCCTTGGGGGCCGTAGGGGACGTCCGGGGCCCCATGGTGGATGAACCGGACCTTCCTCCGGGGAACGTGGTAGATCCGCTCCAGGAACTCGACGCCGCGTCTGGCCATGACCACCACGTAATCCGAATGCCCTGCCACCTGATGCAGGAGCTCACGCTGGGCCGGGGTGGGCTTCTGCCTGACGGTGTGGAAGGTGGTGACCACCGGGCGGTGTAGGTGTTCCAGAAGCTCCAGCACCAGCTCCCCATCGGGGCCCCCGTAGATCCCGAACGTGTGTTGGAGGGAGACCACGTCCGTCTCCTCGTCCAGGAAGGCGGCCGCCTCCCGATAGTCCCCGGGGACCCACCGGCGCAGCCGGAATCCCACCTCCGGCCCAAAGGGGTACCCGCAAGGTACATCCTCCAGGGCCACAACCCTGATGTGCGGTTCGGGCCCCGTCCCCAGGGCGGCCCCCACCGCCCTTGCCAAGTCCTCGGTGAAGGTAGCGATCCCGCATTTCTGAGGAGGATAGGTGGACACGAATCCGATTCGCATCACAACCACCTCCTGAAAGCCGGGATTGGGAAAGAAAAAGGATGAGATCGGGCAATTATAACCAGGCCGACAAGGGCTCAACCAGGAGGGCGATCGAAACGAAATCGGGTATCTGTCTCAGTCCCAATGGTGGCCGAGCAGGGGGTTTCTGGAGCGGACGTTTGCCCAGGGGAAACCTCTACCATGCCCTCCCGGGAAATCCCCGCGCTTTCATGTCACGCGAAACTGAAAGGGTATGGGAGGAGCTGCCCGGGGATACGAAGTTCCCACGCCCTGTTTTGAGCGCTCCGGCCAGGGAGGGTTTTTAGTTTGCCCCGTTTTCCTTTCCCCACTATCCTGAAAGGGGGGGCATGGCCGGGTGGCGTTGATTCGGCGCGGGGGCAAGGATGAGGATCCGGCCGGTTTGGTTTGATTCCTTGGGAGCAAAGTCGATGTGCGTGCTCGTGCGCACGCCCGATCTTTCTTTGCTCATCGACCCCGGGGCGGCCATCATGCAGCCTGGTTACCCGGCCCCGGAGGAGCTGAAGGTTTATTACCTCGCCCTGGCCCAGCTGGCACTCGGAAAGGCAGCGGAAGAGGCCACCCACCTTGCCATCACCCACTACCACTACGACCACTTCCGTCCGGACCTGCCCGAGCTCTACCGGGGGAAGACGCTGTGGCTGAAGGACCCCAACTGCTGGATAAACCGCTCCCAGTGGACCAGGGCACGGGAGTTCCTAACGTCCTTGGCCGATCTGGAGGGTTGGGATCTCAGCGAGCGCCCCCCCATTCAGGAGGGCTACCCCGACCCGGTGGAGTCCTTGCCCTTGGCCTCCCGCACGGGGCGGCGGGAGGACCTCCTCAAAAGATGGCGGAGGAGGTTCTTGGGGCTTGTCCGGATGTGGGAAAGGGGGCCATGGGTGGACGAGGGGGCCTTCCAGGGCCGGGTGGCCTACGCCGACGGACGGGCGTTTCGGGTGGGGGGGACGGTAGTGCGGTTCACTCACCCCCTGTTCCACGGGGTGGAGTACGCAGGCCCCGGTTGGGTGCTGGCCGTGGTGGTGGAACACTCCGGGAGGAAACTCCTCTACAGCTCGGATCTACAGGGGCCGACGATCGAGGACTACGCCGCCTGGATCGCCGAAGAAAGGCCGGATGTCCTGATCCTGGACGGCCCGGCCACCTACCTCCTCGGGCCGTTCCAGTCGAGGGCCAACCTGGAGCGGGCCCTGCGGAACTGCGCCCGGGCGGTCCGGGGGGCAGGGGCGAGCCTCACCGTGCTCGACCATCACCTGACCCGGGAACCCGGCTTCCGCAGCAAGGCAGGCCAGGCCTTCTCGGCCGGGGCGGTCACCGGGGCGGAGCTCATGGGCCTTCCCCCCCTCACCGACCGCCTGGCCAGCTGGGGGAAGAAGGAAAAACTTGAAAGGGTCCTCAAGCTCGCTCGGGCCCGACAGCTGGATCTTGCCATCCTGACCCCACCGGAATACAAGATCTAAATCCGGAACAAAACCTTCTCGGAGTGGAAAAACCTCACCGCCGCCCACAGAAGCAGCCCTGCCACCCCCAGGGAGGAGAGGAGGGCCCATCCGACCTCCCCCAGGGTTAGCCCCCCCATGAGCGCCTGCTTTATGGCCGCCATGGGCCCGGCGATGGGGACGGCCAGCTTGGCCCCCCCCAGCTCCCCTCCCCCGAAGGTGGTGGAGATGCCCAAAACCACCACCAGCATGGTCACCGGAAGCAGATACGCACTCGCCTCTTTCTGGGTCCGGGCAAAGCTCCCCACGATGATCACCAGCGCCGACAGGGTCATGGCCAGGGGGACGAGGAGGGCCAGCACCCAGGCCACCGAGCCCACCGGGAGCCCGCCCAGCCCCACCCCGAACGACTGGATCCCCAAAAGGAGGCCGGCGGCGGAGAGGACGGCGGTAACCAGCGACACTGCCAATACGGCCATGAACTTGCCTAGCACTATCTCCCGGCGGGACAGCCGCGAGGAAAGCAGGGTGGCCAGGGTCCCCCGCTCCTTCTCCCCAGCGGTGATCTCCGCCCCCAGCCCCATGGCTCCGGTAAGGATGGAGAGCACCAGAAAGTAGGGAAGCAGTTGGGAGAGGAGCATCCGGGCCAGGGCCTCCTCTCCCCCCACGTCCACCTCCTCCAGGGTGAACGGGGGGGTCAGCTCCTCCGGGTCCACTCCCATGGCCACCAGGCGCTCCCTGGCCAGCCCCTGAAGGTAGTCGGCCAGAAAGGCCTTCACTTTTGCCGCCCCGGCCTGGGCCCGCTGGTCCGCGGCATCGTAGTAGAGGGTGACGGCATATCCCAGCTCCCCCCGGGCCGGCTCCCGGCGCGCCAAGAGCAACACCTCCCCCAGCCCCTCGTCCATGGCTCCTTGCCCCCGCTCGAGGTCCCCAACGGACAGCACGGAGAACCCGGGGGCCTCCTCCAGGGCCCGGACCAGCTCGTCCGCCCCCTCCGAGACCACCACCAGCCTGGGGGCCAGGGAGCTGAGCTCCTCCTTTTGCCTTTGCACAAAACCCCCAATCAAGCCGAACAAAAGGGGGTAGAAGACCAGGGGGAAGGCCACGGTCATGAAGACGGTCCGCCGGTCGCGGACCGCCTGAAGGATCTCCTTGCGGAAGAGCAGCCAAGCCCCCTTCACCCGCCTGCCTCCACCTCCACCGAGAAGTGCCAGCGCGCGTACTGGGAAGCGGTCTTATCGTTGTCCTCGTAAACCGTGAGGTCGAGGTCGTAGGTGCCGGGGGACCAAGGCAGGGTGAGGGAGAGGATCCCCTCTGCGGTGTCGTTTAGGGCGGCGTCCTCCTCCGTGGCCACGATGCTCAGGGCAAGCTCCATCGCCGGGCCGGAGTAGAGGACCAAGGGGAGGGAGGCCGGTTGGACCTCCCCCTCCTTGCCGTTCAGCCGGTAGCTCAACACCCAGTCCGGGCCAACCCCGTTGTTCTCCAGGAGCTCTGCCTGGGCCAGGACCACCCGGAAGGCGGCCTCGGGCGCCGGAACGCCGGATTCGGCTGGGGCCTCGGGCTGTTCCGGCGCCGCTTCCTCAAAAGGGGGCTCCCCCCCCTTCTCGGCCGCCGCCTTGGTGCTGGGGGCCGAATCGTCCTTCCAGATCACCACGGACTGGACTGCCTCCCGGTTCCCATAGAGATCTATGGCGTAGTACTCCAGCTTGTGCGGCCCCTCCGGGCCAGGGATGGTGAACGGCTCGGAGTACTGCCGCCACTCCCCCTGGTCCACCCGATAGAAGATATTGGCCTGTTCCGATTCGTCCTCGCTCACCAGCTGAACCGGGGTGTGCGAGGTGGCCCATAGCTTGCCGTCCTCGGCGTAGTAGTGTGGATCGCCCACCAGGATGCGGGTCACAGGCGGCTGGATGTCCAGGTAAACCGTGAGGCTGCGCAGCGGCTCCTTGTTGCCCAGCCTGTCCACCGAGTAGTACTCCATCTTTATCACTGCCTGCCCGGGAAGCGGGAAGGGCTGCTTGTACTCCTGCCACCCCCCACCGTCGAGCCGGTAGAAGATCTTGTCCACCCCCACCCCCACATCCACCGAGGTCAGCCGGACTAGGCTCCCCGGGGCGAGCGCCACCAGGCCCCGTTCCCCCACCACCCCCAGGTCCAGCGTGCGCAGCGGGGTGGCCTCCGGGGGGAGCTCCACCGGCGGCTGAACCAGGGGATAGGCATCCGGCACCACCTCATACCGGGTGTCACCGATGCCATCCCCGTCCAAGTCCTGCCCCCGGTAGTCGGACCAGTAGTTCCCCCGGCCCTCGTGGTACCAGAGGTTGCCCTGGCCTTCGTCGCTGGCGGGCAGGCCGCAGGCGATGACCGAGTTGCCGTACACCAGGTTGCCGTTGGAGTTGCCGGAGATCACAATGCCCTTGTCGCAGTACCCGATGGCGTTCCCCACTATGGTGACCTGGCTTGCCGAAAGCAGGTGGATGGCCACCTTGCCCCCGTAGACGACGCAGCCCTCTATGCGGCCGTTCCTCACCGCCGAAAGGAGGATGCCCGCGCGCTCCTGGGGATAGCGGATCGTGCAGTTCCTGATCACGAAATGGGCGGTGGTGTGGTCGATGTAGATGCCGTAGTCGTACCCCAGGGTGTCGATGGTCCAACCTTCGATGATGTAAGGGTCTTCTTCGGTTCCAGAGCCCGCGACCACCCCGTTTTCCCAGGTGAAGCCCTCGTCCCCGTAGATGTAGATGGGGGCATGGGGGGCCCAGCTTTGTGCCACCGCCAAGGCAGCCCACAGCCCCAAGGCGAATAAGGCCATGAATCTCCTCACCATATACCCCTCCTTTTTAAAATCTCCGCCCGATGGTATCACGCCTCCCCCGCCCTGCCGGGGACAGGGTTCGCCCCCATAGGGGACAGGCCAGCCCGCCTCAAGGTGCGGAAGAACACCTCCTCGAAGTCCACACCGCCCACTTCCTCCCCGAGCTCTTCCGGGGAGCCCACCGCCACCAGCCTGCCCCGGTGGATGATCCCCAACCGATCGCAGAGGCGTTCGGCCAGGTGAAGGTCGTGGGTGGAAAGGAGGATGGTATGCCCCTCAGCACGCAGCCTGCGGATGAGTTCCGTCACCGTCCGGGCCACGAACACATCCAGGCTGGCCGTGGGCTCGTCCAGGATGAGCACGGGGGGATCGTGGATGAGGCACCGGCCCAGGGAGAGCTTCTGCCTCTCCCCGGCGGAAAGGGTCCCCACCCGGCGGTGCTTGAGCCCCTCCAACCCCAGGACCCGCAGGGTGGCTTCAGCGCGCGCCTCCACCTCCCCGGGGCCGTACCCGAATATCCGCCCGAAGAAAAGGAGCGTCTCCCACGGGGTGAGCCGCTCATAAAGCCCGGTCTCGGTAGTCAAAAAGCCGATCCTGGCCCGCACCTTTTGGGGGGCCGAAAGGATGTCGTAGCCCATCACCTCCGCCGTGCCCTCGGTGGGGGAGATCAGGGTGGCCAGCATCCTGAGGGTGGTGGTCTTCCCCGCCCCGTTGGGGCCCAGAAGCCCGAATATCTCCCCTTGCTCCACTGTGAAGGATACCCCGTCCACCGCCCGCACCTGGCCCCTCCTGCCCCGGAACACCTTGGTCAGACCACGGGCGGAAACCGCTTTCATGAAAGCTCCCTTTCCCCCAAAAGCTCGGCCAGCCTCTCCGGGAGGACCACCGTCCCGGCCGGGGTCTGGTTCTGCTCCAAGATGGCGGCGAAGAGCCGCGAGGTGGCCACCCCAGAGCCGTTCAGGGTGTGCACGAACCTGGGCTTGCCCCCACCGGCGGGCCGGAACCGGATGTTCCCCCTCCTTGCCTGATACTCCTCACAGTTGGAACAGGAGGAGACCTCGTAGTACCTCCCCTGCCCCGGAAGCCATACCTCTATGTCCACGGTCTTGGCCGACTGCTGGGCCAGGTCCTGGCTTGTGAGGAGCATCACCCGGTAGTGAAGCCCCAGTTCCTGGAGCACCCGCTCGGCATGCCCCACCAGGGCCTCCAGGTCTTGATAGGAGCGCTCAGGGGTGGTGAAGTGGAAGAGCTCGACCTTGTTGAACTGGTGCAGGCGGATCAGCCCGCGCTGCTCTTCCCCATATGTCCCCGCCTCCCGGCGGAAGCAGGGGGTATAGGCCACGTAGCGCAAAGGGAGCTCCTCCTCGGCCAGGACCTCATCTCGGTGGAGGTTCACAAGCAGGGACTCGGCGGTCGGGTTGAGGAATAGGTCGTCTTTTTCGCAGTGGTAAAGCTCGTCTTCGAACTTGGGGAGCTGTCCTGAGACGAGGTAGGATGTGCGGTTGGCCAGGATCGGGGGCAACACCGGGATGTAGCCGTGCTGCCGTACGTGGAGCTGGAACATCCAACAGACCAGCGCAAGCTCCAGCATCGCGCCCAGTCCGGTGTACATGGGAAACCTGGCCCCGGCCACCTTGGCCGCCCGCTGGAAGTCCAACAGCCCCAAATCCCTTCCCAGCTCCACATGGTGCTTGGGGGGGAAGTCGAACTTCTGGGGTTCCCCCCAGGCGCGGAGGAGGAGCTTTTCCTCCTTGGGGCCTGAAGGCACGGAATCGTGCGGGAGGTTGGGCAGCTTAAGGAGCTCGGCCTCGAGCTCCCCCTCCAGCTGGGAGAGCCTGCCCTCCAGCTCCTTCAGCTCCTCGGAGACCCCCTTGAGGGAGGAGATCAGCTGCTGGGCCTTTCCCTCCTCCCCTTGGGCCCTGAGCAGGGCCACCTTTTGGGAGCCCTGTTTCCGCTGGCGGCGGAGTTCCTCCACCCTGTGCAAAAGCCCGCGCCGCTCCTCCTCCAGGGAGAGGAGGGTGGAGAGGTCCAAGTCCGGGTCGCGGCGGCGAAGCCTGGCCAGCACCCCTTCGGGGTCCTCCCGCAGCTTGCGGATATCGAGCATGCCCCATTTTAGCTTTTCCCAGAGTGTCCCCGCCAGTATAATGGCCCCGCTGCGGGGTCTTTTATGTTATTAGGCCGAAAAAAACGCGTCTGTGTGGTCAGCTTAGACGGCGTATCCGATGATCTTTTGGAGGGGGCGTTCCAAGAGGGGAGGCTTTCGCCCCTGGCTGCGGTGTGGAAGCAGGGTGGGGTGGCCCCGCTCAGCTCCAGCATCCCCCCCATCTCCTCAGTGGCCTGGGCCACCTACGCCACCGGGGTGAACCCAGGGGGGCACGGGATCTATGGGTTCGTGGACCGGGATCCGCGCTCCATGGATCAGTACATCCCCACAGCGCGCGATGTGGCGGCCCCCACCCTGTGGGCGCGGCTGGGGGAGGCCGGGCTTAAGCCCACGGTCATAAACCTCCCCCTCACCTACCCGGCCCAGCCCTTCCCCGGGACCCTGGTGGCCGGCTTCCCCGCCCCGGAGCTGAGGCACGCCGCCCATCCCCCGGAACTGGCCCACACCCTGATCGACTCCGGCTACCTGGTGGACCCGGACCCACGGCTCGCCTCCGACCCCCCAGCCTTCTTCGCGGAGGTGAAGAAAACAATCGCCTGCCGCCGCAGGCTGGCACTAAGGCTGCTTAAGGAGGATTGGAACCTCTTCCACCTCCACATCATGGCCACCGACCGGCTCAACCACTTCTTCCTCCGGGCTCGCTTGTCAGGAACTCCTTACCATCAGGATTTTTGGAGCGCTTACGAGGATATAGCGGAATTAGTAGGGGAGGTGGTGGAGGGGTTACCAAAGGGAACCGAGCTTGTGCTCATGTCCGATCACGGTTTTTCCGAGGCGGAGTGGCAGGTGGACTTGAACCGTTGGCTTTTGGAGAAGGGGCTTCTCCGGCTGGAGGAGGGGGGAGCTGGCCCGCGGCGGGTGGCCCCGGATTCGGTGGCCTACTCCTTGACCCCAGGACGGGTTTATCTCATGCGCGAGGGGAGGGAGAGGGGGGGGTGGATAACACCCCGGGAGGCCCCTTATAACCTTGAGCGGGTGCGGGAGGCCCTGCTTGAGGTCCGGACCCCGGATGGTGGGCCGGCGGTAGCGGAGGTCTTTTGGGGGGAGGAGATCTATCGCGGGCCCAGGGCGGCCTTGGGGCCGGACCTGGTGGCCATCCCCACCCCCTCCGTGGAGCTGCGGGGCGGCTGGGAAGGGAAAGAGCTCGCCCAGCCCGCCCCCCGACAGGGGTGCCACACCCTGGAAGGGGCCTTCCTCTGGATCAGGGACAGGGAACCCAAACCCGGCAACATCCTGGACGTCCCACCCACCCTGTGGTCGCTTTTGAGGCTGCCCCTGCCGGGAGATTTCGAGGGAAAGGTGTTGATCTAGATGAAGCTCATAGTCTACTCCAAGGCCCTTTACTCAACCTGGATCTACTACTCCCCGGATCGGATCCTGTTCGATTGCGGGGAGGGGGCGAGCACGCAGCTTGAGAACAAGGCGTTCGCCATCCGGCACGTCTTCCTCTCCCACGGCCATGCGGACCACATCTCCGGGCTCATGGGCTTGATCAACATCCGGAACAACGCCATGGGGGATCGGGAAAAGGACCTGAACGTCTTTTTCCCCGCCGGAAGCCACTTCATCTCCGAGCTCATCAGCTACTTTGCCCGCACCAACCGCCGCCTCCGCTACCGGCTGGAATGGGTGCCGTTGGGCGCCGGCGACCGCGTGCCCCTCACCTCCGGCAGGACGCCCCGCTACATCGAGGCCTTCCCCACCGTCCACGCCCAGGGGGAGCCCTCGCTCGGATATAACGTGGTCGAGGTGCGCCGGCGGCTCAGGCCGGAGTACGCGGACCTTGCCCAGGAGGAGATCGTAAGGCTAGTGCGTGAGGGGAAGAAGGAGGAGATCACCGAGGAGTACCATCAGAAGCTCTTCTCCTACGGGGGCGACTCGGTCCCCCTGCGCCCGGCCGCCGTGTCCGAGACCGAGGTCCTCTGCCACGAGGCCACCTTCCTCGCCGACGAAGACCGAAAGGAGTACAAGCACGCTACCGTCTGGGAGGCCATCGAGGTGGCCAAGGGGGCGGGGGTGAAAAAGGAGCTCATCTGCTTCCACGTCTCAAGCCGCTACCGGAGGGAGCTGCCCAAGGTGGAGAAGGAGATAGCTGGGCTGGGGCTGCCGTTTCAGGTGACCCTGATCCCACCGGGAGAGGTTGTATATCTGGAGTGAAAGGAGGGCGCTTTGAAGTATGTACGGGTAGGGACGGAGCTTCCCGGGCCCAGGTCGAGGGAGGTCTTGGCCCGAAAGGGGCGTAGCGTGCCCAGGGCGGTGGCCAACCTCGCCCCGTTTGTGGTGGCTCGGGCAGAGGGCGTGACGGTTGAAGATCTGGACGGGAACCGGTTCCTGGATTTCTCCGGCGGCTGGGGGGTGTTAAACGTGGGCCACAACCACCCCAAGGTGGTGGGGGCGATCAAGGCCCAGGCGGAGAGGTTCGTGCACACGGACTTCACCGCCGTTCCCTATGAGGTGTGGGTGGAGCTGGCCGAACGGCTCGGCCGGCTTGCCCCCGGGACGAGCCCCAAGAAGACGGTGTTCTTCAACTCCGGGGCCGAGGCGGTGGAGAACGCGGTCAAGATCTCCCGGGCCGCCACCGGGAGAAAGGCCGTGATCGTCTTTGAGAACGCCTTCCACGGCCGCACGTACCTGGCCATGACCATGACCCACAAGGCCATCCCCTACAAGGCGGGCTTCGGCCCCTACATGCCGGACGTGTATCGGCTTCCCTATCCTTACCCCTATCGCAACCCCATATCCATGGGGGAACTGGAAAGGAGGTTCCTTTCCTTGGTCGATCCAAACGAGGTGGCCTGTGTGGTGGTTGAACCGGTGATCGGGGAAGGGGGATTCATCGTACCCCCACCGGAGTTCCTGCCTTTCCTGCGCGAGCTTGCGGACCGGCACGGTTTTCTGCTTGTGGCCGATGAGGTCCAGACCGGGGTCGGCCGCACCGGGAGGTTCTTCGCCAGCGAGCACTTCGGGGTGGAGCCGGACCTCGTAACCTTCGGGAAGTCCATCGCCGGGGGGCTTCCTCTGTCTGGGGTGGTGGGGAAGGCCGAGGTCATGGACAAGCCCATCCCCGGCTCGCTGGGCGGGACCTACGTGGGGAACCCGGTGGCCTGTGCCGCCGCCTTGGCGGTGCTGGACGTGGTGGAGGAGGAGGGGCTGCTTGCCCGGGCCGAGCACATCGGCTCGCTCCTGAGAAAGGGCCTTGCGCGCCTTCAGGCGAACTTCCCGATCGTGGGGGAGGTGCGGGGCCTGGGGGCCATGGTGGGGATGGAGCTCGTGCGCGACCGGGCGACCAAGGAGCCGGCCACGGAGGAAACCGGCCGCATCCAAAGAGAAGCCCTGCGCCGGGGCCTCATCTTCCCCACCGCCGGGGTCCACGGGAACGTGATCCGCTTTTTGATCCCCCTGATCACCCCGGACGACGCCCTGGAGGAGGGGCTTTCCATCCTGGAGGAAGCATTCCAAAGCGCGCTCGCCTGACAAGGGGCGGAAAAAGAACCGGGGTTGCCGTTTCCCCGCCCGGGGTTAATATGGGGTTCGCCGGGTGAGGGGATTGACGATATCCATAGCGGAGGCAAAACGGCTTTTGGGGAGGGCATTTGGCTACTCCCAAGCCCATAACCTCAACCCCAGGTTCTTCCTCGGGCTCTCGCTTGTGGGGGCTGTGATCCACCTCCTCTATTACCTCCCCTGGCTCAAGGGGAGTGGGGCCGAGCTGGGGTTTCTCGTGGCCTTGAGGGCCCTGGCCATGGTGGGCCCCTTATACATCCTCCTTAGGGGCAAGGGGATCGCGCCGGCGTTTAACCTATCGCTTCTTGTGAGCTGGTCGGTGGGCACCGCCTGGCACGTCTGCTACTTCGTCTACCTCTGAACCCCCCACCGTTTGACGGGTAAACTTTTTTTAGCTATACTGCATTCCGGATATGGTCCTTGAGGGGATTGGGGCGAGGATCCGTGCCCTTCGGCGCAAGAAGGGCCTTACGCTCAACGAGCTCGCCTCCCGGTGTCAGCTTTCGGCCAGCTTCCTTTCCCAGGTGGAGCGGGGGATGATCTCCCCATCCATCGTTTCCCTCTACCGCATCTGTCAGGTACTGGAGATCCCCATCTCGCACCTTTTGGCGGAGCCCATCCCCCCCTGCCTCCCTGGTCATCCCGGCCCAAAGCCAGCTCCACATCAAGCTCGCCAGTTCGGCCGTCTCATACCGGTATCTTTCCGGCGCGTTCGAGGGCCGGCTGCTTGAGGCCCTGATCAACGAGTTCCCCCCGGGCCATCGCCATCCCCTGGCCACCCATGAGGGGGAGGAGTTCGGTTACGTCCTTTCGGGTCATCTCATCCTGCGGATAGAGGAGCAGGCGTTTTCCCTGGGGCCAGGGGACAGCTTCCACTTCCCCTCCACCCGGCCCCATGGCTATGAGACCGGCCCCGAGGAGGGGGCCAGGGTGCTGGTGGTATCGACCCAAAAGTTCATCGACACGGTGGTGGAGAGGAACAGAAACGCCTTGGAGGGGGAGGACCGGTGAGGGTTATTAACACAGCCAATCGGGGGAGGTGTGGATGTACAGGCTGAGCACGGACGTTGGCGGAACGTTTACCGATGGGGTGCTCCTGGACGAGGCCACGGGGGAGGTAAGGGTGAGCAAGGTATCCACCACCCCCCAGAACCCGGCCATCGGCACCATCCAGGCCATAGACAGGTTCGGCGTGTCCCTGAAAGAGGCCTCCTTTTTGGTCCACGGGACCACGGTGGTGATCAACGCCCTGATCGAGGAGAAGGGGGCCAAGACCGCCCTCATAACCACCAAGGGGTTCCGGGACGTTTTGGAGATCGGGCGGTGTAACCGGGTGGAGATGTATGACCCCCTTTACCGCAAGCCCCGCCCCCTTGTCCCCCGGTTCCTCAGGTTCGAGGTGGAGGAGAGGATCTCGGCCGCAGGCGAGGTGCTCGTCCCCCTGCGGGACGAGGAGGTGCTCGAGCTGATCTCAAGGCTCCGCGCCCAAGGGGTGGAGGCGGTGGCGGTGTGTCTGCTCAATTCCTATGCCAACCCCGCCCATGAGGAACGGGTGGGGGAGCTTTTCGAGCAGCACTGGCCCGAGGCGGCTGTCTCCCTCTCCCATCGCATCACCCGGCGTTTCTACGAGTACGAGCGCACCAGCACCACCACCCAGAACGCTTATGTGATGCCGGTGGTGCGTAGGTATTTGGCGAGCCTGGAGGAGGAGCTTGGGGGGAGGGGGTTTGGAAGGGCCCTCCAGATCATGCAGTCCAACGGGGGGGTGATGACGGCGAAGGTGGCGCGGGACATCCCCATCGCCATGGTGGAGTCGGGCCCGGCGGCCGGGGCGATCGGGGCGGCGCAGCTGGCCGGCCTCATCGGCTATGAGAACGTGATCTCATATGACATGGGGGGCACCACCGCCAAGAGCTCCATCATAAAGGGGGGGCTGCCGGAGACCACCGATCAGTACATGGTGGAGGGGAGGCCCATCCTCCTTCCGGTGGTGGACCTGCGGGAGATCGGGGCCGGGGGCGGCTCCATCGCCTGGATCGACGAGGCCGGGGCCTTGCACGTGGGGCCGCGGAGCGCCGGGGCGGAGCCCGGCCCGGCCTGCTACCTCCGCGGCGGGGAGGAGCCCACCGTCACCGACGCCAACCTGCACCTGGGGATCCTGGACCCGGAATACTTCCTGGGCGGAGAGATGCGCGTCTCGCCCGAGCACGCCCGCCGGGCCATCGGGAAGATCGCCAGCTTCTTCGAAATCAGCGTGGACGAGGCGGCCCTGGGGATCATCGAGATCGTGAACACCCACATGTCAGGCCTCCTCCAGTCCATGACCGTTAAGCGCGGCTACGATCCCCGGGAGTTCGCCATGGTGGCCTTCGGGGGGGCTGGCCCCATCCACGCCGCGGCCATCGCCAAGGAACTCCATATCCCCACGGTGATCGTCCCGCCCGCCCCGGGGGTGTTCTCCGCCTGGGGGATGTTGATGGCCGACCTCAGGCACGATTTTGCCCGCACCTACATCACCCCGCTTGCGGAGGCCCCCTGCCAGGAGGTGGAGGCCATCTTCCGGGAGCTGGAGGCCCAGGTCCGGGACCTGTTCGCCCGGGAAAGGGTGGAGGAGGGACAGGTGGTGATCCACCGAGAGCTCGGCCTGCGGTACCTGGGGCAGGAGCACACCCTGGACGTCCCGGCCCCGGCGGGCTTCTCCGAGGAAGACAAGCCGAAGCTGGCCAGGGCGTTCGACGATCTCCACCTGCGGGTCTACGGGCACAACGCCCCCCGGGAGCCCAAGGAGATCGTGTCCCTGAAGGTGGTGGGGATAGGCCGGGTGAAAAAGCCGACCCTCAAGGCCGTCCCCGCGGGCGGGGAATCCCCGCCGGCGGAAGCCCGGCTAGGGGAGAGGAAGGTCTACCGGGGCCAGGGGAAGTACGCCGCCTTCGCCGTGTTCAGAAGGCAGGCGCTGCTTGGGGGAAACCTGATCCCAGGCCCGGCCATCATCGAGGAGCCCACGGCCACCACTGTGGTGGAGGAAGGGCAGCTGTGCCGGGTTGACGAGTACGGCAACCTGATCATCCAGACCCAGAAGGAGGGAGCATGAGGGTGGACCCGATCACCCTGGAGGTGATCCGCAACCGGCTGATCGCGGCCAGCCGTGACATCCGCAGGGTGGTGGAGAGGGCGGCCTACAGCCCCGTCCTCTACGAGGTGGTGGACTTCAGCTGCGGGATCCTGGACGAGGCGGCCAATCTGGTGGCCGAGACCCCGGGGCTCCCCATCTTCCTGGCGAACCTCTCGGATGCCGTCCGGGCCACCTACCGAACCATCGGCAGGGAGAACCTGCGCCCCGGGGACGTGATCCTGTGCAACGACCCCTACAACGGTGGGGGAACCCATTGCCCCGACATCGTGGTCCTGTGCCCGGCCTTCTGGGAGGGGGAGATCCAGGGTTGGGCCGCCTTCCGGGGGCACACGGTGGACATGGGCGGCATCTACCCCGGGGGCTGGTACAGCAACACCACCGAGGTCTTCCAGGAGGGTTTCCGCCTCCCCCCGGTCAGGCTGATGGTGGCGGGGGAGCCCAACGAGGACGTGTTCCGGCTGATCGAGGCCAACACCCGAGTCCCGGACGCGGTGCTTGGGGACATCCGGGCCATGATCGCCGCCGTCCGCACCGGGAGCCAGCGCCTGCTTGAGCTCATCGAGCGGTACGGCCTTGAGACCACCCAGGCGGCCATCCGGGAGATCCTGGATCAAGGGGAGCGGCTCGCCCGGGCGGCCATCCGCCGTATCCCCAACGGGGTCTATACAGCCGAGGCGATCCTAGACGGGGACGGAAACGACGATGAGCCCCTGGATGAGGAGGTCCGGCTCAAGGTCACCCTGATCGTGGAGGATGAGGAGATCACCGTGGACTTCACCGGCACGGACAGGCAGTGCCGCGGGCCGATGAACGTGCCCTTGCCTTCCACCATCTCCTCGGCCAGGTACGGGTTCAAGATCGTGACCACCCCGGATCTCCCCAACAACGAAGGGTTCTTCCGGCCCCTTAAGATCATCGTCCCGGAGGGGACCTTGCTCAACCCCCGCTTCCCGGCGGCCACGGCCATGTGGCCCACCCCCACCACCTCCATCCCGGACCTCATGCTCAAAGCCCTGGCCCCGGCCATCCCGGATCGGGTGCGGGCCGGCCACTTCGGGGACTCCATGGCCGACTTCATCTACGGCACCGACCCCCGTACCGGCCGCTATTATGTGTGCGCCGAGCCGGACGCCGGAGGTTACGGAGGCAAACCCTTCGAGGATGGGGAGTCCGCTCTATTTTCCATGAACTTGGGCGACACATATAACGTCCCGGCCGAGGTGGCCGAGGTGCGCTACCCCTGGCGGGTGGAGCGTTTCGAGCTCATCCCCGACTCCGGTGGGCCGGGCAAGTTCCGGGGAGGGCTGGGGGTGAGGCGTGACTACCGCATCCTGGGGCACAGGGCCGGCCTCACCGTGACCACCGACCGGGTGAAGTACACCCCCCCGTGGGGCCTGTTCGGCGGCCGCCCCGGCAAGCCCAGCATCACGGTGGTGTACCGCCAGGGGGGTAAGGAGGAGCGTTGGCGGAAGGTATCGAACCTGCCCCTTGAGCCCGGCGAGGTGGTGAGCTTTCAGACCGGAGGAGGAGGGGGCTACGGCCCTCCTTGGGAACGGGACCCCCAGGCTGTCCTCCGGGACGTGATAAACGGCTATGTCACCTGCGAGAAGGCCAGGGAGGAGTACGGGGTGGCAGTAGTCGAAACCGAAAACGGCCTTGAGGTGGACCTTAAGACCACCGAAAGGCTGCGTAGGGAGCTCAAAGATGGCGGGGAATCCTAGGATCGTCTTCGCCTTCGAGCGGGGCGGGGAGCTTGAAGCTGAGCTCCTTCCGGAGCTGGCACCCGTCACCGTGGCCCGCGTCCTCGGGCTCCTCCCCATCGAGGCCACCCTCTACCACACCCGCTGGTGTGGCCGGGAGATCTACCTCCCGATAAAGAGCGGGCTTGAGATCCCCAGGGAGAACCAAACCGTCCAGACGAACACCGGGGACGTGGTCTATTGGCGGGAATGGGAGAAAAAGGAGCCCTCCGAGGCCATCTCCATCTACTACGGGGCCGAGCTCGTCCGGGACCATCGGGGTTTCTTGCCGGTCAACGTCTTCGCCCGCGTCCCCCAAAGCCAGTGGAAGGCCATCGAGGAGGTGGGGCTGCGGGTCTGGCAGCGGGGGGTGGAAAGGGTCTGGGTGAGGCTGAAGGGGGGATCGTGAGCCACTTCGAGGAGCGGCTTTCCAGGGCCCAGGGCCTACTTGTGGCAGAGGGGGTGGGGCTCCTTGTCATCTCCCCCGGGGCGAACATGCGGTATTTAGCTGGGTTCACCGACGAGGCCGGGGAGAGGGCCCTTCTTTTCTTCGTGCCGCCGGAGGGGGAGCCGGCCTTCCTTGTGCCAGAGCTCTACGCGGCCCAGGTGGAAAAGCGGGCGGCCTTCCCCCCTACCCACGTGTGGCGCGACTCCCAGGGCCCACGGGCGGCCCTGGAGGACATCCTGCGCGCCTTCCCCGGGGGGAAGGTGCTGGTGGACGACGCCATGCCGGCCAAGGACCTCTTGCTCCTCGAGGAGCTCCTGCCCCAGGCGGCCTTCCGTCCTGCCTCGCCCCTTATGCGTCGGCTGCGCATGAGGAAGTCCCCTGAGGAGCTCTCGGCCATGCGCCGGGCCGCGGCCATAGCCGACCGGGCCTTCCAGGCCATCTCAGCCCGGCCCCTTTCCGGGCTCACCGAGCTCGAGGTGGCGAAAGCGTTGGAGGAGGAGATGCTAAAGGCCGGGGCGGAAGGGGCAGCTTTTGAGATCCTGGTCGCCTCAGGGCCGAACAGCGCCCTGCCCCACCACCGGGCAGGCAGGCGCAGGATAGAGCCGGGGGATGTTGTGATCCTGGACTTCGGCTGCCGGGTGGACGGCTACTGCTCCGACATCACCCGCACCCTGGTCTTGGGGGAGCCCCCTGCCCGGGTACGGGAGCTCTACGAAGTCATCCTCGCAGCCCAAAGGAAGGCGGTAGAGGCCGTCCGCCCCGGGCTCCCGGCCCAGGAGGTAGATCGGGCGGCTCGAGGTGTCATTGCCCAGGCCGGCTACGCCGACCACTTCACCCACCGCACCGGACACGGGATCGGTCTGGACGTCCACGAGGAGCCCTACATCGTGGAGGGGAACACCCTCCCCTTGGAGGAGGGGATGACCTTCTCGGTGGAGCCGGGGATCTACTTCCCAGGGGAGTTTGGGCTGCGGGTGGAGGACATCGTGGTGGTGACCGAGGAAGGCGCCGAGAGCTTAAACAATTGCCCCCGCACCCTGCGGTGCGTGGGCTAAGGGGGGTGAGAGCCGAGAGGACTATGCAAGGGCAGGGAAACATTCAGGTTAAGGAGGTGTAGTACATGAAAAGGACACTGGTTTTGATGGTATTTGGCCTGCTCCTTTGTGGAGTGGGGCTGTTTGCGGCGGAGAACGTGGTGGTGATAAACGGCTATCCGGTCATCTGGGCCGACCCGGCGGTGGGCTCAGACTGGTACGACACCGAAGTCCTTTACAACCTTTACGATCCCCTAGTTTATCCCACGCCCGAGGGCTCGGTCAGGCCGCATCTTGCCACCTCGTGGGAGGCGGTGGATGGTGACCTGGCGCACTGGCGGTTCTACCTGAGGCAAGGGGTCAAGTTCCACGACGGCTCTGAGCTCACTGCCGAGGACGTTGCCTTCTCCATGACCCGCTTCATCACCATGGGCAAGGGGAACTCCGGCCCGTTGGGCAAGGTGACGGCCGAGGTGGTGGACGAGTACACGGTGGACTTCTTCCTGGACAAGCCCAACGCCCTGTTCCCCGAGCTCCTTGCCCTTTTCTTCCCGGTGAACAAGGAACAGGTCCTGGCCCACATCGGCCCGGGGAGCTACGGGGACATGGGGGATTACGGGGAGGAGTGGCTTTCCACCCACGATGCCGGCACCGGCCCGTACATGATGGTGAGCCACACCCCTGGCCAGCGCCTGGAGGCGGTCCGCTTCGCGGACTATTTCCTGGGTTGGGATGACCCCTTCTGGGGGCCGGATGAGGTCCCCATCGAGCGGGCCATCTTCATCATGGAGACCGACTACACCACCCTCATGACCCTGCTCAAGCGGGGTGACCTTGACCTGGAGCTGAACGGCGGCTGGACGCTGCCCCAGATGAGGGAGATCCAGAGGACCGAGGGGGTTAGGATCGAGTACATCTGGGGGCAGAACGTGACGGTGTGGATGAACACCCAAGCACCTCCCACCGACGACGAGCACTTCCGGAAGGCGATCCTCTATGCCTTCGACTACGAGGCCCTGCTTGCCCCCTACGAGCCGTTCGGCTACACGGAGACGGGGATCGTACCCCCGGACATGCCCGGCTATGTACCGATCGAGCCTCAGCCCAGGAAGCAGGACCTGGACCGGGCACGCCAGGAGCTGGCCCTCTCCAAGTACGCCGATCAGCTTGGCCAGGTGAAGGTGGTCTTCCACTACTGTGGTGGGCTGGCGTTCGAGGAGGAGGTGGGGCTGCAGCTCCAGGCGGACCTCGCGAAGCTGGGGATCAAGGTGGAGGTGGTAGGGCCGCCCTGGCCCCAGTACTCGGCGGAGTGCTCCTCTCCGGAGACCACCCCGAATATGGTCATATTCCTGTTCGCCCCGCAGGTGGCACCGCCGCTTGACTACTACACCTTCGACATGTACCACCCCGAGGGCCTGGGCTGGATATTCAGCGCCCACTGGTACTTCGAGGATCAGGAGGTCCTGCGGCTCCTGGAGGAGACCAGAACCACGGTGGACTTCGAGAGGCGGCTTGAGATCTACAAGCAGCTCCAGCCCATGATCGCAGATCACGCCCTGGCGCTCTTCCCCTACTACAAGCCGACCCCGTTTGCCTGTCAGGCCTATGTCGCCGGCCCGAAGGAGAAGATCCCCATGGTGGGGCCCTCGGAGTCCCTGTACAACTGGCGGATAAACCTGCGGCTCAAGGAAGAGCTCCGAGGTTAGGCAAAAAGGGAGGGGGAAGCCATTTCCCCCTCCCTTTGATCTTTTTAGGCTAGGAGGGATAGCGGTGGGAGCCTACATCGTAAAACGGCTCTTGCAGTCGATCCTGGTACTTTTCGGGCTTTCCCTCTTGATCTTCTTCATAGCCCGGGTGGTGCCGGGGGATCCGGCCCGGGCCGCACTGGGGAACCTGGCCACCGAGGAGCAGGTGGAGCGCCTCCGGGCCGAGATGCACCTGGACAAGCCCTTCTTCGTCCAGTATTACTACTGGCTGATCTCGGTCCTGCACGGGGATCTGGGGAAATCCCTTTACACCCAGCGGCCGGTTACCCAAGACCTGGTGCAGTTCCTGCCAGCCACCTTGGAGCTGATGCTGTTTGCCACCCTCATCTCCCTGGTGGTAGGGCAGACCATGGGGGTGTTGTCAGGCTATTTCAGAAACTCTTGGTTCGATGGGCTTTTCCGGGTGATCTCCTATGCTGGGGTGGCCACCCCTCCTTTTGTGATCGCGATCTTCTTGCTCTTCATCTTCAGCCAGCTTCTGGGGCTTGCCCCAGGGGTGGGCAGGCTCCCCATCACCATGGCCGAGCCGCCCCGGGTGACCGGGTTCCTCCTGATCGACAGCCTCCTTGCCGGCAGGCCAGATGTAACCCTGGTCGCCCTAAAACACATGCTCCTTCCGGCCATCAGCCTGGCCATCGCCCACATCGCTCAAGAAGGGCGGATCACCCGCTCCTCCCTCATCGACGTGCAGCAGAAGGACTACATCCTGGCCCACCAGGTGCACGGCATCCGGCCCACCAAGGTGATTTTCAAGTACCTGCTTAGGCCCTCCATCGTCCCCACGGTCACCGTTATGGGAATGGACTTCGCCTTCCTCCTGTCAAACGCTTTCCTTGTGGAGGTGGTTTTCATGTGGCCCGGGTTTTCGCGCTATGCAGTGAACGCGATGCTGAGCAAGGACCTCAACGCCATCGTGGCGGTGGTGCTGGTGATCGGGCTCACCGTGGCCCTGGTGAACCTCTTGGTGGACGTGACCATTGCTTTCCTCGATCCCACCGTGAGGATCAGGAGGAGGGGGGGATGAGCAGCCGGAAAGAAGCAGCCCTTGCAGTGTGGCAGGCCCGTTGGAAGGGGCTTTCCCGGGGCTGGTACAGGTATTCCCGCAACCCCCTGCACGTGGTGGGGCTGGTGGTGCTGCTCTTGATCGGCCTGGCCGCCGGCCTGGCCCCTTACATCACGCCTTATCCTGAGCACGCCGGGCCCTACACCAACTTCCGGGAAGCCGGCCTCCCCCCCAGCAAGGCCCACTGGTTCGGCACCGATCGGGTGGGGAGGGATGTGTTCACCCGGGTGATATTCGGCTACCGGTTCTCCCTGCTTTTGGGGATAGTGGTGCTCTCGATTTCCGTGCCGATCGGGGTCTTGTTTGGTCTCATCGCCGGCTACAAACGCGGCTCCTGGATCGAGACGGTGCTCATGCGGGTGACGGACATCTTCCTCTCGGTGCCGCCTTTGGTCCTGGCCATGGCGGTGGCGGCCATGCTCACCCCGAACCTGTTCAACGCGATGCTGGCGATCTCGATTTCCTGGTGGCCCTGGTACAGCCGGCTGATCTACGGGATGACGGTTTCCTTGAGGGAACAGTACTTTGTGCGGGAGCTTGAGCTGACCGGGGCGGGGAAGCTCCAGATCCTGCTCCGGGAGATCCTGCCCAACTGTTTGGGGCCGCTTCTAACCAAGGTCACCCTGGACATGGGTTTTGCCATCCTCATGGGGGCCACCCTGAGCTTCGTGGGCTTGGGGGCCCAGCCCCCCACCCCGGGCCTGGGGACCATGGTGGCCGAGGGGGCCAAGCGCCTGCCCGCCGAGTGGTGGAGCACCATCTTCCCAGCGCTGGCCATTGTGGTGGTGATCTTGGCCTTCAACCTGGTGGGGGATGGCCTGCGGGACGTGTTCGCCGAGGAAGAAGTGTGATGGAAAGGAATATGGAGTCGCTGGTCCAGGTGAAGGGGCTGTCCGTGGGCTTTCGCGTGTTCGAGGGCCTGCTTAGAGTGCTGGACGGGATCTCCCTCCGGATCGGACAGGGGGAGAGGGTGGGCCTGGTGGGGGAGACCGGCTGCGGCAAGACCACCACGGTGAAGTCCATCCTCAAGGTACTTCCCCAACCCCCGGCGGTGATCTTCGGGGGCGAGGTGCTCTTCCGGGGTAAGGACGTCTTAAGGATGGGCCGGCGGGCGGTACACCAGCTCCGCCGGAGCTCGGTGGCCGCCATCTTCCAAGACCCGTTGCAGGCCCTGAACCCGGTGTTCACCGTGGGAACGCAGCTTTCCGATATCGTGCGGGACTGGGCGGCGGGAACAGGGAAGAGGCTTTCGAAGAAGGAGATATTCCGAAGGTGCGTGGAGGCCCTGGCCCAGACCGGAATGCCGGATCCGGAGAGGATCATGACCTGCTACCCCATCCAGCTCTCCGGGGGGATGCGCCAGCGGGTCTGCATCGCCGAGGCACTTGTCCGCCCGGTGGAACTGCTTCTGGCGGATGAGCCCACCACCAACCTCGATGTGACCATCCAAGACCAGATCCTGAGAAAGCTGGACGAGCTGGTGGAGGAAAAGGGGATGTCCATCCTGCTCATCACCCACTCCCTGGGGGTGGTGATGGACCTCACCGAACGGGTGTACATCATGTACGCCGGCACCATAGTGGAGGAGGGTAAAACTGAGGAACTCTTCACAAACCCAAAGCACCCTTATACCCAAGGGCTACTCAAGAGCATCCCCAAGCTCACGGGGGAAGGGATCAGTCAAGGTATCCCAGGGCGGATCCCAAACTACTTGCATCCCCCCTCCGGCTGTCGGTTCCATCCCAGGTGTGAACACGTGATGCCCATATGCACACAGCAGAAGCCACCCCTCACCGAATCCGAGGGGGTGGCCTGTCACCTTTACCGGGGTGATGTGAGATGAAGGACGTCGTCCTAGAGGTCGTCGACCTGAAGAAGTATTTCCCCACCAAGCGGGGGACGGTCAAGGCGGTGGATGGGGTGAGCTTCACCGTCCAGGCGGGTGAGACGTTGGGCCTGGTGGGGGAGTCCGGCTCGGGGAAGACGACCACCGCCCACTGCATCATCGGCCTTTACCCCCCGACCAGTGGGGAGCTGCGATTCAAGGGGCAGGACATAAGCCGTGGGTTTGAAAGGCGGCCGCTTTCCCTGCGGCGGGAGATCCGCATAGTTTTCCAGGATCCAGGATCTTCCCTAAACCCCAAGCGCCACGTGGCGCAGATCCTGAGCGTGCCCCTCAAGGTGCACCGGATCGTGGGCCGCGGGGAGCGGCTTTCCAAGGTGCGCGAGCTCCTGGAGATGGTGGAACTCCCCCCCGACGATTACCTTTACAAGACCCCGCGGGCACTGGGCGGGGGGGAGATGCAGATGGTGGCCATCGCCCGGGCTCTTGCCACCTCCCCCTCCTTGGTGGTACTGGACGAGCCCACCTCCGCCCTGGACGTATCCGTGCAGGCCAAGATAATCAGCCTCCTTTTGCGGCTCCAGTCAGAGCTGGGGCTCACCTACCTTTTCATCACCCACGACCTTTCCCTCATGAGGAACGTGGCCAGCCGGGTGGCGATCATGTACCTGGGAAAGCTGGCGGAGATCGCCCCCACCCTGAAGTTCTTCCGCAGCCCTTTACACCCCTATACCAAGATGCTGCTTTCCTCCGTCCCGGTGGTCTCCCCGGAGGAACGGGCCCTGAAGCCCGAAAAGGTGGTGTCAAGGGGGGAGATCCCAAGCCCAGTGAACGTGCCACCAGGCTGCAGCTTCCATCTGCGCTGCCCGGAAAAGGGTGAAGCCTGCTCCCAGCTGGACCCCACACTCCAGGAGATAGAAGAAGACCACTTCGTCCGCTGTCTGCAGTTCCAGGGCCCTCCATGAGGAATGTTCATCTTGCCTTCTTGGCCAGGGCCTCCATGTACCGGAGGACGCGCACGTCGAACTTGTTATCCTCCCGTAGGTGCTCCTCCAGATTCTCCATGTGGCAAAACAGGGAGAGGGCCTGTTTGAACTCTGGGGTTAAACCTCCATCGACCTCCCCTTGCCAGTAGCCCAATTTCCCGAGTAGCCCCTGCAAGGTGGAGACCAGGGTTTCATCCAGGGGGATTAGGTCGGCTGGCCCGGCCGGGGCAAAGTAAAGCTGGTGGAGTTCAAAGAGCCTTTTAAGTTCCTCTATGGGGCGGGGATGATCGTCCACCCGTAGGTCGATGTACCGGTCGTTTCGTCCCCCATAGCCTCCCCCTTCCCGGACTACAAGCAAGGCGGCGGACTGCTGTCCACGTCGGTCGCCGCCGGCGGCTTGGCCTGCCTCCAGGGCCGCAAGCAGCCGCTCGGCCAGACTGCCGGAAACCTTGATGAAGGACTCGGCCATGGCCTCCACCACAGCCTGGGAAACCAGGATGTTCCCCTGGCAGGAGAAGCTCTCCCCCACAAGGTGCCCTGCCCAGGGAAGGCAACGCTCCCCGGTGAAGGCGGCAGCACGGCCGTGGGCATCCACCATCCCCACCTGCCGCAGGGCCCGCTCAGGATCCGCGCTTGTGAGGCGGTCGAGCACATCCTCGGGGGACAACCCCTCGGCCAGGAGCTTCAGCCCCTCCGGGCCGTAAGCGGTGTTCGAATAAGATTGCGTTGCAATTGCCCCCACCTTGGCCTTGGCCCAAGGCACCACTGCCCCCACCGCGAGGAACTTGGACTGGACGGCCACCCCAAGCTCCTCCGCCTGGGGGTCACACGCCACGACGGAAAAGGTGCCCATGATCAGAGGATCACCAGGCTCTCCAGGTCCCGGGGGTAATAGGTGAGGATCTCCATCCCCTTTTCGGTGACCAGCACCGTGTCCGAGTGGCGGAAGCCGGCAAACCCAGGGATGAAGATCCCCGGCTCCACGCTGAGCACCATCCCCGGCTCAAGCACCGTCTCGTCCCCGATGTCCAAGAACGGGGCCTCATGGATCCCTATCCCCAGCCCGTGCCCGGTGTGATGCCGCCAGTACTCCATGATCCCCCGCTCCTCATAGACCTTCCTCACCGCGGCATCCACCTCTTTGCACGGGACCCCCGGCCTTATCGCCTGAAAGGCAGCTTCCTGAAGCTCAAGCATGAGCTTAAAGTACTTTTCCTGCTCTTTCGTCGGCTCGCCCACGATCATGGTCCGCTCGAGCTCGCTGCGGTAGCCGCCTATCGCCGGGCCTGTCCCGGTGATGAGGACATCCCCCTTTCGGATCACGGCGTTGCGGGTGAGGGAGTGGGGATAGGCGGAGTACTTCCCGATCTGTCCCCGGAAGCCCACGAAAACCGCCTCCGCCGAGCCGGTGAAGGACCTGTCCTTTTCGCCATAGGCCTTGACCATGGCCATGGTGGCCTTAAGGCTCGCCCGCAAGCTTATCTCGTTCTCAAACAGGCCCGGCCGCGTGTACTCCTGCAGGAGCCGATGGGCCAGGTTCCCCCACCTCACGCTTTCCTTTATGAGGAAAATCTCCTCGTCGGACTTTATCCGCATCATCTCCTCGACGAGGTCGCGGGCGGGCTCTATCTTAGCCCGGGGAAGGAGCTCACTCAGCTTCGGGCCCCGATACCCGTAGACGGCCGGAGCCCCGTCCCCATCGCAGCCGATCCTCTTTTCCGCAAGGCCTAGCTCCTCCAAAAGGTCCTTCAGGTAAAGCATGGGATGACGGATGGAGGGATACTCCGGGTATTTTCTTACGATAACATCGTAGGCGTAGAGCTCCACGTGGTCCCCCTCTAGCTCGGGCACGAAGAACCAGGCCTTCCCGCCCGCCAAGATGAGGCACATGGGACGCTCCGTAGCGATGAAGCTGAAGTTCGTAAGGTAGAATATCTGCTGGGGATCGAACAGGCACAGGGCGTCAAACCCCTTGTTTGCCATCCGCTCGAATACCCGCTCCCTCCGCCTTTTTAGTTCCTCCTTGCTTATCTCAAGCCGCATCCTCCCCTCCTTGGCTCCACGGCTCCCGGACGGGGCGGCGCCGCCACTCCGGGGAAGCCGATACCACCTTCCCCTCCTTCATCACCCAGCTCACCTCGCCCAGGACGGCGATGTCCTGAAGCGGATCCCTATCCACCATGATGAGATCGGCCACCTTCCCCGGCTCGATCGTCCCCAGCTCTTCCGCAAGGCCCAGGGCCTCGGCGGCCGTCTTGGTAGCGGCCTGGATCGCCTCCATGTTGGAGTAACCGTATCTTGTGAGGAATTCTATCTCCCTATGGAGCATCGCAAACGGACGAGTGGCCCGGATGTTGTCGGTCCCGGTTGCCACCTTGACCCCGTGCTTGTGCACGATCTCCATCGTCCTCGGGATGTCCTCCATGATCCCGGTATACACCCTGAGCGTCCCCTCTATCCGCTCCCGATCAGGGTGATAACGATATTCCCCTTCTTTTTGGTACTTTTCTTTCAAGGCCTTGGCTTCCTCGAAGATGTCGTGCAGCACCCACAGGGTGGGGACGAGGACGATCCCCTTTTCGGCCATGATGGCGGCCGTCTCCTCCTCTATTGCGATCCCGTGTTCGATGGTGTCTGCCCCGGCGAGGGCGGCGGCTTTCGTCGCGCTGAAGGTGCTGGCGTGGACGGCGACCCGCATGCCCAGGCGGTGTGCTTCCTCCACCCCGGCCTTGAGCTCATCGATTGTGAACTCGGAAAAGTCCCCGTGGCGATTTGAGGCAAGGAGCTTGATGAGGTTCGCCCCGGCCTTCCTTTCCCGTCTCACCGCCTGTTTCACCGCCTCCGGGCCGTCGGCCTCCAGGGCGGAGCACCAGTCCACCGGGCCGGAGCCATGGCCCCCGGTGATGCAGATGCCCGCCCCGGCGGCCAGAACCCGAGGCCCCAGGACCAACCCCCGGTCGATGGCCGTCTTGAGGGCGAGGGCTATATAGCCGGAACCGAGGTCCCTGACGGTGGTCACCCCGGCCTGCAGGGCACACCGCAGGTTCCTCAGGGCCACCACCCCGGCGTAGGCCTGCGGCAGGCCCCGGGGCGGGGTGGGGACGAACCCGGGGTAGTAGACGTGGACGTGGCAGTCTATCAGCCCCGGGAGCAGGAACCTCGCCCTGGCATCGATGATCTCCACCCCTTGTGGAATGGGAACCTCCCCCTCCCTCCCTACCGCGGCAATCTTGCCCTCTTCGACTAGAACAACGCCGTCTTCAATCGGTGGCGCTCCCGTGCCGTCGATGATAGTGCCACCCACGATGGCCGTTTTCATCTCCTTCCTCCTAAACCTTCACATCCAAGAGGTCCCTGAGCCCGTCCCCTAGGATGTTGAACGCTAGCACCGTGACGAAGATGGCCATCCCCGGGAAGATGATGGCGTGGGGCGCCTGCCTTATGTAGGGGCGGGCGGTGTTCACCATGAGGCCCCACTCCGGGGTGGGGGGGGAGATCCCCACCCCCAGGAAGCTCAGGCCCGCGGTGGTCAGGGCGGCGGTGCCCATGTCCATGGTGGCCAGGACCAGGATGGGGCCGATGAGGTTGGGCAGGATGTGTCTTAGGATGATCCGGGTGGGACCGGCTCCCAGGGCGCGCGCCGCCTCCACGAACTCCTCTTCCTTGAGGGCCAGCACCGACCCCCGGGCCACCCGGGCATAGGTCGGAAGCGCAAACACCCCGATGGCCACGATAACCGGAACCAAGCCGCTCCCCAACACCACCGCGATCAGGATGGCCAGGAGTATCCCCGGGATGGAGAGGAGGACGTCCACAAAGCGCATCACCAAGAAATCCACCGTCCCCCCGAAGAAGCCGGCCACAAGGCCGATGGCCACCCCGGTGGTGAGCCCCACCAAAAGCGCCGAGGCGCTCACAAGGAGCGTCACCCTCGCCCCGTAGACGATGCGGCTGAACACATCCCGCCCCAGCTCATCCGTCCCGAGGAGGTGCCCCTCCCCAGGCGGGGAGAGGATGTGACGAACGTCGCACCGGTTCGGGTCATGGGTGGCGATCTGGGGGGCGAAGATGGCCAAGGTGATAATCCCCAGCACCACCAGGGCCGAGAGAAGCATCAGTTTGCTTCCAAAAAGCCTTTTTGCTCCTCGCCTTTTCATCTCAGTCGTAGGTTATCCGGGGATCGATGGCCACGTAGACCAGGTCTACCAGGAGGTTTATCAGGATCACCCCGATCGAGATCACCAGGACGGTTGCCCGCACCACCGGGAAGTCGTTCCCCACAATCCCCTGATAGAGGTAGCGGCCGATCCCGGGCCAGGCGAACACCGTCTCGGTGATGGTGGCCCCGGCGATGATCACCCCGAACTGGAGTCCGAACACCGTCACCACCGGGATGAGGGCGTTCCGCAGGGCATGGCGAAAGATGACGGTGGACTCCCGCAGCCCTTTCGCTCGGGCAGTGGCAAGGTAATCCTCCCCCAGGACCTCCAGCATGGAGGAGCGGGTTAGCCGCACGAGGAGCCCCCAGCTGGGGGCGCTTAAGGTGATGCCGGGCAGGATGATGTGCTTGAGTCCTTCCCAGGTCCAGAACGGCCCCCCATAACCTGATGCGGGCAGCCATCCCAGCCGCAAGGAGAAAAGGAGCATCAGCATAAGCCCGAGCCAGAAGTTGGGCAGGGCCATCCCGGCCAGGGCCAGGACCCTCAAGAGGTGGTCAGGGAGGCTGTTCCGATAGACCGCCGACAGCACCCCAAGCGGGATGCTAATCAGTATCGCCAAAAGCAGGCTGAACGCCCCCAGCTCCAAGGTGGCCGGGTACCTGGCCTTCAGGGCATCGATCACCGGGCGGCCGGTCTGGATGGAATTCCCCAGGTCTAAACGGGCAAGCTGTTTCAGATAAAGGAAGAACTGCACGTGAAGTGGCTTGTCCAGCCCATAGGCGGCCCGGATCTGATCCACCACCTCTTTGGTCGCCCGCCCCGCCCCCGGAGGGATGAGGAGGGACATGGGGTCACCCGGGGCAAGGTACAGGGAGAAGAACACCACCACTACCACCCCAAAGGCCACAAGCGCCCCAATGAGAAGGCGCCTTACGATGTAAGAAGCCATCGAGCCCGCCCTCTAAAAAAGGGGAGGGCAGTCCCCTGCCCTCCCCTCTTCCTTACCCCTTCCACCACTTATTGGCCCCGAAGAGCTGCCCCTCGGGGGTCACCTTCACCCCGTGCAGGGAGGGCGAGCCCACGTAGAGCTGCTTCACCCAGATCCCCAAGGCGGCGTAGGCGTTCTCGTCGAAGATCCGCTGCAGCTTGCGATAAAGCTCCGCCCGCTTTCCCTGGTCAACTTCGGCCTCGGCCGCCTCTATCAGGGACTGGAGCTCCGGAAGCTCCACCTGGTGGATGGACCAGTAATCGCGGGAGTCCCAGGAGTAAAGCAGGATGGGTGGGGTGGGGAAGGAGTTCTGGAACCACCAGGCGATGTCGTAGTCCCCGGTGCGCACTTGATCGTAGAACATGTGCCGCTCGGAGAGCAAAAGCTCCGAGCCGATCCCCACCTCAAGCAGCATCTGCTGGATGAGCTGGGAGCCCCGCAGCCAGTCCCCGGAGTCCGGGGCCCGGAAACGCAGCACGATGTCCTGCCCATCCTTCTCACGGATGCCGTCGCCATCGGTATCCACATAGCCGGCTGCGTCCAGGATTTCCTCGGCCTTCTCCGGGTCACAGCAGGGGGCAACCACCTCCGTTTCCTCAAGCCACGTACCGGGAAAGCCCAAATTCCGCTGCAGCTCCCCAAATCCCCCGAGCACGGCGTCGATGAGCACCTGGTGGTCGATGGCATAGCAGATCGCCCGCCTCAACGCGAGGTCGTCTAAGGTGGCCAGGTTGAATACCACATCGGCCGCGTTGACGAACCCCCAAACGTAAAGGGGGTACCCTTCTGCCTCAAGCCGCCTGGCCTCGGTGGCGGAGAACACCCCCAAAAGCAGGAAGTCCACCGAACCCCGCTCCAGCTCCACCACGGCCGTCTCCGGGCTTGGGACAAGGCGGACTACGACCCGATCGAGATAGGGTTCGCCTCCCCAGTACTGGGGGAACTTCTCAAACACCATCTGCCGGTCGCGCTCGTATTCCTCCCCCACCAGCTGGAAGGGGCCGGTGCCTGGGACGGGGTCATCCGGGCCCCGGTCGGTCCAGGCCTCGGGGTCGGTGATGTAAACGAACTCCAGCTTCCCAGGGAAGTCGGGGTCGGGCTTGGAGAGGTGGATCTCCACGGTGAGGTCGTCCACGGGGACCACCTCCTCCACGTTGGCCACGTGCCCGGCAGCCGGGAGTGCGTTCTCCGGGTCCCGGATCCGTTCGATGTTCTCCTTCACCGCCCGGGCAGTGAGGGGCCGGCCGCTGTGGAAAAGCACCCCCTCCCGCAGGTGGAAGGTGTAAACCATCCCGTCGGGGGATACCTCCCAGGAGCTCGCCAAGACCGGGAGAAAAGCCCCCGTCTCATCGAAGGACACCAAGGGCTCGGCCATGAGAAGCGCCATGGAATGCTCCCCCATGTTGGAGGCCTTATGCGGGTCGGGATCCGCTACGTAGTTGCCTCCATAGGCGATCACCGCCACCCCGCCACGCTCCTGGGAAAACCCCAACATCCCTGCCAAACCAACCACTACAAATAGCAGGACAACCCTCTTCATGCCTTCCTCCTTTCTTGCTGTCCTCTGGGCCAAACCCCAAAGCTCCTGCCGCCTATCACCCCCTTTGTTAAAGCACTGCTTTTAGCCTAGCAAGCTGGGGAAGCCTTGTCAAGTTCTTAAAACCTGCTCCCAAGCCCGGGTTTGACTTGCCATCTTTTGAAGCTATACTGTAAGAGGTCATGATGGCGGGGTTGGGGGAGCGGATTGGGGAGAGGCTGGCGGCCCTGAGGCGGGCGCGGGGGCTTACGCTCACGGAGCTTGCGGCCCGCTGTGGGCTTTCGGCCAGTTTTCTTTCGCAGGTGGAGCGGGGGGTGTCTGCCCCGTCCATCGTCTCCCTTTACCGGATCTGCCAAGCGCTAGGGATTTCAGTATCCCAGGTCCTGCCCGAGCCGGGGCAAGGGGGCTCCCCGGTGCGGCAGCACTCCTCCCAGCCCCCCTTGAGGATCTCGGAGAGGGGGGCCACTTACATCTACCTCTCCGGGGATTTTCCTGAAAGGGAGCTCGAGGCCCTGGTAAACGAGTTCCCCCCAGGCTACCGCCATCCTATGGCCGCCCACGAGGGGGAGGAGTTCGGCTACGTCCTTTCTGGGGACCTTGCCCTCACCATCGAAGACCGCACCTACATGCTGGGCCCGGGGGACAGCTTCCATTTCCCCGCCCGCCGCCCGCACTCCTACCATACCCGCCAGGGGGCCAAGGTGCTCATCGTCTCCACCCAGAGGTTCATCGAAGGAGGGGGAGGATGAAGGGGGGCATCACCGGGCTCGTGTTCGACATAAAGAGGTATGCCATCCACGATGGGCCGGGGATAAGGAGCACGGCTTTCCTCAAGGGCTGCCCGCTTGACTGCCTTTGGTGTCACAACCCGGAGGGGAAGGACCCGCGGCCTGTCCTTTCCTTCGTGGAGGCGCGGTGTCTCTCCTGCGGGGCCTGTGCCGCCGCCTGCCCCGAGGGCGCTATCGACTTCTCCCCCGGCTCCTTTCCCAAAACGAACCGGGAGCGATGCACCGCCTGCGGGGCCTGTGCCGCCGCCTGCCCCACCGGGGCCCGGGAGATCATTGGCCGCCGCTACACCCCCCAGGGGTTGATCGAGGAGCTCTTGCAGGACCGGCCGTTCTTCGAGGCCTCCGGGGGCGGGATCACCTTCTCCGGGGGGGAACCCCTAGCCCAACCGGAGTTCCTCAGGGAGTGCCTGATCCTCGCCCGGAAAAAAGGCCTCCATGTGGCCCTCGACACCTCCGGGTACGCGGAACCGAGGCTCTTCCTGGAGCTCGCTCGCCTTTCGCACCTCGTGCTCTACGATCTAAAGGACATGGACGAGGAACGGCACCGGAAAAACACCGGGGTCCCCTTGGCCCCGATCATGAAGAACCTGCAGTCCCTTTTTGAGGAAGGGATTCCCGTTTGGATAAGGATCCCCGTGATCCCGGGGATGAACGACGGCCCGGAGACGATCCGGGCGTATGTGGATTTCCTGTCCCGCCTCCCCACAAAGCCCCCGGTCTTCCTCCTGCCCTACCACGACATCGGGAAGGAGAAGTACCGGAGGCTCGGGGTTCCCAGCCGGCTGGACGGGCTCAAGCCCCCTTCGAGGGCGAGGATGGAGGAGCTGGCACGGGCCTTTTCGAAGGCAGGCCTTGAGGTGCACATCGGGGGGTGAGAGGGATGACCGAGAGGGTGAAGCGGCTCAGGGAGGCGTCGATGGCGGCTCAGCCCACCATCTCTGCCGAGCGCGCCAAGATCGTAACCGACTTTTACCGGGAGAATCTGGGAAAATACCCACCGCCCATCCTGCGCGCCCTGGCCTTCAAGGAGATCTGCGAGAAGAAGGAGATCTACATCGGCGAAGGCGAGCTCATCGTGGGCGAGCGGGGCCCGGGCCCGAAACTCGTCCCCACCTACCCGGAGCTCACCTGCCACTCCCTTTCCGACCTGGAGATCTTAAACACCCGGGAGAAGACGCGCTATCGGGTGCCCGAGGAGGCCTTCGAGCTCTACGAGCGGGAGATCATCCCGTTCTGGCGGGGAAGATCCCTCAGGGACAGGATGTTCTCACTCCTCCCCCAGGAGTGGAAGGACGCCTACGAGGCCGGGATCTTCACCGAGTTCATGGAGCAGCGCGCCCCGGGCCATACCGCCGGCGACGGGAAGCTCTTCCGGATGGGGCTTTTCGATTTCAAGAAGAAAATCGCCGATTCCCTGGCGCGGCTCGATTTCGAGCGGGATCCCGAGGCCTATGAAAAGCAGGCGGAGCTCATCGCCATGGACATTGCCGCCGACGCCCTGATCACCCTGGCCAGAAGGCACGCCCAGGCCGCCCGTGCCTTGGCCGAGAGGACCTCCGACCCCAAGCGCAGGGCCGAGCTCCTCAAGATCGCCGAGGTGTGCGAGTGGGTTCCCGCCCACGCCCCTAGGAACTTCTGGGAGGCCCTGCAGGGCTACTGGTTCTATCACCTGGCGGTGATCACCGAGCTCAACGGCTGGGACGCCTTTAACCCTGGACACCTGGATCAGCACCTCTTCCCGTTCTACAAGAAGGACATCGAGTCCGGGGCCCTCACCCCGGAGGAGGCCAAGGAACTCCTTTCCTGCTTCTGGATCAAGTTCAACAACCAGCCGGCCCCGCCCAAGGTGGGGGTCACGGCGGCCGAGTCCGGCACTTACAACGACTTTGTGAACATCAACCTCGGGGGCCTCACCCCTGACGGAAAGGACGGCTCAAACGAGCTTTCCTACCTCATCCTGGAGGTGGCGGACGAGCTACACCTCCTCCAGCCCCAGGTGAACCTGCAGGTATCCCGGCTGACCCCTGACTCGCTCCTTGAGGCCGCCTGCCGGGTGATCAGGAAGGGCTACGGCTATCCCCCCTTGTTCAACGCGGATATGGTGGTCCAGGAGCTCCTCAGGCAGGGGAAGACGATAGAGGACGCCCGGGAGGGGGGGACAAGCGGCTGTGTGGAGACCGGCGCCTTCGGGAAAGAGGCCTACATCCTCTCCGGCTACTTCAACCTCCCGAAAGTTCTTGAGATCACCCTGAACAACGGCTGGGACCCTAGGACGAAAAAGAGGATTGGCCTTGAGACCGGGGATCCACGGGATTTTGAGAGCTTCGATGAGCTCTTCTCCGCCTGGGAAAGGCAGCTCCGGCATTTCATCGACGTCAAGATCCGGGGGAACGCGATCGTCCAGGGGCTTTATGCTGCGGAGATGCCGGCGCCGTTCCTCTCCATCATCATCGACGACTGCATCGAAAAGGGGAAGGACTACAACGCCGGCGGGGCCCGGTACAACACCACCTACATCCAGGGGGTGGGGATCGGGACCCTCACCGACTCCCTTTCGGCCATCAAACACCACGTCTACGAGTGGGGGACCATCACCATGGATGAGCTTCTGGAAGCCCTTTCCACCGACTTCGAGGGGAGGGAAACCCTGCGCCAGCTCCTCCTCAACAAGACCCCCCGCTATGGGAACGACGACGACCGGGCGGACGGCCTCATGCGGAGGGCCTTTGAGGCCTTCTTCCGAGCGGTGGAGGGGCGCCCTGCGCCCCGGGGTGGGGTCTACCACATCAACATGCTCCCCACCACCTGTCACATCTACTTCGGGCAGGTGACCGGGGCCACCCCGGACGGGAGGTTGGCTTGGCAGCCCCTGTCGGAGGGGATCTCCCCGGTCCAGGGGGCGGACCGGAATGGCCCCACCGCGGTGATCAAATCCGTCGCCAAGATGGATCACGCCAAGACCGGCGGGACGCTCCTCAACATGAAGTTCTCCCCCCAGGTCCTCTCCGGGGAAGAGGACATAAGAAAGTTTGCCCGGCTCGTTCGCACCTACTTCACGCTGGGGGGGCACCACGTCCAGTTCAACGTGGTGTCCGCCAGGACGCTGCGGGAGGCACAGAAGAACCCGGAGGAGTACCGGGGGCTCCTCGTGAGGGTGGCGGGCTACTCCGACTACTTCTGTGATCTATCGCGTAAGCTCCAGGACGAGATCATAGCCCGCACCGAACACGAAGCCCTGTAGGGGGTTGGGGTATGGATCTGGAGCGGATGCGGAATTGGCGACCCCCCTCCGGGTGGCCGGTTATCACCGCCATCGACGCCCACGCTGCCGGGGAGCCACTCCGGGTGATCGTCTCCGGCTGGCCGGAGCTCCTGGGTCCGAGCGTCCTTGAGCGGCGCCGGGCCGCAAAAGAGCATTTTGATCACCTGCGCACTGCGCTGATGTGGGAACCCAGGGGACATGCGGATATGTATGGGTGCCTCCTCATGCCCCCGGTGTCCCAGGACGCCCACTTCAGCGTGCTTTTCATGCACAACGAGGGCTACAGCACCATGTGTGGCCACGGGATCATCGCGGTGGTCACGGTGGTGTTGGAGACCGGCCTGTTTCCCCTTACCTGCCCCGAGACCGAGCTACGAATTGACACCCCGGCTGGGAAGGTCACCGCACTGGCAAGAGTAGAGGCCGGAAGGGTGGCGGGAGTCCGGTTCAGGAACGTACCCTCGTTCGTGGTGGCGCTGGACGAGGAGGTGGAGGTTCCAGGGCTGGGCCGGGTGCGATATGACCTCGCATTCGGCGGAGCCTTCTACGTCTTCGTGCGGGAAGAGGAAGTGGGCATCCCCCTGGAGGCGAAAAGCGTGCCCGCCCTCATTCGGGCAGGAACGGCGATCAAGCGCGCGGTAAGCGCCGCCAGGCCGGTGCGTCACCCTTTGGAGGAGGAGCTGAGTTTCCTTTACGGCACCATCTTCGTGGGCCCGCCCCGCACGCCAGGCGCCCACAGCCGCAACGTCTGCGTGTTCGCCGATGGGGAAGTGGACCGCAGCCCTACCGGGACCGGGGTAAGCGCCCGGCTGGCCCTCCACTGCCTTCGTGGGGAGATCGGCCTGGGGGAGTCTTTGAGGATAGAAAGCGTGATCGGAACAAGCTTCACCGGGAAGGTTGTGGAGGAGACCAAGGTCGGGCCGCTCCCGGCAGTAGTGCCCGAGGTGGAAGGGCAAGCATACATTACTGGGGTTCACGAGTTCGTGCTCGCCCCGGATGACCCTTTGAAGCACGGCTTCCTTTTGGGCAGGGAAGATGCCTGAGCAACCCCTGGTTTTCCTTTCGGCGGCGGACGTAAAGCAGGCCCTCCCTATGAGGGAGGCCATCGAGGCCATGGAAGAAGCGTTCGTTGAGCTTTCCTGTGGGCGGGCCGTGGTGCCCAAGCGCATGCATCTTGCGATCCCAGAGCTTGCCAGCACGGCCTTGCTTATGCCCGCCTACGCCCAAGGGTATGTGGGCTTGAAGCTCGTCACCCTATGCCAGGAAAACCCAGCCAAGGGACTGCCCCTGATCCACGCCCTGGTGGTGTTGGTGGAAGCGGGGGAAGGGCGACCAGTGGCGGTATTGGAAGGCAGCTCCCTCACCGCCCTGCGTACCGGGGCGGCCTCGGGGCTTGCCACCCGGCTTCTGGCGCGTCCGGAGGCGGAGGTGGCTGCGATCTTCGGCGCCGGCGTCCAGGGACGCACCCAGCTGGAGGCGGTTTGCATCGTGCGTCCCATCTGGAAGGCCTACGTGGTTGACCCAGATCGGGAAAAAGCTCGGACGTTTGCCGCCGAGATGACAGAACGGCTTTCCATTCCGGTGCGGGTAGCCTCCCCGGGGGAAGCCCTGGCGGAGGCCGACGTGGTGTGTACGGCTACCACCTCAACCACCCCTGCCTTCTCCGACCGCCAGCTAAAGGAGGGGGTGCATATAAACGCCATCGGCTCTTATAAACCCCACATGCAGGAGATCCCGGAGGAGACGGTGTGTCGAGCTAAAGTGGTGGTGGACCAAAGGGAAGCCTGCCTAGCTGAGGCGGGAGACCTGATCGTCCCATTGAAGCGAGGCCTCATAGAGCCAGGCGATATCCATGCCGAGCTTGGGGAGATCGTGGCCGGAGTGAAGGAGGGGAGGACCTCCCCTGAGGAAATAACCCTGTTCAAATCGGTGGGAAACGCGATCCAGGACTTGGTAGCTGCAGTCAAGGTTTTTCAGGCGGCGCAGCGACAGAGGTTGGGTACCAATATCCCCCCAATGTGAGGTTATCCTTGCATTTTGCGAGTGGTGGGCAAAGTAGGATCCCAGGTAGTGGAGGGGCTATGAGCCGGGAACGTAAGGCAACTATTCAGATCCGCACAGGGGTTGAGAAGGCGGCCACCGGTGAGTTCGTTCTTGGAGAGTGAGGGTCGACGGGAGCTGGACAGGGCGTCAGGCTTCTGGCCCAGAGGCCTTTAGGTCCCCCTTGGGTCGCGCGAATGTAAGAAAAATACTTGTCTTGCTCCTCGAAAAACATTAGAATGGAAGGGCTCCTGAGGGAAAGGGGATGGTGGTGAGAGCCGCACAGGTGGTCCTTTTGGTGGTGTTCCTTACGACCGCGGCCGCAGCGCGTGAGCTTGTGGCCACGGATTTCTCCTGCAGTGGGGTCTACGAGGGCGGTTTTTGCTGGCTTGAGGACGTGCGGCTTTATGCCACCGCCACCTGGCGGTTTTCAGGCGTCCCCCAAAGGGCCTACCTCACCTTGAGGCTGGAGGGGATGGCGGAGGACCCCTGTGAGGATTGCGTGGGCAGGGACGTCCTTTTACGGATCTTCTACGGGCCGGGCAACGGGAGCTGGGACAGGATGGACCTCCTTTTGCGCCATCGGGCCTTGGGGTGTAATCCCGGCTGGTACACCGTCTCCGGGGAGATCGAGTTCTTGTGGCTGCCGGAGACCGCCGCCTCCGAGCTTGTGGTCATCGTCCAACGGGTTATCCTGTGCGATCCCCATGTGGGCTTCAACCTGCACAGCCTCGTCCTCGAGGTCCCCGAAGAAGGCCCCCCCGAGCCCTCGCCCACCCCCCCACCCCCTCCCCTGGAAGGATGCGTCGTCCCCTCGGTGGACGGCTGCTTCGTGGACTTCCAGGGGAGCGGCTGCCCCGTGCCTGAGCTGCCACCGACCGACATACCCCGGCAGGAGCTCCCGGAGACCAACGGGCCTGGGGAAGCAGTCCTGATCGCTCCTGGGGATTACGTCGGCCAGCTGGGGGGGGCGCTCGGGCGCTCGGGGATAGATCACCACGATTGGTACCGCGTACGTACGGGAAGGGGCGAGGCCCTGGTGGTATGGATCGCTGCCGATCCCGGGCTTCAGTTCGATGTCCACTTCCTTGACATCTGCGGGAACGAGCAATTCCGGTATCAGGGTGGACAGGAGCTTCTCCAGTGTATAGCCCCCTGCACCGGGGCCGGGGAGGCCTGCGACTGGTACATCCGCATCGTGCGAAGGTCCGGACAGGGCAGCTACTACCTTTCCCTCTACCCGGCGATCCCGGAGGGGAGCCCCTGAAAGGGCCCCCGATGCTGTTCGTGGGGCTGGATCTGGCTTGGTCCCCTCGTAATCCAAGCGGTTTGGTGGTCTTGGAAAGGGCAAAGGGGGGCTGGCTCCCTTCCCATTGGTCGGCGGAGCTGGGGGACGATCCGGAAATCCTGGGGTTCATAGCGGAAGCCGTGGGGGCGGGGCCGGCCTTGATCGCCATCGACGCCCCGCTCATCGTGCCCAACGAGACCGGTTCCCGACCCTGCGACCGTGAGCTTTCGCGGGTCTATCGTAAGAGGGAGGCGGGCACGCTTCCGGTAAGCCGCGCTGGGCTGGGGGGCATGGTCCGGGGCGAGGCCTTGGTGGAAAAGCTTTCGGAGCTCGGGTTCGAGCTGGAGGCCCAGGTGGAAAAAGGGGCGGCCGTGCGGCAGGTGGTCGAGGTGTTTCCCCACCCGGCCATGGTGGAGCTGTTCGGGCTCGAGAGGACCTTGAAGTACAAAGCGAAAAAGGGGCGCCCGCTTGAGTTCCGCCTCAAAGAGTTCTCCCAGTACGTAGAGCTCCTCCGCTCCCTCAAGCGGTGGCAGCCGGCCCTGGCTGCAGGAGCCCTTCTCCCTAAAGCCCTGCATGGGCTGAGGGGAAGGGCCCTGAAGGCCTTGGAGGACCTGCTTGACGCATGCTTCTGCGCCTACATCGGGCTTTGGCTCTGGCACTGGGGCCCACAAGGTTACCGGGTATTCGGAAGCAAGCAGGCCGGCTTCATAGTGGTCCCCACCCGGCAGAGGGCCTAGCTTTTCTTTACATAAAGGTAACGCTTTATCTCCTGTTTGGTGGACTTCTCGAAGGGCTTGTCCACCAGCTTCACGTCCTCCTTGCTCTTTATGCGTTTGAAGGTGGCCAGGTTCTTCTGGGCCTCTTTTATGCGTTCCCAGATCAGTTCTAGGGCCGCAGCCTCCTCCTTTATCCCCTGGCGGCCGAGCTCCTCCCAGTTAGGATAGATCATGGCGGCCACCACTGGGATCCCCCCCTTCTTGCGCTCGTAGACGAGCACCTCTTCCACCTCGGGGATCAGGGAGAGCTCCCACTCCACCTCCTCTGGATACACGTTCTTCCCGGACTCAAGCACGATCACGTTCTTCTTGCGCCCGGCGAGGAAGAGGTGGCCACTTGGGTCCAGGCGGCCCAGGTCCCCGGTGCGCAGCCAACCGTCCTCGGTGAACACCTCAGCGGTGCGCTTGGGGTTCCTGTAGTAGCCCAACATCACGTTGGGGCCGCGCACCAAAACCTCTCCGTAGCCGTCGGCGTCCGGGCCTTGGATGCGTATCTCCACCCCCTTCAGGGGTCTGCCTACGGTCCCAGCCCGTCTGGTGAAGGGCTTGGAGAAGGTGAGGACCGGCGAGGTCTCGGTAAGCCCGTACCCCTCTATCATCCCGAGGCCAAGGCGTCTGAAGCCGATCCCGACTTCGGCGGCCAAGGCCGCCCCCCCGGAGACGAAGAACCGGAACCCCGGGGTGAGGAGGTTCTTCTTGATGAACTTGCCCAAAAGGCGGGGGGCGAACCGGAAGAGAAGCCGACGCAGCAAACTGGATTGGAAGTTCTCCTCAAGCCTCCGCCACAGGGCATGGTAGAGCTTGGGCACCCCCACCAGGATGGTGACGCCGCAGCGGCGGGCCACCTCTATCAGGTTGCGGTAGTCGTCGGTGTAGGACACCGTGGCCCCGGCGGCAAGCAGTGCCAACAGCACGGTTAGCCCATAGATGTGGTACCAGGGGACGATGGAAACCACCCTATCCTCCGGCCCTACTTGGATGGCCTCCAGGATCCCCTCCACGTTGGAGGTGATGTTCCGGTGGCAGAGCATGACGCCCTTGGCGTCCCCGGTGGTGCCGGAGGTATACATGAGCAGGGCCAGGGCCTCCGGGTCTAGGGGCACATCCGGGGCGGCCTCTGCCTCCTCGGGGAGGAGTTCCCACAGGGAGAGGGCCCCTGGCATGGCCTCCACTGACACCACCTCCCCAAGGGAGGGGATCTCCTCGGCCAGGGGCAGGAGCTCCTCGTACCGTCCTGGGGCGGCGAAAAGCATCTTCACTTCCGCTTCCTGGAGGATCCGGGCCACCTCAGCTGGCCGTAGCCCGGCGTCCAGGGGCACCGCCACCGCGCCCAAACGTTGTATTGCGAGAAACGCCACCGCCCAGCCTACAGAGGGCTTGGCGATGATCGCCACCCGATCGCCCTGCTCCACCCCCTGGGCCGACAGCCACACCGCCAGCTTCCCCGAAAGGTCCCAGAGCTCCCGATAGGTGACCTCCCGGAACGAGAACCGGCGCCCCTTTAGCTGCGGCATCCTGAGGGCGACGTGTTTCCCATGGCGCCTGATGCTCCGGCTTAAAAGCTGTGGGATGGTGGGCCACCTACCTTCCGCCATGATCCCCTCCCCCCTCGGAGATGTACCTTTCCGCCTCCAGAGCGGCCATGGCCCCCTCGGCCGCGGCCACCACGGCCTGGGCGTACCTCCCGATGGGCTCCCGCACGTCCCCGGCGGCGAACACCCCGGGAGCGCTGGTATGCATCCAAGGGTCGGTACGAATATAGCCTTCCTCGGTGAGCTCGACCACCCCGTCCAGCCAGTCCGTGGCCGGCCGATACCCGATCTTCACGAACACGCCGTCTATGGGGAGCTCCCGAAGCTGCCCGGTTGAAAGGTCCCGCAGCACCACCGAGGAAACCCGCCCCTCCCCCCGCACCTCCTCCACCACTACGTTCCACAGGAACTCGATCCTGGCTTCTCGTAAGGCCCGTTCCCTTAAGGTCGCCACGGCCCGAACGGCCTTGGGGTCCTCTTTGGGATGTCGCACCGCCACAAACACCTTGTCGCATAACTTGGCGAGGAACAGGGCCTCGATCAGGGCCGAATCCCCCGCCCCCACCATGAGGACCCGCTTGCCCCGGAAGAAGTAGCCGTCGCAGGTGGCACAATAGGAGACCCCTCGGCCGGTGAGCTCCTTGGCCCCCTTGGCCGGCAGCTCCTTGTGGCGGGCCCCCATGGCTAGGATGACAGTCCGGGTGTGGATCTCGCCCGTCGAGGTCCCAATGACCCACCCCCCTTCCTCTCGGGTAAGGTTCTCTGCCTCGCAGAGCTTGATCTCCGCCCCCAGGCGCTCGGCCTGCCTTTTCATCCCCTCCATGAGCTCGGGGCCCGGGATGGGCTCGGGAAAGCCAGGGAAGTTCTCCACAAGATCGGTCTCAAGGAGCTGTCCCCCCGGTGCGGCCCGCTCCAGGATCAGGCAGGAGAGCCCGGCCCTACGGGCATATATCCCGGCGCTGAGCCCGGCGGGCCCCGCCCCTACCACCACTACGTCCCAAATCTCTTCCACCATACTACTCCCCCAAGTGGGCTAATATTACACCAACCACCCGGTGGGTTGCCCACCGGCCGTCTTGCCCGGGCCACCTTGCTCGGTTAGGGTACAGAAGATGGCAAGAAGAGAGGTTACCTGTGGGGACGGAGGGGTGCTTTACATCCGGTTCGACTACGACCGGCGGCTGGTGGAGCTTGTGAAGGGCCTCCCCGAGCGCAAGTGGCACCCCGCAGAGAGGCTTTGGACCGTGCCTGCAGGGCACGTGGTGGCCGTGGTGGAGCTCCTTAGGGAGGAGGGGTTCTCCTTCGACGAGACCACTCAAAGGCTGTATGCGGAGCGGCGAAGGGAGACAGAGGACAACCTCACCGTCTCCCAGCTCAACCTGAAGGTAAAAGGGGCCCTCCAGTCGGCCTTCCCCTCCCCCATCTGGTTGGTGGGCGAGATAGCTGGGTTCGGGAAGGGGGCCCACCGCGATGTGGTCACCTTCAAGCTGGTGGAGAGGAGGGAGGAGGGGAAGATCATAGCGGAGGTGGACGCCGTCCTCTTCCCCGACGTCCGCCAGGCCATCGAGTACAAGCTCCAACGGGAGGGGGCTCCCTTCCGCCTGGAGGACGAGGTCACGGTCAGGGTGCTGGTACAGGTGGACCTCTATGTCCCCTGGGGGGACTACCGGGTGGTGATTAAGGACCTGGACGTAGCCTACACCCTGGGGGAGGTGGCACGTAGGCGCGAGGAGATAATCCGTAAGCTGATAAAGGCCGGCCTTTTGGAGCGCAATAGGTCCCTGCCCTTCCCGGTGATCCCCCTGCGGGTGGGGCTGATAACCAGTCTGGGCTCGGATGCGGAAAGGGACGTCCTCAAGACCCTCAGGGAATCGGGGTATGCGTTTCAGGTAACGGTGCATGGAGCCCGGGTACAAGGGCCCTATACCGAGCCCTCTGTCCTCAACGCCCTGGACTGGTTCCGGGCCCATGCGGACCAGTTCGACGTGGTGCTGATCTGCCGGGGAGGGGGGGCGCGCACGGACCTCGCTTGGTTCGATTCCGAGCCCCTGGGGCGGGCGGTGGCCACCTTCCCCCTACCGGTGGTGGTGGGGATCGGACACGAGGAGGACCGGAGCGTGCTGGACGAGGTGGGCTGGCGGGCCAAGACCCCCACCGCCGCCGCCCAGCTCCTGGTGGAGCAGGTCAGGGCTGCGGAAAAACGCCTCCTTGAGGGGCTGAAAGAGGTGCTCGGCGGGGCCTCCTCCGCCCTCCTCCGCGCAGATCATCGCCGAAAAGAGCTGGCCCGGAGGTTGCTTTCGGCCACAGGGGGGAGGCTGAACGAGGCGAAAAGGGAGCTTGGCCGCCTGACAGGCAGGCTACCTCAGGCCGTGGGCACCGCCCTCGGCAGGCATGGGAAGTACCTGGAGGAGGTCCAGGTTCGCCTGGCCAGGGCGGCCCGCCGCGAGCTGGGCGAGGCGGAAAAGAACCTGGAGAGAGCACTCAGACGGCTCGGCCCCCGGTCACTGGCCTTGCTTGCGCGGGAAAGGGAGAGGGTAAAGGCCCAAGGAAAAAGGCTCCATGGTCTGGATCCCCGGCGGGTGGTGGAGCGTGGGTTTGCCATCCTCAGGCTGGGGGAGGGCAGGGTGGTGACTGACCCCGTCCAGGCCCCCCCAGGGACCAGGCTGTGGGCCGAGCTCAAAAGGGGCACGCTCCGGCTCCTTTCGGAAGGAGGGGAGGATGGAGGAAAGGGAAGTGGCTGAGCTCTCCTATGCCCAGGCCATGGCACGGCTGGATGAGATCCTGGAACGGATCGAAAGGGGGGAGGTGGACATCGACCAGCTCTCCGCCCTGGTAGAGGAGGCGGCGAATTTGGTAAGCCTGTGCCGGAGGAAGCTCACCCAGGCGGAGATGCAGGTGCAGAGGATAACCGAGCGCCTGGAAAGGGAGGCGGAGGGGGCCCCATCCGAAGAGGCCCCGAAAGAAGCCGACGACGAAGTGCCTTTCTAGGAGACCTCCAGCACCCGCACCAGGTTGGTGGTCCCGGCTTGCCAGAATGGAAGCCCGGCGGTGAACACCACCCGATCGCCCGGGGAGATCAGCCCCTCGCCCTTCGCGGTGGCCACCGCCGCGGCGGCCAGGGCATCGGGGGTGTCCTGGCGATCTATCTTGAGGGGGATCACCCCCCACACCAGGGTAAGCCGCCGCACCGTCTCCTCCACCGGGGTGGTGGCGACGATGGGGACCTTCGACCTAAAGGAGGAAAGGAGCCGGGCCGTCCAACCGGAGAAGGTGGCACAGACGATGGCCGCTGCCCTTATCTCTTCGGCTATCTGGCAGGCAGCTCGGGCGATGGCCGCCGGCACCTGCCCCACGAGCTCCGGGACAAGCCCTGGAACCCGGATCTCCACCTCCCCGGACTCCGCCGCCCGCGAGGCACAGGCCATGGCCCGGACGGCCTCCACCGGGTAGCGCCCCACCGCGGTCTCCTCGGAGAGCATGACCCCGTCCGCCCCATCCCACACCGCGGCAGCCACGTCTGCCACCTCCGCCCGGGTGGGAACGGGCGAGTTTACCATGGACTCCAGCATCTGGGTGGCCACCACCACCGGCTTGGCGTGGGAATTGCATAGGTCCACCAGCCTCCGCTGGACCAGGGGCACCCGGAAGAGGTCCACCTCCACCCCCAGGTCCCCCCGGGCCACCATGGCCCCGTCGGCCGCGGCCACGATCCGGGCCATGTCCTGCACCGCGGCTTGGGTCTCCACCTTGGCCACCAGCCAAGGCCCAGGCCCGAGCTCCTGCCGGGCGGCCTCCACGTCCTCCGGCCCCTGGACGAAGGACAGGGCCACGAACTCAAAGGATAGCTCCCGCGCCAGCCTCAGGGACTCCCTGTCCGCTGGGGGCAATGGGGGGAGGGCCAGACGCACCCCGGGCACGCTCACCCTCTTCCCCGGCCCCAACCTCCCTCCCCGCTCCACCCGGCAACGCAGGGCCCCCCTCTCCTTTCCCGTAACCCGGAGCAGGATGGAACCGTCGGCCAGGAACACCTCCGCCCCCACCGGGACATCCTCAACCAGCCCCCCGTAGTTGACCGGTATCCCCCGCTCCCCCAAGAGGACCTCCTCCCCCGGGGAAAGCGAAATCGGCTGGGGGAGCTCCCCCACCCGCACCTCCGGCCCTCGGGTATCGAGCATCAGCCCCAGGGGCCGCCCCAACGCCCGGGCCACCTCCCGCACCCGGCCCGCCCACACCTCGTGTTCCACCGCCGTCCCATGGGAGGCGTTGATCCGGGCCACATCCATCCCCGCCTCTGCCATGGCGGCGATCACATCAGGAGCGGAGGAGCTGGGCCCCAAGGTGGCCACGATCTTCGTCCGTTTCATCCCCAGGAGGATAGCTTGCCCAGCTTCCGGCCGCCAGTTGCGCCCCGGATGGGTGGGGGATAAGCTTTTGTCGTGGACAAAGGGCAGGGCTTTAGGAAGATCCATCGCTTGAGACGTCGAAACGAGATCGAACGGGTCTTCCAGGAAGGGGTCCGCAGGGACGGGAGGTTGTTCTCCTTCCGCATCCTAAAGAGGGAGGACCCCAACCCGAGGCTGCTTGTAGTGGTGAGCCGCAAGGTGGGGGGGGCGGTGGTCCGCAACCGGGTGAAGAGGGGGATAAGGGAGGGGTTCCGGACCCACAAAGGGCTTTTCGCCAACTGTGATGTGGTGGTGATAGCCCGGCCCGCGGCGGGCCGCCTCCGCCCAGGAGAGATCACAAGCGAATTCTTGCGGGAATTCAGGGAGGTGTGGAATGCCCCAGGAGATACTCCTCACCAAAGAGGGCTACGAGCGCAGCAAGGCGCAGCTGGAGCGCCTGGAACACAGGCTCTACAAGGAGATCCCCGAGCGGCTCAAGGAGGCCAAGGCCCACGGGGGGGACCTGAGGGAGAACAAGGAGTACATCTACCTTAAGGAGGAGCAGGAGTTCATCGAACGGGAGGTCCGCCGGCTGCGGGAGCTTCTGGAGAACGCCCGGATCATCTCCGAGGATGAGATCCACGCTGACCAGGTAGGGATAGGCACCAAGGTGACCTTGGAGGACACCGAAACCGGGAGGTTTGACACCTATACCCTGGTCTCGCCGGTGGAGGTGGATCTCCTGCGGAACCGTATTGGGATCGACTCCCCGGTGGGGGAGGCCTTGATGGGGCACTTCAAGGGGGAGACCATCGTGGTCCAGACCCCGGCCGGAAGGCTCAGGTACCGCATCTTGGGGATCGAGAGGGGCTGATGGCTGAGGCCGAGCTCATAGCGGCCCGGCGCGAGAAGCTGTCCCGCCTGCGTGCCCTGGGGATCGATCCCTTCCCCTATCGGTTCGAACGCACCCACACCGCCGGGGAGGTTAAGACCGCCTTTCCCGGCTTGGACCCGGAGGCCCGCACCGGGACCCAGGTCCGGCTGGCCGGCAGGATCATGGCCCTGCGGCAGCTGGGCCGGATCTCGTTTGCCGTGTTACAGGACCGCACCGGCTCCATCCAGCTCTTTGCCTCCCAAGCTTCGCTGGGGGAGGAGCCCTATCGGCTGTTCTGCGAGGGGCTGGACCTCGGGGACATCGTGGGGGCGTGGGGGGAGGTGATCACCACCAGGACCGGGGAGCTCTCGGTGGAGCTAGCCGGCTTTGCGATCCTGGCCAAGGCCTTAAGGCCCTTGCCGGAGAAGTGGCACGGCCTTAGGGATGTGGAGAAACGCTATCGCCACCGGGCCTTGGACCTGATCGTAAACCAAGATGGCCGCAGGATCCTGGCACAGCGCGCCCTCATCATACGGACCATCCGGGAGTACCTAGACGAGCGGGGGTTCCTGGAGGTGGAGACCCCCATCCTCCAGCCCATCCCCGGGGGGGCCACGGCGCGCCCGTTTGTCACCCACCACAACGCGCTCGACCAGGACCTCTACCTCAGGATCGCCCCGGAGCTGTACCTCAAGAGGCTGCTTGTGGGGGGGCTAGAGCGGGTGTACGAGATCGGCAAGAACTTCCGCAACGAAGGCATTTCCACCACCCACAACCCGGAATACACCGGCCTTGAGGCCTATGAGGCCTACGCCGACTATGAGGACGCCATGGAACTGGCCGAGGAGATGATCGAAAGATGCGTGCTGGCCGTAAGCAACGGAAAGGGCCTCAGGTACGGGGGGCGGGAGGTGGACTTCTCCCGGCCTTGGCGGCGGGTGCCCCTGCTGGAGCTCGTGGCCGAGACCAGCGGGGTGGACCCGGAAAAGCCCCTGCCCCAGCTCCTGGAGGAGCTTGAGCGAAAGGGGATCGAGGTCCCGGATCACCTGCGTGGGGGGCCGAAGGGGAAGGTGATCGAGCACCTGCTGGAGACCCAGGCCGAGCCCACCCTGTGGAACCCCACCTTCGTGGTGGACTATCCGGTGGACATCTCGCCCTTGGCCAAGAGGAAGCGGGGCCGGCCGGACCTCACCGAAAGGTTCGAGCTTTACATAGCCGGGATGGAGATCGCCAACGCCTTCTCCGAGCTCAACGACCCGGAGGAGCAAAGGCAGCGTTTCCTGGCCCAGGAGAGGCTGCGGGCCTGCGGGGACGAGGAGGCCCAGAGGATAGACGAGGACTTCTTGCGGGACCTGGAACAGGGGATGCCCCCGGCGGCCGGGATAGGGATCGGCATCGACCGCCTGGTCATGGTGCTCACCGGCGCCACCTCCATCCGCGAGGTGATCGCCTTTCCGCTTGTGGGCCAGCGGAGATGACGGGCATAAGGTCGGCGGCCGGCTTCCTCGTGGGCCTATTGGATCGCCTGGGGGAGCGGGTGCTGGCCTGGGACGAGCTGGCCCTGGACTGGGTAAGCGAAAACCCATTTCTAAGAAGGCTGGACGGGATCTGGGTCCTGGCCACCTATCTGGGGGACGGTTACATCTGGGGCCTTCTGGCCCTGTACCTCATCCTCTTCGGCGGCCCCCTCGATCACCGGAACATCCTGGTCTCCCTGGCCGTGCTCATGGTGGAGATCACCGTGTTGCGGCTGTTTAAGGTCTTCTTCGCCCGGCCCAGGCCGATACTCCTCGGCCGGGTCCAGCCCGGCCGGGCAGTGGCCCTGGACGTGCACGCCTTCCCCTCCGGCCACGCCACGGTGGCCTTCGGGATCGCTTACCTTATAGCCTTCTTCTATCCGGCCTGGCCCAACGTGCTTTTGGCCTACCTTGTGGCCGGGGCCATCGGCCTGTCCCGGGTTTACCTGCGGGAACACTTCCCCATGGACGTGATCGGGGGGGCAGCGCTGGGTACCCTTATCTCATCCCTCTTGGCTCCAATCCTTTGTGCGTTAATCCATTAAAAGGGGTGGTACTTTATGAGTTCGCTATTCGCTCAACGGGTCTCAAGGGCCCGGAGGTCGGTGCTCAGGGAGCTTTTGAAGCTCACTGAGCGGCCGGAGATCATATCCTTTGCCGGGGGGCTGCCGGATCCCGAAACCTTCCCACGTAAGATCCTGGCGGAGCTAGCCGCCGATGAGATCCTGAATAACTATGAAAAATCCCTTCAGTACACTACCACAGAGGGAAAGCGCCCACTTAGGGCCGCCCTCACAAGGTGGTTCTCCGAAGACGGCCTTCACTATGATATGGATCAAGTTATCATCACCTCGGCCTCCCAGCAGGGGTTGGATCTGGTGGCCAAGACGTTCATCGACCCTGGCGATGCTGTTTTTGTGAGCCTGCCCACGTATCTTGGGGCCATCCAAGCCTTCCGGGCTCTGGAGGCGGAGCTCGTGGGGATTCCTCTCCTTGAGGACGGAATGGACCTGGACTTCCTTGAGGGGGCGATCGCCCGCGCCAGGAGGCAAGGCCATAGGCCGAAGTTCGTCTACGTGGTACCGGATTTCCAGAACCCCTCCGGGATCACCTGGTCGCTGGAAAAGAGGAAGCGGCTCCTTGAGATCGTTTCCCGGGAGGGGCTTTTGGTGATAGAGGATATGCCCTACCGCAAGCTGCGATTTTCCGGGGAGCCCGTGCCGCCCTTGGCAGCTCTGGATGAGGAGGGGCGCGTGGTGGTGCTGTTCACGTTCTCCAAGGTGCTGGCCGCGGGCCTGAGGCTGGGGGCGCTTGCCGGGCCCAGGGAGCTGGTGGAGAAGGTGGTCACCATGAAACAGGCCACCGACCTTTGCACCTCCTCGCTCATCCAGTGCATCGCCGCCCGGTTCATGCTGGAGCACGACCTTTCGGCCCACGTGCGCAGGCTGTGTGAGCACTATCGGCTCAAGCGAGACGCCATGCTCCAGGCCCTGGAGAGGTACATGCCCGAGGTGGAGGGGATCTCCTGGACCAGGCCAGAGGGGGGCCTCTTCCTGTGGCTGCGTCTCCCCGAGCAGGTGGACACCGAGAGGATGCTCCCGCGGGCCCTGGAGCACAAGGTGGCCTACGTGATCGGGGCCCCGTTCTTCGTGGACGGAAGCGGCAGGAACACCCTGCGCCTTTCCTTTTCCAAGGCCAGCCTGCAGGAGATCGAGGAGGGGATCCGCCGCCTGGGCAAGGTGGTGGAGGAGGAATTGGCCGGCCTCCCCGCAGGCCGAACCCTATAAGGGGGCTTTTGGCCGGCGCCTGTAAGGCGCCGGTTTTGTTTTTCTAGAGCCCCTTTCAAGGGGGCCCGATTCACCACGAAACCAGCCCTCCCGAGGCGGGCGGCCTTGCGAGTACACTTGTGCCCGTGGAAGGGCTTGAGATCCGCGGCGTGCGCAAGGGGGACGTGCCTCGGGCGGCCGAGCTCCTCCTCATGGCCTTCGAGGACGAACTTTCGGGAAGGGGCTCGGACGTGGCGCGTCTTAAACGGCTCCTTTCCTTTTTCACCTCTTTTGGCCGGCTTCCGCTAAGGCTCCTCCACTCCCTGGGGGTGGTGGCGGAGCTATGGGTGGCGTGTGCCGAAGGGAAGGTGGTCGGGGTCCTGGGCCAGATCGGCCGCCGGGTCCCCTACATGTCGGGGATCGCGATCGACCCGGCCTTCCGCGGCCGGGGGATCGCCCAGGCCCTGTTTCACCGGGTTTTTTCCGACCTGGCGCGGAAAGGATTTCCCCTCGTGCGGGGGGCGGTGCTCTCCCACAACCAGGCAGCCCTGAACCTGTGTGCCAAGACCGGCCTTGTCCCCTACGCAAGGACACGGCTTTACGTCCTCCCCTTGCCCCCGGCCAGGCTCCCCAAGGCCTCCCCTGGGATAAAGGTGCGGTGTGCCCGCGCCCGGGACCTCCGCCCCCTGTGGCCGAAGGGGCTGGACGGGGAGGGTTTAAGGCGGCTCCTTTCCCTGGAAGGGGGCTATGAGGCATGGCCGTTTCGGCTGCTTGGGGTATGGAACGTGGGCCTGGTGGCCGAACGGGAAGGGGAGCTCATCGGATACCTGGGGGTGCAGGCCAATCGCTTCCAAACCGCGGGCACCATCAGGGCCCCATTGCTCTTTGCCGAGGAGGCCTACCCCCCCTTGCTGGGGGCCGCCCTAAAGGAACTCGTCCGGCTGGGACGCAAGGTGGCCTACATCGACCTCTTCGAAGAACAAAAAGGGCTCTCCCCGCTCCTCCAGGGGCTTGGGGCAAGGCCGGATCGGGCTTGGGTGCACCTGGCAAGGCGCCTTCCCTGAAGCCGTTGCAGGATCCCGGCCGCCCCTTAGACTTTACCCCGGAGGAGGGCAAGTTGAGCATCCGAAACCTTGACAAGATCTTCAGACCCCAAAGGGTGGCGGTGATCGGGGCCAGCAACAACCCCAAAAGCGTTGGCTACACCGTGCTGCGGAACCTTATAGGTTCCGGCTTTCAGGGTGTGGTGTACCCGGTGAACCCAAGACACGAGGCCGTGCAGGGGGTCCAGGCTTACCCCAGCGTCAAGGACCTTCCCAAGACGCCCGATCTCGCGGTCATCTGCACCCCGGCCAGGACCGTCCCGGGGATAGTACGTGAGTGCGGGGAGGCCGGGGTTCTGGGGGTGATCATCATCTCGGCCGGTTTCAAGGAGGCCGGGGAGGAGGGGAGGGCCCTGGAGGAGGAGCTCAGGGCCGAGGTCTCCCGCTTCCCGGGGATGAGGGTGATCGGTCCCAACTGCCTTGGGATCATCGTGCCTGGGCTTAAGCTGAACGCCTCCTTTGCGGCGGCCATGCCCGAGCCCGGGCACGTGGCGTTCATCTCCCAATCCGGGGCCCTGTGTACCTCGGTCCTGGACTGGGCGATGGAAGAGGGGATAGGCTTTTCCTACTTTGTATCCATCGGGAACATGCTGGACGTGGATTTCGGGGATCTGGTGGACTACTTCGGTGAGGATCCTGGCACGCAGTCCATCATCCTCTACATAGAGTCCATCTCCGATGCCCGGGAGTTCATGTCCGCTGCCCGGTCGTTTGCCCGCACCAAGCCCATCGTGGCCTATAAGGCCGGCCGGTTCGCGGAGTCCGCCAAGGCGGCCGCCTCCCACACCGGGGCCATGGCCGGGGAGGATGCGGTATACGATGCCGCCTTCCAGCGGGCGGGCATGGTGCGGGTGCTTGAGATCGGGGATATCTTCGACTGTGCGGAGCTGGTGGCCCGGGTCAGGCCCCCGCTTGGGCCGAACCTGGCCATCATCACCAACGCCGGGGGGCCGGGGGTGATGGCCACCGACGCCCTTATTGCCCGTCAGGGGCAGCTCGCCGAGCTCTCCCCGGAAACCATGGAAAGGCTGAACGAGGTCCTGCCCCCTTTCTGGTCCCACGGGAACCCGATCGATGTCCTGGGGGACGCCCCGCCGGAGCGCTACGCCCAGGCTACCGAGGCCGCGCTCTCCGATCCGGGGGTGGATGCGGCGCTGGTGATCCTCACCCCCCAGGCGATGACGGATGTCACCGGGACGGCTCGGGCCATAGCCGAGCTGGCTCGGAAGGGCCGCAAGCCCGTCCTCGCCGCCTGGATGGGGGGGGAGGCGGTGCGGGAGGGGATTCAGATCCTCAATGAGGCCGGGATCCCCACCTACGCCACCCCGGAGCAGGCGGTGCGGGCGTTCATGCACCTGGTGGAGTACGGCCGCAACCTGGAGATGCTGTACCAGACCCCCAGGGAGGTGCCGGTCCGGCTCACCGTGAACAGGGCGGAGGTGAGAAAGCGCTTCTCCCAGGTGTTCGCCGAAGGGCCGGAGGTCCTAACCGAGGAGCTCTCCAAGGAGCTATTGTCCGCTTACGGCATCCCCATCACCGAGCCCCGCCCGGCCCACAGCCCCGAGGAGGCCGTGGAGATAGCCGAGGAGCTGGGCTACCCGGTGGTGCTCAAGGTGTGGTCCCCCCAGATCACCCACAAGACCGATGTGGGCGGGGTGGTTCTAAACCTGAGAAACGCCAGGGCGGTACAGGCGGCCTTCGAGCGCATCGTGCAGAACGCAAGAAAACACCGCCCGGACGCCGAGGTCAAGGGGGTCACCGTCCAGCCCATGGTCACCGCCAGGGATGGTTTCGAGATGATCCTGGGGGCCAAGAAGGATCCCACCTTCGGCACGGTTATCATGGCCGGGATGGGCGGGATCGCCGCCGAGGTGTTCCGCGACCGGGCACTGGGACTACCCCCTTTGAACGAACGGCTCGCCCTGCGCATGCTGGAGTCCCTCCGCTCCTGGAGGCTGCTCAAAGGCTATCGGGGCCGCCCCGGCGCCAACCTGGAAAAGCTCATCGAGATCTTGATGCGCTTCTCCTACCTTGTAGCTGACTTCCCGGAGATAAAGGAACTGGATATCAACCCCCTTCTTGCCACCCCGAAGGACGTGATCGCCCTGGACGCCCGGGTGGTGGTGGACAAGGATGCGGTCGGAAGGCCCATCCGGCCCTACTCCCACCTTGTCATCCGCCCCTATCCGGAGGGTTATGAGCGGAAGGTCACCCTTAAGGACGGCACCGAGATGCTTCTTAGGCCCATCCGGCCCGAGGACGAGCCCATGTGGCACGAGATGCTTTCCTGTTCCTCCCGCGAGTCAATCCGCCAGCGCTTCCGGTACATCTTCAAGGAGACCACCCACAAGATGGCCATCCCGTACTGTTTCATCGACTATGATCGGGAGATGGCCATCGTGGCCATCGTGGAGGAGGATGGGGAGACGAAGATGGCCGGGGTGGGAAGGCTGGTGGCGGACCCGGACAGGGAGGTTGCCGAATACGCGGTGTTCGTGGCCGACCCCTGGCAGAACCGGGGCCTGGGGGGGAAGCTCACCGATTACTGCCTGGAGATAGCAAAATCGTGGGGAATAAGGGAGGTGCGGGCGGAGACCACCCCGGACAACTTCCGGATGATCGCCATCTTCCGGGATCGGGGCTTTTCCATCGATCACCGCCGCGAGGAAGGGGTGGTCCTGGCCACCAAGGGGCTTTAGGGGAAGACCACAAGCTCGCCCAGCCTGAGCCTGATGCTCCCCTTGGGATCGTAGGTGGTGGCCCACAGGCCCAGGCCGCCCTCCCCAGGCGCAAGCCCGGGGAAGGCAAACACCCGATGCCCGTTCACCCACAGGGAAACGGAGGCCCCGCGGCATTCGAGCGACACGCGGTTCTCACCCGGGGCCTCCACCCACAGCACGTTTCTGTACTCCAAAAGGAGCTCGTACCCTGACTCATCGTACCTCCACAGATAAACGCTGCCGTCTTGGGTGAGCTCCACCTCGTAGCCCCCGGTCTCCCCGTCGCGGAAATAAGCCCCGTAGCCCACCTCCCCCCGGAACCCCTCCAGGATGAAGGTGACTTCCAGCCGGAAGTCGGCGGCCTCAAGCCCTGGGATGGGGAAGTCCAGGGTATAAGAGCCGCTCTGGATCTCTATGAGATAACTTCCCCCTTCCACTCCACAGAAGATCTGGGGGAAGTCAGTTTCTGTTTGGAAGTCCTGCTTGAAAAGAGGCTCACTTCCTAGGGCAGCTAGGCACAGCAACCCCGCTCCCAGGAGGGCCTGTATCATCCGGATCACCTCCGGGTCAGGGGTCCCATGGTTCAGCCTGGCCTTTGTACCGGCTTAAGCCCCCACAGGGTGATGGCCATGCCCACCAGCGAAAGGCCGATCACCGGGTAGAAAACGGCGATGTAGCTTCCGGTGGCGTCCCGCATGAGCCCGGAGAGCACCCCACCCAGGAGCGCTCCTGCCCCATAGGCGGTGAACACGATCCCGTAGTTCTTGCCGTAATGTTTGGTCCCGAAGTAGGTGGCGGTGGCGGTGGGGGCGATGGCAAGCCAGCCTCCCAGGTTAAGCCACAGCAAGCTGAAGCAGATGAAGTAAAGGGGGGTGTTTCCTTTGCCCCACAGGCTGAGCAGGACCGAGGCCAGGGCGATGAGCCCAAAGGACAGGAGGGAGGCGTACTTAGGGGTTAGCCTGTCCGTCAACCAGCCGAACAAGGGCCGACCCGCCCCGTTGAAGATGGCGAACACCGACACCGAGATCGCCGCCAGCCCGGAGGAAAGCCCCACCACCTCCTTTCCGAAGGGGGCTGAGATCCCGATGGCCATGAGCCCCGCCAGGCATCCTAGGGTGTATACGAGCCACAGGGCGTAGAAGGTGGGGGTCCTGACCATCTCCCGCCGATCCAGTTCCAACTGGTCCTTCAGCTGGGCTTCACTTGGCCTCCATCCCTCCGGCCGCCAGCCCCCCCTGGGATAGCGGAGCGGGAGCGAAAGGAGGACCAAAACCGCGAGGAACACGGCCCCCATGACGGAGAAGGTCCGCAAAGGCCCGACGGCCGAGATGAGGGCGTTCATCACCGGGGCGGTGATGAGGGCTGAAAGCCCGAACCCCATGACGGTGAGCCCCATGGCGAGCCCCTTCTTGTCCGGGAACCACTTGGCCGCTACCGCCACCGGACAGCCATAGATGATCCCCACCCCAGCCCCGGCAATAATGCCATAGAAAAGAGTAAGAATCCCTATGTTAGGTGCAAAGCCTGCCAGGATCCACCCGAGCCCCACGAGGATCCCTCCCAGGATCCCCGTCTTCCGCGGCCCCCAGCGTTCCACGATCCCCCCGGCAAAGGCCATGGCCAGGGCGAAGACAGCCAGGAAGATCGTGTATGGCATCCCGCTGGCCGTGGCCCCGATGCCCCACAGGGACTCCAGGGGCTTCCTGAAGACGCTGAAGGCGTACACGGCCCCCAAGCACAGGTTGATGAGGAGTCCCAGGAGCACGTACCCCCAGCGCCCCGCCTCCGGCTTAAGCCCGAAGATCCTCTCTTGCATCCAGACCTCCTCAAAACGCAAAAGGGGCGGAAAACCCATCCGCCCCTTTTGCTTGTGACCTCACCTTTGCCTCAGCCTTCGTAGCCCACCAGTTCCTTCAGGTGGTCCACGGACTCGGGGTTGCGGAGCGTGGTCACATCCCCCACCGGCTCTCCCCGCACCAGGGCCTTCAGCACCCGGCGCATGATCTTCCCCGAGCGCGTCTTGGGGAGATCCTCCACGAAGTAGATCTCCGCCGGCCGGGCGGTGGGGCCGATGTGCTGGTCCACCGTCTTGATGAGCTCCCGCTTGAGCTCATCGGACGGCTGGGCCCCGGCCTTGAGGAGTGCAAAGGCGATGGGGACCTCCCCTTTCACCTCGTCGGGGCGGGACACTACCGCCACCTCGGAGACCAGGGGGTGCTGGGTGAGGGCGTCCTCTACCTCCGCGGTGGCCAGGCGGTGTCCGGCCACGTTCATCACGTCGTCCACCCGCCCGGTGATCCGGATGTTGCCCACCTCATCCATGCGGGCACCGTCCCGGGTGAAGTAGTACCTGGGGCCGTACTCGCCGAAGTAGGTAGCCTTGTACTTCTCCGGGTCACCCCAAAGGCCCCGGAGGAGGGAGGGCGGGAACGGGGGCTCCAGCACGAGGTACCCGCCCTCGCCCGGAGGCACCGGTTGGCCACCGGCGTCCAGGATCTTGGCCCGGATCCCGGGGAAGGGCCGGCCGGCCACCGTGGGGATGAACGGGCCGATCCCGGGAAGCGCCTCCACACAGGTGGCCCCCGTCTCCGTCTGCCACCAGGTGTCGATGATCGGACACCTCTCCCCCCCAATGTGCTTGAAGTACCACAGCCATGCTTCCTCGTTGATGGGCTCGCCCACCGTCCCGAGGACCCTGAGGGATGAGAGGTCGTATTTCTTGGGCCAATCCTCGCCCCACTTTACGTGCATCCTGATAGCGGTGGGGGCGGTGTAGTAAACGGTCACCTTGTGCTTCTGGATGGTGGCCCACATGCGGCCGTAGTCCGGGTAGTCAGGGGATCCTTCGTACACCACGGTGGTGACCCCGTTCATCAGGGGGCCGTAGTTGATGTAGGTGTGCCCGGTGATCCAGCCCACGTCGGCGGTGCACCAGTGGACGTCGTCCTCATGCAGGTTGAAGTCCCACTTGCAGGTGGTGTAGGCCTGCACGGCGTAGCCGCCGGTGGTGTGCATGACCCCTTTGGGCTTTCCGGTGGTGCCGGAGGTGTACAGGATGAACGCCAGGTCCTCGGCGTCCATCTCCTCGGGCGGGCATTCGGCCGGCTGGTCCTTTGTGATCTCGTGGTACCAGATGTCCCGGCCCTCGTTCCAGGGGACCTCGTTCCCGGCACGGCGCACCACGATGACCTTCTCCACCTTGGTGCCGGCGATCCCCTTGTCCGCGTTGGGCTTAAGGGAGACGAGCTTGCCCCGTCGGTAGTAGCCATCGGCGGTGATGAGCACCTTGGCCTCGCAGTCCAGCATCCGGTCCCTGAGGGCCTCGGCGGAGAAGGCGGAGAACACCACCGAGTGCACCGCCCCGATCCTCACCACCGCCTGCATGGCCACTATGGCCTCCGGGATCATGGGGAGGTAGATCCCCACCCGATCGCCCTTCTTCACCCCCAGGGACTTGAGGGCGTTGGCCAGGCGCGAGACCTCGGCAAGGAGCTCTTTATAGGTGAGGATGCGGTTCGGCTCGTCCGGGGGCTCCGGTTCCCAGATCAAGGCCACCTTGTCTCCCCTTCCGGCCTCAACATGCCGGTCCAGGGAGTTGTAGGACAGGTTGAGCTTCCCGCCCAGGAACCAGCGGAAGGCGTAAGGCTCCTCCTCGTACACCTTGTCCCATCGCCTAAACCAGCTGATCTCCTCGGCCCGCTTGGCCCAGAAGGCCAGGGGGTCCGCCGCTGCCTCCTCGTAGATCTTGGGGTCGGCTGCCCAGGCCCGCTCCCGCAGCTCATCGGTGGGCCAGAACCAGTTTTCGCGCTTCGGGTCCGGCTCCACCCATTTCCTCGTTTCGGCCACCTTGCAGATCCCTCCTTTCCTGGATCGAACATCGAACTAGACGGGGGATATTACCCGAAAGGGGCGCCCAGATAAAATGGACCCCCAAGGGGGGTTTTGCGCCGCCGGGCGCAAGGGCGTACAAACTTAGGGGAGGCGGGGATGAATGCGCAGGGTGCTTAGGTGGCTGAGGGACAGCTTCATCTCGGGGCTTTTGGTGGTGTTCCCGCTTGGGCTCACCCTGTATGTGCTGTGGCTTTTATACCGGCTTTTGCGGGGGGCCTTGGGGCCGAACACGCCGTTTGCCCAGTTACTCATCCGCACGTTCGGCCGGTACATCCCGGGCACCGAGATCGTGATCACCGCCTTGGTGGTGATCCTGATCGGGGCGGCGGCCAGAAACTGGCTTGGCCGCACGCTCCTTTCCTCACTGGAGAAGCTGGTCCTTTCCCTCCCCGGGGTGAGGAAGCTATACTGGGCTACCCGGCAGCTTTCGTATGCGCTGCTCAGGAGGGATGGCGTTGCCCAGGGGAAGATGCGGAGGTTGGTGCTCATGGAGTTTCCCCGGGAGGGTTACTATGTGATGGGGGTCCTTACCAACGACGAGGTGGGCTCCTTCAAGGGGGTGTTTGATGGGCCCTGTGTCTCTGTTTACGTGCCCACCGCCCCCAACCCCCTGTCCGGGTGGGTGTTCTTCGTCCCCAAGGAGAGGGTGATCCCCGTGGACATGACGGTAGACGAGGGGCTGGCCTTGGTCCTCTCAGGGGGCGTGGTGGCGCCGGAGGAAGCGGACCGTAAAGAGAAACCCCAGGAGGGATCCGATGCCGATCAGGCGGGATGACCGTGACCGCTACGTGGAGGTGGAGCTCCGGCGGGGGGAGGAGCCCCTGTGGCTGAGGTGTGGTTCCTGTGGGGAGCTAGTGTTCCGCCGCAAATTGCAAGAGAATAGTTACATCTGTCCCCGATGCGGGGCCTATTTCTTCCTCACCGCCGAGGAGAGGATCGCGGCCCTGGTGGACGAAGGCAGCTTCGAGGACCTCACCTTGCCCTTGGAGTCGGACGATCCCCTGTCGTTTTCGGATCGCAAACCCTATGCCGACCGACTGAAGGAGGCCCGCGGGTCCACCGGCCTTTCCGATGCGGTGGTGGTGGGCAGGGGGAGGATCGAGGGGCGCAAGGTGATCTTGGCGGTGATGGACTTCCGGTTCATCGGGGGGTCCATGGGGATCGTGGCTGGGGAGCAGCTTGCCTTTGCCATGGAGAGGGCGGTGGAGGAGCGGGTGCCGTTCCTGTTCGTGGTGGCCTCGGGTGGGGCCCGGGTGCAAGAGGGGGTGCTTTCGCTCCTTCAGATGGCCAAGACGGTGGCCGCACGGGAGAGGCTGGCGGAAGCCGGCGTCCCCTATATCGCCGTGCTCACCTATCCCTCCACCGGGGGGGTGATGGCCTCACTGGCTTCCTTGGCCGACGTTACCCTGGCTGAACAAGGGGCCCTGATCGGGTTCGCCGGGCCGCGGGTGATCCAGCAGACCACCGGGGAAAAACCCCCGCCCGGGTTCCAACGGGCCCGCTATGCCCTGGAACATGGCCTGGTGGACGGGGTCGTCCCCCGGGAGGGGCTGCGTCAGGAACTGGCGCGCCTGCTCCGGGTCCTGGAAGGGGTGCCAAGTGGCTGACGAAAACGTCATCCAAGCCCTGGAGGACAAGATAGCAGAACTGCGCCGTCTGGTGGAGCGGGATGGGGTGGACCTGAGGGAGGAGCTGGCCCTGCTGGAGCAGCGGCTTCAGGCCCTCAGGCGGGAGCACTACCGGGGGCTTTCCGATTGGGACCGGGTGCGGCTGGCCCGGCATCCGGGCCGCCCCCGGGGGCTGGAGCTGGTAATAAGGGTGTGTGAGGACTTCTACGAGCTGCGGGGGGACAGGATGGGGGGTGATGATCCGGCGCTCCGGGGAGGGCTGGCCCGGCTGGGGGAAAGGCCGGTGATGGTGCTGTTCCATCACCGAGGCAGCTCCAAAGAGGAGCAACGGGCCTGTCGCGCCGGCATGGCCTTGCCCTCCGGTTATCGCAAGGCGGCCCGGCTCATGCGCCTGGCGGACCGCCTGCGCCTTCCCTTGGTCACCTTCATCGACACCCCCGGGGCCTATCCAGGGGTGGAGGCGGAGGAGAGGAACATCGCCGGGGCGATAGCCGAGTGTATCGCCACCATGCTTTCCCTTTCGGTGCCCACGGTGGCCGTCATCCTGGGGGAGGGGGGCTCTGGTGGGGCGATCGCCCTGGCGGTGGCCGACCGGGTCCTGATGCTGGAGAATGCCACCTACACGGTGATCTCCCCGGAAGGGGCGGCGGCCATCCTGTGGAAGGATGCCACCGCGGCGCCCCAGGCCGCCCAGGCCCTGGCCCTGTCCGCCCCACGGCTCCTGGAGCTCGGGGTGGTGGACGAGGTGATCCCCGAACCCCTGGGGGGCGCCCACGTGGACCCAGAGGCCACCGCCCAGGTGGTGCGAGCCTCGCTCATAAAGCACCTGGCCGAACTTCAAGCCCTCCCGGTGGACAGGCGGCGCCACTTGCGCTACAGTAGGTATAGAAATGCGGGAAGTCGTGGCACAAAAGCAAAGGCAGGGTAACCCCTGCTCGGGGTGTCGAAGCGGGTGCTCCTATATTTTCCAGGGCCTTTCCCCCGCCGCGTTCTCCGAGCTGGCCGCCGCCATGCGTCCCATGCAGCTGGGGCCTGGGGAGACGGTGTTCCACGAGGGGATGCCCGCCTTCGGGCTTTACATCCTGTGCCGGGGCAAGGTGAAGGTGGCCAAGCACACCCGGGGCGGTCGCTCACAGATCCTCAAGCTCCTCGGTCCCGGGGAGATCCTAGGGGAGAAGACCCTGTTCGACCAGGAGACCTACACCTGCTATGCCAAGACCCTGGAGCCCTCCCGGCTGATGTTCATCCCCCGAGAGGACTTCCTCTCCTTCGTCCGGCGCCACCCGGAGGTGGCCATCCGCCTGGTGGAGAAGCTGTCCCGGGAGCTCAAGGTGTTCGGGGACAGGCTGGTGGAGATCACCTCCCGCTCGGCCAAGGAGCGGGTGGCGCGGGTGCTTTTGGAACTCGCCAGGGCGTTCGGCGAGGAGCGGGAGGAGGGGCTGGATCTGGGGGTGGAGCTCCCCAGGGGGGAGCTTGCGGAGATGGCCGGGGTGTCCACCGAGACCGCCATCCGAATCCTGTCCGAGCTCAAGGAGCGGGGCATCGTGTCGCTCTCCGGTCACCGGATAGTGGTCAACAAGCTGGAAACCCTTAAGGGGCTTGCCCACCCCTTCCGCACTTTCCTCAGGGAGAACCTGGTCTAGTGTGCGCCGGGGGGACATCGTAAACCGGATGCTCATCGGGGTGGGAAATCCCCTGGGCCGGGACGACGGGGTGGGGGTGTATGTGGCCCACGCCCTCTCCGGGGCCCCTGGCTGGACGGCGATCCCGGTCGGGCCCTCCTTGGAAAACGCCCTGGGGCTGGTGGAAAGGGGGCGCCCGAAGCTCCTGGTGATAGTGGATGCGGCCGACATGGGCCTTCCCCCAGGGGGATTTCGCCGTCTTTCGTTCAAGTCCGCCCCGAGGATGCTCGGTTCAACCCATGCCCTCCCCTTGGACTTCCTCCTTGGGCTCCTTAGGGGTGCGGCCAGGGAGGTGGCATTGGTGGGGATCCAGCCCCGCGACCTCTCCCTGGGGGAGGGGCTCACCCCCGAGGTCAGGAAGGGAGCCGATGAGCTCATCCCCCTGCTGCAAAGGGTGGAGCTCGAAGCCATCCCCTGGCTTTAATCATGAGCAAGCCAGGGGGATATCATCAAATGATCTCCACAGTCATCCCCCTTCGGTGAACTGAAGCCCGTTTTGAGAGGGAGATCTCTGTCAGTCGAAGGCTCGACGGTCTTGGTCGCTATGAACTGGTACGCCCGGCAGGATTTGAACCTGCGACCTCTGCCTCCGCAGGGCAGCGCTCTGTCCCCTGAGCTACGGGCGCAGAAAAGAGTTCACCGGTTAACCAGTGCACCAGTCCCAACCTATGCACCGGTACACCTGTGGCGGAGGGACGGGGATTCGAACCCCGAAGGCCGCAAAGGCCGTACCGGTTTTCGAGACCGGCTCCTTACCGTTCGGACATCCCTCCTTTCGATATTCTAAGGACTCCCCCCGTCCCGATCAACGCTTGGCCTTTCGCCTCGCATCGGTTATAGTGACCTAAATTCGGGCCTGGCCCTGGCGCTCAGACAGGCCATAGCCAGAAGCCCTAAAGAAAGGAGCTGCTATGGCCTACCAGAAACGAAAGATGTACGATGTCAGTCACCTGGGCCTCCGCTGCGCCGACTGCGGGGCCGATATAAAAGAACTCCCCTTTGAGCCCAAGGACGACCGGCCCGTATACTGCCGCGACTGCGCCCGCAGGCGACGCTCCCAGTCCAGCCGGATCTTCCGCTGAAAAGAAGCAGGGGGAGGCCGCCGGGCGGCCTCCCCCTGACCCACCTCGGGCCCCTATCCCCCGGAGATCACGCTGACGATCTCCAGCTCTTCCCCCTCCTCAAGGCGGTGGGATAAGGGGACTATCTTCCCAGCCCGCACGGCCAGCACGGTCTCAGGGAGGATGCCCAGCTCCCGCAAGACCTCCTCCACCGTCTTCCCAGCGGCTGCGTGGTAGAGCTCTTCCCCCCTTTTAAGGACCACCATGGCACCCCCCTACCATGATCCGGCCCCAGAGTTTAACATGCCCCGACAGAAAGGGGGAGTGGTGCAAGTAAAGCTTCTCTCTGTTACGCCGGACGCGGAGGCGCTGATCGCCCGCTGCGCCCGGATAAGCCATCGGAGTGAGGATAAGGCGTCTCCCGAGGCCGACCGGGAGCTTATCAGAAAGCTCATCCGGTGGGGCCATGAATCGGTGCTGGAGTTCGCCCACGCCGTGTTCCTCATCGAGGGGATCAGCCGGGCCTGTGCCAACCAGCTCACCAGACACCGCCTGGCGAGCTTCGTCCAGGAGTCCCAGCGCTATGTGGACGTGAGGGACCGTAACTTGGTCAAGCCGCCTACCCTCCAAGGGGAGCTTTGGGAGAAGACCTCCTCCTTGTTCTCCCAGGCGCGCCTTCTCTATGAGGAGCTTGTGGAGGAGGGGATCCCCAAGGAGGACGCTCGCTACGTTCTCCCCATCGGGACGGAGACGCGCCTTGTTATGTGCGCCAACTTCCGGGAGCTTAGACATATCATCCGGCTGCGGGGGTCAAGGGCCGCCCAGTGGGAGATCCGGGAGGTGGCCCGGAGGATGCTCGTGATACTTAAAGAACACGCAGAAGGCGTGTTCGGCGACCTGGAGGTGGAGGCGTGAGCTTCTCCATCCTCTCCGACCGCGAGATCATCGCCCTGTGCCAGGGAGAACGCCCCATGATCGAGCCGTTCATCCCTTATCAGGCGGGGAAGCCATCTTGGGGCCTGGGGAGCTTCGGCTACGATATTCGGCTGGGGAAGAAGTTCCTCGTTCCGCTGGGGGGGGTGAACGCCGTCCTGGACCCGGTGGATTTCCCCCGGGGACACTTCCGCGAGATCCAGGCCGAGGAGACCTTCGAGCTCGCCCCCCACTCCCAGGTCCTGGCCGAGTCCGTGGAAACCTTCAACATGCCGGACGACGTGATGGGGGTATGCTGGGGGAAGAGCACATATGCCCGGTGCGGGCTCCTGGTGAACGTCACCCCTCTCGAGGCAGGGTGGCGCGGGCGCCTCACAATAGAGTTAGCTAATTTGTCTCCTCTTCCAATAAGACTCCATATAGGACAGGGGATTGCGCAGATCGTGTTCTTCCGGGGGGAGAGGCCGAAGCGTACCTATGGGGAAAAGGAGGCGGGCGGGGGCTACCAGGACCAGCCTGGGGTCACTCTGCCCAGGTAAGGGGGTGTCCGGGGTGAAGCCCGTTCAGGTCATAATGGTGGTCTTTGTTTGTATCTGGGCTTGGCGGCCGGCCCAGGGAGAGGGCACTCCGGTGCCCCCTTTAAGTACGCTCAAGTTGGACGCCCTCTATGAGCTCTCCTTCACCCCGGACGGGGCCTTCCTGGGGGTGGCCACCTACCGGGGAGTCTTCCTCTACACCATCCCGGACCTTGAAGAGGCAAAATCTTTCCCCCTACCAGGGGTCGCCTATTGCCTGGCGTTCTCCCCGGATGGCCACTTTTTGGCTGCCGGCACCTACGGCGCAGTCTGGGTGTGGGATTTTACGGCCGGTGAGCCGGCCTCGACCTACGAGGGGAATTTCGGGAACGTGTACGCCCTGGCCTTCACCCCGGACAGCCGGCGGCTTCTCATCGGGACGGGCGAGGGCAGCCTCATCCTGTGGGAGGTGGGGGAGGAGGAGCCCCTGTGGGCCCGCAAGGCACATTCGAGCTCGGTCCGGGGCGTGGCCGTCTCCTCGGACGGGGCCCTGTACGCCTCCGGGGGTATGGACCAGGGCATCCTGTGGAGCCGCTCCGGGGAGGTCCTTTTCACCTTCCCCGGCAAGGCCTGGAACGTGGCCTTCTCCCCGGACGGCTACTTCCTGGCCGTGGGGGCGGGCAAGGTGGTGGAGCTTTGGGACACCGCCGTGGGGCTCTGCTACCGCTCCCTGTGGGAGCACACGGGCTGCGTGTGGTGGGTGGAGTTCTCCCCAGACGGCCGGCTCCTGGCTTCCGCCTCCCTGGACCACACCGTACGCCTTTGGGACCCAGAGGAGGGTGAGTGCCTCGCCGTGCTTCCCGCCCACGAGGATTCGGTGGAGTGCGTAAGGTTTTCACCGAACGGCCGCTTCCTTTCCTCTGGGGCCGGCGACGGCACCTTGTCCCTCTGGGACCTCCCTACCCTCCTTCAGGGCCCTTGAGGGCCTGTCCGTTTGTGCCCCCAGACAAAAGCTCGGTATCCTTCCTGGGGAAGAAACCATGAGGGAAAATCCGGTTCGCACGTCGGCCAGGTGGGTGACTAGGCGGGCGCGCTACGTGCGCCTGGATGAGGGAAGCCTTCACTCCCTCGCCCACAAGCTGGAGGAGGCCAGCCTCCCCGCCTGGGAGGGGCGGTATCACTTCCGAGGGGACGAGGAGCTAACCTGCCGGTACCTTTTGGTCCTCGATGCCCTCAACTTCTGTTTTTGGCCGGGAAAGGTGAAGTGGACGGTCCCCGGGCCGGAAGGCGAGCCCCTAACCGGCTATTTCGCGCTTGCCTACGCACTTAGGAAAGCTGCTGAAAAAACGCCGGATTTCTACCAGCCGGGGAACCTGGCCGCCTTGGACGAGGGCGGCCTGGGGGAGGTGCTCGGGGGGATCCCACTCCTACGGCTGCGGGCCCGGGCGGTGCGGGAGGTGGGCCTGCTCCTTTCCCGCTTCGGCTCGGCCCGGGATTTCTTCTTAGCTGCCTGCGGCTCTTGCCGGCGGCTGGTGGAACTTATCACGGCTTATCTCCCCTCGTTCAGGGATGCCGCCGTGTACCGGGGCCGCGAGGTCTTCTTCCACAAGCGGGCCCAGATCCTGTGTGCCGACCTTTACGGGGCGTTTTCCGGGGAGGGCCTGGGGGACCTGCGGGATCTTGAGTGGCTTACGGCGTTTGCCGACTACAAGTTGCCCCAGCTTTTACGGGCTCAAGGGGTAATCCTGCCGGCTCCCGGGCTTGCGGCCAGGATCGACCGGCTGGAGCCCATCCCGGCCGGCTCACCCGAGGAGGTGGAGCTCCGGGCCGCCACCGTGACCGCCGTGGAGGAGCTGGTAGGGCTGCTCAAGCTGCGCGGCCGCCCATTGCAGGCTTTTGAGGTGGACTGGATGCTGTGGCACCTTGCCCAAGGGGATCTTCCCTTCCCCCACCACCGGACGCTCACGATCTTCTACTGATGCCCCTGTTTGAGGTAACGGCGGAGCACCGGGGGAGCGAGGCCCGGCTTGGGGTCCTGCATACCCCGCATGGGGACGTAAAAACCCCGGCGTTCGTGGCGGTGGCCACCCGGGGCACGGTGAAGGCCCTTTCGCCCGACGACCTCCTTTCGCTGGGGATCCAGGTCCTGATCGGGAACACCTACCACCTGTATCTGCGGCCCGGGGCGGAGACGGTGGGGGCGCTGGGGGGCTTACACGGCTTTTTCGGCTGGGCCGGCCCCTGGATGACCGACTCGGGCGGCTTCCAGGTGTTCTCCCTGGGGGCGGGAAAGGTCCACGGGGTGGGGAAGATCGCCCCCATCTTCCCCGGGGATACAAGGCCCCGGGCGGCCGGGGGGTCGCTAGTCCGGCTGACGGAGGAGGGGGTCCACTTCCGCTCTGTGGTGGACGGGGCCTGGGTGTTCTTCTCCCCGGAGGAGGTGATCCGCGCCCAGCGGCTTTTGGGGGCCGACATCATCCTCCCTTTGGACGAGTGCACCTCCCCCTTCCACGACCGCGCCTACACCGAGGCCGCCATGGAAAGGACCCACCGCTGGGCCGAAAGGGCCCTCCGCGCCTTCGAGGAGACGAGGGGCCTGGGGCCGAACCCCGGTCAGGCCCTGTTTGGGATCGTTCAAGGGGGGGCGTACGAGGACCTGCGCCGCCGTTCCGCCCGCGTGATCGCCGGCATGAACTTTTCCGGCTTTGCCATCGGCGGCTCCTTGGGCCGCTCCAAGGAGGACATGCTGCGCGTCATCGAGTGGACGGTGGGAGAGCTTCCAAAAGAAAGGCCCAGGCACCTCCTTGGGATCGGGACGGTGGAGGACATAGTCGAGGCCGTAAGGCGCGGCGTCGACGCGTTTGACTGCGCTGCTCCCACCAGGATGGCCAGGAACGGCACCTTGCTTTCGGGTCAGGAAGAGGGCTTTCGCCTCAACATCAAGGGGGCCCGATTTCGGCGGGACGGGCGGCCAATCGAGGAGGGTTGTGACTGCCCCACTTGCCGGCGTCACTCCCGGGCCTTCCTCCACCACCTTCTTCGCAGCGGGGAGCTTTCCTACTTTCGCCTGGCCACCCTCCACAACCTCAGGTTCATGGCCCGGCTCATGGCCGCCATCCGGGCCCGCATCGCCCTGGGGAAAGAGCTCTCCCTGGAGGGGGTTATGGGGGACCTGAGGGGATGAGCCCTCAGGGGTTGATAAACGGGGGGATAAGCCTGCGGGCCTCCACATCCACCACCCCTTTGTCGGAGAACTTGTACCTCGGACTGACCGACAGGGTGAGGGTGGAAAGGAGGAGGAACGGACGGGCATGGCGCATCCCAAATCTACGTAGAGAATCTTCTATTTGATTAAATGAGCTGGCGACGGCGTCCAAGGGGGCGTCCGTGAGGATGCCGGCGATGGGAAGCGGGAGGTGGGCGATCACACCCCCCTCGTCGGCCACGGCGATGCCGCCGCCCCCCTCGCAGGCCCGGGAGGCCGCCAGGGCCATTGCCTCCGGTGAGCGGCCGACCACAAGGAGGTTGTGGGCGTCATGGGAAAAAGTGGAGGCAAAGGCCCCCCTTTTCAATCCCAAATCCTTAACCACCCCTATGGAATGGGAGGAGCCGTCGCGGGAGAAGACCGCGATCAAGGCCAGGTCATCCTCGGGACCAAGAACAACGCGCCCCCCTTTTAGTCGGACCGGGACCCGTTCTAGGTCCGTCAGGGTATTGTCCTCGCTCTGGACGGAGACCGCGTTTGCCAGGCACTCCTGAAGGTCCAGCTCCACAAGGAAGTCCTCCGGGACGAACCTGTCATAGCACAAGTTCGAGGAAAGTGGAGGCCCTGGGAAGCCCACCGGTGCTATCAGCTCTCCTTCCTCGGCCACTTTCCTCCCGCCCACGTACACCGTCCGGGGGGGGAAAAGGCCGGGGCCTTCCAGGACCAGGAAGTCGGCCGTCCATCCCGGGGCGATGGCGCCCATCCTCCTCAGCCCCAGATACGTGGCCGGGCGCAGGGTGGCCATGCTGAAGGCCTCCTCCCAGGGGACTCCCCGCGCCATGGCGGCCTTTACGATCGAGGAAAGGTGCCCCTCCGTCCTGAGCCGAGCTGGGTCCACGTCGTCGGTGACGAGCATGACCCTGCTCCTGTCGGGGAGATCAAGCACGGCGGCTACGTTCTCAGGGGTTAGCGACTTGAGTTGCAGCATCAAAGCCACCCCCTTGCCCACTAGCTCCGGGATCTTCTCCGGCGTCATCAGGGTGTGATCGGATGTTATCCCATAGGAGAGGTACTCGGAGAGCTCCGTTCCCAAGAGGGAGGGAACATGCCCCTCCATCAAAAGGCCGTATGAGGCGGCGGCTTCGATGATCCGCCTTAGCCTTTCGTCCCCTGCCGCAAGCCCCCGGTAGTCCATCACCTCCCCCAGGGCGATGACCTCGCTTGCGCCTGCAAGCTTGCGGACAAGCTCCGCCGTCACCTCCGCCCCCGTGGTCTCCAATCCGGCGGAGGTGGGGGGTACGCAGCTTGGGATGGCAAAATAGACGCGGAGCGGGAGTCCGGCTGCGGCCTGCATTATCCAGCGGATGCCCTCCTCCCCGGCTGCGCTGGCGACCTCGTGGGGGTCGGCGAGGACGCAGGTGGTCCCGTGGGGAAGCGCCCCTTCCGCGAACCGCCGGGGGGAAAGCAGGCTGGACTCCATGTGCATGTGGGCGTCGATGAGCCCGGGCGTTATCAGGGCCCCGTGGGCTTCCACGGCCTGGCAGGTGGGGATGCCTGGGGGGGGTTCCCCCGGCTCTACGTAGATAAACCGCCCATCCTTTATCCCAACCCAGCCCTGGAAGGCCCGCAGCCGGAACACATCCAGGATCTCCGCCCCGGTGATCAAGAGGTCCAGCTCCGGGCCCTTCACCCTTCCCTCCCCCCCAGGATGCGGACCGCCAAAAGGGCGATATCGATCACATGGCTCTCCCCTTCGGCAAACGCCTTTTTCCTTTCCTCCGCCGAGGGCTGGGGGGAGAGCCAGATGTTGGAGTCGGTAGCCACTATGGCCCCCACTTTAACCCCTCGGCACATCCCCACGACGAACAGGGTGGCCGCTTCCTGTTCCGCTGCCACCACCCCTGCGTCCCGTAGTAGCTCATCCAACCTTGGATCCCGCCTGTAATAGGCATCTCTGGTGTAGCCCACCCCGAGGCGGTAGGTGACCTTCGCCCGTTCGGCGGCCTCCACCAAGGCCTTGGTGACACTGAAGTCGGCGACGGCGGGGAATTCCCTGGGAAGATATGCGGCCGAGGTGCCATCCCCCCTGAAGGCGGCGGTGAGGATGATCGGCGTGCCGATGGGGATATCGGGCTGCCGGCCACCGGCCGACCCCACCCGGATGAACACCTCTGCCCCGGCCGAGGCCAGTTCCTCAAGCGCGATGCTGGCGGACGGCCCCCCGATGCCGGTGGAACAGACGCCCACCTCAACCCCACCGGTTTTTCCCTTGTACAAGGTGAATTCCCTGTTCTGCAGGATGAACTCCGCCTCGTCCATCCTCTCGGCTATGCGCTTTGCCCTCCCGGGGTCCCCAGGAAGAAGCATGAACCTCGCCACGTCCTCCCTGGAACAAGGTATGTGCTTCATTCACCCTACTCCTTCCTAAAGGCAATGAGGTCATTCTGATCTATCCTAATATTCACTGACCGGGCATTGACAGTCGCCTCGCCTTCCGAACAGACCACTGTTATCTCCCCCAAGGGCGTTTCCACCACGTATTGGAGGCTATGTCCCTGAAAGCTTTGGAAACGTACCTCGCCGGGGATGACGTTCCCCGCTTCGGGGCCACCTTCTGAAATCTCCACTCTCTCCGGACGGAAGTAGACCCTCACCTCGTCCCCTACCCGGAGCTCCCCCTCCCCACCCATCCGGGCCTGGAGGCGTAGCCCCCCGGCCATCACCTCCACCCCACCTCCCTCGACGCGGGCCACCCGGCCGGGGAAGCTGTTGTCGTACCCCATGAAATGGGCGACGAATTCGTTTACGGGATTGCGGTACAGGCGGGGGGGCGTGTCGATCTGCTGGATGCGGCCTTCATTTAAAACTGCTATTCGGTCGGACATGCTTAGGGCTTCAACTAGATCGTGCGTTACGTAGATTGCAGTGATGCCCAGATCCTTTTGGATCCTCCTCAGTTCAACCCTCATGGTGGCACGTAATTTTGCGTCCAGGTTGGAAAGGGGTTCGTCCAGGAGCAACAGGGCGGGTTCCACCGCCAAGGCGCGGGCCAAGGCCACCCTCTGGCGTTGCCCCCCCGAAAGCTGGGCAGGGAGGCGGTTGGCGAAGTCCTCAAGGCCAACAAGCCCCAGCCATCTGTTTACCCGCTCGGCCACCTCTTGTTTGCGGACCTTCCTCATCCTGAGGCCGAATGCGACGTTTTCCGCAACTGTAAGATGAGGAAACAGGGCATATGACTGATAAACAACACCGAAATTGCGCTTATATGGGGGAATATTTGTGATGTCGTCCCCCTTCAGGAGAACCCGGCCCTCCCGGGGGCGGATGAACCCGAGGATGGCCCGCAAGGCGGTGGTTTTGCCGCAGCCCGAGGGGCCGAGGAGGGAGACCAGCTCCCCTTCATCCAGGGACAGGGTGAAGCCGTGCAGGACTGGGCTTGCACGTCCGTAACCGACCACGAGCCCTCGCGTCTCCAGGAACGACATCCTCCCTCCTTACATGAATTTCGATAGCCCCAGCGTCCTCTCGGCGGCCTGGGTGACCAGGACCGTGAACAGGATCACAAGGACGGAGAGGGCGGCGATAAGGGGGTTATAGTAATACTCCATATACGATAGCATCTGGATGGGCAGGGTTGTGATGCCGGGCCCGGTGAGGAAGAGGGAGATGGGTACGTTGTTAAACGACAGGGTGAATCCCAGGATGAAAGCCGCCAGGACCCCGGTACGGATGTTGGGCAGGACCACCCGAAGGAAGGCCTTCCACTGAGGGGCCCCCAGGCTCATGGCCGCCTCTTCCACCGTGAAATCGAAGTTCCTCAAACTGGCAGCGGTGACCCGCACCGCGTAGGGGATGACTATCACGGTGTGGCCGATGAGCAGCGCGGGGAGGACGGGGATGTCCCCCACATGCACCAGGAAGCGAAGCAGCGCAAAGCCGATCACCAGGGCCGGCACCACAATAGGGGACTCAAACGCGAACTCCATGTACTGCCTTCCCTTAGGGGCATAACGGACTATGGCATAGGCGGCCGGCACCCCGAGCAAAAGGGCAACCAAGGTCGCTACAAGCCCCACCATCAAGCTTACCTTAAAGGCATCCCTGAACATGCGCATTGAAATGGCTTTTTCGTACCACTGAATCGTCAATCCACTTGGGGGAAAGGCCAGGGTTTGTCCAAAGGAAACCACAAAAATAACGACAAAGGGGCTCAAAAGGAAAAGGTAGGTAAGGATCGCCACCACAAGGAGCGCGCGTCCCCGTCTCATCTGGCCTCCCGGGTTCGCAATCTCCTTAGCAGGAGGTTGAGGATGCTGGCCACAACGAGGAGCACCACGGCCACCACGGTGGCGGTTTCCCAATCGAGCAGCGTCATAGCCCGTTGCTGGAGCAGGGTTGCCAGGGTCAGGACCCGTGTGCCGCCGAGGATGGCCGGGGTGGTATAAGCGGTGATGCATCCGGTGAACACCAAGGTACCACCTACCACGAGCCCGTCCGCAGACAGGGGGAACACCACCCGGCCGAATGCCCTCAAGGGGGAAGCGCCGAGGCTTTGGGCTGCTTCCTCCACCTCGGGCGGTATGTTCTCCAGGGCGCTGATCAGCGAAAGCAACATCAGGGGAAAGAACAAATGTGTCAAGCCCACTACAATTGCGCCCTCCGTGTAGAGGAACTGGATCGGACGGGAGATGAGGCCCATCGCCATGAGGAGTTCGTTTACCACCCCGTGGCGGCCCAAGATCACGAACCACCCGAAGGTTCGGACGACGGCGGTGGTCATCAAGGGGAAGAGGGAAAGCGACATAAAGAAGGCCTTCCTCCGCGGGGAAGCCTTTGAGATGAGGTAGGCGGTGGGGTAGCCGAGCAATGCCGTGACGAGCGTCACGATGAGCCCTATGCGGAGGGTGCGGAGGAGGGCCGTCCTGAAATACGATTTGCCAAAGGCCTCGAGGTAGGCGGCGAAGGTCCAAGTGCCGTCTGCCTTGAAGCTCGCCAAAAAGAGCATGAGGATCGGGGCAAGCAAAAACAGCCCCAGGAAGGCCAGGCCCGGCCCGGAAAGGAAGAGCACCCGCCTCCAGCTGGAATTGGCGACCATCGGGCTAACTAAAGGCGGCTTGGGCCCCCGGGCACGAGCCCAAGCCGCCTTCCCCCGACTACCTGGCGATGAGCTCGTTCCACCGGGTTAGCCACTGGTCCAGGTGGTCCACCACGAAGGCGGGATCGTAAAACACGGCGGAGGTGAGGTCCTCGTCAAGCCCGAACCTCGCCTTTATATCGGCTGGTAGCTCCTCCAGGGCCTGCAGGTTCGCCGGGCCGTCGACAAGGTCGAGGGCCATGCGGAGTTGGGTGTCCTTGGAGAGCCAGAAGTCGATGAACTTCTCAGCCCAGTAGGGGTTCTTGGTCCCCTTGACCACGCTCAGGGTGTTCAAGGAGGCGATGAGCCCCTCCCAGTAGTCGGAGCAGGGGCGTACCCAGGCCAGGGGGAGGCCGGTGGCCTGGAGGCTGGGCCAGGCGAAGCTGGGCATCGGCGCCAGCCAAACCTCCCCTTGTTCAAACAGGCTGATCGCCTCTGAAGACCTCCTGTAGGTGGTCAGAAGGGCGCTCGGTTCCACGAGCTCCTTGAGTTTCTGCCACCCCACCTCAAGGTCGTCCAGGGAGCCACCCCACGCCCTGGCGATGCTGAACAACACTGCCGGGCCGTAGGTGGTGTTCATCTCGGGGAGCGTGATATAACCGGCCACCTCCGGGCGCCAGAAATCGCGCCAGGAGGTGACGGGGGGATCTATCTTGTCGGTACGATATGCGATCTTCATGACCTGAAGGGTGTACCCCACCCCGTACCAGTCGCCAAGCGGATCGCGTGCCCATTCCACTATCTGGGCCACGTTGGGGACGTTGTCGACGTCCAAAGGCTGCAGGACCCCTTCCCTCATGGCCATGACGGCGTAGTTGGGGGCAAAGGTCACCACGTCCACCACTGGGTTGTCCTTGTTGGCGATCAGCCGGGCCAGCCGATCTGAGTTGTTACCGAAGTCGAAGACGATCTCGATGCCGTAGGCTTCCTTGAACCGGTCGGCGATGTTCTTGTAGAGGAGCTCCGCGTTGAACCCCCAAGTGGATACCACAAGCTGGGCAGGTTTCGGCGGCTCCTCAGCTATTACGCTAAGCCCCGCAGTTAGCAAACCCAAGACCAGTATCAGAACCAGGCGCATAACATCCCTCCTCTTAAACTATAGTTTTCTGACAGCATTTAGAATAACTATCACCCCCTTGGCATTAGAATCATGTTAGGATGTGGAAAAGTTTATCAAGGGGGGAAGGCGCTGTCAAGCTTTACAGTCCTGCTACATTGCAAATGCTGCCTGCCGTTGGCAGTTAACTGGAGCTTGAACGCTTTATGGCAAAGCCGGGCAGTAGCTCGTTCCGCAGCGGGGAGCTTTCATACTTTCGGCTGGCCACGCTGCACAACCTCAGGTTCATGGCCCGGCTCATGGCCACGATCCGGGCCGCGATCTCCGGGGGAAAGCGCTTATCCCTGGATGCGATACGGGAGGCCTTGCTCCAGGGGGACTAACCCATCAGGGCCTGTGCCAGGGCCATAACGGTGCCCGATAGCAGGGGCACCGACAGGTTATCGTCCACGTGGAAGGGCAGGGCCTCCACGAAGCTGGCGGCGGCCCCGCCCACGAACCCTAACCAAAAAGGCGCAAGCCCCTGAACGAAGATCAGGTAAGAAGCCAGGGAACAGATCCCCAGGTAACCAAGGGTCCCCTGCAGGGTCTTGGCGAAGAACCTGGTCCTTCCCCCCACAAAGCCGAACACCTTGGCGGTGAGGTCTCCGAATATGAGGAAGGTGACGGCCAGGAAGGCCACCTTTAAGGGGAAGAGGAGGAAGGTGACGAAACATCCCAGGAGGAATAGCGTCATGGAGGAAAGCCGTGATCTCTCCTTTTCCTTGTACACCTTAAAGGAGCTCGCCAGGCGCTTGAAGAAAAAGCTCTGCACCTTGCCGCTCGATAGGCGGATCAGATCTACCAGGACGAACAGGGCGAGCACGCTCCCGATCAGGGAGAGGAGGGTTTGTTTGCTCACCCAAAGGCCCAGCAGGGGGAAGGAGAAGCCGGCGGGGCGAAGGAGCACCCGCCACCACCTCACGTCCTCAGGGAGGTAGGGAAACACCCGATGTCTGATCACCGCCTCCAGCGCCAGGGCGAAGATGAAGCACAGGATGAGGGCCGCCAGGGCGGGGACGAGGAACACCGCTATCACATCCCCCCTCCCCACCGCCCAGGAGGACAAGCCGGCAAAGCCCGCGAGCGCAGCAAGATCTGCTATCCCTATCGAGGGGGGAAGCTTCAGCCATAGCCCAATGAGAGAGGCAAGCGCCAAGCCGGATGCCGTAGCCGCCCCTTCTCCTCCCTTGAATCGGAGATAAAAGGGGAATATATGCCCCACGATCGCTGAGACGCCCCCTAGGTAGCAAAGGGGGAGTGGGATTCCGAGGACCTGAGCGATCTTAAGGGAGAGGACCCCCTTTCCGGTGTCGTAAAGCGCAGTGATCACCACGGGCCACAAGGAATCAACTTGGGCCCTGAGGTTGGAGGTGCCTACCTTGCCCGTCCCCTTGGCCCTGAGGTCAATCCCCTTAAGGCACTTGGCGAAAATATAGGCGGGATGGATGGCTCCCAATAGGTAACCGATGAGCAACGCGGAGACCGCCTTCCCCACCATTTCCGCAAACACAGTTTAATCCACGCCCCCGGGGAAGGGCAATTTTCGGGTAAGGCTTTACCCTCCGCTCGGAGAAGGCGTAGAACACCCCCGGTGATCTCGCGGCCGCTTGTTCAATCAGCCTGACGGAAGAGCTCGCCCGCGTCCGGGAAAAGCGTTAACCCCCCTCCTCTTCCAGTAGTTTCAGGGACTCCTCCACCACTTTGGGGTCGAATTATGTTCCAGCGTCCTTCTTGATCTCCTCTATCGCCTCCTCCACCGGGAGGGCCTTGCGGTAAGGCCGGTCGCTCCTCATGGCGTCCCAGGCGTCCACCACTGCGAATATCCTGGCGGCAAGCGGGATCTCCTCGCCCTTAAGGCCCCTTGGGTAACCGTTTCCATCCCAACGCTCGTGGTGACAGTAGGGGATATCCAAGGCGGGCCTCAGGAACTCGATCTCCGATAGCAGCTCATAAGCGTACTCGGGGTGCTTGCGCATCTCCGCCCACTCCTTTTCGTCTAGCTTTCCCGGCTTGAGCAGAATGGAGTCGGGAACGCCGAGCTTGCCGATGTCATGGAGCAACGCCCCCCATCTGAGATACGTGAGGGCCTCCCCTCGGATCCCCATCCGGAGGCCGAGTCGCACCGCAAGCTCGGTCACCCGCTGGGCGTGATTCTGGGTCTCCAGGTCCCGCAGCTCCAGGGTGCGGGCCCAACCTTCCAGGGTGGCGTCGTAGGCCGCCCGCAGGTCAAGGTTGCTCCTCCTCAGCTCCTCCATGAGCTGCCCGTTCTCCAGGGCGATGGCAACTTGAGCAGCAAGGGCTTCCAGGAAATCCGTCGGAACCCCCTCCCGGGGCTTTCTCCGGTAGAAGATCCCCAGCATCCCCAGGGGCCTGTGCTTTGAGATCAGCGGGGCAAAGTAGACCTCCACAAACCCTTCCGCTTCGCAGAACTTCCTGAACCCGAAGGAGGTCTCCTCCAAGAGTTTCTCCCGCGTAAGGCGCACCACACGTCTGTCACGCAAAATTTTTCGGGCAGTAAGGCTTTGCGTGATGGAGATCGCCCGCGTACTTTCACTCCGGGATCGGAAACCTCGCGCACCGGCCAGGCGAAGCGTCAAGGTCTGGGGCTCTGCCAGAAGCACTCCTGCTGCATCGGCCTTAAGCTGTTCGGTGACCTCATCGAGTACCACCCGGATGGTCAATTCTGGGTCCAGGCTGGAGATGATGAAAAGATCTATATTTCGCAGGGTCTCTAGTTGGGCGAGGTTCCTTTTGGTTTTCTCGTATAGCTGGGCGTTTTCCAGGAGGGTAGCGGCCTGATTGGCGAGGGTTTGCAGGAGGTTGAGCTTATGGGTGGTGAAAAAGCCAGGCTGTTCGCTGTAAAGGTTCAGGACGCCAAAGGGATGGCCATGGGAGACGAGGGGAATGGCGGCGCTGCAGGTAAAGTCATAGCTCAAAGCCGCCTTTCTCCAGGGTGCATACCCGGTATCGGAGCTCATATCCTCGGTGACCTGGAGCCTCATCTCTCGGATGGCCCGGCCGGTGGGGCCCTGTCCTTCCGGCACTCCGTCCCAGCGCACGGAGATCTCTTTAGGATAGGGGTGCTCAGGTGGCCAGGAGGCGATCACGCTTACCTGGCCATCGAGCTCTGCCCGTCCTACCCATGCCAACCTTACTGCAATGTCCTCCACACAGATGCGGGCTAACCTTTCGGCCACGCCTTTCAGCTCTAGATCCTCGGCGAGCCGGGGGATGGCTTGCTGGAGAAGATCAAGCTCTCTGGCGCGCTCCTGGAGCTTCGCACGGCTGCGGGCCTGGCGCAGGGCAGAGGCGGCAAGATGGGCTAGCACCTGAGCTTGTACAAGATCCCCTTCGCTGAATCGCTCCGGATTCTCATCCCCGAGGACGATCACCCCCAGGACATCGCCCTCGGCCTTGAGCGGGACTGCCAAGGCGGACTTAAGGGCCGGGGCGCAATATGCCCGGCGCTCTGTGGCCTGGGTGACGTGTTGGTACACCTTGGCTTGGCCGGTTCGGGCTGCCAAGGCGACGGCCGCATGCGGGTCGTCCAGGGAGACGGAGCGCCCCAAAGAGAGCCCCGAAGGCGACGCCTCAAGCTTGAGTCGCAGGATGACTCGTTTTTCCCGGCCGGAAGCTCCCAGAAGTGGACGAGGCTTACCCGGGTCGCTTCCTGGACTGTTTCGACGAGCGCGGACAGAATATCCCCTTCCTCCACCAGCGTGGCCAGCCGCTCGGCCAGCGCCTGGACTTGGAACCCCTGGTGACCTGGTCCGGTCAGCCCACTACCTTCAGACAATACAAAACACCCCGGCTAACGCAAACCAATATATTTTAATCTGCCAGAATACGCAAGTTAAAAGGTTCGTAATTCCACAAAAATTCGCGCTCCTCGGCCCTGTGCTGTAACTTGGATTGCACTGTGAGAACCAAGGGGCGATAAGATGGGAAAAGGGGCGAGATTTCCGCCTGTGCCCTTGGGCCCGCTGCGGGTTTTGGATGGGCTTGTCCGTCTGGGGACGGCTGGGGCCGGGGAACTGGCCGAGGCCCTCGGGGTGAGCACTGCCGCTGTAAGAGGCCATCTGAACAGCCTGCTTAGGAGTGAATTGGTGGAGGTGGCTTTTAGGAGATCCGGGGCGGCCGGTCCCCGGGAGCGGGTGTGGCGGGCCACCCCCAGCGGCCTGAGCCAGGCCCGCCCTCGTCGTTCATCCTATCTCCTAAGTGCCTTCCTCCTTGCGATGAAGGCGGGCTTGGGGATGGGAGGATTGGCGGAGCTTTTGAGTGAGGCGGCGCGCCAGCTTGCCCGGACACACCCTGTTTTCGGAGGAGCATCGTTCCCTGAGCGGGTGCATCACCTGCGGGATCTCCTGGATGAATTGGGCGTAGCCACCCGTCACTGGGAGGAAGGGGAAATACAGAAGCTCCTTCTCAAGAATTATCTGCTCACCCCTGAGTTCTCACGTTACCCTGAGACGTACGCGTTTCACCGCGCCTTGGCGGAGGAGGTGTTGGGCGTGGAGGTGGAGATTGAGCTTGCAGCCGATCCCCGGCAAGGGGGCTGCGTCCTCCGGTTTCGCAAGCCCGCTCCAACCTCAGGGCTCACAGGGAGCAAAACGTCAAAGGACAAGACCTAATCCCAGCGACTAACTGAGAAGGGATCGGCCTGGATTTCCCTTTCGTCCTCCACTACACCCCCGACACCCGAAGAGGGCGCTTCTTACCAAACGGGTTTCCGGGCCCATCCGGGTCCTCGGAGCTTTGGGCCCTTCGAGCTGGATGACGCCCACCTCAGGGGCGGTTGGGCCAACGGGCATGGCGCAAGAGAAGCCGGATCTCTTCTTCGGACAACCCCGCTTCGCGTAGCCCCTCGATGAGCCCACGGACCACCCACCACCGCCAGAGATGGGCCCTCCACCATCGCAACTGCCTAACACGAACGAATCCACACATGTTCGCTTCTTACGTCCAGTCGATGGCTGCCCAGGCTTGAGCGGCCGCCTTGCTCTGTCGTAGTTCCTTGGGCCACCAACTTGCTGTACCGCTCTGCCAATCGACAGGCGATACGCCGTCCCTTCTCCTTTGGGCCCGGAGCCACTTCCTTGGCCAGCCGAACCTGCGATGCTTCGGCCCGGAGTTCGTCCAGTCGCGCCTGAGCCAGGCGCAGCATCAACTCCGGATGCATGGGGCCCATCTCGCCTCCTTCACTGCCCACCTTGTTTTGCGTCCGTTTTCCTCCCAGATGTGGTTGCGCTCTCGCCGAATCCTCGTTCTACGGCAGCCAGGTTAGCCAGGATCCTCCCCAGATAACCCTCAAACTGGTCGATCTCCTGCTCGGAAAACCCGGCGTAGAAAAGACGCGTCATCTCCTCGGAAACACGTACGTAGGTGTCCTGCCAGCGCACAACCAACACCTCTCGTCGGTCGTCCTGGGAACGCACGCGCCGCAGGTAGCCGGCCTCCTCCAGTCGGTCAAGCAGGTTGGTAAGTGTGGACTTCTTGAGGGATGTTTTCCGTGCCAGTTCGTGGATCGGCACCCGGTCCTCCTGCCATAGCGCGAACATGACCCGCCCTTGGGCCGGGCTGATCTCCACCCCGTAGTCCTTAAGCATGCGGGCGAAGATCCTCCCTGCCAGGCGGTTGATTCGGCCGATCAGGAACCCGCCCCGGTGTAGTCCGGGTCATCCGGCCCAGCAGGGTAATATCGCTCCCAGCCCGCGTTCCACAGGGCATTACGGATTCCTGGGTCGGCCACGATCTCCACCTCCCCGCCGAGCATTACCCCTTTGACCTCCTTTGGATTGCAGTAGTACACGGATACACGACGGTTAGCTTGTATCTCGCGCACCTTGCTCGACGAGGTGTTCGTGGTGAAAGACAAAAAGGTCGTGTTGATGATCGGCGAATAGGTGAGCCTGGTTCGGGTACTTTCGTCGGTTGCGCAGATTGAACATGGCGCAGGTGCGAGGATATCCGTCAGGGCCGATCGTGGTCAGATAAGCCACCGGTGCCGTTTCCATCACCTCGACAAATGCCTGCTTCACCTTTTCTTGGTTCATCACTCGCCTGCCAGTATTTTGTTCGATACCTAACAATCCTACTTCGTACAACTAGCGGCAAGCCCGTGGACCAATTGGTTGCGGCCCCGGGGTGGCGAGGTGGCACACTGACGCCGTGCTGATGCAGAAGTGCGTGTCATTACGCGTGCCAAGTTGGCCGCATTAAGGAGGAAGCAATGGAGGAGACGCTCGGTTGGCTTTTGGAGCCCAAAAGCCCCTCTGTCCGATACGGGACCCTTAGGTATCTCCTGGACAGGCCTAAGGATGACCTCGAAGTCCAGGCAGCTTTGAAGGCTATTCCTCAATCCCCTATAATCAAACGCATCTTCACGCGCCAGGCCCCCCAGGGACACTGGGGCGACCCCGAGAGTCCCTACTTGCCCAAGTACAAGTCCACCTATTGGACGGTGATGCTGCTAGGGTACCTTGGGCTTAGCCGCTGGGATAGGCGGGTTTGCCGCGGGGTGGAACACCTCTTCCGCTTCCAACAGCCAACCGGAGGCTTCGCCGAGTTTGGAGAAGAGGGGGCACGCCAGAAGTACGCACGCGTCGTCGAGAAACGCCTGGCGCGCGGGAAAGAACCATAGGAGGGGGCCTTTATCGCCGACCTGGTTCATCAGATGACCTTGTCTTGCCTTTCGGGAAACGTAGTTGCTGCCCTGCTCCGCCTGGGCTACGAGGACGATCCGCGCCTGTGGAGAGCGGTGGGGTGGCTGCTTGAGATTCAAAACGCGGATGGCGGGTGGCTTTGCCCCTATTGGAAGGCCCACGTGCGGGACAAGCACGGATGCTTCTTCGGGACAATTTGCTCCCTGGAGGCCCTTGCCGAGATCCCGCCGGCCCGACGTACCCCTGCACTGGAGAAAGCCGCAGCCCGCGGGGCGGAGTTCCTGCTCAGGCACCACCTGTACAAGGCCGACCACCATGGATTCCGGACGATCAAGGCCGGCTGGCTAAAGCTGGGCTTCCCTTGGTTTTACCGGTACGACATCCTGCGCGGCCTGTGGGTGCTGACGAAGCTCGGCTATCAGGATGAGCGCATGGCCGACGCGCTCGCGCTACTACGCGAAAAGCGCACGCCCAATGGGAAGTGGGCGCTTGAGGTCACGCCCTTCGGGCGCATGCAGGCCAGCCTCGAGCCTGAAGGCCGCCCTAGCAAGTGGATCACCCTTTACGCCTTATGGGTGCTACGAGGCGTGCACAAGAGCCGGCTCAGAAATCGCCTTGGCCCTTGAAGGACTTGCAGACAGGGGCCAAGGGGCAGCCGGGGCAGCGGGGCCGGGTGCGGCAATGGTCTTTGGCGTGCCGAACCAGCAGGGCATGGTATTCCCCGTAGAGCTTTGGGTCGCGGGGAAGTTCTTTTTCGAAAAGCTCCTGCACCTCCTCGTAGCCGGCCTTTTCGTCCGGGAGCAGCCCCAGTCGGTGGAGGATCCTTTTCGTGTAGGCATCCACCACGAACACGGGGTACCCGGCAGCGTAGAGGAGGATCGAGTCCGCGGTCTCCGGGCCAATCCCGGGAAGTGCGAGGAGCTTTCTGCGCAGCTCCCCGGCGGGGAGGGAGAGGAGCCCCTCCACATCCCCGTGTTGCCTGATCAGCCGGAGCAGTGCACGTAGCCTCCTTGTCTTTTGGCGGAAGAAGCCCGCCGGCCGGACGAGCTCGGCGAGCTCTTCTTCGGAGAGACTGGCCAGCTTCTCCGGAGACAGGGCCCCGGCCGCCTTGAGGCGCTCGATGGCCCGCTCCACATTGCGCCAGGCCGTGGCCTGGGTGAGGATCGCCCCCACCATGACCTCAAAACGGCTTTCCCCCGGCCACCAGCCCTGGGGTCCGTAGGCCGAAAGGAGCCGTTGGTAGATCTCGACCAAGGTTTCCCTCTTGGCTCCCACGGGATGCGATGATAGGCTATGCCCTCCTAAAGAACCTGTTGCCCAAAGGGGGTTTTTGAATGTTTAAGGCAGTTTGCCCTTGGGTTAACCCCGCCTGCAGTTTTTCATCATGCCACCCCACCACCGGCTCCACAAGCTTCCTACCCATTCGCCGAGGTAGCCGGCATTCGCCATTTACCACCCGGAGCCGGGGGCTTCTAGCTCCTCGGCCGGCTGAACCGGGCCTGCGGTCTCCTGAGGATCCGACGGCCTTCCGTACGGGTTGCACCGCTGAAACCCCATGAGCGGGGGGAGTCGTAATTCAAGCCGTTCGATCGGCGTGGCCAGTAGCCCACCTGCAACACGTGTTAGCCGCTCCTGTCATCCCTGCCCTTCCTTAACCCCCAGGGCCTCGAGGTGCCGGCCCAGGTGCTCGGCCAAAAGCCGGTAGTGCTCCTCCTCGTGCTCGAGGAGCACCCCCCG
>LDZS01001776.1_pt1 | contig 112335 bp, 109 predicted proteins | sample 615471 | NCBI WGS metagenome assembly LDZS01 (sample SAMN03408295, study PRJNA278302) | terrestrial metagenome | isolation source: oil reservoir sample K3 | place: USA: Alaska, North Slope, Kuparuk formation | collected 2013
CACCGATTCCCAGAGGAAGCAGGAGTTAAACAGACTGAGAAGATTGAGGCAGAAGTGGTTCTGTTGAGCAACAGATCTGGAGGAGTAGGAGTCAAGCTGGATGAGAACGATAGTGGAGAAACTCAAATCAGGCATCGATTCTCTGCGGATCCGGACCGTGTTCTGGAGTACAGGAAACCAGAGGAGGTTCTTACAGAGCCTTTTCTGCGGCATCATGAGGGAATTCAGGTCATGCGCCAAGAAGGTGTTGGTGAAGGCAATGTCCAGGAGATTCAACTGTCTTCCAGTGAGGATGGTTTTGGAAAAGCTCTTGCCGCTGGAATTTTCAAGGAGGTCGTTGCTAGGGTAAACCTGCATCAAGGCGATGGAACCTCAAAAATGGTGCTCAAATTGAAGCCGGAGTTCCTGGGAAAAATGGAAGTGCTGGTCACCGTTGAAAAGGGAGTTCTGCACACCAGGTTTATTGTGGAAAACCCTGCTGTTGCCCATCTCATTGAAAACCATCTTCCGGAATTGCAGCACTCCCTGCAGGATCATCGCGGTGCTAGCTGGCAACAGGTCACCGTTAATGTTGACTGTCAGGGAAATTCGCAGGGTTTCTCTCAGTCCTTCGCCGATTCCAGGGATGTTTCTCCACCACTGCAGCATTTTGGATACCGTGAAGCAGGAGCGCTTTCCCAAGAGGCAGCAGTTGGGGAAAGAGCACCCCTGGAAGGAGATGGAGTTATCAATTACCTTGTGTAAAGGGGGGAGACGGGTTGGCTGTCAATCCTATTGGAGAAAACTCTTCTGTCCAATCGTGGGCGAGCCGGGAGATCCTCAAAAAGGACGATTTTCTGAGACTGCTGATCACCCAGTTGCGCCAGCAGGATCCTCTCGACCCCGTCGACAACACTGAATTTGTTGCTCAAATGACCCAGTTGACTTCCCTGGAAGAGTTGCAGGACATGAATGAAAATTTGGAGAAACTTGTGGAGATTCAGGAAATCCTCGGCAAGCAAGAGAGCTTTTTCTCAGCAGCCGCTCTTTTGGGAAAAGGGGTTGAGGCAAAGAATCCGGAAACTGGCGAAGAGTTTGCTGGTCAGGTGCGTGGCTTCTATTCGCGGGAAGGAGAGATCACCCTGGTTCTTGATGATTCCGAGATTCCTGCATCCTGGGTTTACAGGGTCGGGATCGCTGAAGAGGGTGAACAGGTTCAATGACCGAGAAACTTTTTTTCCCACAACCGATAGTTCCTCCAAAGGGGACGGACTTGCCCCGCACTGATAAACGACAGAAAAAGGGAGCATCTTTTGCCGAAGTCCTTGAGCAACAGTCTCTCAAGTTTTCCCGCCACGCCACCGAGAGAATCATCAAAAGAGGAATTTCTCTAACTCCCGGCCACCTTCAGCGCCTCCACGACGCTGTTGAGAAAGCGGCGGCCAAAGGAGCGCGCGATTCGCTGATTCTCGTCGACAACCTGGCCTTTGTGGTGAGTGTCAAAAACCGCACTGTCGTCACTGCTATCGATGATACCAGTCTCCGGGGCAATGTTTTCACCAATATCGACAGTGCCGTGATCATTTAAAAAATTAGGGTTAAGGGCCGGACCTCTCGGAGGGGGCCCTGGTTTACTGACTGACGGACGTAAACCACCCTTAATGAGGAGGTCAAGATTAGCTATGATGCGTTCTCTCTTTTCTGCTGTCTCTGGTTTGAATGCTCATCAATTGCGGATGGATGTCATCGGCAACAATATCGCCAACATCAACACCCCGGGCTTTAAAAAGAGCAGGGTTACCTTTCAGGATATGCTTTATCAGACGATTCGCGGTGCGAGCCGGGGGACGAACCCGGTGCAGGTGGGTCCTGGTGTCACCATTGCCAGCATTGATACCATCTGCACTCCCGGTAATCTCCAGAACACTGGTAAGACGACTGACCTGGGGATTGACGGAGATGGCTTCTTCGTTCTCAGCGAGGATGGTGGAAGAAGGCTCTACACGAGAGTGGGCAATTTCGACTTCGACAGTAATGGCTATCTCGTCAGTCTCCTCAACGGAATGAAGGTCCAGGGCTGGCTACCAAAGAACTCCAGTGCTGATATCCGCAATATTCAGGATGATGAGAAAAAATTCGGTTCAATCAAGGTTAATTTTCAGGATCCAGAACCAGCAAAGGCAACGAGTGAAATGGTTTTTGCCGGGAACCTCGACTTCAGGGCGAACAACGGGATTCTCTTATTTTCATCAACCGAGACAACCACTGCTCGCTTTAACGTGGAATATAGTGATGGCACCGAAACAGGAGAAGTGGAAATGAGGCTTAGCTTTACCCCCACAAGCAAGTTCAACACTTGGAAGTGGGAAATTACTGCCCTCCGCGGAGGAACAATTATTAGGGGTGGCAGTGGAACCGTTACTCTGGACTCTGAGGGAAAAGTTGCAGCTATCAGTACTGATGATGGAGCTAATGCTGTTAAGATTAAAGTTGGTGATGGAGAGTTTATCACTGTTGCTTTGCCTGCAGTAGGTGATGATCCCGGAAATTTCGTGAAGTGTGGTTCGGGAGGGTCGCTCAGCTTTCCTCCGGATTTTGCATTACCTGACGAAATAATCTCCGATCCTTTTACTCTGACTTACACTGGTAGTGATGGAACGCCGAAGGACTTATATATTGATTTCAGTTCGAATGACCTAGTTAATTGGAACTGGGAAATAAAGGACAGCAATGGGAACTTGCTTGGTAGTGGAGCCATTGAGTTGGCTTCCGACGGAACAGTTAGTGCGGCTAGTGGTTCTGCTGCGGTAGATGTTAATGGTGATGGAACCCCAGATGACACGATTCAGCCTCCTACTAAGGGTAATGCTCCCACGGATTTCACATGTACGTCGGGAGGGTCGCTCAGCTTTCCTCCGGATTTTGCATTACCTGACGAGGAAAAAATCTCCACTACTTTGAGTGTGACTTACACTGCTAGTGATGGTACAGAGAAGCAGGCGCAGTTAGATATTGATTTCAGTTCGAAGGATCTAGTTAATTGGAACTGGGAAATAAAGGACAGCAATGGGAACTTGTTTGGTAGTGGAACCATTGAGCTAGATCCGAACACCGGAGATATTCTATCCATTACCGGTGACTCTGTTGATGTGGATCTGGATGGTGATGGTGTAAAAGAGTTCAGAATAATTCCTTTCCTTGACCCTTCTTCTGGCGAATTATTCTACTTATCACCGGTAAGTGTTTCTTTGATCTACTCCGAATTGGATCCTACTCAATTCACACCACCGGGAATCAAGCTGGAGCAGACCGTTTATGATGCATCAGGAAACACTTACAATGTGGCGATCAGGTTTATCAAGAGGGATGAGAACGGAAACTGGGACTGGGAGGTTGAGTCGATCACCAATTCCAAGGGTGAGACACTTGACGCCACTACTAATGAGATAACCGGAAGCGGCAGCCTCAAGTTCGATGGGAGCGGGAAGCTGATTAGTGGCGGTATCGGCACCATCACCTTCGATCCCGATGGAACTGGGTACCTAAAGAAAGTGGCTATCGATGTGGACTTTTCCAGGTTGACCCAGTACGCTGCTGAGTTTACTGCAGTCGTTGAAAGCCAGGACGGCTACCCTGCGGGAACCCTCGAAAGCTACACCATTGATCAAACCGGAACGATTATTGGAGTCTACTCCAACGGAGTCAGCAGAGGCCTCGCCCAGATCGCCCTAGCGCGTTTTACCAACCCGGCGGGGCTGACGAAAGAAGGGAGTTCTCTCTTTTCTGAGTCCAGCAACTCAGGGGACGCGCTATTTAACGTGCCCGGGGCGAAGGGCTACGGGACGATCAAGCCCGGTTCCATCGAAATGTCTAATGTGGACATCTCCGCCGAATTTGCCGAACTGATCATAACCCAGAGGGGATTCCAAGCGAACTCGAGGGTGATCACTGCCTCTGATGAGATGCTTCAGGAACTTGTCAATTTGAAGCGTTAAGGTGACCTCGATGGATTTGCGTTTGCTTTGGAGGCGAATCTTCGTTCCCACAGGTGAGGATAGAGACGAAGGGCGCCCGCGGCGGCGCGGGCGCCCCCCTCTGGTGGGAACGGGAACAGGAGTGAAAAAGGTGATCCGGGTGACTCGCCTCAATGGAGAAGAGTTCTACGTTAATTCTGATTTGATCGAATTCATTGAAAAGACCCCGGATACTGTGCTCACCCTAACTACAGGGAGGAAAGTGGTTGTCAAGGAGGATGTTCCCGAGATTATTAAACGTATTGCCGAGTTTCGGCGCTTCTTGAACAGTGTTTCCACTGAAGAAATTTCTGGGGAAGAAGACGGGAAAGAAGACTGAGTAAACTGGGGTGTAGGAAATGGATTTGGCGACAGCAATCGGCCTTTTGTCGGGCTTGTTCCTTCTCGTTTGGGCGATCAAACTCGGTGGCCCGTTGGATGCGTTTTTGCATCTGCCTTCTTTGATGATCGTTGTTGGGGGAACCCTTGCGGCTACTCTGATCAGTTACCCTTTGAAAAGTGTCATCGGAGTATTTGGTGTCCTCAAGAAAGCATTTTTTAACAAGTTGCAGGACCCTGCGGAAATCATCAATACCCTGGTCAAGTTCGCCGAGAAGGCGAGGAGGGAAGGCCTCCTTGCCCTCGAGATGGACGCCGAGGAAATTGACGACAAGTTCCTCCAAAAGGGGATCCAGCTCGTTGTCGATGGAACTGATCCCGAACTTGTTAAGAGCATTTTAGAAACAGATCTCGCTTTTCTCGAAGAGCGGCACAGGGCAGGAAGAGCGATTTTCGAAACGATGGGCCAGTTGTCTCCTGCTTTCGGGATGATCGGAACCCTGATCGGGCTCATCCAAATGCTCGGCTCACTTAATAATCCTGAGGAGATCGGCCCAGGTATGGCCACGGCTTTGATTACCACCTTTTACGGGATCTTGATGGCCAACCTTGTTTTTAACCCGATCGCCGGAAAATTAAAGGTACGCACGAGTGAAGAGGTTCTTTTACGGGAAGTGATGATCGAGGGAATCCTTTCCATTCAAGCAGGAGAAAACCCCAGGATCGTGGAAGAAAAAATGAAGGTTTTTCTTGCACCACGCCTCCGGGAAAACATCGCTTATACCCGTGAGCGACAGGCAACAGCCGAGGAGGTCGGGGAATGAGACCAAGGCAGAAACGAGAACCTTCTTTCCGCGGGTCACCAGCTTGGATGACTACTTATGCGGATATGTTCACCTTGCTGCTTTGTTTTTTCGTTGCTCTTTATGCTTTTTCAGTGATTGATGTTGAGCGCTTTCGGATAGCACTTTTGTCGATCCAGGGCTCACTGGGGTTTTTCGAAGGAAACCCAGCGGTTCTCGAAGAAGAAGCAACCCCACTCGGAGAAGAAGCCACTGATGACCTTCAGATGGAGCGTGTTGTTAAAGAGGCCGAGGAATTTTTCAAGGAGCGAGGGCTGTATGGTAAAATAAAGCTGGTCAGGGATGAGAGGGGACTGATTCTCAGGTTTCAGGAGACTGTTCTTTTTGACCGTGGCAAAGCTGAGCTAAAACCAGAAGCGAAGACAGTTCTTGCCGAGGCAGCAGAGTTCCTCAAAAAAATACCCAACCAGGTGCGGGTTGAAGGTCACACCTGTGATCTTCCGATCCATTCTTCCAAATATCCCTCGAATTGGGAATTGTCAACTGCCAGGGCAACCACTGTGATCCAGTACTTCATTGCTCTGGGGCTGCCTGGTGAGAGGCTTTCAGCAGTGGGTTATGGGGAGTACCGTCCTGTAGTGCCGAACACCTCGGAGGCTAACAGAAGGCAGAACAGGCGTGTGGATATCCTGATTTTGAAGCAAGAGCTTGGAGCTAAGGAACCTACACCGGCAGAGTAGATGGAATAAGGATCACGAGGGGGGTTGTCAAGATTGGCTCCGGAAGCTGTAGGTGAACAGCAGGAGATTCAAGAAAAACCAAAAGGGGTGTTCCTAACTCCGAAGCTACTGATTCTGGTTGCCGTATTTGTCGTGTGTGTCTCTGCTCTGGTTGCTTTTTTGATCACCACATCTATGGAGAAAACGCCTTCTGATGCGGCCAGTTCGGCAGCGAAGGAAGAGGATAAACCCAAACCGGGGCCCCTTTTCGAAATAGGGGAATTTACCACTAATCTGGCTCCTGGTAGTGAAAGACGGTTTATCAAGGTCCGAGTCGTTGTAGAGTTGGATGACTCATCTTTGGAAAATGAGGTAAAAGAAAAGCTCCCGATTCTCAAAGACAGGATCCTCTTGTTTTTCAACAGTAAGACCAGTGACGACTTGAAGGCGGAGAACCGCTCTCGGCTCAAAAACGAGTTGCAAGCTCAGCTCAACCACTGTCTCCAGACCGGGAAGATCGTTAACATTTATTTCTCCGACCTGGTTCTTCAATAGGTTTTGACTGGTTCAGTAGGGGGTAGTGCCCGTGGCCGAAATCCTCTCCCAGGAAGAGATAGACGCCCTTCTGGCAGCGTTAAGTTCAGGCGAAATTTCTGCGGAAGAACTTAAAAAAGAAGAGCAAACGAAGAAAGTTCGCATCTATGATTTTCGCAGACCGAATAAGTTTTCTAAAGAGCAGATCAATACTTTCCGGGTAATCTATGAAAATTACTCCAGGCTTTTGTCGACTTACCTTTCAGCACAGCTTCGGAGCACTGTCCAGGTTTCGGTGCTTTCTGTGGAGCAGATGACTTATGAAGAATTTATTCGGTCACTCTACGATCCTTCAATTATTGTAATTTACGCCATGGATCCTCTCGAAGGTAATGCGATCATGGAAATTCAGCCGGCGATCGCCTTTGGGATTCTTGACCGCCTTTTGGGAGGACCAGGACGTGCTCCAGGAAAGCCGCGTCCACTCACAGACATTGAGAGAACGATCATCGAGCAGACGAGCCAGCGGATGCTTGACCTGACCAGAGAAGCGTGGGAAAATGTTGCTAGACTTGAGCCGAAAGTAGAGTTTATCGAATCAAATCCACAGTTTGCCCAGATCGTCTCGCCAATGGAAATGGTGATTCTCATTTCCTTGGATGTTAAGATGATGAGGAACGAATTAGAAGGTATCATCAACTTCTGTATTCCCTACATTGTCCTTGAACCGATCATCGATAGGTTGAGCGTCCACTACTGGTTTTCAAGGACTGCCAAGGAACAAGATCCCGAAAATCTTCGCGTCCTCAAAAGGCGCATTAAGGAAGCGCAGGTTCAGCTTCGGGTGGTGCTGGGAAGGACATCGCTCACAATCAAAGAGTTGCTTGATCTCCAAAGGGGTGATGTCGTTCCTTTGGAGCGGAAGGTGGATGAGGACCTTGATGTATACGTTGGAGACTGTCTGAAGTTCCGGGCAAAGCCGGGGACTTTGAACAGGCATCTGGCAGTGCAAATTACCAGTATGGTAGAGAAAGGGGGGGAATCCGCTGACTGAACGCATCCTCTCACAGGAAGAAATTGATAAGTTGTTACGCGGAGAAGACTTATTGCCAGAAGTTCCAAGTGGTGAACCGCTTTCCGATTTGGAAAAAGACGCTATTGGGGAAATAGCTAACATTTCGATGGGGACGGCAGCAACAACGCTTTCGAATTTGATCGGAAAGAGAGTAGAAATCACCACTCCGAGGGTTGCGATCACCACAAGAGAAAAACTCCAGACAGAATATCCACTCCCTTATGTAGTTGTCGATGTTCGCTACACCGAAGGACTTGCTGGAGAAAATCTGCTGATCATCAAGAAGGAAGACGCGGCAATCATCGTCGATTTGATGATGGGTGGTGATGGCAGTAACCCGCCTGCGGAACTTGAGGAACTTCACCTTAGTGCGATCAGTGAAGCAATGAATCAGATGATGGGGTCTGCTGCTACCTCGATGTCTACGGTTTTTCAGCGCAAGGTCAATATCTCGCCCCCATCAATCCGTATAGTCAACTTTGCTGAGGAACAGCTTGACCCTGCCATCGAGTACGGCTGTGAGCAGCTTGTCCATGTTGTTTTCAAAATGACTATCGAGGATCTCGTTGACAGCGAGATGATGCAGGTCATTCCCCTCAACTTCGCCAAGGAGATGGCTCGCGGGCTTTTGGGTGGGTTTGAAGAACCTGCTTCTCCACCTGGTGCTTCTGGTGCCGTTTCTTCGGGACCGTCAAGGTCTTCAGCCCAGGTGGCTGAGACTGCGAAAACAGCCGATAATGTGGTGACTGTGCAGCCAGCGCAGTTTGCTCCGTTTACGGCACCTTCCAAGCCTAGTGAAATTGCCAACCTCGACCTGATCCTCGATGTTCACCTGGAATTCACTGTAGAACTTGGAAAAACCAAAAAGACCATCAAAGAAATTTTGGAATTGGGACCAGGGTCTATTGTTGAGCTTGATAAACTGGCAGGTGAGCCTGTGGATATCCTCGTTAATGGGAAACAGATCGCCAGGGGGGAAGTGGTGGTTATCGATGAGAACTATGGAGTGAGGATCACCGAAATCTTGAGTTCTGCGGAAAGGATCAAAAGTATTCAGTAACTCCAAATCAGGAGGGAGAGCTTTTGAGCAAGAGAATTTTGATAGTTGATGATGCGGCCTTCATGCGGATGATGCTCAAGGACATTCTCACGAAAAACGGGTATACCGTGGTCGGGGAAGCAGAAAACGGCCTTGTGGCCGTTGAGATGTATAAGGAACTGAAACCCGATCTGGTGACCATGGACATCACCATGCCGGAAATGGATGGAATCACGGCGGTAAAAGAGATCAAGAAGATCGACCCCGGTGCCAAGATCATCATGTGCAGTGCTATGGGACAGCAGGCGATGGTGATCGATTCCATTCAAGCTGGAGCGCAGGACTTTATTGTCAAACCTTTCCAGCCTGAGCGTGTTCTCGAAGCTGTGGAAAAGGTGCTTGGTTAGCGTTTGGGAGGCCAAAGCGTGAGAGATGTGATTCGAAGGTTTTTGGCCTTGCTGGGCCCGCTGGTGAGCTGTTGCTTTTGGGCGGCAATTGCATGGGCGGAGTCATTGCCTGAGCTCAACTACCAGCAGCCAGAGGCCTACCCTCTTCCGGGCATTGGATCGTTGCTGTTGCGCTTTGTGATTAGTCTTGCCGCGGTGATCGTCCTTGCTTTCCTAGTTATCAAGTTTTTTCAGCGGAAGCTCTTTGTCTTCAGGTCTGGGTCGTGGATCAGGGTACTTGACCAGGTTGCCGTGGGACCTAATAAAGGTCTCCTTCTTGTGGAGATAGCTGGTAAAGTTTATGTTTTGGGGGTTACCGAACACAACATCACCAGGCTTTTGGAAATCAACGATCCGGAAGAGGTTGCTGCTTTGCTTGCAGAAGAGAGTTCTTCGGTAATGGGTTCCTTTCCCAGGAAACACTGGCTTTCCTTTTGGGAGAAAAATTTTCAACAGGTCCTCTTGAAGAAGGAACGGAGTTTCGATTCGAAAGAAGGGACCTAAAGGGTGCGAGCATGGAGAGGGAATCTGCTAATAGTCTTAGCCGTCCTTTTCATTATCGGAGCTGCTTTGTGGGCGGCTTCAGTTGCTTATGCTCAGCCGGTTCCTCTTCCCCGACTCAATTTAGAGATCGGAACTGCCGAGAGCCCTCAAGAAGTTTCCCAGAGTCTCCAAATACTTCTGATCATCACTCTACTTTCTCTCGCACCGGCAATTCTGATCATGATGACATCGTTCACCCGGGTGATCGTTGTTCTTTCGTTTATGCGCAGTGCCCTGGCGACCCAACAGATGCCGCCCAACCAGGTTCTTATTGGACTCGCTCTTTTTCTAACCTTCTTCATTATGCAGCCTACCTGGCAGGAAGTTAACAGTAATGCTTTACAGCCTTACCTGAAAGGGGAGATAACCCAGCAAGAAGCTCTCGATCGGGGAATGAAGCCAATTCGTGAATTTATGTTCAGACAGACGCGGGAAAAAGACCTCGCACTCTTCGTCCATTTTGCCAAACTTCCCAGGCCACGCAATTATGAGGATATACCCAATTATGTTTTGATACCTGCTTTCGCCATCAGCGAACTCAAGACCGCTTTTCAGATTGGGTTTGTGCTCTTCGTTCCTTTTCTGGTGATCGACATGATCGTTGCCAGCACTCTAATGTCGATGGGGATGTTGATGCTGCCTCCGATGATGATTTCACTTCCGTTTAAGATTCTTCTTTTCGTGATGGTTGATGGTTGGAATCTGCTTGTGCACTCACTGATCATCAGCTTTAGGTGAGGAGAAAAAAGATGACTGAGGAGTTCATCATCACTCTTGGTAGAGAAGCCTTATATGCTGTGCTTTTAGTATCTGCACCTCTCCTTGGTGCCAGTTTGCTTGTCGGGCTACTTGTGAGCATTTTCCAGGCAACGACTCAGATCCAGGAACAAACTCTTACTTTTGTTCCTAAAATTGTTGCTGTTTTGGTGGTGGCAGTTTTGACTGCTCCCTGGATGCTCCAGATCTTAACCACATTTACCCAGAACCTTTATCTGAGCCTTCCCCGATTTGCTGGTGGTTGATCATGGAGTTTTTGGTATCTCTTTTTCAAAAAGTAGACCTTTATATTCTTATCTTTGGGAGAATTTCGGGTTTTTTTCTTACCGCAGTTCCTTTTAGTGGCAGAAACATTCCCGTCCAAGTTAAGGTAGGTTTTGCAAGTTTCGTAGCGTTTCTGATTTTCACGGTTTTGCTTCCTGAAAAAGTCGTGATCTCAGGAGAAGTTTTCGGCTATTTTCTCCAGTTTCTGGGCGAGGTTTTGGTTGGGTTTATCATTGGGTTTCTTACCCAGCTTGTTTTCGGTGCTTTCCAACTGGCGGGACAGATAATGGACATGCAGATGGGTTTCGGTATTGTCAACGTTGTTGATCCCCAGTACGGAATTCAAATACCTGTGCTTGGTAATTTCAAGTATATCCTGGCTTTGCTCTTTTTTTTGACGATCGATGGCCATCATTTGTTATTAGAGGGACTGGTGCGCAGTTACGAGTTGATTCCTCTCGGGACAATGAGTATTTCTGGAAGCATTTATAAGTATATTTTCGAACTCGCCGGTGGGATGTTCGTTACTGCCTTGAAGGTGTCTCTTCCCGTGGTGGCAGCGCTCTTCATCACCGATCTTGCGCTAGGGGTTGTTGCCCGCACAGTTCCTCAGATGAATGTCTTCATTGTGGGACTTCCTTTGAAGATCGGAGTGGGCCTGGTTTTGTTAATGGTGGTGTTACCTCTTTACATCTGGCTTTTTGGTATGGTGTTCGAACGACTCTTTGAGGATCTGGAGAGACTTCTCCTGCTGCTGAGTAGGTGAAACCTTGGATCGGCTTGTGAAGGCTTTTGATCTCCAGCTTTTTGCTGAAGAACGCAGAGAAAGACCGACACCCCGGAGACGTCAGGAGGCGCGCAAAAGGGGTCAGGTTGCCAGGAGTGTTGAAGTAAATTCGGCGCTGATTCTTCTTTCTACCTTCTTTTTTCTCAAGTACTTCAGCTCCTGGGCTGGTCTCAAATTGATATCTTTTACCAGTAATTGCTTTTCCCAACCCTTGTTCGAAGATTGGACTGATGCTACGATCGACCAGATGATTTCTCTGGTAGTCCCAGTGCTGTTTCAACTTTGCCTTCCAGTGATGGGGGTTGCCATGTTTGCTGGGGTTTTCGCCAATTACCTCCAGGTGGGGGCTCTTTTTACAACTTATCCTCTCCAGCCAAGGCTTGACCGACTAAACCCTGTAGAAGGGTTCAAACGGATTTTTTCCAGACGGGCCATTGTTGAGTTGCTGAAATCGGCGATCAAGGTAATCATTGTCGGTTATCTTGCCTACGCGACGATCAGGGCAAACTTGGAGCTTTTTCCCCGTCTCCTGGATATGAGCCTCGCCGATGCTTTGAGGAGCGTTGGAGAGCTTTGCAGCACGATCGTTTTGCGGATCGGGTTACTTTTACTTCTTCTCGCCCTATTCGACTATGCTTTCCAGTACTGGGAACATGAGAAATCGTTGATGATGACCAGACAGGAGTTAAAAGAAGAGTATCGCCAGTATGAAGGTGACCCTCAGGTGCGGGCGCGTATCCGCCAGCGCCAGCGCCAGATTGCGCTGCACCGGATGATGCAGGAAGTGCCCAAAGCCGATGTGGTGATAACCAACCCTATCCACTACGCTGTTGCCCTTCGCTATGTGCCTGAGGAGATGTCTGCTCCTGTCGTTGTGGCGAAAGGTATTGATTACTTGGCTCTGCGGATCAAAACCATAGCCCAGGAACACGGAATCCTCATCTATGAGGACCCTCCATTGGCTCAAACCCTTTATTGGAATGTTGAGGTTGGGGAAATGATCCCGGTTGAGCTCTACGAAGCGGTAGCAAGAGTTTTGGCATTTGTTTACCGACTTCGTCCTGGCTATTTCCGGAGAATGAGGGGAGGGAGGTAGTTGTCCGTTTTTCCGCTGAGCGGGACGCGCTTTTTTAAGTACAGCGATGTTGCCGTAGCCGTTGCCGTGGTTATGACTGTGATCATGATGATCGTTCCAGTTCGTCCAGAAATCTTAAGTTTTTTTCTTATTTTGAATATCACTTTTTCCCTGTTAATTCTCTTGGTTTCTCTGTTTACCCAAGATCCGCTGGATTTTTCTGTGTTTCCCACCTTACTCTTGATCATGACTCTCTTCAGACTTTGTCTCAATGTATCTTCGACTCGTTTGATTCTTCTCTACGCCTATGCCGGGGAAGTGATTCAGAAGTTTGGAGGCTTTGTTATCGGAGGAAATCCTATCGTTGGGTTTATCATATTTTTGATTCTGATCATCATTCAGTTTATTGTAATCACGAGGGGGGCAGAACGGGTTTCTGAAGTTGCCGCCAGGTTTGTGCTTGATGCCATGCCTGGAAAACAGATGAGTATCGATGCTGACCTCAACGCTGGACTGATCACCGAGAGCGAAGCCCGAGCAAGGCGCCAGAAGATTCAACAAGAAGCCGATTTTTACGGAGCGATGGATGGTGCGAGCAAGTTTGTCCGTGGTGACGCCATTGCTGGTCTGGTGATCGTCGTGATTAACATTCTGGGAGGCTTCTTGATCGGGCTTGTTCAGAAAGGGATGTCGTTCCAGCAGGCCCTGCAGACTTACACCGTGTTGACTGTAGGTGATGGTTTGGTCACCCAAATTCCTGCTCTTCTGATCTCGACATCAGCCGGGATCATCGTGACCCGGGCTGCTGCTGAGGCCAGTTTCGGTATCGATGTTTCCAAACAATTGTTTGGTTATCCGAAAGCCCTGGGTATTGCTGGCGGCATCCTTGTACTCCTTGCTCTTCTTGGTCTTCCTTCTCTCCCTCTGCTGTTCGTGGCTGGAATTCTCGGGAGTCTTGCCTATACTCTCGACCGCTCTCTCAAAGAAGCCAAGCGCCGCGAAGAAGAAAAAAGCCGTGCCGAAGAAGTCGAAGAAGCCAAAAAACCGGAGCACGTTTTATCTCTTGTTCAGGTTGATCCCCTCGAGGTCGAACTTGGGTATAACCTGATTCCCCTCGTGGATTCCAAGCAAGGAGGAGACCTTCTCGACCGCATCGTGATGATCAGGCGTCAGTGTGCCTTGGAACTGGGTTTTGTGCTTCCGCCGGTGCGACTTCGCGACAACATTCAGCTTCCACCAAGTAGTTATGTGATCAAAGTTAAAGGAGTTGAGGTCGGGCGGGGAGAACTCGTTTTGGACCATTACCTTGTTTTGGGGCCTGATGTTCAGGAAAAAGTGGAAGGAATCAAAACACGTGACCCTGCTTTTGGCTTACCTGCTGTGTGGGTTCCTGCTGCCCGCAAGGAGGAAGCTGAACTCGCTGGATATACGGTAGTGGAGCCCAGTGCCGTCCTTGCTACTCACCTTACAGAAGTGGTCAAAAATCATGCTCACGAGTTGCTCAGCAGACAGGATGTCCAGAACCTTCTCGATCACGTGAAGAAGGACTATGCCGCAGTAGTCAATGAACTCTACCCCGAACTTCTCAGCCTTGGTGAAATCCAAAAGGTTCTATCCAATCTCCTCCGTGAGAAAGTGTCCATCCGCGACCTGGTGACGATACTCGAAACCCTTGCAGATTACGCTCGTGTCACCAAGGATACTGATGTTCTGACTGAATATGTGCGTCAGGCTCTGGGGAGACAAATTGTGGAGCAGTACCTAGAGGGAAATAAGCTTTACGTTTTGACACTTGACCCCCAGGTTGAAAAGACCGTTAGGGAAGGGATTCAGAAGACAGAACAGGGTTCTTACCTCGCTCTTGAACCCGGAAAAACCCAGTTGCTCTTGAATGCCCTGCGCGCCCAGGTTCAGAGAATGATTGAAGCAGGCCACCAACCCGTTGTCCTCTGCCCGCCGATTGTCAGGCTGTATTTCAGGAGACTTGTAGAGCGATTTTTGCCCAATGTGGCAGTCCTTTCTTTCAATGAATTGCAGCCTAATATTCAGGTTGAAGCTGTAGGGATGGTGAGTTTCAGTGAAAGTTAGGCGCTTTGTGGCAAACGACATGCAAGAAGCAATGATGAAGGTGAAGACATTTCTGGGGAAGGATGCGGTGATTCTGCATACCCGGAAGTTCCGCGAGGGAGGAATTTTTGGCCTCTTCGGTAAAGACCTGGTAGAGGTGACGGCTGCAGTAGAGGATGATCGTTTTTCCACAAAGCCTCAGGAACCACCTCCTTCCTCAGAGGTGTCTAGTTCATCTGAAAATCTAAAGCAAAGCTCTGCTTCTTCAGATATAAATATAAGGAAAGAGCTCAATGAAGTGAAAAACCTGCTCAATCACATGGTCAACAGGCTGGAAGAAACCAGCGGTGTCCAGGAAAACCGGTATCCCAAAAGTTTTCAGAAGGTTTTTCGGGTATTGCGGGCTAATGAGGTCGAAGAAAGGCTTGCCCACAAATTAATCCAAGACTCCCTTGAGCAGCTTCAACCTTCTGCCTGGCAAGACGAGGAAGTTGTTGCCCAAACCGTTGAGAATTTGATCGCCAAAAGACTTCTCCGTCCCAAGCCGATAAAATTTAGAAAATCAGGTGAGAAAAAGAGGATTGCACTGGTTGGACCTACGGGTGTCGGGAAGACAACAACGATTGCCAAACTTGCAGCGATCTTTGCGATCCTGGAAAAAAGAAGCGTAGCCCTGGCAACAGTAGATACTTATCGGGTTGCTGCTGTTGAGCAACTGAAGACTTATGCGGAAATCATCGATGTTCCCCTTGAGGTTGCTTACACTCCGAAGGAACTTCGAGTTGCTCTTGAGAAACATGATGATAAGGAACTCATTCTTATCGATACAGCAGGAAGGAGTCCGCTCAATGAACAGCAGATGAGGGAGTTGAAGGCTTTTCTCGAGTCTCCGCAAGATGTTATTGAGGTCTTTCTTGTGCTTGGCGCCACTACCAAACAGTCTGATCTTTGGGAAACGATTGCCCGTTTCAGCCAGGTTCCCGTTAACAACTTGGTCTTCACCAAGCTTGACGAAACGCGCAGTTATGGAGTTATTCTCAATGTGGTCAACCGTCTTCGTAAGTCTCTTGCTTACGTGACTACAGGTCAGAGTGTTCCCGATGATATTGAGGTCCCCGACCCGCAAAAAATTGCCAGATTGATTCTTCAGGGGAGAGGTTGATGAGGCAAGACCAGGCTGAGAGATTAAGGTTGCTGGCAAGAGGTTTGAAACAACAGATCAAGGCCCAGGTTTGCGGAGTAGCCAAGAATTGTCGCGTTATTGTAATTACCAGTGGCAAGGGTGGGGTAGGCAAAACCAACCTTGCGTTGGGGTTATCACTTGCCCTTGCCAGGAACGGTTACAAGGTAATGCTTCTGGATGCAGATATGGGTCTTGCTAATGTTGATGTAGTTCTTGGTCTCGTTCCGAAATACAATTTGTCGCATGTTTTTTCTGGGGAAAAGCGCCTCGACGAGATTTTGCAAAACGGGCCTGGAGGGCTCCAGATTATTCCTGGTGCTTCAGGGATCGAGGAAATGGTAAACCTCGATACTCTTACTTTGTCAAGATTTGTTGGAGAAGTCATCAAGTTGACAAAGGATCTGGATTTCCTTTTTGTGGATACAAGTGCTGGAATTTCGAGACAGGTGCTCTCTTTTGCCTTGTCAGCAGATGAGGTTCTCGTAGTTTCCACACCTGAGCCAACAGCACTCACAGATGCCTACGGGTTGATTAAGGTGTTCAAGCAAAATCAAGGCTCAGGTAAACTGAAGTTGATCATCAATATGGCAAGAAACAGGGATGAAGGTAGGGAGGCAGCCCAGAAACTGATCAGTGTAGTTCGCCAATTCCTTGGTTTGGAGATCGAATTTATCGGGATTATTCCCAGTGACACTGCGGTTCCAGAGGCTGTTCGCAGGCATCAATCTTATCTTCTTGCTTATCCTCACTCACCCGCTTCTCTCAGTACGATGAGGATCGCCCTGAATTTAGGAAACTTTTTACCTGAAAAAACGCGTGGTGTCCGGGGATTTTTCGAAAGCCTGTTTACTTATTTTCGGGGCAGAGATGTTAGAGAAGTGGCTTCTAAGGAGGAGAAAAGGAGTTGATAAAAAAGGAAGAACTAAAGATAAATCAAAAGGTCGAGGTTCAGATACCTGATGGTTCCTATAAGGGGAACTATTCCAGCCGAGTAGAAGAAATCCATCCAGATGGCAGCATTGTTCTTGCTGCTCCCTTCAAGCGGGGAGTGCTTATTCCTTTGCGAAAGGGAGATACTGTTATTGTTAATTTTTGGGGACAAACCGCGGGTTACAGTTTTACGACGGCGGTACTAGAAACAAATTATCAGGATGTTCCGATGATCAGAGTTGCTGCACCTTCTACTGTCAGAAGAATCCAGAGGAGGAACTTTGTGAGAGTCCCGGCATGGATTCCTCTAGTTTTTAGTGTTTCTAGTGATTCAGATGATCCCTCCGAAAAAAAGATTTACAGAACAGAAACAGTAAACGTCAGCGGTGGGGGGTTGTTGATAAAGTCTCCCTTTAAACTCTCCGAGGGAGTTTGTTTAGAAATGGAAATTCACTTGCCGAAAAGGGGTCCTGTTAATGCTCGTGGGCAGGTGGTTCGGGTAGAGGAAAAAAGAGAGCAGTCTCCAATGTATCTCATCGGGGTGGCTTTTACCGAAATTGCTGAGACCGACCGCACCAAGATCATCAACTTCGTCTTTGAGAAGCAGCGGGAGATGCGGCAGAAAGGTCTCATCTGATGGGGGTGCTCTTTGACTTGGCGCGAATCAAAGTTTTGGTTGTTGATGATTCGGCTTTGATGCGCAGGATTATCTCTGACCTACTGAATTCCGATCCCGAGCTTGAGGTTATTGCCACGGCTCGAAATGGGAAAGAAGCTATTGAAAAGGTTTCTCAACTTTGTCCTGATGTTGTTACTCTCGATGTTGAGATGCCGGTTATGGACGGTCTGACAGCCTTGAAAGAGATTATGAAGGTTTGCCCAACTCCGGTGGTAATGCTCAGCAGTCTCACTCAAGAAGGAGCTGAAATTACAGTAAAGGCTTTGCAACTGGGCGCTGTTGATTTTGTTCCTAAACCCTCAGGATCAATTTCACTCGATCTTCAAAAGGTCAAAGACGAACTGAACCGAAAAGTAAAAGTTGCCGCCAGGGTTAGACCTTCCCGCTTATATCTTACTCAACTAGCATTGCCTCTCTTAAAAAGAAAGGAAAAAGACCTGGAGAAACCACCACCGAAAAAGCTCGTCTTAATCGGGACTTCGACAGGGGGACCGAAGGCCCTCAGTGAAGTGCTCTCTAAGTTGCCCGGCAACATTCCTGCTGCCCTGTTGATTGTGCAGCATATGCCTCCAGGTTTCACCAGGTCACTTGCAGAACGACTCGATCATCTCTCCGAACTCCGGGTAAAAGAAGCTGAGGACGGGGAAAAGGTTGTCTCTGGCACAGCGTATATTGCTCCTGGTGATTATCATCTGAAGGTTGAGGCGGTGCCTCCAGGTAAGCAACCCCGGCTGCGCCTCACCAAAGAACCGCCATTGAATGGTCACCGTCCTTCGGTCGATGTTTTGATGAAGTCGGCAGTGCAAGCTGGATGCTGGGAATTGATTGGTGTGGTTTTGACTGGGATGGGTTCCGATGGTTGCGAAGGAATGAAGGAAATCAAGGCTCATCATGGAAAAACGATTGCTGAAGATGAGTCAACAGCCATTGTTTTTGGGATGCCCAGAGCGGCGATTGAGGCTGGTGTGGTTGACCGTGTTGTTCCTCTTCCTTTGATATCTAGAGAGATTGTCAAGATGTTGGAGTAGTTTTAGAGGAGAGAAAAAACAGGGGGGTTGACTTGTGGACCTAACTCAGTATCTGGATCTTTTTCTTGCCGAAGCAAGGGAACATTTGGAATCACTCAGTGAACATCTTTTGCGACTGGAGAAGGAACCGGAAAATAAGGAGATTATTAACGAGATCTTCAGGTCGGCCCATACATTGAAAGGTATGGCCGCAACGATGGGGTTTGAGCAGATCACTGAACTGACGCATGAAATGGAAAATGCTTTGAGCCTTTTAAAAGAAGAAAAGGTTCGAGTAACTCCTGAAGTTATCGACGTGCTCCTGAGGTGCGTCGATCTTCTGGAAGTGATGGTGCGGGATCTCAAGGAGGGCAAATCAGAATCCCGTTTTTTCCAGGACCTTTTGGAGGAACTGCAACAATTGAGTTCTTTTGCTGTTGAATCTCCTCAAGAAGTTTCTTCTACTGCTACTCCTTCTGGTCTCGAATTTAATGAATATGACATTTCGGTAATCCAGGCAGCAGAAGAAAACGGTTACAAGGCTTTTTACCTTAAGGTCGGTCTGGCACCAGGGACGGTGATGAAGTCTGTTCGAGCTTTTATGGTCTTTCGTAATCTGGAAGATATCGGACAGATTATCAAGTGTTATCCACCAGCTCAGGACCTCGAAGAGGAGCGCTTCGAAGACGAATTCGAGGTTGTTCTGCTTACCCAGGTCTCCCGGGAAAAGGTTTCTGAAGTACTCGAAAAAATTTCCGAGGTCAGGGTCCTCGCCCTTAAAGAGCTTAAAACAAGTGAACTTATTTCCAAGCCCGAACCGAAAAAGGAGGTTTCTCAGGAGCAAGCCAGAGAGTCTCTCCGTGATTTTTCTGCACCCCGGACATTGCGCACAGTCAGGGTGGATATTGAGCGGCTTGATAATTTGATGAATTTAGTTGGAGAACTAGTGATCAACAAGACAAGGCTTGAGCAGATTGGTGTCACCCACAGGATCAGCGAACTATTGGAAGCTGTCGAGCAGATGGGGCGGCTTACTTCTGACCTCCAGTCCCTTGTTATGAAAGTGCGTATGGTTCCTGTAGAACACGTTTTTAACCGTTTTCCTCGCATGGTGAGGGACCTTGCCCGCGAAATGGGCAAGGAAGTGGAATTTGTCGTTGAAGGGAAAGAAACAGAACTTGATCGAACCGTTATCGATGAGATTGGGGAGCCACTTGTTCACCTTCTCCGAAATGCTCTTGACCATGGGATCGAAGCTCCAGAAGAGAGGATCAAAAAAGGCAAACCGCGAGTGGGACTCCTGCGTCTTGAAGCTCGTCATGAAGGAAATAACGTGATTATTGAGGTTGAGGACGACGGTCGAGGAATTGATTTGGAGAAGGTCCGGGAAAAGGCAATTGCTATGGGTTTGTTGAGCGAGAAAGAAGAAAGTTATCTCGATGAAAAAGCTCTTTTAAACCTGATTTTTCAACCAGGCTTCAGTACTGCAGACGAGGTTACTGATGTCTCCGGGCGCGGGGTGGGGATGGATGTTGTCAAATCTAAAATAGAGTCTTTGAACGGAACGATTGAGGTCGAAACCAAAAAAGATCTGGGGACAAAGGTCAAAATAAGTCTGCCTCTTACACTGGCGATCATCCAGGCTTTGCTCGTCAATGTAGGAAATGAACAATACGCAATTCCTCTCAGCTCCATCGATGAGACCACTTGCGTTACTTCTGACCAGATTAAAACCATGCAGAACAGGGAAGTAATGTTTCTCCGGGGAATGGTACTGCCACTGGTGCGACTACACGATCTTTTGGGGACAGAAAGAGTTTCTGAGAATGGGGAAATGTATGTTGTGGTCGCCAGAAAAGGAGAGCGCCAAGTGGGGTTGGTCGTTGACTCCCTTGCTGGGCAGCAGGATATTGTAATCAAGTCTCTTGGGAAGTTCCTTGAGGGCATTCCTGGAATTGCTGGAGCGACCATTCTGGGAAATGGCCAGGTTGCTTTGATTATTGATGTAAATTCTCTCTTTTGAGGTATAGGAGGAAATGGAACGATGGAAGAAGTTAAAACCAGGATCGAAGAAGAGGTTCAACTGGTTGTGTTTTCTGTTGGTGAAGAAGAATATGCTCTGGAAATCGAACAAGTCCAAGAAATTAACCGTCTATTACCAATTACCAGGGTTCCTCGGGCACCTTCGTTTATTGAAGGGGTCATTAACCTGCGGGGTAATGTGATTCCTGTTGTCAATTTGCACTACCGCCTGGGAGTTGGCACAAGGGTCAATACTAATGACACCCGTATTATCATTGCTCTTGTTTATGATAACCCTGTTGGGCTGGTTGTTGATCGAGTTAGCGAGGTTCTTTATCTTCCCAAGAATAGGATCGAGTCACCTGATTCCGTGGGAGGAATTGCCAGGGTGGAGTATCTACGGGGTATTGGAAAGGTTGATGGCCGACTTATTTTGCTTCTTAATCTTGATGCTCTTCTCGAAGTCGATCGATTGCTGAAACAGGTATCGTAGCCGAGATTTTGATAAAGAATGGAGGGTAATCTTTGGGTAATACATTCGAATCTTTGAGCAATTTTCAAAAAGACGCTCTAAAAGAAGTGGGAAATATTGGTGCCGGGAACGCTGCCACTGCTCTCTCGAAGCTCGTGGGAGAACGCATTGAGATGAGTGTTCCCCAGGTGAGAGTCCTCCCTTTTTCTCAAATTCCAGAAATAGTAGGGGGTCCTGAGGCTGTTGTTTCCGGAGTGTATATAAGGATTACAGGTTCTGCTCCTGGTGGGATTTTGTTTCTTCTACCTTTTTCAGACAGCAAACGCCTGCTTGCTGTTTTGCTGAAGAGGGAGATATCTGACAAAGGCTGGGGTGAACTCGAGAACTCTACCTTAATGGAAGTAGGAAACATTCTTTGCGGGGCGTTTTTGAATGCTCTCGCGATGTTTACTTCACTTTCGTTTTACCCTTCTGTTCCCAGCCTCTGTATTGATATGGCTGGGGCGATCCTGGGAACAGCTTTCCACAGCTTGGGTGAAGTTGGGGATGAAGCTCTTTTTATCGAGACAGAGTTCAGTTGTCAGGCACAACACATTGTGGGATACTTTTTCTTTTTACCCGAGGCTGAGTCTCTTACCACCATCTTGAGTTCCCTTGGGGTGAATCGTTAGTGGAAGATATATTAAAAGTAGGGATTGCTGAGCTGAAAGTGGCAACACCTCCAAAAAAGCTGGCCAGCGCAGGGTTAGGGTCTTGTGTGGGTGTCTGCCTTTACGATCCTGTAGCTAAAGTTGCGGGGCTCGCTCATGTAATGCTCCCTGACAGCAAGCAGGCTAAGAGCGCTGATAATAAAGCAAAATTTGCAGATACCGCAGTTGGCGCTCTGCTGGCGGAAATGTCCAAATTGGGTGCAGAAAAAAAGCGCATTGTTGCCAAGATTGCCGGTGGAGCCCAGATGTTTGCTTTGGGTTCTGCTCCTGATTTTATGCGTATTGGGGAAAGAAACGTCGAAGCCACCAAGAAGGCTCTGGAAAAAGAAGGCATCCCTTTGATTGCCGCAGATGTTGGGGGTAATTACGGGAGAAGCATCGAATTTTGCCCATCCACCGGAAAACTGTACATCAGAGCGATTGGGCTTGGAGAGAAGGTGATCTGAATTTATGTACTGATCTTCACCCTTGGAGTCGTCTTTCTGGTTATTCTTCTCGGTTTGCTGAAACAGGTTTCTTGTGTGGTTTTGCTGAAAAGAGCCCTGCTTTCAGGCTTGGTCATTTATCTCGTAGTTGCCCTTTTCGACTTGGTATGGCAGCAACTGCTGAAGAAGTCACCTCAAGGAGAAAGAGCCGAGGCAAGAAAATCAAGAAATCAACAAGTAGAACCCGATTTGGTTTCTCGCTTGACTGAGGATCCCGCACGTGGTGCTGAATTGCTTCAGAAGATGGGACTGACCAGAGAGGAAGACAACTAAAATTGGAGGAGCTTTAGATGGAGGAGCTTGGCTCTAATGAGACTAACTTACTCTGGAAGAAATACAAGAAAGAAAATGACCTCCGGGCTCGGGAAAAACTGATTCTCCACTACATTCCTCTTGTCAAAAATGTGGCCGGTCAACTGATCATTGGCCTGCGAGGGTATTTTGAGCTTGATGACCTCATCAGTGCTGGTGTTTATGGGTTAATCTGCGCTGTTGATAGATTTGATCCTGACAAGGGTTTCAAGTTCGAAACCTTTGCTCTTGCCCGGATTAAAGGGGCAATTTTTGACTGGCTGCGCTCGATGAACTGGATGCCTCATTCAATCCGTAACAAGGCGCGGGAACTGGAGAGGGCGTTGATGGAGTTGGAGCAGAGTTTGGGACGACCTCCAGATGACCACGAACTTGCTGATTATTTGGGCTTAACGGTAGAGAGGCTCCAAAAGTTACTGCACGAGGTGACCCCAGTAACTTTGGTTTCTCTTGAAGAGTGCTTGTTTTCTGAAGAGGGAAAAAATAACTCAGTTTCTTTGGCAGAAACGGTTGCTGATCCCCGCGCCGAGGATCCCTTGAAGTGTGCGGAACTTGGTGAAATCAAACAGGTCCTTGCAAAAGCGATAGCGAGGTTGCCGGAAAAGGAAAGGCTCGTGGTTACTTTATACTACTACGAGGATTTGACTCTGAAAGAGATAGGAAAAGTTATTGGGGTTTCTGAATCCCGGGTTTGCCAACTCCATACCAAGGCGATTCTCCGTCTGCGGGGGTATCTGAGTAAAAAGAAGGAGATGTTGACGACTTGAGTGGGAGGTAATCCTTTTGGTTGTCGGAGAGGAGAACTTTGAAAAGAAAAGAGAAGAAAGAGAGCAATGCTTGAAAGTGCTGCAACTTCTCAGGTTTGCAGATGATGGGGTTTATCTCCGGGCTCCCAGAAATGGAGAAGAAGGCGTGACCCTTGCGGAAATTGAGCAGGCCCTGCAGGTCCTGGGAGTTACGAATGTCGACTGGGAAGGTTTGAAAAACGCCCTTGAACAGAAGTTCGAAGAAATCAAGATTGCTCCTCCCCAACCAGGGCCGCAGATAGATGGAGAGGTTCTGGTGCAAGTTAGTGGAGATGAGATGGAAGCAGCAGTTGCTGTTTATCCTCCTTTGGGAGGAAAGCCTGTCGACTCCGACCTGCTTAAGGAAGAGTTGAAAAAAGCCGGGGTGGTTTTTGGAATCGACCATGAAAAAATTAAGGAAGCAGTTGAGCCAGATAACCTGGGCCGACCTGTGGTGGTCGCTCGAGGTAAGCCACCAGTTGATGGGAAGGATGCCGAGATTACTTATCACTTTCCTGTCGAAGGGCCATCCCTGAAACCTGTGGAAAGAGAAAATGGAAAAGTCGATTACTACAATTTGCGGCTTGTCTTCAATGTGGAAAAGGGGCAGATCCTGGCTACGAAAGTTCCGGCAACACCTGGAGAACCAGGGGTCACGGTTACGGGAAAACAGTTACCCCCGCGTCCTGGGAGAGATAAGCCGTTGCGTCCTGGAAGGAATACCGAGCTGACGGATGAGGGAGGAGTTCTGATAGCCACGTCTCCTGGTCATGTAGTAATGGAGGAAAACAAGATTAGTGTTCACTCTGTTTATTTTGTCGCTGGTGATGTGGATTTCTCTACTGGCAATGTTGATTTTGTGGGAAGTGTGCAGATTCGTGGTGGCATCAAGTTTGGGTTTACTGTGCGGGCTGAGGGAGACGTGGAGGTGGGGGAAACTGTTGAAGGTGGCTCGATCATTGCCGGCGGAAATGTTGTTGTCCGGGGGGGAATCCGCGGGCAGGGAAAAGGAAAGGTGGTTGCCGGAGGGAGTGTCTTCGCCAGGTTTCTGGAGAAGGCTGATGTTCAAGCTGGTGGCGATGTTGTTGTTGGGGAAGCGATCATGCACAGTACGGTTCAGGCTGGTGGAAAAATTTCTGTCAGTGGTAAAAAGGGGTTGATCGTAGGGGGGCTCTGTCGTGCTGGCGGTGACATTGAAGCCAGGATCATCGGGTCCAATCTGGCTACTGTGACCCAGCTTGAAGTCGGAGTCAAGCCCGAACTTCGGGAATCTCATGAAAGGGTGGAAAAAGAAATTGAGAAACTCGAAAAGCAGTTAGATCAGGTAGAAAAAACGTTGAGTTTTATAAACAAACTGCTCAAGGCAGGGAGAGAGTTGCCGCAGGAGAAGAGAGACCTTTTGCAGAAGTTAGTCCAGGCCCGGAAGCAGATCCTCGCCAGGATTGAAGAACTGAAACTTGAGGAGGAAGAGTTACAGGAGAAGTTGAATACACTTGAAAAGGGGAGAGTGAAGGTCAGGGATGTGGTCTTTCCTGGTGTGGTTGTCAAGATCGGCCAAAATGTCTACTATGTGCGGGATCAACTTCATTACGTGACCTTTCATCTAGAGGAGGGTGAGATCAAACTTTCCTCTTACTCGTGAAACTCGTTCTTGATGTGGCAGTTTTCCTGAGGGGGGAGGTGGAAAGGGGAAGAGTGAGGAGTTGGTTCTGTGGTTTTGAGGGCCGAAGCTTCTCGGTTGGGGGAGGGGATTGTGCGTGACCTTGAGGTCGGTTGATCTTCAAGTATTGTTGCCAAGGGTTCAGGAAGCAGGAAGGATTCAACAGATCCATCAGGCGAATGAGCAGACTCAGCAACAGAGTTTTGCTGCTCATTTGCTCCGGGAAGCTGAGGTGGCTCAAAGAAGTGTACAAAATCTTCCGCAAGCAAGAGAAGGAATGATCAAGGAAAGGGAAAGACGGGAAGGTCGGTCTTCCCAGTCAGGTCAAAGGGAAAAGAAAAGTCCCAAAAAAGAAAAAGAAGGTTTCGGAAACTCCGGTGATTTTGACAATTGCCAGTTGGGTCAGAACATCGATTTCAAAATCTGAGTTTGGGGTGTAAGTGATAAATGACTTCCCTGGTGGTAGTTCTTGCTGTTCTTACTTTAGCGGTGTGTGCATTGGTATTCCTTGTAGTCTGGCGTGACCGAAGGGAATTGAAGTTGAATGAAATCGAAACCAGGCTTGCCAGAGTAGAGGAACTTATTAGTGAGGCTCAAAAGTTGAAAGATGAAATGGAAAAGATGCTCACTGCTGCCAGAAAACAGACTGACCTTGTGGTCTCCCAGGTAGAGGGTCAGGTTAAACAGGTAAAAAATTCTGTTGCCAGCCTCGAGCAGCGACTTCATCTTGTGGGACAAAGCGGTGAGAAACGCGGGAAAAATCAGAGTTCGCGAAGTAAAAGCAAGTCTAAAGGAAGTAAGGAGCCCAAACAGAAGGCGCAAGGTAGCAGCAAGGGATCTAGAGAAGAGCCAATAAAAATCAATGATGGTGAAAGGTATGCAAAGTTGTATGAACTGGCTGAGCAGGGTTTGAGCACTCAAGAGATTGCCAGACAGTTGAATATGGGTCATGATGAAGTTGAGCTTGTCTTGGAATTGAAGCGAAAGCGACTTTCCTGAGAAAGAAATGGGCACCTGTATATAATAGCGCGCAGGTGCCCTTTTTATTGTCACCATGAGCAGTTTTGTGTTATACTATCCGTTGGCGTAAAACGCACGTTGCTGAATACGGCCAGAGGTCCCTCATCAGGGTCTGGTTGGAGATGAAAGCAACGGAGGATAAACCATTAATAATGAGGAGGAGATTCTACTAATGCCTGTCGTTACCATGAAACAACTTTTGGAAGCAGGAGTCCATTTTGGTCACCAGACGCGGCGCTGGAATCCGAAAATGGCTCCTTACATTTTTACGGAGAGAAATGGGATCTACATCATTGATCTCCAGAAGACCGTAAAAAAAGTCGATGAAGCCTACAATTTTGTTAAAGAAGTGGTTAAGCAAGGAAAAAGCATCCTTTTTGTAGGGACGAAAAAACAGGCACAGGAGACGATTAAGGAAGAAGCTGAAAGATGTGGTATGTTTTATGTTAATGTCCGCTGGCTTGGAGGAATGCTCACAAATTTTGCCACTATTAGGAAAAGGGTTGAGCGACTTAAGGAATTGGAGAAGATGGAGGAGCAAGGCTACTTTGAGGTTCTCCCAAAGAAGGAAGTAATGAAATTGAAAGCAGAGAAGGAAAAGTTGCAGCGGTTTCTGGGCGGGATCAAGAACATGGATGAGCTTCCTGGTGCCGTTTTTATTGTTGACCCCAGGAAGGAGAAAATTGCTGTTGCTGAAGCCCGCAAGCTAGGAATACCGATAGTGGCAATTGTGGATACTAATTGCGATCCTGATGAAATAGATTACGTGATTCCCGGTAATGACGATGCTATTAGAGCTGTGCGCTTGCTGACATCGAAGATTGCTGATGCTGTCCTCGAGGCCAAGCAAGGGGAGCAGGTCGAAGAGGAGACTTCATCTCCAGAACAGCCCAGTGTTGAAGAACAAATACAATCATAAGAGGATTGGGAGGGATCTTTTTGATCAAAGCATCGCTCGTCAAGGAGCTACGAGAAAAGACTGGTGCCGGGATGATGGAGTGCAAGAAGGCGCTTATAGAGACCGGCGGAGATATTGAAAAGGCTATTGACTATCTGCGCGAAAGAGGTCTTGCTGCTGCTGCCAAAAAGGCAGGGAGGGCGACGAAAGAAGGAAGAATTGAGGCTTATATCCATGCTGGAGGAAAACTTGGAGTTCTCATAGAAGTAAATTGTGAGACAGATTTTGTGGCTAAAACTGAGGAATTCCAGCGCCTTTGTCATGAGTTGGCGATGCAGGTCGCAGCAGCCAATCCCTTATACGTTTCTAGGAATGATGTGCCAGAGGAACGCTTGGAGAAGGAGAAAGCGATTTACAGAACACAGGCCCTTAATGAGGGAAAACCAGAGAAGGTTGTCGAAAAGATCGTTTCCGGAAAGCTGGAAAAGTTCTACCAGGATACGTGTCTCCTGGAGCAACCATATATCAGAGATCCCGAACGGAGTGTCCAGGATCTGTTGAATGAGTATATCGCCCGTTTGGGTGAAAACATTGTGGTTCGCCGCTTTTGCAGGTTCCGTTTGGGTGAGGAGCAGTAGAAATTTGGAGGTTCTCGATGGAAACCAGGTACCACAGAATCGTCCTTAAGTTGAGTGGAGAGGCTCTTGCAGGTAATGTGGGTTATGGAATCGATCCTGATGTGCTCACCAGAATCGCTTCCGAGGTTCGACTTGCCAAAAGCAAGGGAGTAGAAATCGTCATCATTGTCGGTGGTGGCAACATCTGGCGGGGGATTTCTGGAAGCGAAAAGGGAATAGATAGGGCAACATCAGATTACATGGGAATGCTGGCCACGGTTATCAATGCCCTTGCTTTGCAAGATGCTCTCGAAAAACAAGGGGTTCCTACACGGGTGCAGTCAGCGATTGAAATGAGGGAAGTAGCAGAACCTTACATCAGAAGAAGAGCGATCCGCCATCTGGAAAAGGGCCGCGTGGTGATCTTTGCGGGAGGCACAGGAAATCCCTTTTTCTCAACTGACACCACCGCGGCACTCCGGGCTGCTGAAATTGAGGCTGAAGTGATTTTGATGGCAAAAAGGGTAGATGGAGTCTACGATTCTGATCCTCTTCAGAACCCGGCTGCCCGTAAGTTTAAGAGGCTCACCTATTTAGATGTTCTCAATAAAGGCTTGGCTGTGATGGATTCGACTGCTGTCTCCCTTTGCATGGAGAACAAGATCCCGATCATTGTTTTCGATGTAAACAAAGAGGGGAATATCCTTAGGGCGATTATGGGTGAGGAAATAGGTACATTTATAGGGGGGGATGTCGGTGAGCAAGGGTGAACTTCAACAACTGGAAGAGAAAATGAAAAAAACGGTGGATTTACTGGTTAAAGAGTATGCAACCATGCGTGCCGGAAGGGCAACTCCGGCGCTTTTAGAAAAGGTTTTTGTTGACTATTACGGTACACCAACCCCGGTCAATCAGTTGGCAACGATTTCTGTTCCTGAACCCCGCCTCTTGGTGGTCCAGCCCTGGGACAAAAACATTCTTCCCCAGGTCGAAAAGGCTATTCTCAAGTCAGATCTGGGGGTAAACCCAGTCAGTGACGGTAATGTGATTAGGATTAGTATTCCTCCGCTTACCCAGGAAAAGAGGAAAGAACTGGTAAAGGTCATCGGGAGGAAGGCTGAAGAAGCCCGTGTTGCTATCAGAAACCTGCGCAGGGAATGGAATGATAAGGTTAAGTCCAGTGAAAAGAAGGGTGAGATCTCGGAGGACGAAGCGCGCAGAAAGTTAGAAGACATCCAAAAGTTAACTGATAAGTACATCAAGAAGATCGACCAAGTTTTGGCGGCTAAAGAAAAGGAAATTATGGAGTTGTGAGGAAGTAAAGAGAGATGAAATCTCAGGTCCTAGATGTTGTCTGTTTGCCTGTAGATGTGGCCAAAAAGGTTCTTGAAGAAGCGGGTTATCAGGTAGTAGTTCGGACTACTGGTACCTCATGGGAGGGTGGAAAGAGGAAGAGGGTTTTGCGTCAGCGTCTGCTTGCCGAGAGACAGGTTGAGGTGGTTGTTGCTGCAGAGTATTACGATGACCCTGCCCTCGAGATTGGAAAAGGAGAGGATCTGTAACAGGTTCCCCCAAAAAGGGGGAGTTTTTCTTAAGAAGTCCAGGTAGAGCCAGCTTTTGGTAAATGGAGGTTGGGGAACACTTGAGCAGGAGTAGAATCCAGGAACTTTTGGATGCATACAAGGTGCGGAAGTTGCGCAAACTGATTGATCCCGCAAAACTTCCTACTCACGTAGCGATCATCATGGACGGTAATGGGCGCTGGGCGAAGGCGCGGGGTTTACCACGGTTTGCCGGACATCGGGCTGGTGTGGAAACACTTCGCGTCATTGTCAGGGCTTGTCTGGAGCTGGGCATCAAGGTTTTAACTGTATACGCTTTTTCTACGGAAAACTGGAAAAGGCCTGAGGAAGAAGTAAGGGAATTGATGAATCTTCTTTGCGAGTATATTCGTAAAGAAGTAGCCGAGCTTCACCGGCATGGGGTTCAGATGCGCACCATAGGATGTATTGAGGAACTCCCTCTCCCTGCTCAAGAAGCACTCAAACAGGCTCTTGAACTCACTGCTGGAAACAAGAACTTGATTTTGAACATTGCCCTCAACTACGGTGGAAGGAGAGAAATAGTTGAAGTCACCCGGAAGATTGCCCAAAAGGTCAAAAGAGGAGAAATCACTCCTGAGATGATCGATGAGGAACTTTTTAGCAGTTATCTCGATACAGCAGGTTTACCTGATCCCGATCTCCTAATCAGACCGGCGGGCGAGTTACGGATCAGCAACTTTTTGCTCTGGCAGGTAGCTTACACGGAATTCTGGAATACTTCTGTTTTCTGGCCCGATTTTCGCGAAGTTCATTTCCTCCAGGCACTTGTTGATTACCAGAAAAGGGAGCGCCGTTTTGGGGGTCTTTAAGGAGGTCTCTCGTTTTGCTCTGGAAGCGAGTATTAACTGCGGTTGTGGGAATTCCCTTGTTTGTTTCGCTTCTCTATGAAGGAAGATACTTGTTTCTCGTGGGAATGGTAGTGTTGACCACGGTTTTGTTGTCAGAGTTGCGGCAGATGCTTTGCAGGGCGGATCTTGTTCCCCCGTCCTTGTTTTTTTACGGAGGCGGTCTAGCCTATCTGCTCATTTCCTACTTCGCCCCGTCGGGAAAAGAAGGAGAACTGTTGTGGATTGGTTTAACTTTGATCTTGCTGCTGCACCTTTTGCTTTTTTTAGTTCTTTTTCCCAAGACGGATCTTGCCCAATTAAGCGCATCCTTTTTGGGGAGTTGCTATGTAGGGCTTTTGTTAAGTTTCTTTATTCTGCTTAGAAAGTCAGAACCTCTTGGGTTTCAAGAGGCTCTTTTAGTCTTGGTAGCTACTTGGGCCTACGATACTGGTGCCTATTTTGCAGGCTGCTTTTGCGGTCGGCACTTTCTTCTACCTCATGTGAGCCCCAACAAAACTGTAGAAGGAGTCCTCGGCGGCCTGGTCTCAACTTGCCTGGTGACTCTTGTTTTTTCAGCGTTTTTTTTGCCTCGTTCAGGTATTTGGGCAGTAGTTTTTGGTGTCCTTGTGGGGATTTCTGTCCAGCTCGGTGACCTGGTTGAATCTGCTTTGAAGAGAGTGAGTAAGGTTAAGGATTCCGGGAGTCTGCTTCCAGGGCACGGTGGTTTTTTTGACCGTTTTGACGGCTTTCTTTGGAGTTGCCCAACAGCGTACTTTTTCTTCAAGTTTTTCGGCTAACCGAGGGGTGATCAGGTGTCTTCTGACCTCGAAAAATGCCTCCTGATTTTCTTAAAAATGCTCACCGTTCTTCTCCTTGGTGCCGGAATTTACTTTTTCCTCACCGTTTTCTGGCCAATGTGTGCGAGTTTGTTGCGTGCCGGCATCAGTGCTTTTCTTCCTTTCCTGGTTGCTTTTTGTATTGCTTCGATTCTTGACCCTATGATTACCTTTCTCCAAACGAAGATTGGACTTTCTCGAGGTTGGGGAACTTTTCTTGCCCTGATTATTTTCCTGATAACTGTTGGGGGTTTGCTCTTTCTACTTGTCTCCAACCTGATTGAAGAACTTGTTAAATTGTCTCAAGAGTTGGCCAGTTACTCTGAGGAAATTAGGAACTGGAATCTGGATTTGTTCATCGAAGAGTTCCGCCTCTTTTTGCTTAATCTTCAGGTGCCACCAGATTTCGTCCAGGAAGCTGTAGGCAACGTCTGGAAGATTTTTGACTTTCTCAAAGGGGCCATTGGTGTCATTCTCACTCGTGTCTTCTACTTTACCACTTACCTTCCTCGCTACTTCGTCCTGATCGTGATTACATTTGTGGCTACCTTCTTCTGGGCGCGGGATTACCACCTCATCAATGCCAGCATTCTCAAGTTTATTCCGGAACAGTGGCGGGAATCGTTCCTCAGGGTGGTGGGTAGGCTGATGAGTACCTTATGGGGTTTTCTGCGGGCTGAATTTTTCCTGGTCACCCTTACGGGGTTTCAGAGTCTCATCGGGCTAATGATCCTCCAGGTGGGTTATGCCCACTTGCTCGCTCTCCTTGTTGCTTTACTTGATGTGCTGCCTGTTGTCGGGCCAGGATTGCTTTACCTTCCCTGGGGTGTGTGGGCTTTCATATCTGGCAAGCCTGGCTTTGGGCTTGGTTTGCTTCTCCTTTATGGTATAATCGTATTGGTGCGCCAGTTTCTAGAACCGAAAGTAATTGGACAGTCCATCGGACTGCACCCATTGACTGCCTTAGCGGCTATCTATTTTGGTCTTTCCATTTTGGGAGTCTGGGGAGTTGTCCTCGGCCCCGCTGCAGTGATCGTATACAAAGCGTTTTTCGAAGGTGAAAAAAAGGAAAAATGAAAGACAGAAGAAAGGTCGTAATTTTAGGTTCTACTGGTTCGATTGGAAGACAGGCCCTCGAGGTGATCAGTTGGTTCCCTGATCTTTTCCAGGTCATCGGCCTGGCCGCCCACAGGAATATTAGTTTGCTTGAAGAACAAGTTCGCGCCTTCCGGCCAGCTTATGTGGGTGTCGTTGATCCTGAAGCCGGCTCCCTTCTCGAAGCGCGTTTGCAGGGTAGTGGGATTACCTGTTTTCGGGGTGTGGAGGGTTTGCTTGAACTTGTTCAAGTTCCTACTTGTGATCTTGTTCTCGTCGCGGTAACAGGAGTTGCCGGTCTTCGCCCGACACTGGCAGCAATAGAGGCCGGCAAGACCGTCGCCCTTGCAAACAAAGAGACTCTCGTCGTGGGGGGAGATCTGGTAATTGAGGCTACCAGGCGAAGATCAACCCAGATCATCCCCGTGGATAGCGAACATTCGGCGATCTTTCAGTGTCTCCAGGGCTCTTCAGGTGTAGCCAAGGTAATCCTCACCGGTTCAGGGGGACCTTTTCGGGGGTATTCGAGAAAGCAACTGGAAGAAGTGACTCCAGAAATGGCGCTCAGGCATCCTACTTGGAAAATGGGACCTAAAATTACCATTGATTCGGCAACATTGATGAATAAAGGGTTGGAAGTAATTGAGGCAAAATGGTTATTCGGCCTCGAATACGAGCAGATCGAGGTTCTGATTCATCCCCAGAGCATCGTCCACGGTCTCGTTGTTTTTCAAGACGGTGCTGTCCTTGCCCAACTGGGACAGCCAGACATGAGGATTCCCATCCAGTATGCTTTATTATTCCCGGAAAGAAGAAAGAATCGGCTCCAACCTCTCGATCTTGCTGCTGTGGGTGCACTTACGTTCGAGAAGCCCGACCTTGACAATTTTCCCTGTCTCCGGCTTGCTTGGGAAGCAGGGAAAACTGGGGGGACGATGCCGGCAGTCCTCAATGCTGCCAATGAAGTGGCTGTTTCTGCCTTTTTGGAAAAAAGGATCCCTTTTCTGGCAATACCGGAGGTCGTCGCCAGGGTCATGGAACAACATTCTCCAGAACCTGTTTCCGACTTGTCGACTCTCCTTGAGGCTGATCAGTGGGCGCGCCGCTTAGCTCACTATTTGATCACCACAAATTATTAAGTTTGCGGGAGGTTTACTGTGTTCCTAAGTGTTGCTGTTCCTATTCTCGTCCTTGCTTTACTAATTATTGTTCATGAGTTCGGTCATTTTCTGCTGGCAAGGACTGTAGGCATTCATGTGGAGGAGTTTAGTGTAGGCTTCGGTCCTACGTTGTTTAAGTTTTGTCCTGAAGGAAGAGGAACGACTTATTCCCTCCGTCTTGTTCCCTTAGGTGGCTTTGTGAGAATGGCAGGTATGGAGAGGGGAGACGACCATCCTCAGGGTTTCAATAAAAAACCTTTGAGAGACCGGATCGCCGTAATTTCGGCGGGTCCCCTGATGAATTTTCTGCTGGCAGTGGTCTTGTTTGTGTTCACTTTCAGCTTTATCGGTATTCCTGTGCTTTCAGATCTGCCGGTTGTCGGTGATGTGATCCCGGGAAGTCCTGCAGAGCACGCTGGGATCCGTCCTGGAGACCGGATCGTCCAGGTAGGAGACGTCAAGATCGAGAAGTGGGAAGAGATCGCCGCAAATGTTCAGAACAGGGTTAATCAGAAAACACTTTTCCTGATCGAGCGCAACGGCAAGATTTATCGATTCTCGATCACGCCCCAGCCAAACCCGGAAACTGGTGTCGGCTTCATCGGGATCAGGCAGGGTGTGGTCTGGGAGAAACAGGGTTTTCTCCAGGCGGTAAAGCTCGGTTTGGTCAGGTCTTTGGAGTTTGCTTCGATGATCCTCCATGGTCTCCTAGGGATGGTGACCGGTTCAGTGTCTCCCGAGGAAATTGCCGGACCAGTAGGAATCACCAAAATGATCGGTGAAGCAGCTCAAGTAGGTGTGGGCTATTTACTGACCTTTACGGCGATATTGAGCATTAATTTCGCTCTCATTAATCTCCTCCCGATTCCTGCACTAGATGGCAGCAGATTAGTATTTTTGCTCATTGAAGGGATTCGGGGGAAGCCGGTTGATCCTGATAAAGAGAACTTTATTCACCTCGTTGGTTTTGCCCTTCTGATGTTTTTGATTATCCTGATAACCTACAACGATCTTTTGCGGATTCTCACTGGAGATTAGGTGATCGCTTTGAAAAGGCAGATGACCAGGAAAATCTACCTTGGAAAGGTTCCTGTTGGCGGTGGTTCCCCTGTTACTGTCCAGTCGATGACCAAGACAGATACGAGGGATGTTAGAGCAACCATTAACCAGATTCGGGAACTGGAAGCACTTGGTTGTGATATTGTGCGGGTTGCTGTTCCCGATGATGAAGCTGCGAAGGCTCTGGCTGAAATTAAGAAAGAGATTCAGATTCCTCTTGTTGCCGATGTTCACTTTGACTACAGACTGGCAATTCTGGCGATCGAGAGCGGTGCTGACGGGATCAGGATTAACCCCGGGAACATCAGGAAACAGGAGCATGTTCGGGAGGTTGTCAGAGCCGCTTCTGAGCGGCAAGTACCGATCCGAGTTGGAGTTAACGCCGGTTCCCTCCACCGTCAGTATCTCGAAAAGTATGGGCGAACACCTCGGGCCTTGGTGGAGAGTGCGCTATCGCACGTTGCTTTGCTGGAAAAAGAAGGTTACTTTAACCTCAAGATTTCGGTTAAAGCATCGAGCGTGATGATGACAATCGAAGCCTACAGGCTCTTGGCCGAGCGTGTTGAGTATCCTCTCCATTTGGGGGTAACCGAGGCAGGTGGTCCTTGGGCAGGAACGATCAAGTCAGCGATAGGAATTGGAACCCTACTTGCAGAAGGTATTGGGGATACTATTCGCGTTTCGTTGACTGCTCCTCCTCATGAAGAAGTCAAAGTAGGGATCGCCATTCTCCGTTCTTTGGGCCTGCGGAAGCAGGGGATTGAGCTTATTTCCTGCCCTACCTGTGGCAGGTGCCAGTTTGATTTGTTTGCGGTTGCGAGGGCTGTTGAGGAGAGATTACCTAATGTAGAGAAGCCGCTTAAAGTAGCGATTATGGGCTGCACGGTGAACGGCCCCGGGGAAGCGAGAGAGGCCGATGTCGGAATAGCTGGAGGAAAGGGATGTGGTTTGCTTTTCAAGAAGGGTAAACCGATTAGGAAAGTCGCTGAAGCTCAACTAGTCGATGTCCTCCTCGCTGAGATAGAAGAAATGTTGGGAACTGGGGTCGGTGAACAAGAAATTCTTAGTGGGAGGCTCGATGATAGGGATGCGGGTAACTCAGACCTTGATTCCGACACTCCGAGAGGTTCCTGCTGAGGCTGACACAGTCAGTCATCAGCTTCTTTTGAGAGCCGGGATGTTGCGGAAGGTGGCTTCTGGTATCTACACACTTCTTCCCCTCGGCTACAGGGTAGTGATGAAGATCGAACAGATTATCAGGGAAGAAATGAACCGGGCAGGAGGAGTGGAACTCCTTATGCCGATTATCCAGCCTGCAGAGATATGGCATGAGACGGGACGCTGGGATGTTTATGGGCCGGAGATGTTCCGTCTCCGCGATCGGCATGGCCGTGATTTTTGTTTGGGTCCGACGCATGAAGAACTGATCACAGATATTATCAGAAATGAAGTAAAGTCGTATCGCCAGTTGCCTCTCTTGCTATATCAGATTCAGAACAAGTATCGGGACGAAAAGAGACCGCGTTTTGGTCTTATGCGTGCCCGCGAGTTTATTATGAAAGACCTCTACTCGTTCGACAAAGATGAAGCAGGGTTAGAGGTCAGCTACCAGAAGATGTACGAAGCCTACTGCCGCGTCTTCAAAAGGTGTGGGCTCGACTTCCGGGTGGTTGAGGCAGATCCTGGGGCTATTGGTGGAGGGGAAACCCACGAGTTCATGGTTTTGGCGGATACCGGGGAATCAAAAGTAGTTTTCTGCACCTCTTGTGATTATGCAGCCAATGTGGAAAAGGCTCCATGTGATCCCCAGATCATTCCGTCCGAGGAAAATCCCCGACCCCTGGAAATGGTAGCAACACCCGACATGCGGACGGTCAAGGAGGTTGCCGATTATCTTGGAGTTCCTAGTCATCAGTTGATTAAAACAATGTTCTATAAGGTCGACGGAGAATACGTGGCTGTGCTTGTTCGTGGTGACCGGGTTGTTAATGAAACTAAAGTAAAGAATTTCCTGGGAGCCACTAGTGTGGAGATCGCTTCCGAAGATGAAGTCATGGAAGCGTTTGGTGTTCCTCTCGGCTATGCAGGCCCTGTCGGCTTGCAGGAAAAGGACAAGATTAAGGTCATTGGTGACCATGAAGTCAGGTACCTGGTGAATGCTGTTACAGGTGCCAATAAGGAAGGTTACCATTATAGGAATGTAAACACCGGCCGCGACTATCAGGTTGATGCCTGGGCCGACCTCAGGGTTGCTGGTGCCGGAGATCTCTGTCCACGCTGCAAGGCCCCTTTTCAGGCAAAACGCGGGATTGAAGTTGGGCAGATCTTCAAGCTGGGGGTAAAATATAGTAAGGCACTCGGGGCAACGGTTCTAAACGAAAATGGGAAAGAGGTTCCCATTGTCATGGGGTGCTATGGAATCGGGGTCACCCGAACGATGGCTGCAGCCGTGGAACAGAACCATGATGAGGATGGGATCATCTGGCCGCCTTCCATTGCTCCTTATGAGGTCGTGGTCATTCCCGTCAGCCACAGGGATATGCTCCAGGTGAGGATGGCTGAGGAAGTTTACCAGAGCCTTGCTGCTGCTGGGATTGATGTCATTTATGATGACCGTCCCGAACGCCCTGGAGTAAAGTTTAAAGATGCCGACTTGATCGGTTATCCGGTGCGGATCGTTATTGGGAGCCGTGCCGTGGAGGACGGCTTGGTTGAGATCAAGTGGCGGGCTTCTAAAGAGATCCTCTATAAGAGCAAAGAGGAACTTGTTCCCTATTTGCGCAGTTCTTTGGAAAGATCGAAAAACAATTGCATTTGAGGCACTTGTGCTAAAAAAAGTTGCAGAGAAAGGAACAGTTTGTTATAATTCTCTTAGCGTGTGGAGAATTGGACGTTTTCGTGAAGGAGTGAAAGAGTGGGTTGGAGCCCACTCTTTCAAATTTGTGAGTTCGTTTTGTTTGGGGGGTTACTTATTGAAAGCAAGTCACATTTGCGAAACTGTTGCCAAGGTGCTGCAACCATTTCTGCAGGACCACGAACTGGAACTCGTCGATATCGAGTATAAAAAGGAAGGTCGGAAGTGGTTTCTCCGGGTGTTCATTGATAAACCAGGTGGTGTTCAGATCAGTGATTGCGAAGTGGTAAGTGAATTCTTGAGCCTGAGGCTTGATGCCCTTGACCTCATACCTCATCACTACATTCTTGAGGTTTCATCACCTGGTGTCGAGAGACCCCTCAAAAAACCTCAGGATTTTGTCAGGTTTAAGGGTTCTCGGGTTTTTGTGAAGACATTCGCGCCTGTTGAAGGCCAGAAACAATTTGAGGGCACTTTGGTCGACTTTATCGATAACCAGGTAGTTTTGGAAACAGAGACAGGAAAAATAAATCTCCCGTATGAACTCGTTGCCCAGGCACGGCTGAAAGTGTTTTCTTAAGTAGACCTTCATGCTGCTCATGCGGCACCATCAAAAGTACGAAAATAAAGGGTTATCCTTGCAGGCGAAGCGACCTTATGGAGGTTGTTACCTCGCCCTTGACGAGGAGCAGCTAACGGCAGCCGAATCGAAACAGGAAGTTAAGATAGGCGACTATGCGCCACGGATGGCGTCATAGGAGCCGGTCGGCTGCCGTCTGCGACAAGTCTTAGGGCGAGTTCAACCGCAGTACGAGAGCGAGCGCAAGGATGGACTGGATCAATTTTTCAGGGCAGGATTTCAGGAAAGGGGTGAAAAAGAACTTGAATTCAGAGTTTATCAGTGCCTTAAGGGAAATTGAGAAAGAAAAGGGAATTGGGATGGATACTCTTATAGAGGCAATTGAAGCAGCACTCCTTTCTGCATACAGGAAGAACTTTGGAAGTGCTCAGAATGCTCACATAGAAATCAACCGAGAAACCGGAGAAATCAGGGTATTCGCCAGGAAAACGGTTGTCGAGGAAGAAAAGGACCCGAGAAATGAAATTTCGCTGGAAAACGCCCGTGCGATTAATCCTCAGGTGAATCTTGGAGATAAGATTGAGGTTGAGGTTACACCTAGAGATTTTGGAAGGATTGCAGCTCAAACTGCCAAACAAGTCGTCGTCCAGAGGATTAGGGAGGCAGAAAGAGGGGTTATCTACGAAGAGTTCGTGAACAAAGAAGGAGACATCGTTACTGGTATCGTTCGGCGTCAGGAAGGGAAAATTGTTTTTATCGATCTCGGTCGTACAGAGGCAATCCTGGCACCTTCGGAACAAGTTCCCACCGAAAAATACGTCCGTGGTGATAGGCTCAAGACGTATGTCGTTGAGGTCAGGAAGACGACGAAAGGTCCCTTGATCCTCGTTTCCAGAACTCACCCTGGGCTGCTCAAGCGGCTGTTGGAGCTTGAGGTTCCGGAAATTTATGAGGGGGTTGTTGAATTAAAGGCTATTGCCCGCGAGCCAGGAGTGCGTTCCAAGATTGCCGTGCACTCACGGGACGAGAACGTCGATCCTGTTGGTGCCTGTGTTGGTCCCAAGGGGATGCGTATTCAGGCTATTGTCAACGAACTCCGCGGCGAAAAGATAGATGTGATCAAGTGGGATAGTGACCCTCAAGTTTTCATTGCCAATGCTCTTAGTCCGGCAAAGGTAATCTCTGTAAAGATTGATGAGAACGAAAAAGCGGCGAGGGTCATTGTTCCTGATTATCAGTTGTCGCTGGCAATAGGTAAAGAAGGACAGAATGCTCGGTTGGCAGCAAAACTCACTGGCTGGAAGATCGATATCAAGAGTGAGTCCCAAGTTGCTGGTGAAGAGACCAGTGGCTCTCAAGATGAGGTGAAAATTTCTGATGGCTAGGGTAAAAAAAATTCCGCAACGGATTTGTGTTGGATGCAGGCAAACGCGGGAAAAAAGGGAAATGCTCCGGATCGTCCGCACCCCTGATTACCAGGTAGTTATTGATCCCACGGGAAAACGATCAGGGAGAGGTGCGTATATCTGCAAGGATCCCAAGTGTCTAGAGGCCGCCCTGAAGCAGGGACAACTTCAGCGTGCCTTGAAGGTAGAGATTCCTGAGGAGCTTGTTGAGGAACTGCGCAGGAAAATTGCTCAAGAATCTAAAGATTTCTGAAATGGGGGTGAGCAAATGGCCAAAACTCGTGTTTATGAGCTGGCACGAGAGCTAGAAATAAACAGTAAGGATCTCTTGGTCACACTCCACCAGATGGGTTTGATGGCCAAAAACCATATGAGCACCCTGGATGATGAGGAAGTGAGGAAAGTCAAGGAGGTCTTTGCCAACAAGCGAAAGAAAGAGAAGCCAAAGTTTCGACATAAAGAACATGAAGAAGTAAGAAAAGGGGCTAAGAAAGAAAGGAGGGAGAGAACGAGGAAATCGCCCGTCTCTCATGATGAGCACACAGAAGATGAGGACTACATCCAGCGTCTTCAGGCCCGAAGAGAAGAAATCCGCCGCTCACAGGAAGAAGCCCAGAGAAAGCTCTTTTCTAAAGTTGTAGAGATCTCAGCGAAAGGCCGCCGCAAAAAGCGTAAGCACTCCAGTCGTGCTACCAGGGAAGTGACTGTTCCTGAGAAAATCACGATCGGCGAAAAAATCATTGTCCAGGAACTGGCAGAACTTTTAAATGTTGATGCGAGTGAGGTCATTAAGAAACTGATCGAGCTAGGGGTAATGGCTTCTTTGAATCAAGAAATCGACGGGGAGACTGCGGCCCTTGTTGCTGCCGAATTTGGGGCCGAGGCAGTGATTAAGTCGGAAACTGAGGAGCTTGAAGCGTTGATTGCCGATACACCAGACGCTCCTGAAGACCTTGAGCCTAGACCCCCAGTGATCACGGTGATGGGTCATGTTGACCATGGGAAAACCTCGCTTCTTGATGCTATTAGGAAGACTAATGTTGCTGCCACTGAGGCTGGGGGCATTACGCAGCACATTGGTGCCTATCAGGTAGAGGTCAAGGGCAAGAAGATCACTTTTCTGGATACACCTGGACACGAAGCCTTTACAGCGATGCGTGCTCGGGGTGCCCAGGTGACCGATATTGCTGTTCTGGTAGTGGCTGCAGACGATGGAGTGATGCCTCAGACCGTGGAGGCAATAAACCACGCTCGTGCTGCTGGGGTCCCCATTGTTGTGGCGATTAACAAGATTGACAAGCCACAGGCAAATCCTACTCGGGTGATGCAGCAACTGACAGAACACGGACTTGTCCCCGAAGAGTGGGGAGGAGACACGGTCTGTGTCCCGGTTTCTGCTGTTACCGGAGAGGGACTGGAACAGCTTTTGGAAATGCTGCTTTTGGTTGCCGAGATGGAGGAGTTGAAGGCAAACCCCCATCGTCCGGCACGGGGCACGGTAATTGAGGCCAAGCTGGATAAAGGAAGGGGTCCTGTAGCTACAGTCCTCGTTCAAAAGGGAACACTCCGTGTGGGAGATTATGTAATCGCGGGAACAACTCACGGACGCGTCAGGGCGATGATGGACTTTCGAGGTCAGAGAGTCAAGGAAGCTACCCCATCAACTCCTGTGGAAATTTTGGGTCTTTCTGACGTTCCCAATGCTGGTGATGCTTTTTGTGTTGTGGAAGACGAGAAACTCGCCAGAGAAATCGTTGAAAAGAGAATTGAGGAACAGCGTCAGCGCAAAATTGCTGCTCCGGGCACTACTCTCGAAGACCTCTTCAAGAAGATTCAAGAAGGTGAAGTAAAAGAGCTAAACCTGATCATCAAGGCTGATGTTCAAGGAACCGTCGAGGCCTTAATTCAGGCTTTGAATAAATTGAGCACTCCAGAGGTCCGGGTCAATATCATCCATTCGGGTGTTGGTGCCATCACTGAGACCGATGTTATGCTCGCCAGTGCCTCCAAGGGGCTCATCATCGGGTTTAACGTGCGGCCTGATGCTAATGCTCGAAAGGCTGCCGAGGCTCAGAAGGTAGAAATCCGGCTCTATCGGGTTATCTATGATGTGGTTAAGGAAATCAAAGCCGCTCTTGAAGGCCTCCTCGAACCAGAGTATAAGGAGGTCGTCTTGGGAAGGGCTGAGGTTCGGGAAACTTTCCGGATTCCCAAGGTTGGAGTTGTGGCAGGTTGCTATGTCACCGAGGGGAAGATCGTTCGTAGTGGCAAAGTTCGGGTAATCAGGGATGGTGTTGTCATTTATGAAGGAGCAATTGCTTCTCTCAAGCGTTTTAAGGATGATGTCCGGGAAGTAGTTCAAGGTCATGAGTGTGGTGTGGGACTTGATAAGTTCCAGGATATCAAAAAGGGAGATGTGTTCGAGGTCTATACTGTTGAGGAAGTCAAGAAGGAACTGCCGACATGAAGGTGGGGAAGTAAAGTGGGTTTTCGAAAAAATCGCCTCGAAGAGGAACTTAAAAGGGAAATAACCGATATTCTGCAGATGGAGATCAAGGACCCGCGGATTAGTAAACTGACCAGTGTCACCGATGTTGAGCTTTCGGGAGACCTGCGCTATGCCAAGGTTTACGTGAGTGTAATGGGGAGTGAAGAGGAACGCAGAAACACCCTTGAAGGGCTCAAAAAGGCGACAGGTTTCATTAGGTCAGAGATTGGAAAAAGGATTAAGCTTCGCTACACTCCGGAAATTACTTTCCATCTCGATCTCTCCATCCAGAGAGGGATTGAGATCACCCAACTCCTGAAGAAGGTTCAGAGTGATGAAGGGGTTGGGGAAGAGTGAGCGATTTTACTCCTGTGATCGAGCTGCTTTCGAAAAAAAACGATTTTTTGATTACTGCCCACGTAAATCCAGACGGAGATGCTGTTGGTTCGTTGCTGGGCCTAGGTTTGTTGTTGAGAAGTATCGGAAAAGAGGTTGTTCTGGCCTTGGCCCAACCCGTTCCCTCTACTTACCTTTTTCTGCCTGGAAGTAATCAGGTCTGTCTTCCGCAGGATCTTCCTCGAGAAGCCTATGAAGTCGGTGTGGTTCTTGATTGTTCGGAGTTAGAAAGAGCGGGTGAAGCACTTCAGAAAACCTTAAAAAACTGCCGGTTCCTGGTTAATATCGATCATCATTTGAGCAACAAACAATTTGGAGATCTGAATCTCGTTGATTCCGAGGCTGCGGCAACAGGTGAAATTATCTGCGAACTTGCTGAGAAAATGGGAGTCAAGATCTCGCCTGAGGTGGCTACCAATCTTTATACAGCTCTGGTAACGGATACAGGTTCCTTTCAATTTGCTAACACTACTCCCAGGTGTCATTATACTGCAGCTCGGCTTTTGGAGTATGGGGCTAAGCGTCAACAAATCAGAGAGTTTCTTTATGAACAGCGTTCTCTCCGGAGCCTCCGGTTGCTAGAGAAAGCTTTGGGAACTCTTTGTTTGAACTCTAGTGGCAGAATTGCCTGGATGAAGGTCAGAAAAGAGTTTTTTCTGGAGACGGGAGCCGGACTCGAGGATTGTGAGGGTTTTATTGAGTATCCAAAATCCCTGGCAGGAGTTGAGCTGGGAGTCCTCTTTAAAGAAATTGAACATGGTGAAGTAAAGGTGGGGTTTCGCTCAAAAAATCTGCTCGACGTAAGCAAGCTTGCTGCGCTTTTCGGCGGCGGTGGCCATGAGCGTGCCGCTGGGTGTGTTCTAAAGGGTGAACTCGATAAGGTTGAGAAACTTGTGATTGCCGCTGCAGAGGAGTTCCTTGCCCGGTTTGAAGGGAGAAATCAGTAGAATGGATGGTTTGATCAATGTTTTGAAACCCCCTGGAATGACTTCTCACGATGTCATTTTGCACCTGCGGAGGCTTTTTGGGATTCAAAGAATAGGACATACCGGAACTCTCGACCCCGGTGCCGCTGGTGTCCTTCCTGTCTGTGTTGGCCAAGGAACGAAAGTTGCTGAGTTTCTCATGGGTCACCACAAGAGGTACCGGGGTGAGATGGTCTTAGGGATTCGCACAGATACTTATGATGCTGGTGGAAAGGTCCTCCAAAGGGAGGAGCCGGTAAGTGTTGACCATGGGCAATTGGAGAAGGTCTTCCGAAGCTTTGTAGGTGAGATCAGGCAGGTTCCCCCGATGATTTCCGCACTTCATTACCGAGGCAAAAGGTTGTATCAACTTGCTCGAGAAGGGAAAACAGTAAAAAGAGAGGCGCGTCGGGTAAATGTCTATTCCCTGGAGATCCTCAAGGTTGAGGAGGATCTTTCTTACCCCCGGATTTTGTTCGAGATTTTTTGCTCTAAAGGAACTTATGTCCGGAGCATCTGTGCTGAGATCGGGGAAAAGCTTGGTTGTGGTGCTTACCTTTCTTTTCTCGTTCGCACCGCAAGTGGACCTTTCAAGATCGAAGACGCCCTGACCTTGGAAGAAATTGAAGAACTTTGGAAGAAAGGTGACCACTCCTTTTTCCTCCCTGTTGATTACGGCCTTCAAGAGATTCCGGCCCTGACAGTGAAAGAACGGGCAGTCAAAAATGTCGTTAATGGCACTCTTCTTGCCCCCTCGGGGATTAAGGGGGTTTTGGGCAACAACAACCCACCACATCTCGTTCGTCTTTATTCTCCCGAAGGCATTTTCCTGGCGATCGGCGAGTATAAGGTTCTTGCAGGAGGGAGATGGTTTTACAAACCAAAGAAGGTATTTCACTTCTGGAAAAAATACGGCAACCAGTGGAGGAGTCGGTAATGAGGGTCTTCAAAACGCTAGAGGGAATATCTCTGCCTGAGAAGCTTGTTGTAGCTCTGGGAAACTTTGACGGTGTTCACCTCGGTCACAGGCGGCTTTTGAGGGAAATGGTTGTGTCCTGCCGCGGGGAGGGAAATGTTCCTTCGGTTTTTTTATTTAACCCCCACCCTCAGAAGGTATTAAGCCCTGAGAGAGCACCACGAATGCTGCTTGACCTCGAAAAAAAGCTTGATTTGCTGGAATCTCTCGGTGTGGAAGTGGTTTTTGTTGTCCCTTTCAACGAAGCAGTGGCTTCGCTGACCCCTTACCAGTTTGTCAAGGAAATTCTCGTGAACAGGCTTAAGGTTTTAGGGGTTTATGTTGGCTTCAACTACAGATTCGGCAAAAGTGCCTCAGGAACTCCAGAAGAACTAACTAATTATGGTAAGAAGTACGGCTTTTTTGTGAAAGTCTTATCTCCGGTTGTGGTTGATGGAGTTGTTGTCAGTAGCAGCAACATCAGGAGGGCTCTTGAGAGGGGAGACATCCTCCAAGCCAAGAAGCTTTTAGGTTACTGGCCTTTGATTAGGGGCCGTGTGGTCAGAGGTGATGGTCGGGGCAGGTTACTCGGATTTCCCACAACCAATATCTGTGTCGATCCCGATCTCTTGCTTCCTCTTTCTGGGGTTTACGCTGGGTGTGCCTACCTCGAGGGAAGGAGTTATCCTGCTGTTTTGAATATCGGTAAATGCCCAACTTTCAGGGAGACAGGAGAGATTACTGTGGAGGCTCATTTGCTGGAATATGAGGGTTGTGCTTATGGGAAAACGATTGAGGTGGAGTTGTATCAGCGTTTGCGTGGGGAAAGAAAATTCTCTGATTCTAGTGGGCTTGTGGAGCAGATTCGTAAGGATATTGACGAAGCCTTAGCGATTTGCAAACCTGTAATTTACACAGAACACAAACTGTGATAAGATTTAATAAAAATTAAGAAATTAAAAAATTGAAGAGGTTTTAAGCGAGATTTTTAGGAGTCTTGAAGGAGGTATCATTTGTGGTTTTTAGCTCAACAACAAAGAAGGAAATAATTCAGAAATACCAGATTCACGAAAATGATACTGGTTCTCCCGAGGTTCAGATTGCGCTGCTTACTGAGAGGATCAAGCACCTCACAGAGCATCTCAAGATTCACCGAAAGGATTACCACTCAAGGAGAGGACTTCTAAAGATGGTAGGTCAGCGCCGCGCCCTTTTGAATTACTTGAAGAGGAAGTATCCTGAAAGGTACCGGGCGATTATTGAAAAACTAGGTTTGCGCCGGTAAGTGAATATTGTGAGAGCAAGCTGGCGAAAAGGAGGTTAGCAGGCCGAACATGCACAAAACATACCAGATGATCGTTGGTGGCCGTATCTTGAGCATGGAAGTAGGAAAATACGCCAAACAGGCCAATGGAGCAGTTCTGGCTCGCTACGGAGATACTGTTGTCCTGGTAACAGCAACAGTTTCGAAAGAACCTCGAGAAGGAATCGACTTTTTCCCACTACTGGTGGATTACGAAGAACGCCTTTATGCAGTAGGTAAGATACCGGGTGGGTTTATTAAGAGAGAAGGCCGACCAAGTGAAAAAGCCATCTTGTCGGCGAGGCTGATTGATCGCCCCATTCGCCCGCTTTTTCCTGAGGGGTTCCGCAATGATGTCCAGGTTGTAGCCACGGTTATGTCTGTTGACCAGGATTGCTCACCTGATATCACGGCGATGATTGGTGCTTCAACGGCCCTCTCAATTTCTGATATTCCTTTTGCGGGACCAATTGGTGGGGTAATCGTTGGGAGAGTTGACGGCAAGTTTGTGATCAACCCTACCCTCGAAGAGGCAGAAAAAAGTGAAATGCACCTCGTAGTTGCTGGCACCAAGGACGCGGTTCTCATGGTGGAAGCAGGAGCCAAGGAGGTGCCCGAGGAGATCATCCTCGAAGCCATTGATTTTGGCCATCAGGTGATTAAGGATATCGTCAGGTTCCAGGAAGAAATTGTTAGTGAGGTAGGGAAGGAAAAACTGGAGATCCCTGTGTTCGAGATCAATCCAGAGATCGAACAAGCGGTTCGTGCTTATGTCACTGACAAGATTTCAGCAGCAGTAAGAAATCCTGATAAACTGGCAAGGCAAGATGCCATCGATCAGCTGGAAAAGGAAACCGTGGCTTATTTTGCTGAGATTTATCCTGAGGAAGAAAAGGCAGTCAAAGAGGTTTTCACAAAGGTGTTGAAGGAAACTGTTCGCAAGATGATTCTTGAAGAGAGAACACGTCCTGATGGCCGGGCACTTGATGAAATCAGGCCCATTTCCTGTGAGGTAGGGATTCTTCCTCGGGCTCACGGGAGTGGACTGTTTACGAGGGGCCAAACCCAGGTGCTCACAGCAGCCACGCTTGGTGCCGTCAGTGAGGAGCAAATTCTTGATGGCCTTGAAGCTGAAGAATCAAAGAGGTTTATGCACCACTACAACTTCCCGCCGTACAGTGTTGGAGAGACAAGGCCGATACGCGGTCCTGGAAGAAGAGAGATCGGCCATGGGGCACTTGCCGAAAGGGCACTGGAACCGGTGATTCCTGATGAGGACACTTTCCCCTACACAATCCGCCTCGTTTCTGAAGTCTTGGAGTCTAATGGTTCGACTTCAATGGCCAGTGTTTGCGGAAGCACCCTCGCCCTTATGGATGCTGGTGTTCCGATCTCAGCACCGGTAGCGGGTGTGGCCATGGGGCTGGTTACAGAAGGGAAAAAATACGCTATTCTTACTGACATTCAGGGTATTGAGGATGCTCTTGGAGATATGGACTTCAAGGTTGCAGGTACGACGAAAGGAATAACCGCCCTGCAAATGGATATTAAGGTCAAAGGGATTTCCCAAAAAATCCTTGCAGATGCCCTTGCTCAGGCCCGTGAGGGAAGGCTCTTTATCCTCAAAAAGATGTTGGAGGTAATTTCTGAACCGCGACCTCAACTTTCTCCATATGCTCCTCGCATCATAACCCTGACTGTGGATCCAGAGAAGATCAGGGACATCATCGGACCTGCAGGTAAGACGATCAGGAAGATCATCAACGAAACCGGAGTACAGATCGACATCGAAGATGACGGGAGAATCTTTATTGCTGCTACTGATGAAGAAGCAGGAAAAAGAGCTGTCCACATTATCGAGTGCCTGACCCAGGATGTCGAAGTAGGTAAGATTTACATGGGCAAGGTGGTGCGTCTCACTGACTTCGGGGCTTTCGTTGAAATTATTCCTGGTGTTCTTGGCTTGCCAGGTAAAGAAGGACTTGTCCATATTTCCCAACTGGATGAGCGGAGGGTAAGCAGGGTCCGCGATGTGCTCAAAGAAGGAGATGAGATCCTGGTCAAAGTAGTCGAGATTGACAAACAAGGCCGAATCAATCTCTCCAGAAAAGAAGCCCTGCGGAGCCTACGCCGCAAATCGGAAAAATAGCCAGAAAATAAACCGAAACTTCGGTTTATTTTTTTGGCTATTTTTAATATCTTCCTGTCCCTCTGAATATATATGCTCGTGAGGAGGGCAGGAGTTTGGTCAGAAAAATTTTTATGCTCGTGTTTTTCTTGATTTCTGGTTTTCTGGTGTATCAACTGGTGGGATCAAACATGGAAACATCTAAGGTTCTTTCTCCGATATATCAAGGTGATCCTGCCAGGAAGTATGTTGCCTTCACAGTCAATGTTGACTGGGGAGGGGAATATCTGCCCCAGATGCTTTCCCTCTTTGAGGAACACGAGATCAAAGGCGCCTTTTTTCTGACTGGTCGCTGGGTGAGTGAGAATCCCGAGCTTACCAAAAAAATTGCCGAATCGGGACATGAAATAGGAAACCACGGGTATTCCCACCCCCATGTAAACAATTTAAGTCTGGAAGAGAATATTGAAGAAATCAAAAAAACCTCTGAAATTATTTACCAGCTTACAGGAGAGAAAACGAGGTTTTTCGCACCCCCTTATGGGGAATATAATGAGGTGGTTTTAAAAGCAGCAGAAAAAACGGGCCACCAGACTGTAATGTGGACTGTGGATACCCTCGACTGGAAGAACCCACCCCATGAGTGGATCGTTTCTCGGGTTTTGGCTCGTCTCCACAACGGGGCAATTATCCTGATGCACCCGACTGCTCCTACTCTGAAGGCGCTTCCAGGGATTATCGCTGGGATCAGGGACCAGGGTTATCAGGTAAAACCACTGGAGATACTAGTTTCAGAAGCAAGCCCACCAGGGGGGAGATGGCCTTTATCCGGGGATTAACCAGGTTAGGTGTGATCGCTTTTTTTATTTTGGAGATGGCCGTTTTTCCGAAAGCAGCTATTGCTGTTGGTAGAGCTTTTCCGAAGATAACGGCAGATGCGGCTGTTCTCATTGATGCCAGCACAGGTGTGACTTTGTTCGCTCACAATGCCACTCAGCGGCGTCCACCTGCAAGCACGACAAAGATCCTTACATCTTTGCTTGCCCTTGAGCTGGGGGATGGGGAAGAGACCGTAACGGTTAGCGAAAAGGCTTCTGCTGTTCAGGGCGCCAAGGTTTACCTCCAATCTGGTGACCTGTTTTACCTTAATGACCTCGTTAAAGCCGCTTTGATCAGATCCGGCAATGATGCCGCAGCGGCAATTGCTGAGCACTTTGGGGGTTGTCCTGAAAATTTTGTGCAACTGATGAATTCTAAGGCGGAAATACTCGGTGCCTGGAGGAGCTGCTTTTGTAACCCCCATGGTCTTCCTGATGACAACCATCTGTCTACCGCTTATGACCTTGCTCTCATTGCGCGCTACGCTTTGAAAAATCGACTTTTTGCGCAAATCGTGGCCACCAAGTCGGAGGTTATCCGCGAAATAAGAAGAGGCCGTTCTGTTTACCTGAAGAACACCAACCGTCTGCTTTGGGATCAACCCGAAGACATCAAAATTTGCGGAGTAAAGACAGGGACGACATCTTCTGCTGGCCAGTGTCTGGTTGCTGCCGGAAAGAGAAAGGACAACCTCTTAATCAGTGTTGTCCTCCACAGTACTGACAGGTATCAAGACACTCTCCACCTTTTTGATTATGGTTTCAACAGGTGCATCTGGTTCGAGGTTGCCCGAGGAGGAGAGCCGTTGCTGATTTTGCCGGTGTGGGGAAAAAGTTTTGGTTACGTTACCATTGGCAGTGAGCGTGACCTCGTGTTTGCCGTTTCTCCTGAGCAATTACCTTTCCTTGAAAAAAGGTTCCTCTTTAGGCGCTTTCTAGAAACTCCATCAAAACCCGGTGACAGGGTTGGTTGTATCGAAGTCTACCTGAAAGGTCATCTGATCGCCTCTGAGAGCTTGGTGGTTTTAGACTCTTGCTTTCCCACGATTGATTGAGGCCTTGTGTCCCTTTAAAAAGTCTGGTTCTAGGGAGAGGATACGGTGGTCAGGAAGACAATTCTCGAAAATGGAGTGCGCATCGTCAGTGAGAAGGTGCCAGGAGTCAGATCGGTTGCCGTCGGAGTGTGGGTTTGTGCAGGATCCCGCTATGAGGCTGATGAAGATGCTGGAGTTTCGCACCTCATTGAACACCTGCTTTTTAAGGGTACTGAGAAGCGGACAGCGCGAGAAATCACCGAGGCCATAGAATCTGTCGGTGGTCAACTCAACGCCTTCACGAGTAAGGAATACACCTGCTATTACGCGAGGGTTCTCGATGAACACCTTCCTCTGGCGATTGATGTCCTGTCAGACATGCTTTTTTCTTCTCTTTTTGCTCCGGAAGACATTGAAAAGGAGAAACAGGTGATTGAAGAGGAAATCCGGATGTACGAGGACACTCCAGATGAGATCATCCACGACCTTTTCACGCAAACGATCTGGGATGGGCATCCCCTTGGTCGGCCAGTGATCGGGACTCTGGAATCTGTGCACAACCTTACCAGGGAAAAGATCCTCGATTACTACGGGAAATACTACTCTCCTCCTCGTATTGTTCTTGCTGTTGCTGGTAACGTAGATCACGAAAAGGTTGTTGATCTCCTGGGACCAATCTTTTCAAAGGTGCCCCAAAAAGCAGACAAGGACCAGGTTACTCCCCCTAAACCTCAGCCAGGTTTTAGGGTTTTTTACAAAGACCTTGAACAGGTGCAGGTTTGCATCGGGGTCCCTGGTCCTGATCAGTACGATGAGCGGATTTATGCTCTCCAGATTTTGAACAATGTGCTTGGTGGGGATGCAGGGTCGAGACTGTTCCAGAAAATCCGGGAGGAGAGGGGACTTGTATACTCGGTCTACAGTTATTACAGCGTTTTTCAGGACGCTGGTTTGATCACCGTTTATGCCGGAACGAGTCCTTCAAAGCTTCAGGAAGTTCTGGAACTGATCCAGAAAGAGCTAAAGAGTATTGCCAGAGAGGGGATTTCTCAAGATGAGCTTGACAAAACTAAGGAGCAAATCAAGGGGAGCCTTTTGCTGGCCCTTGAAAATGTCAACACCAGGATGCAGAGACTCGGTAAGTACGAGATCATGTACCAACGCTATCTCACTCCTGAGGAGATCATTGACAAAATTCTCAAGGTAACCAGAGATGATGTTCTTGACCTTGCCCGGAGTTGTTTCGATCAATCGAAACTGGCTATCACTGTCTTGGGAAAATGTCCGAGTAACAGTTTTGGAAACGAGCAGAAGGGGGGTGTTGGGAATACGCCTCAGTGAACTTGCTGGCAAAGAGATGATCAACATCTCCGATGGAGTTCGCCTTGGTGCTGTCGGAGACTCTGACCTGATCATCGACCCGGAAACTGGAGAGATTGAGTCAATAGTTCTCCCCAGGCGGACTAATTTCCTAAGCTTTTGGCTCGAACCCAAAGAACTTATTGTTCCCTGGAAAACGGTGAAGAAGATCGGCAGTGAAGTTATCATCGTAGAGCTTGACCAGAGTTACTCCCATTTTAAAAGCTTTTCTTGATGTCCTCTAAGCGGCAGCCACCAGACGGCTGCTTTTATTTTTTATTGACACTGAGTTGCATTTGTATGAGAATATACGCAAAGCGGTGATAATCAGTTCCGGGGTGAGGGATCGAAGATGTCAGATGAGAAAATTGGTGTTGTGGTTACAGGAGCAGCAGGGAGGATGGGAAGAGAGGTCGTCAAAGCTGTCCTTCGGGAAGAAGACTTGTGTCTCGTAGGGGCAGTTGATCTTCGGGAACTCGGAGTTGATGCAGGCGATCTTGTGGGTTTTCCGCCAACAGGAGTTACCATCTGTTCTGATTTACAGCAAGTGATCACTGAAAATAAAGCAGACGTTTTGGTCGATTTCACCAACCCGGAAGCTGTCCTTCGCAATGCTCGAATCGCTCTCAATCACGGTGTTTCCCTCGTAATCGGGACAACAGGGCTTGATGACGTTGATATCGAGGAGTTGCGCCGGCTTTCGGAAAAAGCCGGTACAGGTGTCCTCATAGCTCCCAATTTTGCTCTTGGTGCTGTCTTGATGATGAGCTTCGCGCGCCAAGCAGCTCGCTATTTTAAGCATGTGGAAATTATCGAAATGCATCATGACCAGAAGATTGATGCCCCCTCAGGGACAGCAATTAGGACCGCCAGAATGATCGCTGAAGAAAGGGGTGCTTTCCGTCAAGGGCACCCCCAGGAATACGAAAAGATTGAGGGTGTGCGGGGAGGTGACTGGGAAGGGATCAAGATTCACAGTGTCAGGCTTCCAGGGCTTGTTGCTCATCAAGAAGTGGTTTTTGGAGGATTAGGGCAGGTTTTGACGATCAGGCATGATTCCATTAACAGGGAGTCATTTATGCCTGGAGTAATTCTAGCGATTCGGAAAGTCCGGGAACTTAAAGGTGTGGTTGTCGGTCTCGAAAACGTTCTATAACTGCACCATTACCACCCCTCCCACATATACTGTTAGCAACAGATCAGCAGAGGTGGGAGAAGGGGGTCAATGGGCTTGGATCTGCAGGGAGTCAGGATCGCTGTTTTAGGGGGAGATCGAAGGCACCTTTTTTTGATTCCCGAACTTGTCCGTCTGGGTGCCAGTGTTACTGTTGTTGGCTTTCCTCCATCTTTGGGGCTTGAAGGTGTCTGCTTTCTGGAAAAAGTCGAGGTTGCCGTGGAAAACGCTCAGGTTGTCATTCTTCCGATACCCGGTCCAGATCCGCAAGGAAAGGTGAAAACACTTGAGGAGCCTGGAGAACTAACTTTTACCATTGAAGTTGCCAAGATCATTCCTCCGGGAACACTTGTGCTTGTTGGTGTTGCTCAAGAATTCCTTCACAGATGGGCACTCCAGATGAAGTGGAAGCTCGTCGAAGTAGCCAAAATGGATGAATACGCTATTTTAAATTCTATTCCCACGGCCGAGGGTGCTCTCAAGATCGCTATCGAAGAGCTTCCGATTACTGTTCACCATAGCAAGTCTTTTGTCCTTGGTTTCGGAAGGTTAGGAAGAACCCTTGCCAGAATGCTCCAGGCATTAGGCGCTCAGACGACGGTTGTCGCCAGGAGGGAAGCCCACCTGGCTCGCATTTTCGAGATGGGCTGTCGGGCTGTTCCCTTTTCGGAACTTTCGCAGGTGATTCCCGAGGCAGAGATCATCTTCAATACAGTTCCGGCTCTTGTTCTCACTCGAGATATCCTTTCTCTGGTGCAGAAGGGAGTCTTGATTATCGACCTTGCTTCAGTTCCTGGCGGAACAGATTTCCAGGCAGCCGAAGAGTTGGGTTTAAAGGCAATTTTGGCACCTGGTCTTCCGGGCAAAGTGGCACCTGCGACCAGTGGAAGGATCCTAGCCCAGATTGTGCCCCGACTGATTCTCCGCGAGTTGTCTGCGAGTTAAGGAGGGGCTTTGGTGGTGCGTCTTCAAGGTGTGCGGATTGGGTTCGTCCTCACAGGGTCGCACTGTACACTTAACAAAATTTTTGGCGAAATAGAAAGGTTTGTTGCCGAGGGAGCAGAGGTCTATCCTGTTGTCTCTTATTCTGTGGCTTCAACTGATACCAGGTTTGGGGCTGCTTCTTATTGGTGCCAGAAGCTCCACGAAATCACGCGCAGGCCGATCATTAAAACAATCGTTGACGCTGAACCGATAGGTCCCCAAAAGTTGCTCGATCTTTTGGTGGTTGCTCCCTGTACTGGTAATACTATTGCTAAGCTAGCCAATGGGATCACTGATACTCCTGCTTTGATGGCTGTGAAGGCTCATTTGCGCAATCAGCGTCCCGTGGTTATCGCCATTTCTACTAATGATGGTCTTGGGTTAAATGCCCGGAATATTGCCACACTCCTCACTACCAAAAACATTTTCTTGGTTCCTTTTGGGCAGGACAATCCCTTCGAAAAGCCAAATTCCCTTGTTGCCCATGTTGACAAAATCCTGGACACTGTCTGTTTTGCTTTGGAAGGCAAACAGATCCAGCCTCTTCTTGTTGAATATAAACTGACGAAATGAAGAAGGAGCTTTTCTTTTCGATGTCAAATTTGAAGATCAGAAAAAGGAGAACTGTAGGAGGGTATTAGATGGCAGGTAACTATAAAGTAGCTGTGGTCGGTGCTACGGGTGCAGTAGGTCAGGAAATCCTGAAAGTTCTTGAGGAGCGCAAGTTTCCTGTAGATGAACTCAGAGTGTTGGCAAGTGCCAGGTCTGAAGGGCGAAAGATCAAGTTTCAGGATCAAGAACTTACCGTCAGGGCGGCAAAGCCAGAAGCTTTTAAGGGAGTAGAGATCGCCTTCTTTGCAGGGGGTGCCATAAGTAAGGAACTGGTTCCAGAAGCGGTGAAGCGAGGAGCTGTGGCTATCGATAACAGCAGTGTTTTTCGTCTGGAACCCGAGGTACCGCTTGTTGTTCCCGAGGTCAATCCTGATGATGTCGCCAATCATAAAGGGATTATCGCTAACCCGAACTGTTCCACGATTATTCTGGTCGTTCCTTTGAAACCTCTTCACGATGTTGCCAGGATTAAGCGAGTGATCGTTTCTACTTACCAGGCTGTGTCCGGTGCTGGGAGGGACGCTATTGAGGAACTTCTTCAGCAAACGAAACAGGTGCTGGCTGGAGAAGAAGTCGAGCCTCGCGTGTTTCCTTACCAGATTGCTTTTAATTTGATCCCACACATTGATACATTCTGGGACAATGGCTATTCTCGGGAAGAGATGAAACTCCTCCTGGAAAGCAGGAAGATTCTTCATGACCCAGAGATCAAGATCAGTGCAACAACAGTTCGGGTTCCTGTAATTCGCTCACACTCGGAGTCTGTTAATATTGAGACTGAGAAGAAGCTGACACCTGATGAGGCTCGTCAGATTCTGAGCAGGGCACCTGGTGTGATTGTTCAGGATGATCCGAAAAATCTCCAGTATCCAATGCCTCTGTTGGCCTCTCACTGTGACGAGGTTTTTGTTGGCAGGATCAGGGAAGACTACACCCATGAGCGTGCCCTCAATTTCTGGATTGTGGCCGACCAGTTGCGGAAGGGGGCAGCAACCAATGCTGTCCAGATTGCCGAAATCCTGGTGCAACGAGGTCTAGTTTAAGCGAAGGGGTGGGTGGATTGAAGGGTTTTGGCAGGGTTTTAACAGCTATGGTTACCCCGTTTACCGAGGGGGGAGAAGTGGCTTACGAAAAGGCTGCTTCTTTGGCTCGCTTTCTCGTAGAGAACGGCTCTGACGGTGTAGTGGTTGCCGGGACTACGGGAGAATCGCCGGTCCTGACGAAAGAAGAAAAAGAGCGTCTTTTTGCTGTGGTTAAAGAAGCGATAACTGGTAGAGGCACAGTAATTGCTGGGACAGGCTCCAACAACACTGCAGCCACCATTGAATTGACCAGAATTGCTGAAAAAGTTGGTGTTGATGGAGTAATGCTGGTGACCCCTTATTACAACAAACCAAGCCAGGAAGGGTTGTACCAACATTTCAAAGCTGTTGCCCAAGAGACGTCTCTCCCGATTATCCTCTACAATGTTCCGGGTCGCACCTCGGTCAATATGCTCCCGGAAACTGTTGCTAGGCTGGCAGAATTAAACAATATCGTGGCTGTTAAAGAAGCGAGCAAAAACCTTGACCAAGTGGCAGAAATCAGAAAAAATACCCCACCGGATTTCCTGATTTATAGTGGTGACGACTCCTTGACTCTCCCGATGCTTGCTGTTGGTGGTGACGGAGTCATCAGTGTGGCTTCACATGTGGCTGGGAAACTTATCAAGGAGATGATCGACTCTTACCTTGCTGGAAAGACAGAAAAGGCGAAAGAAATTCACCTTAGGCTTTATCCTCTTTTCAAGGTTCTCTTCATAACGACCAACCCTGTGCCAGTGAAGGCGGCAGTTAAGCTTTTGGGGATTGATGTGGGTCCTCCGCGTTTGCCCCTGGTTGCTGCTTCCAGTCATGAGGTTGAAGCAGTGCGCCGGGTGATGGAGCAACTCCATCTTCTCAGCTGATTTGTTTGGCTTGTAATTGCAAAAATTTTGCAGTATAATGAAACGGGCGATGGGAACGGTTTTTAATCATTGATTTAATCATTGAGAGAAACCTACCTTCTTCCGGGCGTGGTGAGGTAGGTTTTTCTCATTTATCTGGTGATTCATTTCACTTTTTTCTTCCCATCTTTGCTTGGAGTGACCTGTTGGGCCTCGACCGGACTACCTGTTGGTGGAAAGTAGCTGAAAGAAATGGAGGTGAAAATGATGGCTCAAGATTCTGTAGCAATTATTCCCCTTGGTGGACTCGGCGAAATCGGAAAGAACATTACGGCCATCCGCTATCGCAATGACATTATTGTGATCGATGCTGGACTTATGTTTCCCGAAGATGAGATGCTGGGCATCGATCTTGTGATCCCGGACATCAGCTTTCTCCTGGAAAACAAGAATTACGTTAGAGCAATCATCCTTACCCATGGTCATGAGGACCACATCGGTGCTCTTCCTTATATCTTGAAGGAGCTCAATGTTCCTGTATATGGGACAAAGCTTACCCTAGGCCTCGTCAAAGCGAAGCTCGAAGAAAGCAATTACCCCAATTCTTTGAGAAGTCGCTCTGTCCGTCCTGGTGATGTTGTGAAGATAGGTGCCTTTACAGTCGAGTTTATCCGGGTAAGTCACAGTATCCCTGATGCTGTTGGTTTGGGCATTACTACTCCCGTAGGAACGATTGTGCATACTGGTGACTTCAAACTTGACCAGACCCCTGTGGATGGGCAGATTATTGACTACTACCGCTTTGCCGAGCTCGGTAGAAAAGGGGTTTTGGTGATGCTTTCTGACAGCACTAATGCTGATCGGCCCGGGTACACACTTTCGGAAAGTGTAGTTGGGGAAACCTTTGAAGAAATCTTCCGGTATGCCAGGAAGAGGATCATCGTTGCTACTTTTGCTTCCAATGTTCACCGAATTCAGCAGGCGATAACCACAGCGCGCAAGTATGGCCGCAAGGTGGCAGTTGTTGGGAGAAGTATGGTAAATGTGGTGGCAATTGCTAAAGAGTTGGGGTATCTCCGCGTTCCTCCGGGCACGATGATTGACCTCGACGAGGTTCACAATTTCCCCGAGGACAAGATCGTCCTCCTGACCACGGGGAGCCAGGGGGAACCGATGTCGGCACTTACCAGGATGGCGATGTGTGACCATCGAAGGATTGAGATCCTTCCGGGAGATCTGGTTATCATTTCGGCAACACCAATACCTGGTAATGAAAAACTTGTTCACCGAACGATTGACCACCTTTTCCGGCAGGGGGCGGAAGTAGTTTACGAGCCTTTTTCCGGAGTTCACGTTTCCGGGCACGCTAGCCAGGAGGAATTGAAGTTGATGTTGAATCTAGTGCGGCCCAGATTTTTTATTCCGGTGCATGGAGAGTACCGCCACCTGATTAAGCATGCCCAGCTTGCCCATGAGGTCGGGATCCCAGCAGAAAACATTTTTGTGGCTGAAAACGGACAGGTGCTGGAGTTCAGCCGAGAAAGAGGAGCTGTTACCGGAAGAGTGACCGCAGGGAGAGTTCTTGTTGACGGTTTGGGAGTGGGTGATGTCGGCAACATTGTATTGCGTGACCGCAGACAACTTTCACAGGACGGGATCTTTATTGTCGTGGTTACCATAGACAAGGATACTGGAGCAGTTGTTGCAGGCCCTGATGTTGTGTCTCGGGGCTTCGTTTACGTCCGCGAATCTGAAGAACTCCTGGAAGAGGCGAAGGAAAAGGTGCGCCAGGTTCTTAGGGAGTGTGAAGAGAGGCAGACCACCGAATGGGGCGCGATCAAGTCGTACGTTCGGGAATCCCTGGGGAAATTCTTGTTTGAAAGGACGAGGAGAAGGCCGATGATCTTGCCCATCATCATGGAAGTCTGACCTTAGTGGTGCACTCTTGACAGTTAACTACAGGCATGATATTCTATGCTTAGCCTGAAAACGCGGCTGTGGCGGAACTGGCAGACGCGCTAGACTCAGGATCTAGTGGGGAAAAACCCCGTGGGAGTTCAAATCTCCCCAGCCGCACCAGAAGAATCAAGGCCTCCGGAAGTTCAACCGGAAGCCTTTTTTGTCGCCTCTCTTCATTTTGTTGCCTAATAGCCGCCAAAATTTTTACTTCTCCTCAAAAGAATTCTGCATAAGATAAGGAAGGTGAATTATCGGTGCCCTGCTGTGGAAGCAGGGTTTTGTTGTTTTTGCTACTGGCAAGAAGTAAGACAGCTTTTTTCTGTGATCATACTCGTAAAAATGAAAACTTTCAGTAGGTTGAAAACAGGAACAGGGAGGAATGTCAAGAAATGTTCTAATAGGATGGACTCTAGTGGTTCAGCCTTTATAGAGAGAAAACTTTGAAGGAATGCTCTAATAGAGGTGACTCCATATGAATAAAGGATTGCTTTACCGTTATCGCCACTGGCGCAGATATCAGGAAATCCTCAATGTTCTTGTCAAGCACGGCTTCAGTTTTCTCATTGAGAAGTTGGAACTACCTGGCCTACCGTTCCACAGGCGTTTGCAAGGCGGGATAAAACTCCAGAGAAAAGAAGAGTCAACTCAGTTGCCAAGACAGGTCGTCCAGGTGCTTGAGGAACTGGGGCCTGCCTTTATAAAGTTGGGTCAGTTATTAAGCACTCGTGTGGACCTTTTACCTGAACCATTCCTGAAGGAACTGCAATTATTGCAGGATAGGGTTCCACCGATTCCTTATTCTGAAGTAGAGATGGTTTTCAAAAAGGAAAATGGAGTGGGGATTGAGACTGTTTTTTCGTCTTTTGATGAGGAACCTCTAGCATCTGCTTCTATAGGTCAGGTCCACAGGGCGGTTTTCAAGGATGGGCGTGAAGTTGTGGTAAAAGTCCAGCGACCCGACATTGAGCGGATCATCAGAACTGATTTTGAGATCATGCTTGAGTTAGCGAACCTGATCGAGAAGAGGACACGGGTTGGCCAGGTTTATCGGATTACCGAAATGCTGGATGAACTGTCAACTTATGTTTTCGAGGAGCTTGACTTCACTCTCGAAGGAAGGAATGCGGAAATATTTCGGAAAAACTTCGCCGATGACCCCTATGTGTACATTCCCAAAGTTTACTGGGATTACACTACACCCAGGATCTTGGTTATGGAATACGTTAAGGGGCATAAAATAACTACAAGAGAGGATATGGAAGAAGCAGGAATTGATCCCGTTTTCGTTGCCCGCAAACTAACTGATGCGATGATCAGACAGATTTATGTGTTTGGGATTTTTCACAGTGACCCTCATCCAGGTAATCTGGCGGTCCTTCCAGGCAACAAAATCGTTTTTATGGATTTTGGTCAGGTTGGTCAGTTGAGTGAGGAACTGCGTGAGGAAGCTGCTGATCTCGTGCTGGCAATGGTCCGGCACGATGTTGATGCCATAGTTAGCTGTCTTCTCAGTATTGGAGTAGTCAGTGATAAGGTTAATTTTCGGAAGCTGAAACACGACCTCAGCAGGCTGGAGCGCAAATATTACGGACTCCCTCTTTCGAAGATCGAGATAGGTAGGTCGATTCAGGAACTCATGGGGATTCTCTATCATTACCAGATTCGGGTACCTTCTGATTTTACGATGGCTTTGAAGGCTCTCGTAACTCTTGAGGGTGTGATTAGGGAAATCGCTCCGGAAATGAGTCTCGCCGAAATTGCGGAATCATTTGCCAGGAAGGCGTATTACCAGCGCTTCGCTCCCCGGCGTTGGCAAAAGCGGTTGTGGCGTGAGATTGCAGAAACAGTAGGGAGCATATGTCGAATCCCCCGCTTTGCTGAGGATGTCGTCAACAAGCTCAACAGAGGAGAAGTTTCTTTGGTTGTTGAACATAAAGAGTTAATCTCCATCCTTGACAAGCTTCACAAAGCCATGAATCGTCTTGCTCTGAGTATCATTTTTGCGAGCATCCTTATTGTTTCGGCTTTTTTGGTGAGATCAGTGTTGTCTCCGGTCTTCTTCAATCTCCACATTCCGGAGTTATTGTTTGCGTTTACATTGGTTTTTTCGTTTGTCCTGGTGCTTGCCTGCTTTTTTGCAAATCGTTCGTGATGGGTTTGTTGTAAAAAATTTTATAAAAAAGCAGGAGTTTTTTTGATTACGTAGAATATGTAATATCGAATAGTATTTGGAGTTGGGTCGATGAAATTTCCGTCCAGAAGAGGATTTTAAATGAGTGTGTAGAAATATAATATCGCTAGGGTGGAATTTAGCTTCGTTCCTGGAGTTCCCTCTAGGCATGGCAGCCCTCCTCAGAGTCAGATTTGTTCTGCTCATCGCCCGGGTAAACCTTCTACTCAACCTACTCAAATTGAAGCACGTCTAAAGTGTTCCCACTTGGTATCGAACCGAAGAGTGGTTTGAAAAAGTTAGGAAGGGAAAATGCGCTTCTCGAAGTTAGGAGGGGAAACCCGGACTTTAGAATAAGGGAGTGTTTATGTGAAAATCGCTATTTCAGGTAAAGGCGGAGTTGGTAAAACCACCCTTGCTGCCGGATTGGCTAAGCTGTTTGCGGAAAGCGGGTACCAGGTTTATGCAGTTGATGCTGACCCAGATATCAGTCTGGGGACGACTCTCGGGGTGCCGGAAGAGAAGCTTGAGGCACAACCTCCACTTGTGGAGATGAAGCAATTGATTGCCGAGAGAACAAAGGCAAGTCCAGGTGGAGGGATGTTCATTCTCAACCCTCAGGTTGATGATATCCTTGATGATTATGCGATAAAACTCGGGAGGATCAAGCTCCTCCGTATGGGGGCCGTCAAAAGAGCAGGAACCTCCTGCTACTGCCCGGAAAACGCCTTCCTCAACGCCATCATAAATACACTTCTCCTGGGAAAACGTGACGTGGTGATTATTGATTTTGGCGCAGGTATTGAGCACCTGACCCGCGGCACGGCGCGGGGGGTGGATATCATGCTTGTTGTGACTGAGCCCACAAGAGTGAGTGTAGAGACCGCAAAAGTGATCAAGAAGCTTTCTTCGGAAATGGGAGTACCCAAGATCAAAGTAGTTGGGAACAAGATTCGCTCCGAAAGGGAAAAAGATTTTCTCCTGCAGCAGTTTACCCAGGATGAGGTCTTGGGATTCCTCGAATTCAATGAAACTTTGTGGGAAAGTTCGCTGCTGGGGCATTCTCAAGAAAACGATGATGTTCTTCTGAGTTCTGTCAAGGGAGTTTATGACAAGATTATCGAAGAGGTAGGTGATGCCAGAAAAGAATAGTTTAAGAGAATGTGAGGAAAACTTGGAGGAGGTTTAGTTTTTAACTCGGGAGAAGGATTCAATTTTATTTAAAAGGGAGGTTAAATGTATGCCAAGATTTAGGGACACTTCGCTTTTGAACTCAAAGCCGTCTGTGCCCCGGAAAGACAGAAAGAAAAACCCCAAAGACATCAAACGCACAATCGATCCGGCTGCACTAGAAATGCTTGATCACACTCAGGAATGTAATATCATAACTGCTTTTGACCGCTGGTCTGCTCAGCAGCCGCAGTGTGCTTTCGGTTACCAGGGAATCTGTTGCCGGATTTGCTTCGCAGGTCCTTGCCGGATTAAGTCTGATGAAGGACCAGGAAGCATGGGAATTTGTGGTGCCAGGGATTACACCATTGTTGCCAGAAATGCCATCAGGATGATGGCTGGTGGTTGTTCTGCCCACTCTGACCATGCCCGCGAGGTTGTCAACGTTGTCCTCCACATGTGTGAGGGCCACGCACCTGACTACAAGATTACAGATCCGCAGAAGCTTTATCGGCTTGCTGATAAACTGGGTGTTAGCAGAGAAGGCAAATCTGATATGGAACTTCTCAAAGAAGTTGCGGAAATTGCGCTTGCTGACTTTGGGAAGCAGGATGAGAAGCCGCTATCCTTCTTGTGGGCGAACCTCTGTGAAGGCCGGAAGCAGAAGTACATGGATTGCGACATTGTGCCGCGGGCTATCGACAGAGAAGTTGTTGAAGTCATGCACAGAACCCACGTAGGTGTTGACGCAGATCCGATCAACCTGATTTTCGGTGGTCTCAAGTGTTCCCTTGCTGATGTCACTGGTGAGCAGATTGCTACTGATTTTTCGGACATCCTGTTTGGGACACCCAAGCCGGTGATGAGCGAAGCCAACCTGGGTGTTATTGATCCCGAGAAGGTAAACGTTGTTGTTCACGGCCACAACCCGATCTTGAGTGACATGGTTGTTGCTGCTGCCAAGGAGATGGAAGAAGAAGCCAAAGCTGCAGGCGCTGCGGGCATCCAGATTTCTGGAATTTGCTGCACGGGTAACGAAGTCTTGATGAGGCACGGAATTCCACTTGCCACCAGCTACATGGCTCAGGAACTTGCCCTGGCTACTGGTGCCGTTGATGTGATGGTTGTTGACGTTCAGTGTATCATGCCTGGTATCCGCAATGTGGCTGAGTGCTTCAACACCAAGATCGTGACAACCATTCCGATTTCCAAGATCCCCGGTTCCTACCACATTCCCTTTGATGAGTCCCGGGCAATGGACTGTGCAAAAGAGATCATTCGGTTAGGAATAGAAACATTTAAGGTCCGCAAGGAGAGTGGCCGCCCAGTTAAGGTCCCGCAGATCAAGAGCAAGTGCATGGCAGGTTTCAGCCTGGAGGCCTTGCTTGACCTGTTTGCCGCCATCAACCCAGAGCGCCCATTACGTGTTCTCACAGACGCCATCATCAATGGAGAGCTTTTGGGTGTGTGTTTGCTTGCAGGATGCAACAACCTGGAGGCCATCTACGAGAAGAGCCACACTGAAATCATTAAAGGACTGGCCCAGAATAACGTCTTCCTGGTTGGTACTGGCTGCGTCATGCAGGCAGCAGCAAAACATGGCTTACTGACCTATGAAGGTGTGGAAAAATATGCAGGACCAGGGTTGAAGGCATTTATTGACAGGCTCTACGAAGCCAACAAAGACAAACTTCCGGATAAGCTACCACTTGCCTTCCATATGGGGTCATGTGTTGATAACTCGAGGGTGTTTAACCTGTGGAACCTGATGGCCGAGGAAATGGGAGTTGATGTTCCGAAGGTTCCATTTGTTGCTAGCGCGCCTGAAGCGATGAGTGAAAAGGCTGTTGCCATCGGTTCCTGGGTGCTGGTCAACGGAATCCCAACTCATGTAGGAACAATGCCACCACTCGAAGGAAGCAACCTTGTGTGGAGTGTAGTTACCTGTATTGCTCACGATGTGTTTGGCGGCTACTTCATACTGGAAACGGATCCCGAAGTGGCAGTGAAGAAGCTCGTGGCTGCACTTGAGTATCGTGCCTGGAAACTCAGAATCCACAAGAAGGCTGCCGAGGAGTACGGTACTGAACTATGCCAGGCCTTTTAAGATGAATTAAGGGAAAGGGGGCTAAAAAGCATGTCTTCTACTGCGTGGCGTGTAGAAAGAGAACGATTTGAGGAAATTTATGAGGGCAGCATTGAGCCTGGTAAAGAACCAAAGAAGTTGTTTAGGCAAGCCTATGAAGGCACAATTGTTGCTCTTTCCTACGCTGAAATTTTGTTAAACAAGGCAATCAAAGATTTTGGGCCTGACCACCCGGTGGGGTATGGAAAAGATACTGCCTATTTCCTCCCTGCCATTCGGGCTCTCAGTGGTGAAGAAGTGACCAAGCTGGGTGACTTAGTCCCCATACTGAACAGAATGCGGGATCAGGTTCATCCTGAAATTTCACTGGAGAATGGATTGCTCTGGGGAGAAGCAACAATTTACGCTGCAGAGATCATTGAAGCTGTGAGGTATGCTACAGGTCGGCATGAGTTCCTCCCCAAGCCGTGGACCGGGTTTATTCCTGACCCCCTGGTGAGGAAGTGGGGAATCAAGCACGTCGACTGGACGATCCCAGGCGAAGTACTTATCGTTGGGCGTTTCCGCACCTCTGAAGATGCCATCAGGATCGTCAACAAGCTCGTCCAGAAGAGCTTCATGATCTTCCTCTGTGACGAAGTGATTGAGCAGTTGCTGGAGCAGGGATTCAAATTTGATGTCGAAGCCTGGCCGGTTTACCCACTGGGCAACTTTACCCAGGTCATTCATGCTGTGAACTATTCATTGCGGGCATCGAGCATGTTCCCGGGGATTCCTCCTGGCGACCGCTTCATGCACAGGAACTACCTGCGTGACCGCATCCTGGTATTCGTAATGGCACTTGGTGAGCGGGACATTGTTAAGGTTGCTGCTTCATTCGCGGCGATCTTCCTTGGCTTCCCGGTGATTGTCGACCAGCCGCTGGAAGAAGACGAGATCTGGCCAGAATGGTACTTCTCGATTCAAGACTACGACGAAATGGTTCAGGTTGGAATCGAAGTCCGCGGCATTAAGATCACAGCTATTGAAATTGACATTCCTGTTGCTCACGGTCCTGCTTTTGAGGGTGAGGCCATCCGGAAGGCCGACATGTATTGCGAGTTCGGCGGCGGTCGCTCGATGGCTTTCGAACTTGTGAAGATGGCTTCTGCTGACGAAGTTCAGGATGGAAGGTTCCAGCTTATCGGACCTGACCTCGACCAGCTTGAACCTGGAAAGGCTCATCCTCTGGGAATCGTGATTGAGGTCTACGGCAGGAAGTTCCAGGAAGACTTCGAACCTGTCCTTGAACGTCGGATCCACTACTTCTGCAATTATGGTGAAGGAGTCTGGCATACCGCCCAGCGTGACCTGATGTGGTTCCGGATCAGCAAGGCTGCATTTGAGAAAGGTTTCCGCTTCGAGCACCTGGCGAAACTGCTCTACGGTTACTTCAAGAAAGAGTACGCGGCGATCATTGACAGACTTCAGGTTACCATTATCACTGATCCTGCCGAGGTCGAAAAACGGATTGAGGAAGCACGCGAAAAGTACAGAGCAAGAGATGCACGGCTCGAAGGTCTGCGCGACGAAGCAGTCGAGGAGTTCTACACCTGCACTTTGTGCCAGTCTTTCGCACCGACCCACATCTGCTTCGTGTCTCCGGAGCGGACGGGTTTATGTGGTGCCGTCAGTTGGCTTGACGCCAAGGCAACCTATGAAATCGACCCGACTGGCGTCTGCCAGCCTGTAAAGGTTACGAAGGAATACCTGATCGACCCGGTTAAAGGTGAATGGTCTACAATTAACGAAGAGGCTGCAAAACGGACTCAGGGTAAGACTACCTCAGTATGCATGTATACAGCGATGGATCGCCCGATGACCACCTGTGGTTGCTGTGAGTGTATTGCTGCTTACTCACCTGAGTTGAACGGTTTCGTGATTACTGCCCGTGAATACAATGAAATGACCCCGGTAGGAATGACCTTCTCGACCCTTGCGGGAATGGTCGGTGGCGGTCAGCAGACACCAGGATTCGTTGGATTGGGTAAGTTGTACCTGATCAGCCGCAAGTTCCTGCCTGCAGACGGTGGCATCGGAAGAATCGTCTGGATGCCTAAGTTCCTGAAGGAAGAACTGCGCGAAGGACTCAATGCCCGGGGTAAAGAAGCTGGATATGGCGACAATTTTGCCGACATGATCGCTGACGAAACGGTTGGAGTAACACCTGACGAGGTTCTGCCCTTCCTCCAGGAAAAAGGACACCCAGCCCTTTCGATGGAACCCTTGATGTAAGAATACAAGTTATTGACCCAGGGCCACCGCTTCTGACTAGCGGTGGCCCGTTCGGGTCAAGATTTTTCAACAAAAAGATATGAAAGGAGAAGTGACAATGGGTTTAACAGGACTGCAGATTTTCAAGTTGCTCCCCAAGACCAACTGTAAGGAATGTGGTTTTCCAACGTGTCTGGCTTTTGCGATGAGCCTTGCTTCTGGTAAGGCCAACTTGAGCCAGTGTCCTTACGTGTCTGATGAGGCCAAGCAGGCCCTTGAAGAGGCGACTGCTCCTCCAATGCGTCTGATCAAGATCGGAGCAGGGGAAAAGGTCCTGGAAATTGGTGATGAGCAGGTTCTCTTCAGACATGACAAGACCTTCTACCATCCCACAGGGATCTTCATTGAGGTATCTGATAACCTCAGTGAAGATGAACTGAAGGCCAAGGTCGATGAAATTAATGAACTCGTCTTCGAAAGGGTCGGTGAGCGCTACGAGGTCGATGGTGTTGCCATCAAGAACGATTCCGGAAATGCCGATACCTTCAAGAAGGCTGTGGAAACTGTTGCCGGAAAGACAGATAAGGTCTTGATTCTTCTCACAGAAGACCCTGCAGTAATGGAAGCAGCGGCGAGTGTTGTTGCAGATCGCAAGCCTCTGCTCTACGCGGCAACTGGAGACAACTATGAGCAGATGGTCGAAGTGGCTAAGAAGTTCCAGGCTCCTTTGGCAGTCCGCGGGAAGAATCTCAGTGATCTCGCCGATCTCGTAGAGAAGATTGTTGGGCTCGGTTACAGGGAGCTTGTCCTCGATTCTGGAGAGCGCCAGACCTCTAAGGTTTTGGCAGACCTTACCCAGATCCGGAGGCAGGCGATCAAGAAGAGGTTCCGTCCCTTCGGCTATCCAACAATCACCTTTACTACAGAAGAAGATCCCATGAAGGAAGCTTTACAGGCACAAGTATATGTCTCCAAGTACGGCAGCATTGTGGTGATGAAGAACACTTCGAAACCCGCTTTGTTGACGCTCTTCACCTGGCGTCGTAATGTTTACACTGACCCGCAGAAGCCGATCGCAGTTCAGCCTGGAATTTATGCAATTGGTGATGTGACACCTGATTCCCCGGTTTACATTACCACCAACTTCTCCCTGACCTTCTACACTGTCCAGACAGAAATCGAGGCAACCAGGATACCCAGCTACTTGATTGCCTTTGATACTGATGGACTTTCGGTTCTCACCGCCTGGGCTGGTGGCAAGTTTATCGGTGAAGAAATTGGGCCCTGGCTCAAGGAGTCGGAAATCAATCAGAAAGTCAACCACAGAAAGATCATCATCCCAGGTGGCGTAGCTGCGATTAAGGGTAAGCTGGAAGAACTCTCTGGCTGGGAGGTAATTGTGGGGCCGCGTGAGGCTTCTGGTATCACCGCATTTGCCAAGATGCGCTTAGGAGCCTAATTGAAAAAGCTTCGTCTGACAAGGAGCCTGGGATTTCCCCTATTATCTTACCAAAAACTAGTGAAGGGTGGTTGCAGGTGGCCAAACACATAGCAATTGCAGGTAAAGGCGGCACCGGGAAAACGACGGTTGCTTCCTTTGTGGTAAGGTATCTGGTGGAAGCTGGGAAGGGAAGCATTCTTGCTGTTGACGCGGATCCCAATTCCAACCTTAATGAAGCATTGGGAGTAAAGGTAGATAACACCATCTCTAGTGTTCTGGTGGATATCAAAAAGAACAAAGTTCCTACTGGAATGAGTAAGGACATCTACATGGAGATGATGCTCCATAAAGCTTTGGTTGAAACAGAGAAATTCGACCTACTGGTAATGGGGGGACCCCAGGGCCCGGGGTGTTACTGTTACCCTAATGAGTTGTTGAAAAGAGAAATGGAAGTCATGGATAAGAACTATGATTATATGGTAATTGACAATGAAGCAGGGATGGAACACATAAGTCGCCAGACCATTGAAAACGTCGATGTGATGCTAGTTATTTCCGATCCTACTGCAAAAGGTGTGCGCTCTGCTGCAAGGATCTTCGACCTGGCGAAAAGCTTGAATATTAAAGTAGGGAAAGCATACTTGATTGTCACCAAAACAGATGATCCAGAACCTCTTAAAGAGGAGATCAAGGCTACAGGATTGGAATTTTTAGGTGTTATTCCTTACGATTCTCTGGTTGCTGAGTATGACCTCCAGGGAAAGCCACTGATTCAGTTGCCAGAGGAAAGTGTGGCCTGGAGTGCTGCACGCAAGTTGTTTGAGAAATTACCACTTTAGCGCAAATTTTGATTAAGAAAGGGGAGTAAAGGATGCCGGTTGAAATTTTCAAGGAAAAGTATACAGGGAAAGTTCAGGAAGTAGTTCTGGGAGCGACAAAAGAAGAAGGGGGCACAAGGGCTTATACCGTCAAGCTGGGCGGTAGTTCAGCATTGCCCTTCCTCCAGTTCGAAGGGGAATCAGCGCGCCCTGTAATCGCAATGGAAGTCTGGGACATCAAGCCCAACTGGCATGAGTGTTTTGAGCCGTATATTGGTGATGTCTGGGAGGACCCGGTTGCCTGGGCCCAAAAATTAGAACAAGAGTACGGAGCCGAGGTTATTTATCTTACTCTTAAAGGGGCTGACCCAGAGCGAGAAAATCCCAAGAGTGCAGATGATTGTGCCAAGCTCGTCAAGAAGATCCTGGAAAACACCAAGGCACCACTAATGGTTGAAGGTTGCGGCAACTACGAAAAGGACAACGAAGTTCTGCAGGCAGTCGCCGAGGCGGCAGCAGGTGAAAACATCGCTCTAGGGATGGCTGAGAAAGACAACTATCGCTCGATTGCTGCTGCCTGCATGATGGGTAAGCACTGCATTATTGCTCGCTCGCCTGTAGACATCAACATTATGAAGCAGTTGAACATCATGATTCTGGATATGGGTGTTCCTGCTGATAAGATCATCAATGACCCACTGGCCAGTGGTTTGGGTTATGGGATCGAATACTCCTACTCCATTATGGAAAGAGCCCGGTATGGAGCCTTGGTTGGTGACAAGATGATGGCATTTCCGATTGTCTGTTTGGCAGGCCAGGAGGCCTGGAGAGCTAAAGAAGCTGTTGCTCCTGATGATGCTGGTCCTGGCTGGGGTGACCAGAAGACGAGGGGAATCATGTGGGAAGCGATGACCGCGGCAGCACTGATCCAGGGTGGAGCAGATATTGTTCTCTTGAGACATCCAGAAGCAGCCAAATTGATAAAAGAGCACATTGAGGACCTGATGGTTCCCAACACTTACTAGGTTGAGGGTGGTATTAAAATAAATTCGAGGGGGTAAGTGGGATGGCCTTTGAGATGATAGGCGAGAGGATCAATGGGATGTTTAAGGACATTGGGGAAGCGGTGGCCAAGTTCGATCCCAAGCCGATCCAGGAATGGGCAATCAAGCAGACCGAGGCCGGGGCGCACTGGCTCGATGTCAATGTTGGTCCTACAGCAACTGACCGTGTCAAAGCAATGCGCTGGATGGTTGAGGTTATCCAGGAAGTGTGTGATACTCCACTCTGCTTGGATTCGACGAACTACGATGCTATTGAAGCGGGATTGGAAGTCTGCAAAAAGCCGGCATTGATCAACTCCTGCCCTGCGGAAAGGCCAAAGATCGAGCGCGTTTTCCCAATGGCCAAGAAGTACGGTGCAGGGATTATCTGCCTGACAATGGACAAGTCCGGGATCCCTAAGAGTGCTGACCAGAGGATCGCTTTCGCAATGGAACTTGTTGCTGCAGCAGATGAGTTCGGAATTCCTTATGACATGATCTACATTGATCCTCTGATTCTCCCCTGTAACGTTGCTCAAGACCATGCTCCCGAGGTCCTGGAAACCCTGCGCCAGGTCAAGACCTTATCTGATCCACCTCCGAAAACAACTCTGGGGTTGAGCAATGTTTCCCAGAACTGTGCTAACCGTCCTCTGATCAACAGAACTTATGCGGTTATGGCCATTACTTGTGGACTCGATTCAGCAATCATTGATGTCTGCGATGATGACTTAGTTGAGGCGATTGCCACTGCAGATATGTTGTTGAATCGTTCAATTTACTGCGATTCCTGGGTGAAGGTGTTCAGGCAGCGGTAAGTCGAAAAAGCTTGCAGGCCCTGCTTGGGCAGGGCCTGCAAGAAATCTGTTTTGTTGGGAGTGGGTTTTAAGTTGCTTTGTTAATAGGGGGAAACTCGATGGGTGAAAATGGCAAAAGAAACACACGGGTTGGGATTTATCTTTGTGACTGTGATGGTAAGCTTTCAAAGAAGATTGACTTTAGTAAAGTAAAGACCGTGATCCAAAGTAAAGCAGATTTTGAGTACATCCGGGTGGCTAAACGTCTTTGTGGCCCAAGTGAGCTGCAGGAATTGAGTGAAGAGATCGACAAGTATTCATTGAACCGGTTGCTTATTGCGGGCTGTTCCGATCCCATGATTAATCGTCGGATTGTTGAGGTTGCCGAAAACAAGGGGATCGTCAGGTACTTTGTCGATTTTGTCGATCTTTTTGCCCTCAGTGAGGGTAAGAAGGATGCGACAGAAGATGCTATTGCCTCCGTTAATGAAACCCTTGATCTTATTGGCATGAAGGCTGACGTTAAAATCGAAGAGCTTGATGTGGTTCCTGATGTCCTGGTAATCGGGTGTGGGATTGAAGGAGGTGTTGCCGCCAGAGCAATATCTAAGAAACAGCCTGTAGTGCTAATAGACGGGGGTCTCGAAGTTACTGATGGTTTGGATCTCGTAAAAGGGGCTAAAAATCTTACTGTAAAAACCAACGCAAAGGTTCTCAGAGTCAGTGGTTTTCCCGGCGAGTTTCTGGTGCGCATCTCAGAGAATGGAAAGGTGATTGACCAAAAATTTGGGGCTATTGTCATTGCCCTCGGGGCTCAGCCTGTATACGACAAGTCAAAGTATGGTGGTGTTGAGTTAGGAGGCCCTGTTTTATCCCTTTCACAATTTGTTAAATCTAGACCTGAGTGTGCGGGGAAGAGGTTTACCTTTGTTCTCGACAAAGCAGACCAGGATTCTCTGATATCGCATGCTACAGTTTTGAGAGAAGCGGTAGCCTTGAAAGAACAAGGTGCTGCTGATGTTAATGTGTTCTACATTGACATGAAAGTGACTGCAGATCACCTGGAACAGATGTATGAAAAAGCGCGCTCTGTTGGGATCAACTTTCTGAAGTATGTAGATGACCTAGAGATTCGAACAACATCAACTTCAGCTACTGTGCGGTATCGGGAGCCGTTTTTGCCTGATGTAGGAATTGTAGAAGTGACTTCTGATTATTTGGTCCTTGCTGAAGACTTTGTTCCTTTTTCAGTTACTCAGGAACTGGCCGAGATCATGGAGCTGAGGTTAGGGCCAGGAGGATTCTTCCAGGAGGACAATGTTCACTTCCTCCCGATCAAGTCTAACCGTGAGGGGATTTTCTTTGTAGGAAGTTGCCATGGTCCGATTCACGGAACTGAACTGACCAGAGAGGTAGAAGCAGTTGCTGCTGAAGTAGGCCGCTTTGCCTCAGGGAAAGTTCGTGTTCCTGCTTTACAGCCTCGGGTAGAGGCTGAAAAGTGTGCAGTATGTCTCACCTGTTACCGCAGTTGTCCTCATAAAGCCATTGAAATTGTTCATGATGAAAGCCTGAACAACATGTATCACTCTGCTGCAAGGATGCATCCCTTGGCCTGTCGCAGGTGCGGAACGTGTGCTGCCGAGTGTCCGGGTAAGGCAATTCAGTTACCACTTTATACTGATCAGGAGATCCTCACGAAAACAAAGAAACCACCAACATTGGTTGCCTTCGCCTGTGAAAATTCTGGTGCCTTGGCAGCCGAGCTTGCCCAAAAACTGGATTCTCAATTCCAAGAGAAATTTAAACTTCAAGTGGTGAGAGTTCCTTGTGCTGGAAAGGTGGATGTGATCTACCTCCTTAAGGCTCTCGAACGGGGTGCAGAGGGAGTCTTGGTATTCGGTTGTCACCAGGAAAACTGTAAGTATATCTGGGGCAATAAACGGGCGATCAAGCGCAAGGAACAGGTGCGCAAACTGCTCGAAGACATTGGCATTGAGAGAGATCGTCTGGAATTTGTCCATATAGCCGCGAACCAGGGGAACCAGTTTTATGATGCAGTAAAGGCTATGGCAGAGAAAGTTCGCCAGTTTGGAACAAATCCTGGGAAGGTGGTAAGATGATCGTTGCTGAAAGGAAGCCCATCGAAAAGATTTTGGAAATGGTTGCACCCTATAAGAAGATTTTGGTTGCAGGGTGTTACGGTTGTGTAACTGTTTGCCTGGCAGGCGGTGAGAAAGAAGTTGGAATCCTGGCTTCGCAGATCCGGATGGCGCGAAGCAAGGAGGACAATCCCATTGAGGTGCTGGAACAAACCGTTGAGCGTCAGTGTGATGCCGAATATCTGGAAAAGTTCCGGGATAACATTGCTCAGGTAGAAGCGGTAGTCTCTCTTGCCTGCGGTATCGGGATCCAGTACCTCGCTGAAAAATATCCCAAAACCCCAGTGTTTCCTGGAGTCAACACACTGTTTCTCGGGGCAAACATCGATGTTGGCAAATGGGAAGAGAGATGTATGGCATGTGGTGACTGTGTCCTCGATAAGACAGGTGGTATCTGCCCCATTGCTCGGTGCTCCAAACACCTCCTGAATGGTCCTTGTGGTGGTTCTCAATACGGAAAATGTGAAGTTTCTAAAGATGTTCCTTGTGGCTGGCAATTGATCTATGACCGACTTAAGGAATTAGGCCAGTTAGATAAGCTTAAAGAAATCATTCCACCCAAAAACTGGTTGAGGGCAAAAGGACCAAGAACACTGGTAAGGGAGGATCTGACCCTTGAAAGGTGAAAACAAACTGAACAACCTGAAAGCCGGAAGTAATTTAGAGAAAGTTTTGGCGTCTGGTCACTTTGCCTGCACCGGGGAAATTGGACCCCCGAAGAGTGCAGATTTTCACCACATTGACATGTATGCTGAGGGAATGAAAGGAAAGGTAGATGCCGTTAACTTCACTGATAACCAGACTGCAATTGTTCGTCTCGCCAGTTGGGGTGCAGCTTTGCGACTCCTTTACAAGCACGGAATGGAGCCAACATTACAGGTAGTTTGCCGCGACCGTAATCGCCTGGCTATTCAAAGCGATCTTTTAGCAGCTTATGCCCACGGTATTCGGAATGTGCTGTGCCTTTCAGGTGACCACCAGGCATTTGGCAACCACCCGGGTTGTAAAGGGGTTTATGATGTTGACTCCATCCAATTAATTTCAATCTTGCGCAAGCTTCGTGATGAAGGACGCTTTGAGTGTGGTGAGGAATGCAAGGTCGCGCCAAAATTCTTCATTGGCTGTGCAGTAAACCCGTTTGCTGATCCTTTTGAATTCCGGGTCATCAGGATGGAAAAGAAAATTAGAGCTGGTGCTGACTTTGTTCAGACTCAGTGTATCCTCGATATGGAGCGGTTTGAGAAGTTTATGGACTTGGTGCGTAAAGAAGGGCTTCATGAGCGGGTTTACATCTGTGCTGGGCTGATGCCAGTGAAGTCCCCACGGATGGCTCGCTACATGCAGACCGGAGTTCCGGGCATGCTTGTCTCCGAAGAATTTTGCCAGCGGCTTGAAAAAGCCGAAAATCCCAAAGAAGAGGCTGTAAACATCACTATCGACTATATCAAGCGCTGCCAGAAGATCGAAGGTGTGCACGGAGTTCACATCATGGCGGTGGCGTGGGAAGAAATTGTGCCGACAATTGTGGAGAAAGCCGGACTTCTGCCCAGACCAACGTTTTAAAACCGCGGCAATTGGAGGGGTAGAATTTGAATAGAAAAAAGGTGCTTGTCATTGGTGGTGGTACTGCGGGGATGACCTGCGCTCTCGATTTGGCAGAGCGCGGGGTGGAAGTGGTTCTCGTAGAAAGAGAAAAAGAAATTGGGGGTCGGGCAGCAGATTACTGCTGCAAAGCAACTGATGAGTGTAACCGCTGTGCAGCCTGCCTCGTCCTTCAGCAGCGAGATAAAGTGCTTCAGGAGCCACTGATCAGGGTGCTGACCAGTGCTGAGGTGAAGAATGTTGCCAGGAACGGCAAAGGGTATAAAGTAAGTGTGGCCCAGGGAGAAGATAAATCCGAATACGATGTTCAGGCAATTGTAGTAGCTACAGGATTTGATCCTTACGATTTGGGCAAGAGAAGTGAATTTTCCTATGGCGTTGAGAAGAACGTGATCAGTGGGCTTGAACTGGAAAGAGCCATCAAGGAAAAGGGAAGTTTGACAGCAGCTTTTGGTTCGGGTATCCAGAAAATTGGTTTTATCCAGTGCGTTGGCAGCCGTGACCTTTCTATTGGAAACGGTTACTGCTCTCGGGTTTGTTGCATGTATGCAGCGAAACTGGCGAAAATTATCCGTAGCGAACTACCAGATGCTGACATCTGCATCTTCTACATGGACTTCCAGAGTTTTGGTAAAGGGTTTAGCACCTTTAAAAAAGAACTCGGCGAACTTGACAAGATCAGGTTTATCAGGGGAATTCCTTCGAAAATTTATGGCTTCCCCTATGACCGACTGACTGTGCGCTATACCGATTCTCTGGAGGGTCGCCAGAAAGAAGAGAAGTTTGATCTGATCGTTTTGTCGCTGGCAATTACGCCCTCACGGGGAAGCAGGGAACTGGCTGCCCAGTTAGGACTCCAACTTGATGATTACGGGTTTTTCGCCCCACGCTCGGATGAAGAAACGGTTGTCACCAATCAGCCGGGAGTATTCCTTGCTGGAGTTTGTGAAGGACCCAAAGATATTCCCCAAACCATTGGTCATGCCAGAGCTGCTGCGGGTGAGGTTTTCAACTACATCTCGGGGTGATAGTGAAGTCTTCAGTGGGTACGATGAGTGTGCCCCCAACCGAGAAGGGGTTGGGGGCTAATTTTTTGGTTGCGGTGATGGCTTCGAGGCTGCGGTGTCCTTTGAAGCCTCCATCGAGTTGGGGGCTAACTTTTTGTTTGGGATGATGACCGGTTGATGCAAACTCTTAGTAGTGGCTAGGAATAAGGAACCATTGATGATAATAAGATTTTATTAAAAGAAGTGGCAGGTGAAAAAATGGGTTTATCGAATGAACACCTTCTCAGCCAGCAGATATTGATGAAACTGGAGCACCTTGTAGAACTGATCATCACCATTAACCTGGCGAACGCAGATGAAAAAGAAGAGCTACTGAAAAGGTGTCAACTTGCTGTTGATGAATTGAAAGGTCTTTTGCAACAGATCATTGGGCCTCATGAAGAGTACCTGAAAACAGCAGTCAAGGAACTGCTGCTCCAGCGCTTACCTGACCGCGAGATGATGGAGGCAGTTGAAGAAATGGATCTTCTTTGCGGGTCGAGCGATCACCCTGAGAAAACGGATCCCGAACAGGTCACCTGGTTCCGGTCACCTTCGGGACGGAACCTGAATATTTTAGAACAAGGGCTTTACTTTTTGTTTCCGAGGGCCAAGGTTTACAGGAACTACAAATACAAAGGTTTTTGCTTTGACTATTACCTGCCTGCAGTAAAACTGGCTCTTGAGGAAGGTTCCCAAAAAAGGAATGTTGATGTTTTGAAGAAATTTTTTTGTAAAAAAGAAGGCATTAGGCTGGTTTGCCTCGATCTTCGGGGTGTTACTAGTTCTCGTGAGGTTGCCAGGTTGATCAAAAAGCAACTCCCAAATCCCAAAAAAGTTAAGCTTTAAGGTGGATGGAGCTGTTGACATCTCTGGGATACGATGCTACAATTACCTCAAAATATTTTTTAATAAGGCCTGTGAAGGGGAAGAGTAAGTGTAGTTTCTCCTCAAAGCGAGCCGGTGAGGGTGCGAGACCGGTAGGAGCCTGCACTGAAGGCCGCCCTGGAGGTTCCTGCTGAAAGAGGATTTTTCCTCGAGTATGCACGGACGGTTGCCCCCCGCTAAAGGGGTGAAAGTTGGACCCTCAGGGTCAACTAGGGTGGTACCGCGGGAAGACCCCGTCCCTTGGGACGGGGTTTATTTTTTTGGTTTCCTAGAATTTGCCGCTGACTGGGGAGAGAGATCAGTGATGAGGAGTTTTGTATCTTCTGTTCTACGTGAACTTCGCCCTTCAGGGATTCGCAGGTTCTTCGATTTAATATCTCAGACAGAAGGTGTAATTTCCTTAGGAGTCGGGGAACCAGATTATGTGACTCCTCCTTCAATTCGCCAGGCGTGTATCAGTGCCCTTGAGGCTGGTCGAACGAAGTATACTTCCAACTGCGGGATTAGCGATTTGCGCCGGGAAATAGCTTCCTATCTTGCTTCTAGGTTTGGTCTTTCTTATGATGAGAAAGAGATTATTGTGACAGTTGGTGTTAGTGAAGCTGTTGATCTTGCTCTACGGGCAATCATTGACCCTGGTGACGAAATTTTGATTGGCGAGCCTTGTTATGTTTCCTATGCACCCTGTACAGCCTTAGCCGGGGGTAAACCGGTTTTTGTTCCCACACGTGTTGAAGATCAGTTCCGTTTACGGAAAAAAGAGATCATCTCCAGGATTACTGAGAAGACAAAGGCGATTCTCCTTTCTTATCCCAACAATCCAACAGGGGCGATCATGGAAAAAGAAGATTTAGAAGAGATTGCACAAGTGGCCAGAAACTACGACCTCCTGGTGATTTCTGACGAAATCTATGCAGAACTTACCTACGAAGGGGAGCACGTTTCCATTGCCAGTCTTCCCGGGATGAAAGAACGAACGGTTCTTCTCAACGGTTTTTCTAAGTCCTTTGCAATGACTGGCTGGAGGGTTGGCTATGCTGCTGGCCCCTCGGAAATCATCGAGGCCATGCTGAAGATTCACCAGTATACAATGCTCTGCGCTCCTTCCATCAGTCAGTGGGCTGCTCTTTACGCACTCCGGGAAGCGAGTCAGTTCATTGAAGAAATGGTGGCTGAATACGACCGGCGTCGCAAGCTCATCGTTAACGGATTGAGGGAAATTGGGCTTCCTTGTTTTGAGCCCAAAGGTGCATTTTACGTCTTTCCGAGTATTAAGCATACAGGGATGAGTTCTGAAGAGTTTTGTGAATCCCTTTTGATGGAGCAAAAAGTTGCTGTCGTTCCTGGTAGTGCCTTTGGCCCCAGTGGCGAAGGATATGTGCGCTGTTGTTATGCTGCTTCTTACTCTGAGATCGAAGAGGCCTTGGAAAGGATTGACAGGTTTTTGAGGCACCATCAATTACCACGTGTGGCGATGGTCTAAACAAGGCAGGAGGCAAAGGAGTGATTTAAGGTAGCTTAACTGAACCTGTTTGAGGCTAAATCTTGCGAGGAGAGTGAATCCACTCTCCTCAAATTTTTGTTTTGAGTTCCTGGCAGGTTTTTTTGTGGGTGTGCCTAAATGTTATAATATAGACTGTGATAAAGGATGGGAAAGATGAAGAGCATTAAGAAATATCATATACCTGCGCTTTTTGGAAAAGAATTTTTTACAGAAGGTTTTACCATTGTTCCTAATCTCCTCCTGAGGTATAGCACCAGGCTTTCTTTAAGTGCGAACGACTTGCTGATTCTGTTGCTGATCTTGTATTTCCAACAAAGCGGGAAGAAAGAGGTTACTGGTGCGGATATAGCGAGTTTCCTCGGTATACCGGAAAAGCAGGTTACCTGTAGTCTAGAGAGTTTACAGGCAAGGGGATTTATTGCTGTTGATCAGGGTGAGATCGATATCACTGGTGTTTTTGAAAAAATTGCCGATTATTGGGCTGAGGAAAAGGTCGAAAAGTGGCAGGAAACCGGGGGAAAGATTTTTCCTGCACGAGATAGAGCCAGGAACAGTTCTCCTCTTGTGAACCTCTTCAATGTTTTCGAACAGGAATTTGGAAGACCACTGACCCCGATTGAGTGCGAGCAGATCATGCACTGGTGCAAAGATATCGGGTATTCGGAGGAACTCGTTTTGGAAGCTTTGAAAAGGGCCGTTTTGCGTGGGGTTTTTAACTTGACTTATATTGACAGGATTCTTTCGCGTTGGGCCCGGAACAACTTACGGACAACCCAGGAAGTCATCCAGTACGAAGAAAAGCACTTTGCCCAGCGCAAAGCGAAGAAGGAAAAGTTTCCTCAAGAGAGTTCCCGCGGTAAGGAAAAAGACGAGAAGTACAAGGACCTCTATATGTAGGTCAGGGTGATTGCGGTGAGGAGTATAGAAGAACTCTTGCTCAGGTTGCGGGAGATTTCTGAAATCAAAAGGAGTTCTATTGATCTCCGGGATAAACCCCCAGCAACTGTGCATTGTAAAACCTGCGGGGATCGGGGTATAATTCTCCAAGATGGTGTTGCCAGGGTTTGTCCCTGTGTGAAGCAACGATACCGGGAAAAGTTGTACAAGGAAGCCAATCTCACGCCTGAAATTAGGGGTTGCTCCTTTGAGGGGTTCAGGCTTGATTACTATGAGGGAGAGCATCGGGAAGCAGCGCTTCGTGCTCTCCAGGGGGCTAAGCAATTTGTCCATGAGTATCTCCGGAACCCCCATGTTCCTGGCATTCTGTTCACTGGGGATGTAGGTGCTGGAAAGACTTACCTGGCGGCGGCAATAGCTAATTTTCTTTTAGATCACGGCGTTCAGGTTCTCTTTTTGGTGGTTCCCGATTTCCTGGATGAGATGCGAGCAACATATCACCGGGCATCTGGTGATGACCAGGGAGTTGACGATGTTACCTTACTCAAAAGGGTACGCCAGGTGGAAGTCTTGATCCTCGATGATCTTGGTGTTCACAACTACACCGCATGGACGTGTAATAAGCTTTATTCACTGCTGAACTTCAGGTTGAATTACCAGTTACCGGTCGTTATTACCACCAATTTATCTTTGGGGGAACTTGATGATGTTTTAGGTGAGCGCACGACATCCAGGATTGTGCAGATGTGCCGGATTTACCGGCTTTCCGTAGATAAAGATATTCGCCATTTAAAAAATCCCCGAAATGAGAGGTAAAGCAGGAATCATGGTAGATTCGTCGAAAAAAATAAACCGGACATTTAATGGAAGGAGTTGCTGTATGTGGCTTTCTGGTTGATCGATGATCATACCCCAGGATATGGTTTGATGTTGCGGATTGACAGGACAGTTTACTCAGAGCAAACACCGTATCAGCATTTGGCAATCGTAGATACTACTGAGTTTGGGCGTGCTCTCGTCCTCGATGGCATTATCCAGACAACTGTTGCTGATGAGTTCATCTACCACGAAATGATTGCTCATGTCCCTCTTTTTACTCATCCCCAACCCCGGCATGTGCTGATTATCGGAGGTGGTGATGGGGGAACGGCCCGGGAGGTCCTGAAACACAGTTCTGTTGAAAGAATCGATCTCGTGGAAATAGATGCCAGTGTTGTCAATGCTTGCAGAAAGTACCTTCCGGAAACAGCCTGTGCCTTCGATGACCCCAGGGTCAACGTGATTTACGGGGATGGTGTCGAATACGTTCGCCAGCGAAGAAACTTGTATGATGTAGTAATCGTCGACTCTTCTGATCCTGTCGGTCCCGCAGTAGAGCTTTTTGGCAGGGAGTTTTACAGTAATGTCTACGCCTGCTTGAAAGAGAACGGAGTTTTTGTTGCTCAGACCGATTCTCCTACATTTAGCAAGGACCTTTTCCAAAGGGTGTATCACGACATCAAGTCGATTTTTCCTGTAACAATGGTTTACTTGACCTGTATCCCGAGCTATATAACGGGGTTCTGGAGCTTTACCCTTGGCTCCAAAAGCTACCATCCTTTGAAGGATTTCCGTGAAGATCCTGAAGTAGAAACGAGGTACTACACACCTCAACTTCACCAGGCCTGTTTTGTCTTGCCAAAATCCATTGAAAAGCTTTTGGCAGAATAGTGGATCATTTTGGCCTTTGGATGCCGAAAAGGCTGCGATTACTGGGAGTATCTTTTGGAAGGATGGCAGGAATGGCAGGAAGAGCGTGGCAGAAGAGTAGAACCCAACCCTGACTTCTGGCCCTGTTGGAAGACTGTAAACCGGTCTTCCAGGGGCTCATTTGCATTTTATGGTCATTTTATCTGAAAAAACCAAGTTTTAAAGAAAGGATTGTTGGTATTGATTAGGATTTGGTCTCCTCAATACGAATGCATGCCTCGAGAGCAGATAAAAGAACTTCAGTTGGCCAGGCTTAAGGAAACTTTAGAGCGGGTTTACCAGGCGAGGGGAATCTATTACCAAAAGTTTCGCCAGTTGGGATTTGAGCCGGGCGATTTGAAAACCCTTGACGATTTGAAGAAATTGCCTTTCACGACCAAGGATGACCTGGCCCAGGCTTATCCTTACGGCTATTTTATCGTGCCCTTAAAGGATGTCGTCCGCCTCCACGGTTCTTCGGGTACGAAGGGAAAACCAACAATTGTTGGCTACACCAAGAGGGACCTGGAGACCTGGTCTGAACTCGTGGCCAGGATCGTTACTCAGGCAGGTGTAGGAGAAGATGATATTGCTCAGATTTGTTTCGGCTACGGCTTGTTTACAGGTGCTTTTGGACTTCACTACGGACTAGAAAGGGTGGGAGCAACTGTTGTTCCTACCTCTGCTGGGGCTACAGAGCGTCAATTAATGTTGATGCAAGACTTTGGGACAACCGCGCTCATCAGCACTCCTTCGTATGCCCTCCATCTTGCTGAGGTCGGTCAAGAGTTGGGAATTGACTTTCGTTCCCTCAAGCTTCGGGTGGGGCTTTTTGGCGCTGAAGGGTGGACCGAAGAAATGCGCAAACAACTGGAGGAACGGCTTCACCTTAAGGCGACCGATAATTACGGACTCAGTGAAGTGATGGGGCCTGGAGTTGCTGGCGAGTGTCTGGAGACCTGTGGGATGCACGTAGCCGAGGACCACTTCCTTGTAGAAATAATCGATCCTGATACTGGGGAAACCCTCCCCGAAGGGAAAAAGGGTGAGATTGTAATCACTACCTTAACCAGAGAAGCGATGCCTTTGATCAGATACCGCACAAAAGACGTATCTTCTTTGCATACCGAGCCTTGCCCCTGTGGTCGGACTACAGCAAGGCTGGCCAAGATCAGCGGCAGAACGGACGATATGCTGATCATTCGGGGAGTGAATGTTTTTCCATCTCAGATCGAGAGTGTGCTCATGGAAATCAATGGTCTTGCTCCTCACTACCAGATCGTCGTCAAAAAGCGTGGACACCTTGATGACCTTGAGGTACTGGTGGAGGTTTTACCCGAGATTTTTACTGATCGTTATCGAGATCTGGAAGCCTGGGAGCGGAAGATTGAACGCAAGCTTTACAATGCTTTGAGCCTGACTGCTAGGGTGCGCCTGGTTGAGCCCAGGACACTGGAAAGGACCTTTGGAAAAGCGAAACGTGTCCTCGATTTAAGAAATTCTGAATAAGGGAGAGGGATTGATGGCAGTAGTTCTATCTGGTAATGAAGCCGTAGCTCGGGGTGCTTTTGAAGCAGGTGTAAAGGTTGCTGCTGCCTATCCGGGAACTCCGAGCACAGAAATACTGGAAAACTTCGTCAAATACGAAGGTGTCTATGGGGAATGGTCACCTAATGAGAAAGTTGCTTTAGAAGTTGGCTTTGGGGCTTCTCTGGGAGGGGCTCGCGCCCTTGTAGTGATGAAACACGTCGGACTGAATGTAGCTGCTGATCCTCTGATGACTCTCAGTTATATCGGGGTCAACGGTGGCTTGGTCGTGGTGACAGCGGATGACCCTGGAATGCACAGTTCCCAAAACGAACAAGATAACAGGTTGTATGCTCGGTTTGCCAAGATCCCTTTAATTGAGCCGAGTGACAGCCAGGAAGCTAAGGATTTCCTGAAAGTAGCTTATGACCTCAGTGAAAGATTTGATACACCGGTTCTTTTTCGCCTGACGACAAGGGTTGCCCACGGCAGGTCGCCGGTAGTGCTGGGGGAAAGGAAGCAAATTCCTTTACGCGACTATGCCAAGAATGTTCCCAAAAATGTGATGTTGCCTGTGTATGCCCGCCAGAGGCATCTCAGGGTGGAAGAGCGAAGAAAAGAACTAGCTACATTCGCCGAAAAATCCACCCTTAACCAGATCATCTGGGGAGGAAGGAAGTTCGGAATCATTGCCTCGGGGGTCAGTTATCAGTATGCCAGGGAAGCGTTAGGTGAAGAGGCTTCCTACCTCAAGCTGGGACTGAGCTATCCTCTTCCTTTGGGACTGGTCAGGGAGTTTGCGGAACAAGTTGAACAGCTTTTTGTTGTCGAGGAACTTGAGCCTTTCATAGAAGAACAGCTAAAGGCGGCGGGATTCTCGGTTGTCGGTAAGGAGGTCTTCCCCCGGACCGGAGAACTTAGTCCCGAGTTGATCGCCCGCAGGATCAGAGGCACTTCTCCATTTCAGGTCCACTTTTCTAGGCCAGAAGGTTTGCCGAACAGGCCTCCTTTGATGTGCCCTGGATGTCCCCATCGCGGCGTTTTCTATGTATTGAAGAAGCTCAAGGTCGTGGTAACCGGTGATATTGGTTGTTACACTTTAGGAGCACTACCACCTTTTCAAGCGATGGATTCTTGTCTCTGCATGGGGGCAAGCATCGGAGCAAGCCTCGGTTTGGAAAAAGCGCGGGGTAAGGATTTCGCCCGCCAGGTCGTAGCTGTGATCGGAGATTCCACATTCGTCCATTCTGGCCTCACCGGATTGGTTGATCTCATCTACAACAAAGGAACAGGTACAGTGATCATCCTCGACAACCGGACTACAGCAATGACCGGTCATCAGGATCACCCGGGGACCGGTTTTACCATCAAGAAAGAGGAGACGAAAGCGCTAGATTTCGCTGAGGTAGCGTCGGCAATTGGGGTTAAGAGGGTATCTACGGTTGATCCCTATGATTTGGAAAACCTTGAGAGGGTGATTCAGGAAGAACTGGCGAGTGAAGAGGTTTCAGTAATCATCTCTAAACGCCCGTGTGTTCTTTTGAATCCCCCGAAGGTAGATAAGAGGATCGAGGTTGATGCTGACAAGTGCAAGGGTTGCAAGAGGTGTCTTCAGCTTGCCTGTCCAGCACTTTCTTTTGCAGGAGATCGGGTGTCTGTTAACGAAGAAATCTGTAATTGTTGTTCCCTTTGTGTCCAGGTTTGTCCACATCAAGCGCTGAAAGTGGGAGAAAGGTGATGGTAGAGGTGGTGAACATTCTTCTCGCAGGAGTTGGAGGGCAAGGAATAGTTTTGGCATCACGGGTGCTTGCTGATGTTGCCCTCCAGTCAGGAAAAGCCGTTAAGGTTTCAGAAACTCACGGGATGGCCCAGAGGGGTGGGTCTGTAGTGACCCATGTGCGTTTTGGGGAACAAGTCTATTCTCCCCTGATTGCTCTCGGTCAGGCAGACTTTTTGCTGGGTTTCGAAAAACTGGAGGCAATGAGGTTTCTTCCCTACCTCAAGAAGGATGGTCGGCTGATCGTTAATGATCAGGAAATCTACCCCTTAAATGTGCTCTTGGGTAAAGAAAAATATCCTCCAGAGATCAGCTCTTACTTAAAAGAACAGACAGGTCAGATGTGCCTTGTTCCGGCACAAGAAATTGCCCAGCAGTTGGGGAGCCCGCGGGTGGTCAATATGGTGCTGCTTGGGGTGCTCGCTCAGTTTCTTGACATCCCCCAGGAGAAATGGGAAGAGGCCATTTACCGTTGTGTGCGCCCTGAGTTTCGGGAGATCAACTGCCAGGCCTTCCGGAAGGGTTTCTCCTGGAAATCCGGTTAGTGCAAAAGGTGAGGAGGTGCACAAGGTGGCGTGTGAATTGAAAGACATGGTTCGGCCTACTATTTTTACTCTGACACCCTATGTTCCCGGAAAGCCAATAGAAGAAGTCGAGCGGGAACTCGGAATCAAAGGAGTAATCAAGATGGCTTCCAATGAAAATCCCTTGGGACCTTCCCCTCTCGCTCTCGAAGCCCTGAAAAAAGCTATTGCGAGGGTCAATATTTACCCGGACAGTAATTGCTTTTATCTCAAGAGAGAACTTGCCAGTCACCTGGGCTGCGGAGAAGAGAACCTGATCATCGGCAACGGTTCTGACGAGATCCTGAAACTGATTGCCGAGACTTTTCTTAATCCCGGGGATGAAGTCATCTATGGTTGGCCTTCTTTTTCAGAGTATGAATTTGTGAGCAAGGTTATGGAAGCAAAATGTATTGCTGTCCCTCTCAGAGATGATTTTACCCTCGATCTCGATGCCATTATCGGGAATGTACGGTCGAAAACGAAACTGATCTTTATCTGTAACCCCAACAATCCTACAGGGACAATCGTCAAGGAGAAAGAGTTGAGTGATTTTCTGGAAAGGCTTCCCGGAGATGTTCTGGTTGTTCTTGATGAGGCCTATTACGAGTATGTGACTGCTCCCGATTATCCTGATTCTCTGAAGTTCGTTAAAGAAGGCAAAAATGTCATTGTTCTCAGAACTTTCTCCAAGATTTACGGTCTAGCAGGTTTACGGATCGGTTACGGGATAGCCTCGTCCGAGATCATCTCCTGCATTAATCGGGTTCGTGAACCGTTTAATGTAAATCTTCTAGCTCAAGAAGCAGCGAGAGCTGCTTTAAACGATAGTGACCACCTGGAACGCAGTAAGGAGCTTGTCCTCAATGGTAAAGAGTATCTTTACAAGTCCTTTGAAAGGTTAGGGTTAAGGTATGTGCCTTCAGAAGCCAATTTTATTTTCGTGGATACAGGAAAGGATTCGAAAGAAGTTTTTGCTGCTCTGCTCCGTGAAGGTGTGATTGTCAGAACTGGGGACATCTTCGGGTATCCCACTTACATCAGGGTCACTGTGGGAACCCCTTCTGAGAATGAACGGTTTGTCCGGTCATTGGAGAAGGTGTTGAGTTGAAAGGAAGGGATCCTAGTGGGAGAGGGGTATCAGGAAAAACTCCGTAGACTGGCAGAACTCTTGCTTTCTGCCAATTACCCAATGGCCTTAACAGGTGCGGGAATCAGTACTGAAAGCGGGATTCCCGACTTCCGAAGCCCAGGCACTGGTCTCTGGGAAAAGATCGACCCCTTCAAAGAACTCTCTCGCAGTGCCCTGATGAGGAATCCCGCCCGATTCTACGAAATCGGCCTACCCCGCTTCCGGCAGATTCGGTCAGCAGAACCCAACCCTGCGCATTTGGTTCTTGCAGAACTGGAAGCCCATGGTTACCTGAAAGGGATCGTTACTCAGAACATCGATGGCCTTCACATAAAAGCAGGTTCAAAAAACGTTTTTGAAGTTCATGGGCACCTGCGTACCTGCTCCTGTATGAGGTGCGGAAAAGAGGATTCCTTTGACTTCTTGGTGGATTTGGTGGAGAGTGGTGTGAACCCTCCTTTGTGCCGCTTCTGCCAAGAAGGAGTTCTGCGGCCTAATGTTGTTCTTTTCCATGATCCCATGCCCCGTGCTTTCTATGACGCTGCCGAGACCTTGCAGTATTGCGATTTTTTGATGGTGATTGGTAGCAGCCTTCAGGTATATCCGGTTGCTTATCTCCCGGCCCGGGTGGAAAAACTGGCGATTATCAACATTTCCCCGACTCCTTATGACAGCAAGGCACTTGTAGTGATCAGGGAAAAAGCAGGCAAGGTTTTTTCCGACCTCTGGGAAGTTTTAAGACAAAAGGGGAAGGTTTGAGGGGGAGCTAGGTTGGAAGTCCGCTGTTCCCTGTGTGGAAGAAAAGAAGTGATTAAAAAGACTCATAAGGATTATCAACGGCTTGCCAAAAACCCGAATGCTGTTTACTTTTGTAAAATGTGTCAGATGAAGTTACAGCACGATGCTTCTGAGTACAACAAACCCAAAAAACCGATTGGTTGAATTCCTCTTCACAACTTTTTCTTGACAATGACGGACGAAAAAATTAAACTGTAATCAAGAGTTTTTTGGTTTTTTGGGATTGAGGAGGGCCCGTGGTTTGGAACTAACAGAACGCCAGAAAGAGTTTTTGAAGCAAATCTTTGACAATTATGTGAAACACAAAACACCTATTCACTATTCTGCCGTTGCCCAGTGGCTTGGGGTAAGCAAGTGGACAGCCTATGATATGCTCCGAAAACTCAGCAAAGAGGGCTACTTGAGTCCGCATTACTGCCTCAGCAGGAAAGGCTGTCCGGGCCGCTCCATTCTTTGTTATGTGCCCACGAAGAAGCTTGCTCAGTTACTGGGTAGGGAAGAGGAGCTGCAGCGGGAAGAGTGGCACGACTGGAAAGAGATGTTGCTTTCGCGGATTGAGAGTTTAAGGTGTAGGGAAGGCCACCAACTGGTTGGAGAATTGAGTGAACTGCTTTCAGAAACAAAGACACCGATGATGTTTTGTGCAGGTGTCCTGGCTCTGTTTGCTGCCTATATCAGGTCGGTCAATGAGAAAGGAATGCAAATGGTGCAACAGGTTGCTGAAGCAATTAACAGACCTGAGCAACGTCTCTCTTTGCTTTCCGGAATGGTTGTCGGACTTCTTTCTAAAGGTTCCTCAGGTGATGATTCACCAGGTGAAGGAGGTGGAATTCTCTCTACTCTCGTGAATAAGTATCACCAGTATCTGGAGCGTGTGGACCGCAAACACTACAGCTTGTTGTCTGATTTTCTTGACGACTTGTTTCAGGTGGTTTGCTAATTTATAAATTTTTTCGATGAATTTTTGGTTTTTTTGGTTTTGTGGGTATTTTTCTAGTGGTAAAGGGTATGTTAAAAAATAAGTCGGCTGTGGAGGTGGGTGTCGTTTATGTCAATCCGATTAAATCTGGGGTTTGCCAAAAAGGTTTTAGGGGAGAAGTTGATTGAACAGGCTTTGAACTACATTGGAGGTAATCCGGAAACAAACATCCCCCGATTCCTCCGTTTGATCGAAACCATAGCCCGGGCTCCCGGACATAAGGAATCAATTCAGAAGGTTCAGGATGCTTACCAGAATGACCCAGTGATGAGGGAATACCTGAATAAACTTTTCTACGAGCTTGACCCTGGGGTCCAGAAGAGACTGGTTTGCAACCTTGTGCTAAATGCTCTGCTTCTAGGAAGACCTCGCCAGATCCAGATCGAGCAGGAAGAAGGCATTCACGTTCCCTTCACTTTCTTGATCGATCCGACAAGTGCCTGTAATCTCAAGTGTATTGGCTGCTGGGCCGGAGAATACAAAAAACACGACCAACTAGAGCCGGAGTTACTTGACAGAATCTTTCAGGAGGCCAAGGAGTTGGGAATCTACGCCATCGTGCTCTCGGGTGGGGAACCCTTCGTGTATCCCTATCTTTTCGATATCGCCGAGAAGCACAATGACATGGTCTTCATGATCTACACAAACGGCACTAAAATCGACGAGAAAGCAGCAGACCGTCTCCGAGAGCTTGGGAATATGTCACCAGTGATCAGTATTGAAGGCTGGGAAGAACGTACTGATCACCGCCGCGGTCGAGGAGTATTTCGCCGGATCACTCAGGCGATGGATTACCTCAGGGAACGCGGTGTATTGTTCGGTGCCTCGATTACGATTACCCGCGAGAATGTTGAGGAAGTCACCAGTGACGAATTTATTGACTTCCTGATCGAAAAGGGTGTCAAGTACGTCTGGACATTCCATTACATCCCCATTGGCAGGGAGCCTAACGTAGACCTCATGGTTCTTCCTGAGCAAAGGGCTTATCTTGTTGACCGCATTATTCAACTCCGGACCGAGAAACCTATTACCATTATTGACTTCTGGAATGACGGAGATCTCATTGGTGGATGCATCGCTGGAGGCAGGTGCTACTTCCACATCAATGCCCGCGGTGATGTCGAGCCTTGTGCTTTCGCTCACTTTGCGGTGGACAACATTAAGGAGAAAAGCTTGAAAGAGGTTCTCCAGTCACCCCTCTTCAAGGCATACCAGAAACGTCAGCCATTTTCCGATAACCTGTTGCGGCCGTGCCCGATCATCGATGTTCCTGAAGCGCTCCGGGCAATTGTCGAAGAGAGTGGCGCATATCCCACCCATACAGGAGCTGATACTGTTCTCAAGGGAGAAATCGGCGCTTATCTCGACCAGAGGGCTGCCAAGTGGAAGATTATCTCTGACGAAATCTGGAAGCGTCGTCTCCAGGAGAAAGAGAAAGGGGTAGGTCCTTACCGGAAGGCCCCGGCAGCGTGCGCCTGTGCCCAAGAACGTTGTTCCTCGCACTGAGGAAACCAGGCTGGGGGCTCTCTTCAGGTGCTTCTGCACCACAAGAGGCCCCCTCCAGACAATGTTCTTCTAGGTCGTTTGAGCATTTGTTTTAACATCGACAGAGTAGAGAACATTTCTGCCACAGTTCGGACAGTAGAGAAGGTGAACGCACTGGGCATCTCCTGTGTAAGCTTTATTCCCTGCAGTTTCTCCTGTGTCTATTGCTTCGTAAGGGCCGTAAGGGTCATGGTATGTTTCGGTTGTTCCAAGGTCTTCCATAGGGCTACTGCAATCAGGACATCTTTCTAAAATCTCGGTTAAGCCATTACAGACAGGGCAGCCAGTTTCCACTGTTTCGACCTCCTTAAAGTAGTCTCTACAGCCATATTTTTGAGGTTTGTAATCAAGATTATGCGTTTGGAGAGAGCCAATGATTGGATGGGTTTGTTCGTATACTCCTGTAGAAATCATCAATGCCCTCGGTTTGCATAGTTTTCGCCTTTTTGGCGATCTTCCTTCAGCTTCCTTCTATCTGCCACCAAATTTTTGTCCTTACTCAAGGTCTTGTTTTTCCGAGGTTTTGCAGAAGGGCAGTGAAATCACAGGGGTAATCCTGCTAGCATCCTGCCACGGCCAGGTTCACCTTTACAATGCCCTTAACCACTATTACAAACTCAAGGGAGAGCGCTTTTTTTGTCACCTCCTGGATTTACCGCGACCTCGCTGGGGAGGAATTACCGTTTCCCAAATAGAATACTGGGTTTCCTGTATCTCCAGGTTAATCGAACAACTGTGCCAGTTTTACGGTGTGGAGTGGAATCAGGAATCTTTTCTGGAAGCAGTGAAACAACAACAGCGGGTTCGCTGCCTGCTGCGTCAGTTCTACGACTTGCAGAGGGAAAGGCCGGGACTGCTCCGGGCTGGAGGGGTGCTTGATCTGGTCAGGTTCGCCTGCCAGAAAGAACTTGATGAGGTGATCGAGACACTCGAGAGAGTTTTGAGTTTGTTGAGGGGAGGGAGTGAATCCTATCCCGATCAGCAGGTGAAGTCTATTTTGGAAAACTTGTTGCGAAAAGATGCCCCCCAAGGTCCCAGGCTTATCTTAGCGGGAAGCCCTCCTCCTCTTGCTCTTGTAGACTTGGTAGAAGAGGTGGGTGGAATTATTGTGGGAGATGAACTATGTCAGGGTTACCGCTTTTGCCTTCTGGAAACCGATGAGGAAATCAATTCTTTGCATTCTCTCGCCCAGAGCTATCTTCAGCGTTTTCCCTGTTCCCGGATGCTAAGATTTCCTGAGCGTTTTCTTGCTTTGCGAGAACTGGCAAAAGAACGCGGTGCTCAGGGAATCATCTACCATTCCTTGAAGTTTTGTGATTTCTATCACTATGAGAGTGTTCTTCTTCACCGTAGACTTGCTGAACTGGAGATCCCGGTTCTTTTCCTGGAAACCGAGTACAGACCGGGAGGAATGGAACAACTGAGGACGCGAATCCAGGCGTTTTTGGAGATGATCTGTTGATGGATCTTTATGAATTCATGCGGGGAATTCTTCGGGAGCAACGCTGGGGAAAGGTTTTGTCTTCCCCTTTGACCTACCAGTTGGTAGAAAAGGCCTTGTGGCTGGCCAGAAAAGGTTTCAGGTGGCGGGCAACCTACCTGATGGCAAGGTTTGCTCTTGCGCAGACAAAGAAGGCGTATACGGGAGAAGCTCCGGTTGTCTGGACGAGTGCTTTTTTCCCTGTAGAAATAGTCTGGGGACTGGGACTTTGTCTGTTTTCTCCAGAGGTTGCTGCTGCTTTTATCACTTCTCTCGGTTTTGCTGATCAAGCTTTAAGTCAGGCAGATCAAAAGGGATACAGCAGGGATTTGTGTTCCTTTCACAGGTGTATTGCTGGGGCTGCCGCGGATGGGTATCTTCCTCCTCCGGCAGCCCTTGTGGCGAGCACTCACTTGTGTGACGGGGCGCCCCTCCTTTTTCAGAACTTGGCAGAACATTACAAGGTACCCTATTTGGTGCTTGATGTCCCCTACGAATCTACACCAGAAGCCGAAAAGTACGTTGCCCATCAACTGGCTCAGATCTGGAACACGCTGGCAGAAATTACAGATCGCCGTCCAGACATCGGTTCTCTCGCAAGAGCCGTTGATTACAGCAATCAGTTTCGCAACCACCTCGAGGCCGTGAACACCTTGCGCTGCCGGATCCCGGCCCCTATTCAGGGGAGTGAAATGTTGAATTATTTATATTTGTTTTTTGCTGGCCAGGGGCACAAGGAAGCAGCAGCAGTGTTCGCCTGTCTGGAGAGAGAGCTAGAAAGTGCCGTCGATTCCGAAAATAGAGAACGATTCCGCCTTCTCTGGCTTCACCTGAAGCCTTATCATAAAGGAGAACTGATGCATTTTCTGGAAAAGGAGGCAGGGTGTTCGATAGCCTTTGAAGAAATGAGTCATGTCTACTGGCCACCTCTCGATCCTGTGAACCCTTTTCCCAGTCTGGCACGAAAGATCCTTTCTCACTTTGCCTACAAACCACTGGAATGGCGGATTGCTGTTGTCGACGCCCTTGCTCGCAAGTATCAGGTTGACGGGATTGTCCATTTTTCTCACTGGGGCTGTCGCCAAAGTTGTGGCGGCTCGCTGATTTTGCGAGATGCACTTCAAGAAAAGGGTTGGCCAGTGCTGTTGCTTGATGGCGATTGTCTCGATCAGCGTAATGAGGCACCAGGGGCTGTGCTCACCAGGGCACAGGCGTTTTTAGAAGTTCTTGAGGGAAGAAAGGAAGGTTCGGGAGGGATAGCCGAAAAGTGATCACAGGAGGAATTGATGTTGGTTCTTTGAGCAGTGAGGCAGTGCTTTTAAAGGATGGAGAGATTTTGTCATATTCTATTATCAATACCGGAGCTGATGCTCGGAAGGCTGCTGAGCAGGTTTATCAAACTGCTCTTGAAAAAGCAGGGCTTCAATCCTCTGATGTGGATGCTGTAGTTGCTACTGGCTATGGGAGATTGGTGGTTCCTTTTGCGACAAAGCAGGTCACTGAGATTTCTTGTCACGCCAGGGGGGCTTTTTTCCTTTTCCCCGAGGTGCGCACTGTTATCGACATCGGAGGACAGGACAGCAAGGTGATCAGAATTGATGGCCGCGGCAATGTTGTTGATTTTGTGATGAACGATAAGTGTGCTGCGGGAACAGGAAGGTTTCTCGAAGTAATCGCCCGTGCTCTGGAGTTGTCTGTGGCAGAACTGGGGAAGGAAGGAGAAAAGGCGACACGAGTTGCCGAAATCAGCAGTATGTGCACAGTTTTTGCAGAATCAGAGGTGGTTTCTTTAATCGCCCAGGGTGTTCCCAGGCCAGAGATTGTTCGCGGTCTTCACCAGGCGATTGCTGAGAGGACCGCTGGGCTTGTTCAGAGGGTTGGAATTGTTCCTGAAGTTGTGATGACTGGTGGTGTAGCCAAAAACTCCGGTGTCGTCGCCGCCCTTTCCCAGAAATTAGGGGTCAAGGTTTTAGTTCCCCAGGAACCCCAGATCGTTGGTGCTCTCGGTGCTGCGCTCCTTGCTCAGAAGCTGGCACAGTAAAGTTGTACACTGTATTCTTGCTCTAAGAGCGTTGAATTTGAAGATCCCTGGTGCTATAATCGTCTTTGAGTTTGGTTCCAAGATGAGTTGTATTTTTTTGTTTTTGGCGACTTAAAATAAGGATCGGTGTCCTAGGAGGTGGAGGCAAACTAGGTTACCCAGGGACTGGATGAAGTTTCATCAAAGAAGATGAAATCTTGATTGAAGAATTGGAGGATGAGGCTTAGATGTTTAAAAACTATGAAGAAATGAGAAAGTTTTGTGAAGAAAACGATGTCAAGATGATCGATTTTAAAATGATCGATCCAGTTGGTAGATGGAGACATCTGACAATTCCGGTGGAGCGCTTTACTCCGCGTGTTCTCGAAGAAGGAATTGCTTTTGATGGTTCCAGTTATGGTTACCTTCCTCTGGAAAAAAGTGACATGATTTTTATTCCTGATCTGAGCACAGCATTTATGGACCCTTTTTGGGAGCTTCCTACCCTCAGCATGATTGGTGACATTTACTATTGTGGTGAGCCCCCCCGACCCTTCGAGCAAGACCCCCGCGGTATCGCCAGAAAGGCGCTTGAGTACATGAAGCAGACGGGAATCGCTGATCAGATGATCATCGGTCCCGAATTCGAGTTTTACATTTTCGATCACGTCAGTTATGAGAATCTTCCACAACGGGCTTTCTTTGAAATCGACTCCGAGGAAGCTTTTTGGAATAGTGGAGACAACAGCGGGGTCAATCTTGGTTATAAAAACCCGCCAAAAGGCGGATATCATATGCCTGCTCCCTGGGACGCTGTCCAGGACCTGCGCAGTGAGATGTGCCTGCTTTTGGAAGAAAGAGGAGTTCCCATTAAATACCACCACCATGAAGTGGGTGGTCCTGGGCAGGTAGAAATCGAGATAGAGTTAGGCCCAATGCTCGAGTGGGCTGACAAGACGATGCTGATCAAGTATTTCGCAAAAAATGTCGCCATCCAGAGAGGACGCACGGTCACTTTTATGCCTAAGCCCATCTACGGGGAAGCAGGTAATGGAATGCACATCCACATGTTGTTGATGAAGAACGGGCAGCCGATTTTTTACGACCCTAACGGCTACTCTGGCTTGAGCCAAACAGCCCTCTATGCCATCGGTGGAGTTTTGAAACACGCTCCAGCACTCGCTGCCTTGACAAATCCCAGCACCAACTCCTACAAGAGGCTTGTTCCGGGTTACGAAGCTCCTGTGAGCATCTGCTTTGCTACGGCCAACAGAAGTGCCGTCATCAGGATCCCTGCGTATGCCAACCGTCCGGAGCAGAAAAGGTTTGAGTTCCGCTGCCCAGATGCCACCTGCAATCCCTACCTGGCTTATGCTGCCTTACTGATGGCTGCTCTTGACGGCATTGAAAACAAGATCGACCCAGTTGCTGAGGGTTTTGGTCCCTATGATGTAAACCTTTACAATCTCCCTGAAGAGGAGAAGAAAAAGATTAAGGCTCTTCCTACAAGCCTCGAGGGTGCTCTCAAGGCCTTGGAGGAGGACCACGATTTCTTGCTTAAAGGAGACGTATTCCCGAAGAGGCTTATTGAGACCTGGATTTCTATCAAGATGAAAGAAGCTGCCCTTGTGAGCCAGTTCCCCCATCCCCAGGAGTTCTTCCTGTACTATGACCTGTAAACCGACTCATGGAGACTGTAAATTCTGCAAACTTTCTGTGGTAAACAGTTTCCTTTTGCAAGGCCCTTTTTAAGGGCCTTTTTTGTTCAAAAAAGCCTAGACGAGGGGGTTTTGAAATTGCAAGTAGTGTCCAGTGTTCTGGAGTTGATTGGGAAGACCCCGGTGGTCGAGCTGAGAAAAATCGTGCCTAAGGGGAGCGCTCGGGTTCTTGTGAAACTGGAATACTTCAATCCTGCAGGGAGCATTAAGGACAGAATCGCCTTGAAGATGGTCGAAGAGGCGGAAAAAAACGGTCTCCTCAAACCTGGTGGGGTCATCGTTGAGCCAACAAGTGGAAATACAGGCATCGGGCTTGCACTTGTAGCTGCTGTGAAGGGATACAGGCTAATTATCGTGATGCCGGAATCGATGAGCATTGAGCGCCAGAGGTTGTTGCAGGGGTTGGGTGCAGAACTGGTGCTCACACCAGATGAGGAAGGAATGGGAGGGGCAATTGCCAGGGCACGCCACATCGTTGCTGAGAACCCTGGCTACTTCCTTCTTCAACAGTTTGAGAACCCGGCAAACCCCCAGGCTCATCGGGAAACGACCGCGCAAGAGATCCTTGCTCAGACCGGAGGCGAATTGGACGCCTTTGTTTGCGGTGTGGGCACCGGGGGGACACTCACAGGAGTTGGGGAAGTTTTGAAAGAGAAAATCCCGGGAATTAAGGTTGTTGCTGTAGAGCCTGCTGCTTCTCCTGTGCTTTCTGGCGGCAAACCCGGTAGCCACGAAATTCAAGGGATTGGGGCAGGTTTTGTTCCTGCTGTGCTCAACACCGAGATCATTGATCAGGTGATCCAGGTGAGTGATCGCGATGCCATTGAGACCTCGAAGAAGCTGATGCAGAAGGAGGGAATCATTGCTGGCATTTCTTCTGGCGCTGCCGTTTACGCTGCTCTTGAGGTGGCATCTTCTCTGGGCTCGGGTAAAACCGTGCTCACAATAGCTCCTGATACCGGGGAAAGGTATTTGAGCACCAGCTTGTTTCTGGATCAAGTTTAGGAAATGATTCTAAGGAAGTAAAGAGGGGATAAGGCAATTTCTGTTAAAAGGCGAGAAATTTGCTTAAAATCAAAGGAATTTTGTCCCAATTGTCGAATACTACAAGTGAGATTTGAAAGAAAGGAGGGTAGGGATGAGACTCCGACTCAACCTTCGCTGGAAGTTGACTGCTCTCTTGCTTGTGGTGATTATTTTGATGTTTACAGGTGTTGGGGTTTACGCGGTAAGAGTAATGCACAGTGAGGTAATCGAAGCTGCCCAGGAGAAGCTCAAAAGTGACCTAGAACTTGGGTGGGCGTATCTCGACCTGCGCTATCCCGGCCCCTGGGAGATAAGAGATGGCAAGCTTTACAAAGGTGAAACCCTGATGAACGGGAACTTTGAAGTAGTTGATACCATCGGTAAAATAACGGGCGATACGGTCACAATTTTTCAGGGCAATACCAGGGTTGCTACCAATGTGATGAAAGACGGTAAAAGGGCTGTAGGAACCAAGGTATCACCAGAGGTCGAGAAGGCTGTTCTCAAAGAAGGACGACTTTTCATTGGAAAGGCTAATGTCGTCGGAACCTGGAACCAGACTGCTTACAAACCGATTAGAGATAGTTCGGGTAAAATCATTGGTATCTGGTATGTTGGAGTTCCCAATACCATTTACGATCAAATGGCTGCTGACTTTGCCACGAAAATTGTTTTGTTTGCCCTTGGAGGAATTGTTCTCGGAATAATCGTTTCCTGGTTTTTTGCCAGTTACGTTTGCAAACCGATCCAGAAGCTCGGAGCAGCGATGGAGCAAGCGCAGGAAGGCGATTTTACCGTTCGCACCAATTTTCAGCCTCATGACGAACTGGGAGTGCTCGGTCAGCAGTTCGACAAGATGCTGGAATTGCTCAGTGACCTCATCAGAAAAGTTGTCGCCCAGGCAAAAGAACTGCTTGCTGCTGCCCAGCAGTTGAGTCAAGGGGCCGATGAAGCCGCGAAGGTCACCAATCAGATCGCCACGACCATTGAACAGGTTGCTAGTGGCACTGATAACCAAGTGAAGAACATTGAAGAAACCACCAATAGGATCAATGATGTCACTCAGAAGATTAAGCAGGTAGCGGCGAATGCTGAGACTGTTGCTTCTGCTGCTGACCAGGCCGGCGGTGCTGCCGAAAGTGGAAAGACTGCAATAGAAAAAGCGATTTCCCAGATGAATACCATTAGTGAGACTGTCAACTTGTCGGCGGCTACCGTGAAGACGCTTGGTGAAAGGTCTCAGGAAATCGGGCAAATTGTGGCAGTGATCACGGGTATTGCCGACCAGACCAATCTTCTCGCTCTCAATGCTGCCATTGAGGCGGCACGTGCAGGTGAACAGGGAAGAGGATTCGCTGTGGTTGCGGAAGAGGTACGGAAACTTGCTGAGCAGTCGGCAGAAGCTGCGAAGCAGATTTCTGGTCTGATCAGAGAAATTCAGGAGGAGACAGAAAAGGCAGTTCAGGAGATGGAAGCCGGAACTGAGGAGGTTAAGAATGGAATAGCCGTCGTCCAGGAAGCTGGAACTGCTTTCAACAGAATCACGAGCGAAGTTGAAAATGTGGTGAAGCAGATCAAAGAAGCGGCTTTTGCAGTTCAGGAAATTGCTGCTGCTGCTGACCAGGCTGCGGCCGCTGTTGAAAACATTGCCTCGATTGCTCAGGAAACCGCTGCCAGTGCCGAGGAGGTGGCTGCTGCTACTGAAGAGCAAAATGCCACGATGGAAGAATTGGCTGCTTCCGCAAGCACTCTCCATGAAATTGCTACCCAGTTGCAGGAACTGACCGCACGCTTCAAACTGAGTGAGTGAAAAAGGAGCCTGCTTTTGGCAGGCTCCTTTAGACGGCTTTAGTGGGTTTTTACATCATGGGCACCGAACTGGCGTAGAACCTGCGCCGCTTCGTCAACTCTTGGTCCACTGCTCTGAACAGCAACAAGAATTTTTCCCTTCCGGACCTCTTCTTCATAGTGACGCCCTTCTTCCTCGGGGATTCCCCAGTCAATCAGCCCCCCAGCGATTCCTCCTGCGGCTGCGCCTGAGAGGAGTCCAGCAATCGGGCCTGCTGCTATCAAGGGACCGATCCCAGGGATGGCAAGCGCTCCCGCCCCGGCAACCAGACCTGCCAGGCCCCCGAGGACACCACCTGTGGTAACTCCTTCCATAACGCTGTCTGAGTCTGTTTCCATTTCCAACCCTTCTCTTTTTTCATCCCTGGCGAGAACGGAAATCTCTTTGTGGAAGCCCCTGTTTCGCAATTCCTGGACCGCTTTTTCTGCCTGTTCTTTTGTGTCAAAGACTCCCAGGACTACTTTTGCCATTTTCCGACCTCCTTTGCTCAATTTTTACTGTTTGTCTTTAGTATTTGAAAGCCGCGGACAAATTATACTTTTCCCTTGTTCTTGCTCTCTTTTTAGGGTAGGATTGTAGGGAAAGCTGGACAAACTAACCGTACTCGGGGTGGGAATAAGAATGGTTCCGGTGATCTCCTTTGCTGGATATTCAAATTCAGGAAAAACGACGGTTATCGAGCAGTTGATCAGGGTGCTTAAAGAACGCGGTTATCGTGTTGCCGCTGTCAAACACGCAGGACACGGATACGAGATCGACCTTCCGGGTAAGGACTCTTATCGCTACTTTCAGGCAGGGGCAGATCAGGTGATTGTTGTTGGGCCGTCTTCTTTGACGATCCACGAGAGGCTTACAGAAGGGCTTGGGATCAAGGATATTTGTGAAAGGATAAAAGGAGAAGTTGATCTTATCCTTGTTGAAGGATTTAAGAAGGAGCCAATTCCTAAGGTCGAAGTTTTTAGGGAGGACCATTCCCCGAGGAGACTGTCTTCTGAGCAAGTTATCGCGGTTGTCAGTGACACTCCTTTGGAAGATTGTCTTCCCTGTTTTACCTTTGGGGAAATTGAGAAACTTGCCGATTTTGTGATCAGTTACTGTAAATTGTCAAAATAGTTAAAAGGAGCAGGCGACAGACTAGGGAACTTCCGCCTGCTCCTTGTTGGCATCATATAGTAAGGTCATTGAGGACGAGACCAGTGAGCAACTTGGGATAGAAATAGGTCGATTTTTGGGGCATTTTTTCACCTGCTGTTGCTACCGCGACCACATCTTCTATTTTTGTGGGATTGAGGATAAATACCAGTTGTCCTTCTCCCTGGAGGAGTGCCTCAAAAGCTTCTTTTTCGTCCCTGGTATACTCCAGTTTTGCCTGGTGCCCGGGTTTCTCAGTGTCAATGCCCAGAAACTGTTTCAGGATCAGAAGGTGAAGCACAGAAACATCAAGTTCACACCAGGCTGGTGGTTTATCAGGAGCCATTTTCTTCACTGCTTCTGGGTTTTTCAGGGTCAGCAGGTAGGTTGCGGGTTCTCGTGTGGCCATAACGAAGGCGGTTTGCCCTTTTTTCTGTCGTTCTCCAAGGATTTTTTTGAGTTCTTCTGGTCTGGCTGAGATTGGCTCAATCACAAAGTTCTCAGTAAGCCTTTCTTTGAGAAGCTCCAGGTTGAGGTCCTGGAGCCCACGGATGATCCGGTGTGTGGGCAGGATTACCAGACCGGGGTCGTGGATGTTGACGAGATACATGAGGACATAAGCTGCTCCTTTGTACTTTTCACCGACTTCGCGGTAAAAAGTAAGAGCTGTATCGTAGCGGTGGTGACCATCAGCAATGTAGAGAACATGGTTTTCCAGTGTTGATGTGATTTTTCTGTGCAGTTCCTGGTTGGTAATTACCCAGAGGCGGTGTTTTTCTCCAACATCATCTTCTAATTCAATTTCTGGGGGAGATTTTTTGATTTCTTCGAAGTCTTCTTCTAGAGTTGCCTTGGGGTCATTGTAAATGGAGAAAACGGAACTGAAGTTGGCTTTACAGGCGCGCATCAGAGCCAACCGATCAGCTTTGGGTTTTGCCAGTGTAGCTTCATGGGGGAGAATTTTTCCTGACGAGTAGTCTTCTAACTGGACCCGGGCAAAGAAGCCGGTTCTTTTGAAAGTCTGGCCGTTGGCCACAAATTCCTGTTCGTAGAGGTAGAACGCTTCTTCGTCTTCATGTTTCAAGATGCCTTCGTGAAGCCACTCTTGGTAAAACTTTGCTGCTCTGGTGTAACGGTTATTATGTTCATCATCAGTTGGATACTGGTATCCCAGTTCCAGTCTGATAACATTGTACGGGTGTCTTTCGTAATACATTTTTTGGGCTTTGCTGTCGATGACATCGTATGGCGGTGTTACTACTGCTGCCAGGTTACCGATCTTTTCCTTGTTGTAACGGATTCCCCGAAATGGAATGACTTTTGCCATTGTTTCTCCCCTTTCTTTTGTTATCCGCTTTATTTTATTATGTTTTAATTCTCACTGGCAAGGTAGTCTTTCTCAAGATATTGAATTTTTCCATTTTTCATGATTAAATCGATCTGGCTGCATTTACATCATTTACGTCAGTCGGACGCGGCGGAAAGGAGTTCTTCATGCTTGTAGATTACCACATTCACGCTCTGGGCCACCAAGGAGGCTCGTATAACGAGGAGCTTTTGGAGCAATACTGTGCAACTGCTTGTTCTCAGGGGCTCGCCGAGATCGGATTTGCCGATCACGATGATTATTTTGAGGGGGTTGATGAAGAAGAGATCAGGAAGGTTTCGAAGTCATCTCTTCGACTCCAGGTAAAGCTTGGACTGGAAGTGAGTTACTGGCCGGGTAGGGAAAAAGAAATCGCCAAGTTCGCCAAAGCAAAACATTTCGATTACTTGATCGGCTCCATTCACCATATAGGTTCCTGGATGTTTGACCACCCAGATTACATATCAGAATATCGGGAATGGGAGTTGTCAGACCTTTATCGGACCTATTTTCAGCTTGTGGAAAAGCTTGCCCGGAGCCGGCTTTTCGATATTGTCGGCCACCTCGACCTGATCAAGGTTTTTGGCTACCGGGTTTGCGGTAATATCGTCTCCTTTGCGGAGCCGGCTTTGCGGGCGATCAAAGACAACGGCCTTACCTTTGAAGTCAACACATCGGGTCTCCGCAAACCTTGCCGGGAAATGTATCCATCGAGGGAACTTGTAGAGCGCTGTTTTGAACTGGGAATCCCGGTCACTCTTGGTTCCGACGCCCATCAGAGCAGTGATGTCGGGAGGGATCTGGCACATGCCCGCGAACTCCTCTATCAGGTCGGCTACCGGAAGATAGCTGTCTTTACCAGGCGCCAGCGGGATTTGGTTGATTTATAGATTTTGGGAGGAGGGATGTAGGGTGAACGCGTATGACTGTGCCTATGAACTTGCCCGGGCGCTGAAAGAGAGCGAAGAATACAAAAAATTGCTTGAAGCGCGTGCTCGTGTTGACGCGGATCCCAAGAACAAGCAGATGTTTCTCGATTTCCGCAAGTGCCAGTGGGAAATTCAGAAAGCCAAGGCCCTTGGCAAGGATGTTGACGAAAACCAGTTGCGCCGATTTGAACAGCTTGCAGAACTGGTTAATCTGAATCCTGCCGTCAAAGAACTGATCTCTGCGGAGTTCCGCTTCAGCAGGTTGATGGCCGATATTCAGAAAATCCTCGTGAATACCCTTTCTGAATGGTCGCAAATGGCAGGAGAAGTTTTGGGAGGAGACGAATTCAAAGAATAGGGGAGAGGACGCGGCGCTTCTGTCAGATAAAGGGGGATTCTTGTGCCGCGGGAACTGGTCTTAGGGAACGGCGGTTTTCTGGTTAATTTTGACAAAGACTTTAACATGAGGGATTTTTACTTTCCCTATGTGGGAGAATTGAATCACATTGGGGGTAGCAGGAACTGTATTGGGGTCTGGTCTGCTGGTCAGTTTTCCTGGCTTCACGAATCGAGCTGGGATAAGCGTCTTACTTACAAACCTGACTGCTTGGTTGCCAGTGTTACTGCAAAAAGTGATGTCATGGGGCTTGCCCTGGTGATCAACTGTGCTGTTCACTTTAGTGACAATATTTACCTGATGAAACTGGCTGTTCACAACCTCCGCAAGGAGGAAAGAGAGGTTCGCATTTTTTTTACCCATGATTTTTCCATTGATGAGACTGATGTAGGAGATACTGCGGTTTACAGCCCAACTCTGAATGCCATTTACCATTACAAGAGAAACCGCTACATCCTGATTAATGGCCGAACGAAGGATGGAGGAATCTTTCAGTTTGCTACGGGGACCAAACGCTTTCGGGGGGCAGAAGGAACCTGGCGTGATGCCGAGGATGGGGTTCTTGAAGGCAATCCCATTGCCCAGGGTTCTGTTGACAGCACGATCAGTTTCCAACTGTTTTTACCTCCGAGAGGTGAACAGGTTTTTTATTACTGGATTGTTGTTGGGTTTAATTTTACCGAAGTGAAGAACCTTAATGAACTTGTCCTGCAGCAAACTCCCCCGGTTCTCTTTGAAAAGATCGAAAACTACTGGCAGCGATGGGTTAATAAATATACCTTTAACTTCGCTAACCTGACACCGGAAATCATTGACCTCTTCAAAAGAAGTTTGCTGATCGTGAGGACCCAGATTGACAAAAGGGGAGCAATACTGGCAGCTACAGATTCCGACATCCTCCAATTTAACCGTGATCACTATTGTTATGTGTGGCCCCGAGATGGAGCACTTGTCGCCCAGGCCTTAATTAAAGCAGGTTATCCTGAACTGACCAAAAACTTTTTTCTCTTCTGTCAGCAGGGTTTGACTGAAGACGGTTACTTGCTTCATAAATATAACCCTGATGGCACTCCTGGTTCTAGCTGGCACCCCTGGTTTGCCAACAACAAGCCCCAGCTCCCTATTCAAGAAGATGAGACAGCGCTTGTTCTCTTCAGTCTCTGGGAGTATTACCAGAGTGTTCGGGATCTCGATTTTGTCCAGGACCTCTACAGAAACCTTGTCTGTCCCGCCGCCGATTTCTTGGCGAGTTATATCTATCCAGAGTTGAACCTTCCTATCGAGAGTTATGATCTCTGGGAAGAGCGTCGGGGCATTTTCACCTTCACTACTGCTGCTGTTTACGGAGGATTGGTGGCTGCTGCCAATTTTGCGCGGCTCTTTGCTGATGGTGACCGCGCCGAGAAGTACGAAGATGCTGCCAGGCGGCTCCGTAAGGGGATGCTGGAGCACCTCTACGACGATTCTTTAGGAAGGTTTATCCGTGGGATTTACATCGACCAAGATGGCAACATATCCAAGGACCTGACCCTCGAAAGCAGTTTATTCGGTCTCTTTTATTTCGGTGCTTTTGATCCGATGGATCCGAAGGTCATTACAACAATGCAAGCGATCGAAACAGGACTCAGGGTAAAAACTGAAGTGGGCGGAATAGCCCGCTATACAGATGATTACTATTTTCAAAAGTCTCGGGATATCGAAAACGTTCCCGGCAATCCCTGGATTATCTGCACACTCTGGCTGGCAGATTGGTATATCGCCTGTGCCAGCGCCCCTGAACACCTGAAAAGACCTTTCCAGATCCTCCAGTGGGTAACTCGCCACGCCCTGAAAACGGGAATTCTTCCCGAACAGCTGCATCCGTATACTGGAGAGCCCGTTTCTGTTGCTCCTTTGACCTGGTCGCATGCGACTTTCATCATGGTTGTTTTGAAATATGTGGAAAAATTCCACCAGCTTGGCTGGTATCACCAACTTGAATGGTAGGATCTGCTGGTCTCGCCCCGTTCCCTTGACACTGGTAGATCACCTTGGTATAATCTGTCTAGTTTGCATTGAGAAGTGAAGAGAAGGAGAGGGAAGGGATCTGAGGATGCTGCCTACACCGACGCGTTACACCCTTGTGGCTGGTGCCGCTGAAGCGGAAAAAGAGCTGAATGCTTTTGACAAGGCGCTTCTCAACGCAGGAGTAGGAAATGTAAATTTGCTCAGGGTCAGTAGTATTTTGCCACCGGGAGCTAAATATTCACCCGATTTTCAGGCTCCACCTGGGTCCCTCATTCCTATAGCTTACGGTAGTTTGACCAGTAGGAAACCCGGTGTTTTGATTGCCGCGGCGGTTGCCGTGGGGATCGGCTCCGAAGGCTTTGGGGTAATTATGGAATTTGCCGGGTATTGCGGTAAAGAAGAGGCTGAAGAAAAGGTTCGAGAAATGGTTGAAGAGGCTTTTCAATATCGTGGCATTAAATTGGAAGAACTTAAAGTGATTGGGATCGAGCACAAGGTTGTTTCTTGTGGCTGTGTTTTTGCCGGGGTTCCTCTCTGGTATTAGGAAATTTGAGTAAGGAGCGCGGAATTTGAAAATGGAGTTGTGGTTTACCGAAAAACAGACCCCAAGTGTAGGGATTACATGTAAGGTTCTCCGCACCCTTCACCGAGAAAAAACGCCTTTTCAGGATATCACAGTTTTAGATACCGAGCAGTTTGGAAGAATGCTTGTTCTCGATGGGATGGTCCAAACTACAATTTACGATGAATTTGCCTACCACGAAATGTTGGCGCACGTTCCCTTGAACACCCACCCTCACCCTTGTAAGGTTCTCATAGTTGGAGGTGGTGATGGGGGTACTGCAAGAGAAGTTTTGCGCCATTCTCGGGTAGAAAGAGTTACTCTGGTGGAGATCGATCGCCGGGTCGTGGAAATAAGCCGTCGTTTCTTGCCTGAACTCGCTTGTTCTTTTGACCATCCCAAGATGGAAGTCTTTTTCGAGGATGGTGTGGAATACGTCAAGAAGAAAGAAGGAGTTTACGATGTCATCCTTGTTGATTCTCCGGAGCCGATAGGTCAGGCGGCCAGGTTGTTCAGTGCTGAGTTTTATGAGGCTGTTTTTAGGGCTCTCCGCCCTGACGGATTATTTGCTGCGCAAACGGAGTCACCTTTTTTTAACAGGGACTTGATTTCTAGTGTGTATAAGAAAATTAGCCGCCTTTTTCCGATTGCCAAACTTTATCTCGCAGTTGTTCCTACTTACCCCAGTGGGCTCTGGAGCTTTACCATTGGTTCCAAGAAATTTGATCCCGAATCTGTTGACCCGAAGGAAATCCCCTCTTTTCCATTGCGTTACTACAATTCCGATGTTCATTTTGCCTCCTTTAAATTGCCTGATTTTGTTAGGGAATTACTTTGCCAGGAGGTTAAGTCTTGAAGAACTATTGTTTGCGTGCAGGGCAATTTCTAGGATCGGGTGATTCTTACGAAGCTGCGAAAATCGTTCTGGTTGGGGTTCCTCTGGAACTCACAGTAACCTTCAGGACAGGGGCACGCGGTGGTCCTCAGGCAATCAGGATGGCTTCTGAAGGCCTGGAGGATTTTAGTCCTTATCTTGAGGGTGAGCTTGGCAAGTGTTCCTTTTATGATGCAGGTGACTTGCTCCTGCCATTTGGAAACCTGCAGACTTCTCTTGAAAGGATCGAAACTCTGACCAGAAAAATCATAGAAGACGGGAAGTTTCCGCTTTTTATGGGGGGAGAACACCTCCTTAGTTACGCAGTTGTGAAAGCCTTCGCTGAAGTTTACCCAGACCTCCTGGTGATTCACATTGATGCTCATGCCGACCTGCGGGAAGATTACCTTGGGGAGGCTTTTTCACATGCGACGGTAGTCAGGAGAATCTGTGAAATAGTCGGAAGTAACGATGTGTATCAGTTCGCCATCCGCTCTGGGACCAGTGAAGAATTCGCCTTTGCCAGGAAGTTCACCAATTTTTACCCTTTTAGACTGCTGGATGCTTTCAAGGAGTGTGTTCCTCTTTTCCGGGACCGTCCCCTTTACATTACCTTCGACATCGATGTTCTCGATCCAGCTTACGCTCCAGGGACAGGGACACCTGAGCCTGGTGGGGTAACGCCTCAAGAAGTCTTTCAGCTTTTTGCTTGCTTCCGAGGGCTTAGGGTTGTTGGGTTTGATCTTGTTGAAGTGGCACCATCTCAGGACCCCAGCGGAATTACTGCTTTGCTGGCAGCAAAGATAATCAGAGAGGGGATTATCGCTTTTTCTTAGAACTTAACTGGCAGTTTGTAAAAGGAAAAAATTTGTCTTTAGCGAATACTTTATAAGGACTAACAAAAGAAAGTGGGGGAGTGTCATGTGTGAGTGCTGTACACCTAAGGAACATTTAGGGCATCTTCATGTCAGTGGTGTCAGTGAAGCTGATCTGGAAAAATTAAACGAGGTCGTGAGCAGTCTACCCGGTGTTTTCCGGGCAACTCTTGCTGACCACGGTGAATCCGAGGCAGTGGTTCTTTTCGATAAAAGGGTAGTCTCTCCTGAGAGGATTCGAGAGGCGCTTGCTGGTAAGGGATACAAAGTATCTTAGATGCAAGACACTGCGTCCAGAGCTGTTGACTTGGAAAAAAGGTGATGTTATAATAAGATTGCCTTGAGTTGAAGAGTCTTAGAGCAAGGGCGATTAGCTCAGTGGGAGAGCACCTGCCTTACAAGCAGGGGGTCGGCAGTTCAAATCTGTCATCGCCCACCATTGAACGACAACAATAAATTAGGTGAAGTGCGGAGCTGTAGTGTAGCGGTTAACACGCCGGCCTGTCAAGCCGGAGATCGCGGGTTCAATTCCCGTCAGCTCCGCCATTTATAAAAAGGTTGTGGCTCGGTAGCTCAGTTGGTAGAGCAGCGGACTGAAAATCCGCGTGTCGGCGGTTCGATTCCGCCCTGAGCCACCATGAATAAGCTTGTAAGTGAGCGGAAGTAGCTCAGTGGTAGAGCATCGCCTTGCCAAGGCGAGGGCCGCGGGTTCAAGTCCCGTCTTCCGCTCCATTATTATTAATAATCACTGCTAAGAATTATTTAGGCACTAAGGGCAAGTGGCGAAGAGGTTAACGCTGCGGACTGCAAATCCGCCATGCGCCGGTTCAAATCCGGCCTTGCCCTCCATTTTTTTTATGATGCCGGGGTGGCGGAACTGGCAGACGCACGGGACTTAAAATCCCGGGGACACGCGCTGTCCGTGCGGGTTCAAGTCCCGCCCCCGGCACCATTTAATGTGCTTTTGTTTTTGATTTGTGATTTTCCTGGGCTGGAGTGTTAGAATCGGGCCGAGGTTTTTTTCTTTTATAGGGGATTTCAGATAAAAACCACGAATAATGTGCTACCCTGAAAATATGATGCCTGCAAGGATAACCCTTTGTTTTCATCCTCTGATAGTATTAACAAAGGTGACATGGGTGTCTAAATGAGTTAAGGATTAAGGAGGACTTTCTATTCGGATCAAGAAAGGATTATTTGGTGATATTGTTAGGCGTGTTTATTTTTAGGGATGCTGTGATCGGGCTTAGTGGAGCTATCCCCTGAATTGCTGTGCTTTCAAGAGCTTTACACGATTTTCAAGAAAATTGCCAGGGGAATCGAGTAATACTAGGGTTAGAGCTAAAAAAGGAGTTGGCCTGGTTGCGGTATAAGCTGTTTCCTGTTGTTGTCGGCTTTTTCGTGGCAGTTTTGCTGATCAGCAACACAACTGCTTGTAAAATTGTCCAGATTGGGCCTTTTTTGTTTGATGGGGGCACTTTAGTTTTTCCGATCTCCTACATTTTTGGGGATGTGTTAACCGAAGTCTATGGCTATAAACGCAGCAGGATTGCCATCTGGACTGGTTTTGGAGCTTGTGCCTTAATGGCCCTCGTTTATCAGTTGGTTGGGCTTGCTCCTCCTGCACCTGAATGGGGGCTCCAGGACGCCTATCAATCTATTCTCGGACAGACACCCCGGATTGTGCTTGCCAGTTTAATAGCATTTTGGTCCGGGGAATTTACTAATGCCTATGTTCTGGCAAAAATGAAGATGCTCACCAGAGGCAGGTGGCTCTGGACGAGAACTATCGGAAGCACGGTTTGCGGTGAGTTTGTCGATTCATTTGTTTTCGTCGTTTTCGCCTTTTCAGGACTTTATCAGCCGGGAGTGCTGGCATATATCATTTTGAGTAATTATGTTTTTAAAACACTTTATGAGGCTTTGGCGACACCTTTCACCTATATCCTCGTGGGATGGCTGAAAAAAGTTGAAAAGTGCGATGTTTACGATTATGATACAAGGTTCAATCCGTTTCTCATCGGTGACTTTGGTGATGATGCTGTTTAACTAGTCTCGTTCCCTCCTAACAACTGGGTGGCTCCGGGCATAGGATATCTTGGAGTTGCTCGTTGTGGGAGGGGATGAAAAGAGTGATCCTTGTAGTAATCGATCCCGGACACGGGGGGAGGGATCCTGGAGCAGTTTCCCCAGATGGGGAACAGGAAAAGGAACAGGTTTTAAAAATTGCTCGTCAGATCAAGGCGTTGGAGGCTGGGTTTGGTGGAAAGGTGAGGTTTTATTTGACTAGAGACGGTGATTGGGAACTGAGTCCGGAGGCAAGGGCTAACCTGGCAAACAGGCTCCAGGCAAGGTATTTCATCTCTTTGCATCAGAACAGTGATCGCAAGCATCAGGGACGAGGAGTTGAAGTTTACGCCCTGGCGCCTGGTGGGGAAGGTGAGAAATTGGCCCATCGGCTCCTGGAATCGCTGGTGGAGATGACAGGATTGCGTAATCGAGGAGTAAAGTTTGCTAATTTTGCTGTTTTGCGCCTTACCAAAATGCCTGCCGTTCTCTGTGAGTGCGGTTTTTTAGGAACACCTCAAGAAGCAGAGATCATTACCAAACCATCGTTTCACAGATTGGCTGCACTGGCTATCTGTAAAGGACTGGCAGATTATTTAGGTTGCCCTTTTCGGGAAAGTTGGGGAACAGACAGCCTCTCTCGATTGCAGCAGTTGGGGTTGCTTCCTTTGGACATTGAGCCTTATGAAGAAGTAACCTGGGAAGAGTTTGCTTCTGTTGTCGAGCGCCTTTTAGATGTGGAGGGTAAGTTGTAGCTTCTAAGGGAAAGATTTAAAGTAGGGATGTAAAGGATCCAGGAGGATCTTTGACGAAAAAGGCTAATAGAATCAAGGAATAAGGGTTAGGGGGCCCTTTGAGGAAATGGCTGAACCAAGGGTATCTGTTATCGGTGGGGGTCCTGCTGGTCTTGCTGCTGCGTTAGAAGGGCGCAGACTCGGCTTGAAGGTCGATTTGTTTGAAAAAAGAAAGATCGGAGAAAACATTCGGTGTGCTGAGGGGTTTATCGATTCTCTACGTCTTTTAGGGAAGCCAGAGGCTGGAGTTCGCTTCAAAGTCAAAGAAGCTATTCTCAAGGTTAAGCGGGAGTTCCGGGTAAACTGCGAAAGCATCAATCTCTGGATGATTGATAGGAAGGAATGGCAGTGCTATCTTGCAGATAAGGCCCGTTCTGCAGGGGTGAGGATTTACGAAAACTGCAGGATAACTCCTGAACTCCTGAAACAATTGCAAGAGGATTACGACTGGGTAATTGATGCCAGTGGAGTGCCTTCGGTCACTTCATTGGCTTTTGGTTTTCGGGACTACTACCGTCGCCATGGGGCGATTACAGCACAGTATGTGGTCGAAGGCGATTTTTCCTATTTAGGGGACAGGCTCAAGTTTGTCTTATTACCCAACTATCTGGGTTATTGCTGGATATTTCCGAAAGGGCGTGATGAGTTCGGAAGAGAGACGGCAAATGTGGGTATTGGATGGTTTCAAGGAGAGAGACCTGGTGAATCTATCTGGAGGGAACTTGACAGGTTCGTAGAACGAGAAGGGATTACAGGAAAAATTTTAAAAAAATTTGGAGGAATAGTTCCCATCAGGTTACGCCAAAATTTGCAGTATGATAATATTTTGCTTGTAGGAGATGCCGCTGGTTGTGCTTCTCCCATGCATGGGGGAGGAATTGATCTGGCATTTATCACCGGGCAGTTGGCTGCCAGGTGGATCGCTACCCTACAAGAAAAGAGGGGGGATTTTTCCCGGGAAGTCTGGCAATTGTTGGGACCAAAACTCGAGGTAGAAAAACGCTTATGTGAACTCTGGATGAAGGCTGGTTTTGATTTCCTTGACGGTCTTGCAAGTTTTGTGACCCGGGATTATCGGCAGATCACCCCATGGTTCCTTCTGCGTAACTTCCCGACCCTGATTAGGGAGTTGAGGGCAGGGATGCGCTTTTGGTCTGGATTGACCCTGGGTGACTGGACTGGAGGAGGGGGAGTTTTCGGAATCTTCTGCCCTGAAGGGGTCTTTTTTCTGAAGAAGTTGGTAAGTTTTTTTATCCACTTCACCGGTGGGAGGTAAGCCAGTGGAGGCTTGGAAATAGCGAACTGCCAACTCGGTGAGTGTTCCGTACCAGCCGTCACAGAGCCCAAAATACATCTTCATGTTTTTCAGACACAACTGGACGTAAACCACATCGGGGCCACAGCAACCGGTTTTCAGTAGCCTGCGCCAGGAGTTGGTCGTCCAGTGGGGTTGACCGATAATCTTGACTGGCGTACCGATCTCAACGATTTCGAAGACCTGGAGAATGTCTTTGTTGAACATCCGGACGCAGCCTGCGGAAGCTGCGGTTCCTATTGTCCAGGGTTTGTTGGTGCCGTGGATTCCGTAGATGCCCCAAGGGACATTTAGTCCAAGCCAGCGGCTTCCGAAACCTCCACCCCAGTTGTATCCTTTATGAATGATTTTCCATTCACCGACAGGTGTTGGCGTTTCAGGTTTGCCAACTGCTACCGGAAATTCTTTGTAGATTTTGTTGTTGATCAGTATTGATAGAGTTTTTTTCTCGGTGTCCACCAGAAGACTCACATTTTCTTCGGTTTTTGAAAAGCAGATTTTTGCTGAAACAAGGAGAGTGATAAGCATTGTGATGAGGAGTATGTTCGAAGCGATTACCCGTTTCAAAGGAAACACTGCTGATCCCCCCTGTACGAGGTGTGAGTTTCTGTTTGTTTTATTATTTCCCTTTTAAAGAAAATCACGACCTTCAGAATGCGTACTGGTTTGCCAGAAATTGGAGGTAAATGGGATGCATGTGATCATCATAGGTTGCGGAAGCTTGGGCTCCCTGTTGGCCAAGACCTTGTCAGAGGAAGGACACGATGTGGTTGTCATTGATCGCGAGAGAACTTCGTTAGAGAGTCTGGGATCAGGCTTTAATGGGACAACACTGGTAGGAATAGGGATTGATATTGATGTCCTAAAAAAGGCGGGTATCGAAAACACTGATGCTCTTGCTGCGGTTACTACAGATGACAACACGAATATCATGGCTGCCCAGGTTGCCAGAGAACTTTTTCAAGTTCCGAAGGTGATTGCCAGAATATACGACCCAGAGCGGGAACAGATTTATCATGATTTTGGCTTGGAGACTGTATCTCCGATCAAAATTGCTGCCAGTCAGGTCAGGTATGCTTTGGAGTCCCGGAAGTTCCGGCACCGTTTTTCTCCCAATGAAGACCTGGAACTGGTTGAATTTGAAGTTCCCCCTGGGCTTCAAGGAAAAAAAATTAGTCAACTTCAGATCGAAGGCCGTTTTCGGATTGCCGGGGTAGTTCGTCACGGTGAGGGAATCATCCCCGGTGATGATTTTGTTCTGCAAGCAGGTGATACGGTTTTGTGTTTAGTAGAAAAAGGTAGCATCCGCAAAGTTCAGGCGAAACTACATCTGTGAAAACAGGGGGAATAAGGTGATGAAGGTCCTTGTAGCTGGGGGAGGGAAGGTTGGTTATTATCTTGTGAAGACCCTTCTCGACGAGGGGCACGAGGTTTCTCTTGTGGAAATTGACAGCAGAGTCTGCCACACCATTGCCACAGAATTAGATGTTTTAATCATCAATGGGGATGCCACAAGACCGGACATCCTTGCCGATGCTGGGGCCCAGGATGCAAATGTGGTTGCTGCAGTAACCGGAAAGGATGAGGTAAACCTCGTGATCTGTCAACTGGCGAAAAGAAAGTTTGGTGTTCCTAGGACTGTGGCTCGGGTGAATAATCCTAAGAACCAACGGGCATTAGAACTCTTAGGAGTTGATGTGGCAGTTAGTAGCACTGCGGTTATTGCCCACTTTATTGAGGAAAGCATGGCCCTTTACCACTGGAAAACTCTGTTGACTTTTCATCGAGGAAACATGCATATTGTGGAAATGGAGCTTGACCCTCATTCTCCTGCAGTTGGAAGGAAGATCGAAGACCTTAACCTTCCTCGTGATTGCGTTTTGGTTGCTGTAATTCGGGGAGAGGATGTCGTGATTCCTCGTGGTAATACTTTTCTCGAGGTCGGTGACGAGATCCTGGCGGTGACCCGCTCTGATGTGCAGCATGAGCTAGTGCAGCAACTGACCGGAAAGAAACCGCACGGGCTTCGCAGGGAAAACAGGTTAGGGGGAATCCTGCGTGGCAGAAAACAGGTCGACTAAGCGGCTCTTTCAAGGCAAAACTGTTTTCCTTGGGATCATCGTTGAGTTGGGTGTGGTCGTTGTTCTTGTTTTCAGCGGGATTATTGTTAGTTGGCTGGTGACTTGGTAATGCGGCAGCGGAAGCTAAAACTTGACATTCTCCTCATTTTTTATTATGCGGCCCTGATCATCATGGGTTTGGGTGCTACCATGCTCGTCCCGGCTGTTGTTGCCCTTGGTTTTCGCGAGTGGAATACTGCGCTCGACTTTGTGATTGCGATTCTGCTTTCTTTTCTGACGGGCAACATTTTCCTCCTTTTTGTTCCACAAGAGATCCGCAAGTTGAAGTTGTCTTGGCTGCACGGGATGGTAGCAGTTACCGTTGCCTGGTTTGTGGGGATGATCATTGGTGCTGTTCCTTATTATCTTAGTGGTTTTTACGGTTCCTTCCTTGATGCCGCTTTTGACGTCATGAGTGGACTGACAACAACAGGTCTGACCCTCGTTCAGGACCTCGACCACGTGCCCTACGGTATCAACATGTGGAGACATCTCCTGACTTTCATCGGGGGGCAGGGTGTTGTCGTTCTTGCTCTCAGTTTTTTGTTTCGCGACATTTCCGGGGCCTTCAAGTTGTACGTGGGTGAAGCTAAGGAAGAGCAGATTCTTCCCAACACCCGAAATACCGCTCGGGTTATCTGGATCATCAGTGTGATTTACCTTTTTGTTGGAACTGTTGTCTTCTGGCTGATTGGGATGGTGATCGGGCTTTCTCCTTTGAGAGCCTTTTTTCATGGTCTGTGGGTTTTTATGGCTGCTTGGAGTACAGGAGGCTTTGCTCCTCAAAGCCAGAACATCATGTACTACCACAGTGTTCTCTACGAACTTGCCTGTTTCTTTTTTATAACCGTGGGTTCCTTTAATTTCGCCTTACATTACAATGTTTTTCGGGGAAACTACCGAGAAGTATGGAGGAATATGGAGATCATCACCTTCTTTACAACTTTTTCTTTACTCTTTCTGGTGGTTGCTTGCGGATTAGCGAAATTGGGTGTTTACACCGGTTTTTCAGAGGTGTTTCGTAAGGGCTTTTTCCACGTTCTTTCGGCCCATACCGGAACTGGGTTCATGACGATTTATTCTTCACAGTTCCACGGTTGGAGTGAACTAGCAATTTCAGGGCTGCTTGTGGCCATGCTACTAGGGGGCTCTGCCTGCTCAACCGCTGGTGGCTTTAAAGCACTTCGTGTTGGTATTATCTGGCATACTCTGCTCCGTGAGGTAAAGCGCCTGATCAGTCCGGAAAGCGCCATCATTGCCGAAAAGTTTCACCACATCAGAGACGTTCTCCTCGAAGAACGTCACGTGCGCGGGGCGATGTTGACTGTTCTCCTTTACATAGTGACGTTCGTAATTACGGCAATTATCGGGACTGCCTGCGGTTTTCCGCTTTATGATGCGGCTTTTGAGGCAGCCTCGGCCACTGCCAATGTCGGTTTAAGCATTGGGGTGACTACACCTGCTATGCCAGCAGTCCTCAAAGTTGTTTACATTTTTGTGATGTGGGCGGGAAGGTTGGAGTTTATGGCCGTGTTGGCTGGAGTTGCGTTTATTTTTGAGGCGGTGCGGCGCAGATGAGGAGGATAACACTTCTGGTTTTGGTAATGCTTCTGTTGGTTCCACATCAGGTCATCGCTGCGCCAGTTTCCAGTTCCGAGTTGCTGGAGAATTCCGACTACTATGATCAGAAGATGGTTGAATTTGAAGGAGAAGTTGTCGGTGATGTGATGGTCAGGGGCAAAAACGCCTGGGTTCCGGTAAGTGACGGAGAAAACACTTTGAGCGTCTGGATGCCGGTTGCTTTTGCAAAAAAAATCAAATATATTGGCAGGTATCAGGTTCGTGGAGACAAGGTTTGGGTAAAAGGAATATTTTACAAATCATGTCCTGAACACGGTGGCTCTCTTGACATCCATGCTCAGAGCTTTAGGGTGTTAGAACCGGGGTACGAAGTGACCATTCCCCTAGATATGTCTCGCTTGTTCACAGTGGTAATCCTGGGTATCCTGACTGCGGCTCTTATTCTTGTGAATCACTATCTTGGAAGGGGCTACTATTTCTAAAAATTGGGCTTGACCGGTTGTGTGCTCATGGGGTATAATGCTAGCGTAAGTGCAAATCAAGATGTAGGTATTTAAGTGGGCGCGTAGCTCAGGGGGAGAGCACCTCCTTGACGCGGAGGGGGTCGGAGGTTCAAATCCTTCCGCGCCCACCAGTAGGGAACCCTCAAACCCGCAAGGCACAAGGCTTTGCGGGTTTTTGAATTTTTTGGGAGGGGCCGGATAGGGTTCCCTAAGAACCCCGTGAAATCTGAGTTTTTCCGCAAGCAGTCGGGCAGGAGTCGGGCAAGAGTCGGGCATCAAAATCTGGAAACCGGAGGGCCCGCGCCGCGGAAGTCCTCTTAGCTTCAAAAGAGGGAATAAGCCGGGCGGTTTCTTTTTTGGAGAATGCTTCTGCGCTTTCGAGGGGGCGTCGCGGCATTGGAACGAAGACGTTCGTCAGCAGTCCTTTGATGCAACACCGGGGGAAGCAGTGTTTCTGGTGCGGGTGGGGGTGCACCGCCCGCAGGCTTCCCTCTAGGGGATGAAAGCGGGTGTGCCGCTGTGGGACCTGACGTTTCAGGACGTGGTGGTCAGCGTGACGTCGGGGACGTACCTGTACTCTCCGATGCTAAAACAGATCGTGGGCAAGCCTTACGTCTGCTCGGACTGCTGCCGGCGGGTGATTCAGAGCGAGGGGATAGTGGTGTGGGTTTAGCCGGCTTTTATCCCCTCCTTTGAAGGTGAAGGGACTTCCCGGCGGGAAAGTTAAGGAAGCACTACAGTCGGGCGCACTGAGTCCCAACTTGGAACTACCCGAGCGTGTCGAGGATCGACCCCGGTAGTCTCTCCAAAACTCTGACCTCCACTTTCGGAGGGACGGCAAGGTAGGTTTCAACATGACCCCAGGAAAACTCAACGTGAATGTCCCCCGGGGTCACCTGAAGCTGCAGTTCTCCAGGTTCGCCAAAAACCCTCAAAGGCACTACTTCTACCCTCACCTGTGGGGGGCGGATGGAACCA
>LDZS01002349.1_pt1 | contig 99314 bp, 105 predicted proteins | sample 615471 | NCBI WGS metagenome assembly LDZS01 (sample SAMN03408295, study PRJNA278302) | terrestrial metagenome | isolation source: oil reservoir sample K3 | place: USA: Alaska, North Slope, Kuparuk formation | collected 2013
TGTATTACATAAAGCACCTTTCCAAGGGAACTTTGCCGCTAGGCAGGAAAACTTCAGCCCCGAGGGCTACTCACGCTAAACAAGTACCCAGCGGGGTCTTACCCCTCCCGCGCGCTATTTCAGCTAGGCTGTTGCCTTCCCATCTCTTGTTGGCCTCGGTCTTCACGGACGAGATCAGAATCCGCTCCCAGTCGCTTACTACACACCCCGCTGGAAGCCGCCCTGGACCTCCTGGTGGAGGAGGAGCTCCAGGTGGACATGATCCGCTTTGGCCTCTCCGAGGACGACGTGCGGACGATCATGCGCCACCCTTGGGTGATGGTGGGCTCGGATGGCAGCGCCCTGGCACCCTATGGCTTGTTGGGCAAGGGGAAACCCCACCCGCGGAATTACGGCACCTTCCCCCGGGTGCTCGGCCATTACGTACGCGAGGAAGGGGTACTGGGACTAGAGGTGGCGGTGCACAAGATGACCGGGCTGCCCGCCTGGCGGCTTGGCCTTTGGGACCGGGGCGTTCTTCGACCTGGTTTCTGGGCCGATCTTGTCCTCTTTGACCCCGAACGCATCCGGGACCTGGCCACCTACACCGATCCCCACCGGTACCCCGAGGGGATCGAGCTGGTGGTGGTAAACGGAGTGGTGACGGTGGAGGCTGGGGAGCACACCGGGGCCCGGGCCGGGCAAGTGCTAGCCCGCTGTTGACCTCCACCTGGCTTTGGGGATGGGGAGCTCCAGCACGGTTACCAGCCCCGGCGGAGCGGACAGGACGTTCGGTATTGAGTTCACCACCACGGCCGCCGTGGCGAGATCCCCGGGGAACGATCCGGTATGAGGGTTTCGAAGCTCGGTTTTTCCGGTGATCATGACCCGGTCACCTGGCTCCTTATTTCGAGGAACGCCGCGAATCCCAGCTCAACTTCTCGACTCGGTATTGCACCAATCTGGGTGCTTCGGGCACGCCCCCTCCTTTCAGATTTCCCCGCGGAGGCGGGGTCCAGGATGTCCCGCAGGGTATCTCCCAAGAGGTTGAGCGTAGGTTACAATGCAGGGCGTGTCCCCTCTCAATCCAGGCCAACTTGTCCTTACCTTATCGCATCCGAGGATCAAGGATATCGCGGATACCGTCTCCAAGAAGGTTGAATCCCAGAACTGTCACCATGATCGCCAGGCCAGGGAAGGTAGACACCCACCACCCATGTGGCATGAAGTTACGGCCTTCGGATACCATAACCCCCCATTCCGGGGTGGGTGGTTGGGCCCCGAACCCCAGGAACCCCAGACCGGCTGCAGTGAGGATGATACCCCCCATGCTGATTGTCCCTTGAATGATCACTGGGCTTATCGCCATTGGGAGGATATGGCGAACGATGATCCTAAAACCACTTGCCCCCACCGCGCGAGCTGCTTCCACATAGTCCTCTTCCCGGACGGCAATTGCCCGGGAACGCGCCAGCCGGGCAAACACCGTCCAAGCACTAAACGAGATGGCTATGACCACGTTGGTCAGGCTGGGACCCAGGGCGGCGGCAATGGCCATTGCTAAGATCAGGCGAGGAAACGCCATGAAGATATCGGTTATCCGCATGAGCAAGTTGTCGCCGAAGCCTCCGACGTACCCAGCTAGGATCCCCACTGCAGTTCCGACTACCCCTGCGGTCAAAAGGATCAGCACTGCGATCCACAGGGAAATCCGGGTTCCGTAGAGGACTCGACTCAAGATATCCCGTCCCAGCCCGTCAGTACCCATGAGGTGAGCGGAACTAGGGGGGGCTAGTTTGTTGATGGGGTCCGTGGCAAAGGGGTCATGAGGGGCGATGTAAGGGGCCAGGATGGCCACCAGTACGAGGGTTACGATGATGACCAATCCGGTTATGGAAAGCGGATTGCGGATGATCTGGCGCCACACATCCCGCCAAGTGAGCCCCCGCATCATCCCCCCTTACACGTAACGTATCTTGGGGTTGAGGTACGCGTACAGGATATCTACCACGAGGTTTGAACCGGAATAGAGCAGGGCCATGAACAACGCCACCCCCACAACGGCATTGAAGTCGATGGAAAGGAAGGCGTGGGTGGCGTAGCGTCCCAGTCCCGGCCATGCGAATACGGTTTCCGTCAGCACTGCCCCCTCTAGCAAGCTGGCAAGGCGGATGCCGATTATCGTGACCACGGGAAGCAAGGCGTTCTTGAACGCGTGTTTCATTACTACTGAGGTTTCCCGCAGTCCTTTCATTCGGGCCGTTTTCACGTACTCCTCACGCAGTACCTCCAGCATGCTGGAGCGAGTGATGCGGGTTATGGAAGCGGTGGACAGCCACCCCAAGGTGAAGGCAGGCATGATCAGGTGTTTTAAGTAACTGCCAAAAGCCGTCCAGTCACCAGCGATCAGGGAGTCAAGAAACATGAACCCGGTTACACGGGGAGGGCGTGGGAGCCAGTAAGGGAGCTGGCCGGGGCCTGGAAGCCACCCTAGACTGTAGTAGAAGACCAGAAGTAAAAGAAGCCCTAACCAGAATGCAGGCATGGAGAGCCCGACGATCGCAAATACCCGGGCTGCGTGATCCACCACCTGTCCACTTCGCACAGCCGAGATCACACCCAAACCGATCCCCATGATCAGTCCGATAAGAAGTGCAGCCAACGCCAGCTCCACTGTGGCGGGGAAGAACTGTTTGATGTCCTGAAGTACCGGCCTGCGGGTTCGCAAGGAGACCCCCAGATCCCCCTGTGCGAGCCCAGCTAGATAGCGTATGTACTGAACGTAAATGGGTTTGTCAAGCCCCCAACGGGCTTTTTCCGCCTCAATGGCCTCAGGAGGGGCCTGAGGCCCCAGAATGGCCCCCACCGGATCCGCGGGGATCACTCGAGCCACAAAGAAGGTGATGGTCAACACTCCCCATAGGACCACCACCATCCACGCCAACCGGCGCACGATGTACGCAAACACTCAACCCCCCTGTTGATAGGTGCCGTTTGTGACTCTCGAACTGAAGAAGGGGCAGCCCTCACCAGAGGGCTGCCCCACCCAGCGTCATCCGGTCTTGTAGACTCCCCAGAACTCGGTGAAGCTCTCCATGGGAGCCAGCTCTAACCCCTCTACTACGCCTCTGGCATTGGCTTGAAGAAGCGGATAATAGAGGATAATGAATGGTCCTTTGTCCAGAACTCGGCGCTGGATCTCCTCATACATAGCACGGCGCTTGTCTGCATCCAACTCTTTGCCCGCTGCCTCTACCATGAAGGTGGTATCACAATCTACGTACATGTTCCTCCAGGCCAGTTGGCGTACAGGGGCTTCGGGGCCGGTAGTGCAACAGTGGGCAAACGGTTTGGCCAAAGCGTCGGGGTCGGCGTAGTCTACGCCCCAACCGGCAACAAGGAACGTGTGCTTCTGAGCCCGATACAGCTCGTAGAACTGGGCGGACACCATTTGGGTAATGTTCACCTTGATTCCGATCTCGGCCAGGTCGGCCTGAACCTGGGTAGCTATTGCCACTCGGCGAGGATGGGTGGAGGAGAGCATCTCCACTTCAAATCCATCCGGGTAACCGGCTGCCTCAAGCAGGGCCTTGGCCCGTTCGGTGTCTTTGTAGTAAGGGGTGGCGGGAAGGTGCCCGAACATCCCTGCGGGGATGAAGGTCTGCCCGGGCACCGCTGCGCCTTTCTGGATACCGTAAATGATGGCATCGTAGTCGATCGCCCACCGAATGGCGTCTCGAACCAGCTCGTTGTCAAACGGGGGTCGGCCTGCATTCACGGCCAAGTACTCGATGCTCCACCCAGGGACCTCAATGACCTTGAAGTTGGGATTGTCCCTATACATGTCCACCTGCTCAGGCAATAGGTCCCACGCGATGTCGATATCCCCTTTGTCCAAGGCCAGTTTCTGAGCTGCGGGCTCAGGGATGTCCTGAATGATGATCCGCTTCACCTTCGCGGGGCCACGCCAGTACTCATCAAATCTCTCCAAGATGATCCGTTCGTTGGGGCTCCATTCCCGGAGGATGAATGGACCTGATCCTGCGTCGTTTTCCTTGAGCCACTGGTTGGCCCAGGGATCGTCCGGAGTTGCATGAGCCTTTACTACCTCGGGATCCACGATCGAGCAAATCCCCTGAAAGCCCACCACAGACGCGATTATCAGTTCGGCCACTGGCTCCGTGGTGGTAATTGTGACCGTGTAGTCGTCCACCTTCTGAATCATATCCGAATCTGGAACGTATTGGGAGAGAATCCAAATGGGGGCGAAGTTTAGGGCCAGGGAACGATGAAAGGAGTAGACTACCGCGTCTGCCGTCACCTCGTTTCCGGAGTGGAACTTTGCGCCCCGGCGAAGATGGAAGGTCCAAGTAAGCCCATCCTCGGAAACCTCCCATGCCTCCGCCAAGCCGGGCCTGGCTACCACTTCCCCGCCCTCCACGGTGATATTCACCAACGCATCATAGTACTGTTCGATGATCAAATTCGTAAACACCTCGTAGGCCCTTGCCGGATCGAGGTCAACGATGATGTCGGTTCGGGCGCCGATCACCAGGGTGTCCGGAGGAGGAGCACCCACCGCCACGCCTGCTGTCACTACCAAACCAAGCAGAACCCACAATTTTCTCATCTGATACACCTCCCTGGTATAACTAATAGCCTATCGATGATTTATAATCCGTTCTCACCCCCCTTAACCCCTGCTGTATAAACCATGCTTTAGGCATTATACCACTAGATCGACTTGTGAGTGTGTGGTAGACTCCGGCATCACCCGGCAGACGCGATCACAAACGCGTTTGTTTAGCACCAGGACCCCCTCGAGGAGGTCCTCATAGAGGTGCCTGGCTTCACGTGTAATTAGCGGGCTGTTTGCCTGGCCAAAGCTGAATAGGCTATAAGGGGATAGCGTGAGGGCCGGCATGGTGTGGGGGGAGTTCCTGGAGCGGCCAAGCCGGTTTTCGGTGTGGGTAAAGCTGAACGGCCGCCGGGAGCTTGTTCACCTGCCCAACCCAGGGAGGCTCCTTTCCATCCTCGTCCCCGGACGCCCCCTCCTTTTGCGGCCCGCAGCCGGAGGGCCCAGAAAAACCCGCTACACCGCGGTCGGGGCTGAGCTTGAGGGCATGCTCGTCTCCCTGGACTCCACCCTGCCCAACCGCTTCTTCCCCCAAGCTTTGGCCCTGGGCTTGATCCCGCCCCTGGCCGGCTGGACCCTGGCGGGGAAAGAGCCCCGGATGGGCGCCGGCCGGGCCGACTTCCTCCTCCGCCAGGGCGATGAAAAGATGCTAGTGGAGGTGAAGTCGGTGACCTGGGTGGAGGGAGGGGTGGCCCTGTTCCCCGACGCCCCCACCGCCCGGGGACGACGCCACCTAAAGGAACTCGCCCAAGCGGTGCGGGAGGGGAAGAGGGCCTCCCTGGCATTCGTGGTACAGCGGCCGGACGCGGTCGCCTTCGGCCCCAGCCCCATCGACCCGGGTTTCGCCAAGGCCTTGAGGGAAGCCCTGGCCACGGGGGTTGAGGCCTTCGCCTTGGTGTGCTCGTTCGACGGAACACAGCTTGAGCTCGTGCGCTTCCTGGGCCGGACGGCCCTGCGCCTGTGATGTCCCAGTGCGGATGCCTTTATTCGCTGGCGAAGTCCATCGCCCACACCTCTAGGGCCTCGGGCAGCGCATCAGGGCTCAGGACAACTTGGGAGGCCCCCGGTTTTTGAACCGGCCAGCCCTCTTCCTGTGCCAGGTCAATGAAAACCGAGAGCGGATCCAAGCCCCTCCAGGGGCAGTGGCCCTCGACGAAGTAGTGCATGGGGAGCACCACCTTCACTGTGGGAAGTTGTTTTATTACATCGATGGCCTCGGCCGCGTCGACGGTGTAGGCGCCCCCCACCGGGATCATGAGCACTTCCACGTCACCCAGGGCCGCCACCTGTCCCTCGGTGAGGGGCCTTCCCAGGTCGCCAAGGTGGGCGAACCGGATCCCCCCGAGGTCGAAGGCGAAGAGGGACACCAACCCCTGGCCTCCACCGGTACGGGTGACATGAGTGGCCTCGATGAAGTCCACCACCAGCCAATCCGTGATCCGCCAGTGGCCCTCCTTCACCCGACCCGCCTTGTCAAACGGCCACACCAGGATGGGCTCCCCCAATACCCGATCCTCCTCCCCATAACACCAGGGGCAATGGTCGATGTGCCCGTGGGTGATGAGGACGACGTCGGCGGGCTTGGGCAGGCCGGGGTAGGGGACGTAGGTGGCGTAGGGGTCGATCATGACGGTCCCCTTTTCCGCCTCCACGGTGAAACAGGAGTGCCCAAGGTAGGTGATGGTAACGTCTTCGGCCAGGACCAAAGGTCCGAGGAGAAGCGCTAGGGTGCTCAGCATAAGAAGGCTGCGCATGGGACTCACCTCCAGGCCATCCTACCACAGAAGGCACGTCTTTAACCAAACGGGGCCGGACGCCCATTGAGGGCCTTCATGGCGCGGAAGGCCGGGTTGCCGAGTGGGCCCGGCTGGGGTAGGTTTTGTCACCATGAAGATCGTGGCCCGCAATCGCCGTGCCCGGCACAACTACACCATCGAGGAGACCTACGAGGCCGGGATCGCCCTTACCGGCTCCGAGGTCAAGTCCGTCCGGGCCGGCCGCGTGTCCCTGGATGAGGGCTACGCCAAGGTGGAGGAGGGGGAGGTGTGGCTGTACGGGGTTCACATCGCCCCCTACGAGGCCAGCTCTTACTTCGGCCACGAGCCGGAGCGGCCGAGGAAGCTGCTTTTAAGCCGCAAGGAGATCTCCCGCCTCATCGGCAAGACGACCCGGGCCGGCTACACCCTGGTGCCGCTTTCCCTGTACTTCAACGAACGGGGCTACGCGAAGGTGGAGCTGGCCTTGGCCAAGGGCCGCACCAAGGTGGACAAGCGGCGCAAGCTCATCGAGGAAGAGGAGGAGAGGCGCGCCCGCCAAGCGCTGAGGCGCTTCGAGCGGGGGGGCTAAGACTGGGGTTCAGAATTGGGAAAGGAAACGCAGGTCGTTTTGGTAAAACAGGCGGATGTCCTCGATCCCCCAGCGTAGCATGGCCATCCTCTCTATCCCGAGGCCGAAGGCAAAGCCGGTGACCTCCTCCGGATCATAGCCTACCTCGGAGAGCACGGCCGGGTCCACCATCCCCGCTCCCATGATCTCCAGCCACTTCCCCCCGGGACGGCGGATGTGTACCTGGGCCGAGGGCTCGGTGAACGGGAAGAAGTCCGCCGAAAACCTCATCTCGTAGCCCGGCCCGAAGAACTTGCGCACGAATTCCTCAATTATCCACTTCAGGTTGGCCATGGTGAGGCCCCGCTCCACCCACAGCAGCTCCACCTGGTGGAACACCGGGGAGTGGGTGGCATCGGGGTTGTCCCGCCGGAAGCACCTGCCCGGGCAGATGATGCGCACCGGGGGCCGCCGGGACTTCATCACCCTGATCTGCACCGGGGAGGTATGGGTGCGGAGAAGATGCGTGTCATCGATGTAAAACGAGTCCCACTCGTCCCGAGCCGGGTGGTCCTCCGGGATGTTCAGGGCCTCGAAGTTGTAGTAGTCCGTCTCAACCTCGGGGCCGCTTGCCACATCGAACCCCATCCGCATGAAGATGTCCTCGATCTCAAGCCGCACTTGGGTGAGGGGGTGGAGACGGCCCACCGGCCGCCACCTCCCGGGCAAGGTTAGGTCGTAGGATTCGGCGGCCAGCTTCCTTTCCTCGGTTTCTTGGGCCAGCCGCGCCCCTTTCTCCTCAAGCTCGCTTAGGATCTCCTGCTTCAGGGAGTTGAGGAGCCGGCCTGCCTCGGCCCGGGCCCCTGGGGGGAGCTCCTTCAGGGCCGAAAAAAGCCGGGTCAGGGGGCCTTTTCTCCCCAGGAACCGGATCCGCACCTCCTCCAGGGCCTCAGGCCCCTCCAGGGCGGCCTTCGCCCTCTCCCAGGCGGCCCTGACCTCCTGCACCTTGCCTTCCAGCTCCTTCAGGTCCACAGGCCGATTATACCCAGAAAACGCTTTGACAACGGTTTTTCTCTTGCATAAAATGGATGTAACCTAAGCAGAAAGGGGATGGAATGGACTACGGAAAAAGGAGGGACAGGCTCAAGCGCCGTGTAAGTCGAGAGGGATTGGATGCCTTCGTCCTGATCAACGTGGAGGGCTCAGACCGCCCAAACCTGCGGTATCTCACCGGTTTCACCGGCACGTTTGGGCTCCTTGTTTTAGGAGAAGAGGAGCTGTTTGCCACGGATTCCCGGTACCTGGAGAGGGCTGGCCGGGAGGTGGGGGGCCTTCCGGTGGAGGGGGTCCGGGGGAGGTGGTTCGACTGGTTTTGCGGACGTCTGAAGGACCTCGGGCTGAGGCGTTTTGCCATCGGCGCTCACACCACCAGCGTCCACATCTTCAAGAAGCTCGAGGGGAAAGGGTTTGAGCCGGTGCCGGTGGACGGCTGGGTGGAGTCCCTCCGGCGGGTGAAGGAGCCAGAGGAGGTGGACAGGATCGGGGCGGCGGCCAGGCTCACCGATCAGGGCCTGCGGTGGGTGCTGGGGAGGCTCCGGCCGGGGATGACGGAGAGGGAGGTGGCCCTGGAGCTCGAGATGTGGTACCGCACCCACGGGGCCGAGGATGTGGCATTCGATCTGATGGTCGCCTTCGGTGAAAACTCCTCCATGCCCCACTATACCCCGGGGACAAGGGAGCTTAGGGAAGGTGACCTCCTTTTGTTCGACATCGGGGTGAAGGTGGACGGGTACTGTGCCGATCTCACCAGGGTGGTGGCCTTGGGGAGGCCGGCCCCCCAGGCCCGGGTCATCTACGAGCTGGTGCTGGCGGCCAACCGGGCCGGGATAGAGGCGCTTCAGGCCGGGGTCCCCGGGGTGGAGGCAGATCGCGCCGCCAGGGCAGTGATCGAAGGGGCGGGCCACGGTGAGCACTTCGGGCATGGCCTCGGCCACGGGGTGGGCCTGGAAGTACACGAAGCTCCGCGCCTTTCCCCCACCTCCGAGGACACCCTGGAGGCGGGGATGGTGGTCACGGTGGAGCCCGGGGTGTATCTACCGGGGGAGTTCGGGGTGCGGATAGAGGACCTGGTGGTGGTGCGCCCCGACGGCTGCGAGCTCCTATCGGCTTTCCCCAAGGAAGAGCTCTTGGTGCTGTAGCAGCTCTTTGGGTATCCTTCCTCTTCCCAAACACGATCACAAGGAGGTGAGAATGGAGCTAGGCGGCGTTGCTGCCGAGGTTAGGGAGAGGACGTCGGCGGCGTTTACCGACCGGGATGCAGAGCGCATCTTGGCGGCGATCCTCTCGTCCGAGGACATCTGGCGGGTGATCGACCTTGCGGATGTCCCGGTGATGGCCCTATGTGCCGCCCTGGAGGTCATGGGGAGGGCGGGCTGGGTGGAGTTCACCGAAAGCAGGATCAGGCTTACCGATGCCGGCCGCAAGCTTGTCCAGGGGTTGGGGATCGCCCCTGCCCGGGAGCTCCGCTGCGGGCGCTGCGGGGGGCGGGGCCTGGAATTGGGGCCCGTGGCCAAGATCGCCGAGAGGTTTAAGAGGATCGTGGAGGCGCGCCCCGAGGCCATCCAGGAGTTCGATCAGGGCTACGTCACCGAGGAGAGCACCCTGTACCGGGTAGCGTTCATGTGGGCGAGAGGGGATCTTGTGGGCAAGGAGCTGCTCGTCCTGGGGGACGACGACCTGGTATCGATCGCTGCCGCCCTGACCGGTGCCCCACGGAGGGTGGTGGTGCTGGACATCGACGAGCGAATCCTGGAGTTCGTCCGGGAGGTGGCCCAGGGCGAGGGGTTGTGCCTTGAGGTGCGGCACCACGATCTGAGGAACCCCCTTCCGGCGGGGCTCTTGTCCTGCTTCGATGTCTTCTTCTGTGATCCCACGGAGTCCCTGCGGGGGTTTTTGGCGTTCGCCGGCCGAGGCATCTCGGCCCTGCGGGCCCCTGGGTGCGCCGGCTACCTGGGCCTCACCCGCCGGGAGGCCTCCCTCTTGAAGTGGCAAGCCATCCAAAGGGAGCTCCTCTCCTGCGGGGCTGCCATCACCGACATCCGGGATGACTTCCACGAGTACGTAAACTGGCCTTATATCGAGACCATGCGGGCCTGGGACCACCTCCCGGCCAGGCGGGTGCCGGGGAGGGTTGAACCCTGGTACCGTTCTGCCCTGATCCGAATCGAGCTTGTGGAGCCCCCCAAGGCGGTAAGCGAGCGCCTGGAGGGCGACATCTTCACAGACCCCGAGGCGGCCACCACTTAGGGGATGATCCCGAACGAGATAAGCCGGGCTTGTCTTGTTGCCGGGGCTGGGGAGGGGAGCACTGAGCTCAACGCCTTTGACCGGGCGCTCCTTTCCGCCGGGATCGGGGACCTGAACCTTGTCAGGGTCAGCAGCATCATGCCCCCTCACGTGAAGCTGGTGGGGACCCTGCCCCAGCTCCCGAAGGGGGCGTTCGTGCTGGTGGTCTACAGCGCCCGCACCTCCTCGGTGCCCGGGGAGAGCCTGGCGGCGGCTGTGGCGGTAGGTCGGGCCCCGGACGGGTTCGGGGTGGTGATGGAGGCCCAGGGAAAGGATCGGGCGCAGGCCGAATGTGAAGCCCGAAAGAAGGTTGAAGAGGCGTTCCGCATGCGGGGTCTTAAGCTTTCCGAGGTTCAGGTGGCGGCCGCCGAGCACCGGGTGAGCCGGTGCGGGGGTGTGGTCGCCGCGTGCCTTTTCTTCTAAAATTGCCCTCGTGGAAAGGCCACTTTATCCGGGAGGTGGCACGGCCCTTTTGGGGAGCCCCCCAGAGGGGCCGCTTGTGTGTGCCCCAAATTTCCCGGGGAAGGAGGTGAAAATGAAGGCACTCGGGAGGCAGCTCGTGGTCGAACTATGGGGGTGCGAGCGCAACCTCAACGAGCCGGAAGGGATCCGCCGGGCCCTGAAGGAGGCGGTGGATCGGGCTAATGCCACCGGCCTGGACATCCAAGTTCACACCTTCAACCCCCATGGGGTGTCCGGGGTGGCAGTGATCGCCGAGTCCCATATATCCCTTCACACTTGGCCGGAGCTCTCGTACGTGGCGCTGGACGTGTTCACCTGTGGGGACAAGGCGATCCCGGAGGCCGCCGTGGAGGTGTTCCGGGAGCTGTTCCGGCCCCAGCGCGTAGAGGTGCTGGAGATAAAGAGGGGAATCCAGCTATGAGCGCCGGAGATAGATGCGGAGATTGGTTATGTGAGGAGCAAACCGAAGGCGTGGAGCTACGCCTGCGCGTTCGGCGCTGGCTCGTCCGTCGGAGGACCCCGTACCAGGAGCTGGTGCTCGCTGAGACAGAAGGGCTCGGCCGGGTGCTGGCCCTGGACGGCAAGATCATGCTCTCCGAACGGGACGAGCCTTTTTATCACGAGATGCTGGTCCATCCGGCACTGCTTTCCCACCCCTCGCCGGAGCGGGTGCTGGTGATTGGGGGAGGGGACGGGGGCACCTTGCGGGAGGTCTTGCGCCACCCCATGGTGCAGGAGGCGGTATTGGTGGAGATCGACCAGGCGGTGATAGAGGCCTCCCGAGAGCATCTCAGTTCCGTGCATCAGGGGGCGTTTGACGACCCCCGGACCAGGATAGTGATCTCCCCGGGGGAGGAGTTCATCTCCCGCTGCCAGGACCCCTTTGATGCCATCCTGATCGACTCCACGGACCCCATCGGGCCAGGGGAAGCGCTGTTTTCCCCCGAGTTCTTCCTGGCCTGCCGAAGGGCATTGCGGGAAGGGGGGATCATGGCCCTGCAGGCCGGCACCCCCTTCTATTGGCCGGATGAGCTCTCCAACACCACGAAGGGGTTGAGGGCTTTCCCCTACCTGGGGGTGTATCTGGGGCATGTTCCCGCCTATCCCTCGGGCATGTGGGCATACGTCTTGGCGGGGCTTTTCGACTTTCGAGGGGCGGAACCCGAGCTTGAGGAGAGGTTCGCCGCCCGGGGCCTTGCCACCCGCTACTACTCCCCCGCCCTGCACCGGGCCGCCTTCGCCCTCCCCCGGTTCGTGGAGGAGCTTTTGTTGCGATGAGCGTTCGTCCGCTTTCCTTCCTGGCAGCGGATCGGCCCTTCGAGAAGGCCAAGGTCGCCATCCTGGGGGTGCCCTTGGAGCGGACCGTCTCCTTCCGGGGCGGGCCCGCCCAGGCCCCGGCCGCGATCCGCCTGGCTTCCGATTCGGTAGAGCCCTATTCTGCCATCTTCCGGGCCGACCTTCAGGGGATCGGCCTCTGCGACCTGGGGGACATCGACGTCCACATGCCCCTCGTTCAAGTCCTCTCCTCGCTGGGCCGGGAAACCGAAAAACTCCTGCAGGCGGGGAAGTTCCCGGTCGTCCTGGGGGGTGAGCACACCATCACCCTGGGGGCGGTGCGGGGCGCGAAGGCCGCGCTGGGGAGGCTCCAGCTCCTTGCCTTGGATGCCCACTCGGACCTCAGGGAGGAGTACGAGGGGGAAAGGGTGTGCCACGCCACCGTGCTCCGCCGCTCCTGGGAGGAGGTGGAGCGACTGGTGATCGTGGGGGCCCGGTCCTTCTTCGGTGGGGAGGTGAGGGAGCCGGTGTTCGTCCAGCCCTCCGAACTTTCGGACAGGTTGGACCCCAAGGTCCCGGTATGGCTTTCCCTGGACCTGGACGCCCTCGACCCGTCCCTGTGTCCCGGGGTCACCAACCCCGAGCCGGGTGGGCTTTCCTACCGGGAGGTGATCGAGGTCTTCCGGGCCCTGCAGGGGTTCAACGTGGTGGGGCTGGACCTGGTGGAGCTGGCCCCGCCCTACGATCCCTCGGGCGTTTCGGCCGTCACCGCCGCCAAGCTCGTGATCGAGGCCATCTGCGCCTTCCTGTCTCCAAGGATATAGAGGCCGCCGCGCCCGGGACTTGGAGGAGCTGGGCAAGAAGATCGAGGAGAAGATCAAGCGCAAGCTGCGCGACCGGCTAAAGGAGGGGTAACCCAACCCCTCGGGAGTCAGGGTTTGGGTTCCCAGGCGATCCCCAGGCCCTCCAGCCACTCCGCTATCTCGCGCTCAAAATAAGAACTTTTGAATGCATACCAGCGCTCAAGTTGTTCTGGATAGCGGGCGAGCACGTCCTTGAACCTGCGGAACGCCCCCGGCCCGTCCAGGGCCACATCGAGGAGCTCCCCCAGGTGCTAGTCCTCCAAGGACTTAGCGAAATTTGCCATGAGCTCGTAGACCTCATGCGTGGGGACGAATGGGACGTTGATCCAACGCGGGTCCTCTTCGAGAACGATCGCCTCGACCAACCCGGCCAAGGGCTTCTCCCACCCCGGAAGGCCTTTCTTCGTCTCTTCCCAGTCCTCGTACCCCGCCGCCCGCAGGAGTTCCTCGGGGATCGCTTCCACCTCACCGGTCTTGCGGTCAAGGAAATATTCGTTGTAGTCGCGCCTGGCATCCTCCATCGCCGCGATCAACTGTTCCAAATCGATCTTTATCTTCACTTCGTTCACTTCCCTTCAAAATCTATGGTGCTTCCGGGCGCCAGCCTGCTCGTTTGAGCAGGCGGTATACGGTTGACACCGGCAGCCCCATGACGTTGTAAAAATCCCCCTCGATGCCTTCGACGAAGGCCGCCGCCCGGCCCTGTATCCCGTAGGCCCCGGCCTTGTCCAGCACCCCCTCGGAGCCCAGGTACCAATCGATCTCCTCCGGGGTGAGGGGGAAAAACTTGACTCGGGTGCTGACGAGCTCTTCCTCCATCCCCGTACGGGAAAGCACGCACACCCCGGTGGCCACGGTGTGCTTTCTTCCGGAGAGCGCAGCCAGCATCCTCCGGGCCTCGTCCAGGTCCCTGGGCTTCCCCAGGTGCCGGCCCGAGACGAACACGCCGGTGTCGGCGGCGATCACGATTGCCTTTTCCACCCTCTCCCCCACGGCCTGGGCCTTGGCCCGGGCGGCGAGGAGGAGATCCTCCGGAGTCTTCGGGTCCCCTTCGTCCACCCGGGGAGGGACCTGCTCGAACCTTTCCGTGATCAGCTTAAGGAGCCTTGCCCTGCGGGGGGAGCTCGAGGCGAGCACGATCCGTTGCAGGGCTCCAGTCGGCTTAGGATAATCCTGGGCCATGGACATCATTTTCAGCAAGAGGTGCCTGGAGTACAACCAGGTGGGGCATCCGGAAGGGCCGGCCCGCCTGCGCATCGCCCAGCATTACCTGGCGCGGCTGGGCTACAACTTCCTTGAGCCGCAGCCCGCCAGCCGGGAGGAGATCCTCTCGGTGCACACCGAGGAGCTGGTGAGGCGTGTGGAGACCGGGGATTTCTACGATCCTGATTGTCCGGCCTACGATGGGATCGACTATTATGCTCGCCTTTCCGCCGGGGGGGCCATCCTGGCCCAAAGGAGGCTCGGCTTTTCCCTAATGCGCCCCCCCGGACATCACGCCGGGCCGGCTTTCCTGGGGGGCTTCTGCTACTACAACAACATCGCCATCGCGGTGAAGCTCTCGGGCCTCAAGACACTGATCGTGGACATCGACGGCCATCACGGCAACGGCACCCAGGCCATCTTCTTCGGCGACGAGAAGGTGACGTATGTTTCGCTTCATCGGATGTACAACTACCCCGGGACAGGGCACAAATCACAGGGGAACTGCCTCAACTTCCCGCTCCCACCCCGGTGTGGGGGACAGCTTTACCTTGAGACCCTGGAGAAAGCCCTGGAGGCAGCGGGGAAGGATTACGAGCAGCTCGCCATCTCGGCTGGCTTCGATACCTACAAACACGACCCCTTGGCCTCGCTGGGCCTTGGGGTCGAGACCTTCTACGACATCGGCTACATGCTGGGCGAGCTCTCGCTCCCCACCTTCTGCGTGCTCGAGGGCGGCTACGTCCCGGAGATCATGGGCCCGGCGACCGAAGCCCTGATCACAGGCCTAGAAGAAGCAGGAGCAAAAACGGGACGATGAGCCCCCCGCGGCAGGGATCACAGGGGTCGCAGCCCTCCTGGGGGCAGCACCACCACTGGGAGAGCCACGCGCAGGGATCACACGGGCACGGCTCGGCCTGGGTGCAGGGGCCGCAGGGCTCGGGCCCAAGCCCCTGGGCCTGGACGGTCGCCTGGGCTTGTGCCGTGGCCTGGGCGGTCGCCTCCGCTTGGGCCTGAACCTCCACCGAAGCCTGGGATTGAGCCTCGGAGGCCGCCAGGGCCACGTTCACCGCCATGGAGGCCATGGCCACATCGCCGTAGTGGATCTCAAAGGGCTGTGCCGGGTCGATCCCCTCACCCAGGACCACCACGGCGGCCACCGGGGCCATGGCCGGGATGGTCCCCGAGGCGAGATCCCCCTCGATGGGCACCAGCACCTCCGGGCTCAGCGTGATCGTCGTCTCCCCTTGGGCAAACCAGATGGACCCAGGGTCGAAAGCCGCCCCGCCCTCGGAGTATCCCCAGATCAAAAGGGCATTCTGGCCCACATAAGGGGCGATGGCCTGGGCCACCTCCGGCCGCACGTTGGAGCCGAGCGTCCGCTCATCGATGTATACGAAGACCAGAAGGAACTTGTTCTGCCCCTGCTCCACCGTCAACATGGCCACGAGGTCCGAGTCGAGCCCGGTCTGGGCCAGGATCTGCTCCAGCGTTTGTCCGCCGGCCAGCCCGGCCACCACGGCGACCGCCGCCACAGCAACCAGAAAACGGGTCATGCTACGGGCAGCACCACCAGGCAGCGAACACCCCGAGCCACAGGAACCAGAAGAACGCAAGAAGCCACCAACCGCAGCACATCCGTTCCACCTCCATCCGTTCCACCTCCTTAAACCGTGCTTGGGTGCCCCACTATAGCACTTGCCCAGCTGGCTGACAAGTATCCCCATTACATTGTGGCCTTGGATAGGCGGCCGCTATAATGGCTTGACATGCTGAAAAGGATGCTTGCGGCCTTCTTTTTCCTGCTTGTCGGGGCCGGGGGGGGCGCTGCCCCCCTGCGGATCTCCCTCCCCCCACTCTTGGGCGCGGTCCCGGTGGCCCTGGGGGTAGCTTGGGAGATGTTTGAAGAGGAGGGGGTAGAGGTTAAACTCATCCCGCTGGCCAGCCAGCGGGATCGCCTGGTGGCCTTTCAGGCTGGCCAGATAGACGGGATGGTCACCGACCTCACCTCCGCCATAATGCTGGCGGCCCAGATGCCGGGCGAGGTGGCCATTGTGAGCACCGCCTACAGTCCGGCCGCAAACCCTACCCCACATCTTTCCCTCATCGCTCAGGGGTATTCCGGGGTGGATGACCTCGCCGAGCTTGCGGAAATGGCCGGGGGCCGGAAGGTCCGCATTGCTGTCCCCAGGCAGTCGGACCTGGAGTTTTCCTTGGACATGCTGTTTTCCTCCCAGGGGCTTGAGCCGCCGGAGGAGGCCTACATCGGCCAGGACGACCTGCTCGTCAATGCCACTTGGGTGCTGTTCGGCATGGTGGCCTGTGGGGTGCTTCCCCAGCCGTATGTGGACTACCTCCTTAGCTACCAGTACGAGGGGAAGCCGGCCCTCAAGGTCCTTTCCGATTTCTCCGGCATCCCCATCCCCCCCAGCGTCATCGTGTTTCGCCGTTTGGTCTTGGCGGCTCAACTCCCGGATGTGGCCGGTTTTTTTCGGGCGTTCCGCCGGACGGTGGAGAGGGTGAACTCCTCCTCCCGGGAGGAGCTCCTTACCACGGGTTGGGCGGTGGCCGTGGAGCTTTTCTTCCCGGGGCTTTCCCCGGAGACCTTGAGCCCCGAGGCCAGGGGGAAGGTGGAGGCGGCCGTCCAGGCGATCCACATCCCCAAGTTCACCGAGCCCGGCCCTGTATCCCGGGAGGTGTTCGAGCAGGTGAGGGTGTGGGCCGAAGGCAAGGGGTATCTAGCGGGCAGCGTGGACTACGATCAGGTGGTGGCGATCCTGGGTCCATGATCGAGGTCGAGGGGCTCACCGTCTCCTATGGCGCCGGCAGGCGCACCGTCCTTGCGCTGGCGGGGGTTTCCCTGAGCGTGGCGGAGGGGGAGCTGGTGGCGGTGGTGGGGCCCTCCGGATGTGGCAAGTCCACGCTGCTTTTCACCCTGGACGGTCTCATCCCCCCCACCCAAGGCGTGGTCAGGATCGGGGGGCAGATGGTACAGGGGGTCCGTAGGGATGTGGCCCTGATCCTGCAGGATGCCGGCCTCCTCCCTTGGAAGACGGTGCTGGCCAACGCGGAGCTCGGCCTTCGGATCCAGGGGCGACGTGGCGACGTCCGGGAGGTGTTGGAGGAGCTGGGGCTGGCGGGGTTCGAGCGCCGCTATCCGGGGGAGCTCTCCGAGGGGATGCGTCGTCGGGTGGGGATCGCCCGGGCCTTGGCCTTAAATCCCAAGGTCTTCCTCATGGACGAGCCCATGGCGAACCTGGATTCCATAACCCGCCAGCGGATCCAGGATTTGATCCTCAAGCTCTGGCAGGGGTTCCACTTCACCGGGGTGCTCGTCACCCATGACATCGAGGAGGCGGTTTTCTTGGGGCAGCGGATATTCGTGTTCAGCCCCCGCCCCGGCCGGCTGGTGGAGGTGGTGGAAAACCCCGAGGTTGGCACAAGCAAGTACCGGGACTCAGCCCAGTTCCTGGCCCGGGTGCGCCACCTGCGACAGGTGCTGGTGGAAAGCGGGACATGAAACGGGTGGTCCACTATCTCGTGGCAGCTTTGGTGGTCTTCCTCTTGTGGGAGCTGGTTTCCGTATCGCTCCTCGCCGTGCGGGGGCGGGTGATCCTGCCCGGGCCGGTGGCCACCATCCGCGAGGGGATCCAGCATGTGAGCGAGCTTTCCTCGGCCTTTGGGGCCTCGGCCCTCCGGTTTTCGATTGCCCTTTCCATCGCCTTTTTCCTGGGGCTTCCGGCCGGGCTGGTCCTCGGTTTTGAGCGGGGTCTTTATCAGGTCTTTTCACCCCTCATCTACCTGACCTACCCCATCCCCCCGGTGGCCCTGTTGGTGTTCCTGTACCTCGCCTTTGGGGTGGGGGAGGCGGTGAAGATCGTGGTGGTCACCTGTGCCCTTTTCTTCCAGGTGTTGGTGGCCGCCCAAGGGGCGGCCCGGGGGATCCCCCGCACCTACGTGACCGCCGTTCGCTCCGCCGGGGCCAGCCGTTGGCAGCTTTATCGTCATGTGGTCGTCCCGGCCACCCTGCCGGCCGTTCTCACCGCCGCCCGGGTGTCGGTGGGGCTGGGGATCACCATGCTGTACGTTGTTGAGACCAAGCTTGGGCTGGTGGGAGGGCCCAAGACGGGCCTTGGTAGGTTCATCGAGTACTACACGTTCCGGGCCGAGCTCTCCCTGGCCGGGGTGGTGGGCCTGTCCCTTTTGGGGCTCATGTTCTACGCTCTCCTTGAGCTCCTTGAGCGGTGGCTGTGCCGCTGGAAGCACCTAGGAGGTCCGGGTGCCCCCTAATCGGATCCTGTTTGTGTACAACCCGGAGAAGGCGGGGGCAGAGGAGGTGGCCCGTGCCGGGGCCGACTGGTGCCGGGGGAGGGGGGTTCCGGCCCGGATCACCTCTCGTCAGAACTTCTCCGCCGAGGAAGTGGACCTGGTGGTGGCGATCGGCGGCGACGGCACCCTCCTGAGGGCGGCCGCGGTCATCTACCCCAGGCAAGTTCCCATCCTGGGGGTTCACATGGGGTCCCTGGGTTTCCTCGCCGCCTGCGAGGCAGGGGGGATAAGAGAAGCCCTGGAGCTTGTCCTCGACGACCGGGTGGAGGTGGAGTCCCGCATGCGGCTGGAGCTCAAGGGCAGGGGGGGCACGGCGCTGAACGAGGTGGCGGTGCTGGGCCCCCCTGACAGCCGGCTCACCGAGGTGCGGGTTTGGTCTGACGACGAGCCGGTGATGGGGATCGCCGGAGACGGCGTCCTGATCGCCACCCCTACCGGCGCCTCCGCTTACGCCCTGGCATGCGGGGGGCCGGTGGTGCACCCACACGCCGATTGCCTGCTCGTTGTCCCGGTCGCCCCCCACCGCCTCGACGTCCGACCGGTGATCCTCCCAAAGGGAACCAGGATCAGGCTTGAGGCCCTATATCCGGCGGAGGTTTGGTTGGACGGGGACCGGGCGGCCCGGCTCTCAGGGGGGGAGGGGATATGGATAGGGGTTGCCCCGGCAGCCACACTCCTCGTCAGGCTTCCGGGCGAGGAACCCTTCTTCTCCCGGCTCCGACACAAGCTGGGGGGAGGATTTGGACATTGAAAGGAGGAGTTTTGAATATAGAGGGGGTGTTGGAGGAGGGGTTGAGGTTAAAGGGGGTCGATGTTGTGGAGCTGGTTGCGGTGCGCCAGCGGGAGGAGCTCACCCGGTTCACCGGCGGGAGGATACATCAGAACGTGGCTACCGAAGGAGTGGTGCTTTACGCGCGGGCCTGGGTGGAGGGTAGGTTCGGGGTTGCGGAGACGAACGACTTAAGCCCCGGGGGGCTCAAGGAGGCGTTGAGGCAGGCGGCCAGGATCGCCCGGGCACAAGGTTCCCCGGCCGGGTACTGGCCGCCTGAGCCCAAGCCGATTGCAGCCGTGGCGGCGGATGACGAGGCCACCTGGGCCGCCACCCCTGAGGAGAGGGCAGCCCTTGTGGCCCGGGCCGTGAAGGAGCCAAACTCATTGGGCTTTAACGCTTCCGGTTCCCTGTCTACCGGGGGGATGGAGGTGTGGGTGCTTTCCTCCAAGGGGGTGGAGGCCCATCATCGCGGCTCTCAAGCTCGGTTCATAACCGTCATCACGGGGAGGAAGCAGGGCTCGGGCTATGCGGAGTTCTCTTCCACAAGCCTTTCCGACCTCCGGCCGGAGGAGGTGGCCTCCCGGGCCCTCAAGAAGGCCGCCGATTCAGAAAACCGCATCCCGATCGAGCCCGGGGAGTACACCGTGGTTTTGGAGCCCCCGGCCGTGGCTACGCTACTTGGGATGCTGTCCTACATGGGCTTTTCCGCCCGGGCGGTCCTCGAAGGCCGCAGTTTCCTGTGCGACCGGTTTGGGGAAAGGCTCGTCTCCGAGCTTGTCACCGTCTACGACGACGGCCTGGACGAGCGCACCCTGCCCTTGCCGTTTGACTTTGAGGGGATGCCGAAAAAGAGGGTTTACTTCTTCCGGGGCGGGGTGGCAGAGGGGGTGGTGCACGACTGTCGTACCGCTGCCCTGATGGGGGCTGAATCCACCGGCCATGCCCTGCCCCCACCCTACTCCACCTATTCCCCCATGCCCATGCACATCGTGCTCGCCCCCGGGGGGGCCACCCTGGAGGAACTGATAGCCGGGGTGGAGCAGGGGCTGTTGGTGACCAGGTTCCACTACGCCCGTGCGGTGGACCCCCGCCGGGCGATGATGACCATGATGACCCGCGACGGCACGTTCCTCATCCAGGACGGAAAGATCACGCAGGCGGTGGAGGACCTCAGGGTGACGGAGTCCGGCCTCAGGGCCCTTGCGGGGGTGGAGGCCGTGGGCCGGGACCCCTCCCTAATAACCGGTGGGGAGGGGTTCGGTGGGTACCTCGTCCCCCCCTTGAGGATCGCCCGTTTCACCTTCACCGGCAGGACGGAAAGGGTGTGAGTTGAACCCCATAGAGGGGCTGAAGGGGTACGTTAGGGAGATCCGGGAACTGGAGGCGGCGGCCGCCCTGGCCCATTGGGACCAGCGCACCTACATGCCCCCGCGGGGCCTGGAGGCCCGGGCCCAGGTGGTGGGCCGCCTTAAGCGCCTTGCCTTCGAGCGCTTGGTGTCCCCGAAGCTCGATCAACTTTTGAAGGAGGCCGAGGCTGGACTGGATGCGGGGTCGGAGTTGGACCGGGCCCTGGTACGCCACTGGCGGCGCGAGCACGATCGAAAACGGGCCATCCCACCTGATCTCTACCAGAAGTTTGTGGAGACCTGCTCCCGGGCGGAGGCGGTATGGGAGCAGGCGAAGGCGAAATCGGACTTCGCCATGTTCGCCCCGCATCTTGGCGAGGTGGTGGAATTGGTGCGAAAGCTGGCCGAGCTCCTTGGCTACGAGGAGCATCCTTACGATGCGCTGCTTGAGGAATACGAGCCGGGGATGAGGGCCAGTCGGCTGAAGGAGGTGATCGAGCCGCTCCGGGCCGAGCTCGTGCCCCTGGTCCAAAGGCTAGAGGAGGGGAGCCCACCTCCGGCCCGTCCTGCCGGCCCGTTTCCCGTCCCCGCCCAAAGGGCCCTGGCCAGGAAGGCCCTTGAGCTGATTGGGTATGACTTCTCGGCCGGCCGGCTGGACGATTCCGTGCATCCTTTCACCGTAGGGCTGGGGCCGGGCGATGTGCGGGTGACGAACCGCTATTCGGAGGACGATCCGTTCCCCGGCCTGTTTGCCGCCCTGCACGAGGGGGGACACGCCCTCTACGACCAGGGGGTTCCCCGTGAACTTGCTTGGACCGGCCTGGATTCCGGGGCCTCCTTTGGGGTGCACGAGTCCCAGTCCCGGCTGTGGGAAAACCAGATCGGCCGCTCCCTTCCCTTCTGGCAGTTCTTCCACCACTGCCTGGTAGAGCACCTGCCGGCCTTTAGGGGAACCGGTCCCGAGGAGGTGTGGCGGATGGTCTGCGAGGTACGGCCCTCCCCGGTTCGGGTGGAGGCCGACGAGGTCACCTACAACCTCCACATCGCGCTCAGGTTCGAGCTAGAGCTGGCGCTCATCGAGGGGAGGCTTTCGGTGGAAAGGCTTCCGGAGAGGTGGAACCAGGCCATGGAAAGCTATCTGGGCATAATCCCCCCGGACGACGCCAGGGGGGTGCTCCAGGACGTGCACTGGTCTGGGGGGATGTTCGGCTACTTCCCTTCCTACATGCTTGGGAACCTGTACGCCGCCCAGCTCATGGCCGCGGCCGAGCACGCCATCCCGGATCTGTGGGATAAGGTCGCCTCCGGGGACATGCGGCCCTTGCTTGCCTGGCTCAGGGAGGAGGTACACGCCCACGGCCGCATCTACCCGCCGGAGGAGCTGATGAAAAGGGCCACTGGGGAGGGGCTCACCCCTCGCCCTTTCCTTGACTACCTGAAAAGGAAATATGATTGGCTTTTCCGTTGAAACCCTCGGGATCATATGAGCCGTCGGGAGGATTTTGAGCGGAGGCGCAGGGAGCTCAACGCCCTGGTCCTGCGGGGGGCCAACCTCCCCATCAAGCGCTTTTTCGCCCTCGATTCCGATGTTTACGGGGAGGGGGCCCTTTCGCGAAGGACGAAGGAGCTCTTGGGGCTTGTGGCCTCGCTAGTCCTGCGTTGCGACGACTGCGTTTCCTATCACCTCATCCAGGCCAAGGAAAACGGGGTGAGCAGGGAGGAGGTGGTGGAGGCCTTGGCCGTGGGACTGGTGGTGGGGGGCTCCATAGTCATTCCCCACCTGCGCCGGGCCTTTGAGCTTGTCTCCGAGCTTTGGGGCGAGGGCTAAGGGCGAGGCAGTTTCCCGTGCTGCCCCCTTTTTGAAGGCCGTTGCAGTAGGGGGCGTCGCACGGGCTTCCTTCGAGCTGGAGGGTGGTGTGCTGGATCCCGAACTCATCGTGCAGAAGCCGCCTGAGGCGGAGGGAGAGGGAATCGGCCTCGGCCAGGGACTGGCTTTCCACCACCACGTGGGCGCTCAAGGCGGGGAAGTCCGGCCCGATGGTCCAGAGGTGTAGATCGTGTACATCCCGCACCCCGGGGATGGCGGCCATCCTTTGGGCGACCTGGGTCAGTTCCATGCCTTTGGGGGTCCCTTCGGCCAGGATGTGGAGGGCCTCTCGGAGCACGCGCACCGCCCCTGTTCCCACGATGCCGGCGATCAGGAGGCTTGCCAGGGGATCGGCGAGCGTCCAGCCGGAAAGCAGGATTAAAAGCCCGGCGGCGAAGGCGGCCACCGAGCCCAGCGCATCCCCAAGGACGTGGAGGAAGGCGGCGCGCATGTTCAGGTCCCCCTCCTCATGGCGGTGGAGCAGGCCGGCCATGAGGAGGTTGGCCAAGAGGCCGGCCAGGGCCATCCCCAACATGGGGGCGGCCCACACCTCTTGGGGTGCGCCGAGCCGGCTGAAGGCCTCCTTCACCACGAAGGCCACGAGGAAAAGCAGGGTGACGCCGTTCCCGAAGGCGGTGAGGACCTCCACGCGCCTAAATCCATAGGTATAATGGGCTGTGGGCGGCCTGTGGGAGAGGCGAACCCCAAGGTAGGCCAACGCCAGAGCGAAAACGTCCAGGAAGACATGTGCTGAGTCGGCAAGGAGCGCCAGGCTCCCCGTGATGAGCCCCACGGATACCTGGGCCACAAGCACCGAAATCCCGAGGCCTAAGGCAATAAGGAGCCGTTGTTCACGTCCTTTTCCCACAGCCCGATTTTACCGCGGATGGTTTGTGCGGTCCGGAGGCCCGGGGCTGGGTTGGCTAAGGAGCGCCTAAGGGGTTCGACGAGCTCGGGCATTGACAAGTGTGGTGGCGGGCGTTAACATAAAAGAGATAAAAAGATATTGTTATCATGTTCAGCAAGACGGCGAAGTATGCGGTCTTGGCCCTGGTGGCCCTGGCGGGCTGGGGAGATGGATACCCAGTTCAGGTAAAGCGCCTGGCGACCGCCTCCGGCGTCCCCCGGCCGTTCCTCGCCAAGCTGGTCCCCCAGCTCGTACGGGCCGGGATCCTCTCCTCCACCCGGGGAAAAGGAGGAGGCATCGCCTTCTCCCGCCCCCCCGAGGAGATCACCCTGGCTCAGGTGATCCGGGCGGTGGAAGGGGAACGCCTCATGCTCGACTGCCCCTTCTCCCCCCACCCCTGTCGGGGCCGGGAGGATTGCCCACTGGCTCCCCTATGGGACCCGGTGCGGCAGCGCGTCGTGGCCTTCCTGGAGACAACGAGCTTGTCCCAGGTCTCTAAAAGGAGGAAAGATGGGTGAGCTTACCAACGAAGACAGGAAACGGGCCCTCAAGGGGATCCTACGGCGATTGCATGCGGGTGAGTCCCCGGACGCCCTCAAGGGGGAATTCCGCCGGGCGGTGGGGGATGTAACCCCGGTGGAGATCGCTCAGATCGAGCAAGAGTTGGTGCGGGAGGGGATCTCCCGGGAGGAGATCGCCAAGCTCTGCGACGTCCATCTGGCGCTGTTCCGGGAGTCGTTGGAGGAGGTGGAGCCCCTGGCCCCGCCCTGGCACCCAATCCACATCCTGATGGAGGAGCACCGGCGCATGCTCGGCTTCGCCAAGCGGCTGCGCAAGGCAGCAGAACGCCTGGCGGGGTCGCCGGGGGACGCAGGGCTCCTGGCGGAGATCGAGGACCTGATGAAACACCTCGAGGAAGCTGAATCCCACTACCTTAGGGAGGAGAACGTGCTGTTCCCGGCCCTGGAGCGGCACGGGATCGCAGAACCCCCACAGGTGATGTGGATGGAGCACGACCACATCCGGTCCCTCAAGAAGGAGCTCAGGCGCCTTCATGCCGCCCGGGAGCAGGGCTACGAGCCGAGACTTGCTGAGTTCGCCCTGGCCCTGTCCGATACCCTGGTGAGGCACTTCCACAAGGAGGGGAAGATCCTGTTCCCCACCGCCCTGGGCGTGATCCCGGAGGCGGAGTGGCCGGCCCTGCGGGCGGAGTTCGACGAGATCGGCTACTGCTGCTTCACCCCGCCACCCCCTCCCGCTCCGGAGGGCGAGCCACCCTCCCAGCCGAGGCCCGTGGAGGGCATGGTGGAACTCCCCACCGGGAGCTTCACCGTGAAGGAGCTTGCGGCGGTGCTGGACGCCCTTCCGGTGGATATCACGTTTGTAGATGCCGAGGACCGCGTGCGTTACTTCAATCAAAGCAAGGATCGGATCTTCGTGCGCTCCAAGTCCGTCATCGGCCGCACGGTTCAGAACTGCCACCCTCAGAAAAGCGTCCACGTGGTGAACCGCATCTTGGAGGACTTCCGGGCGGGCCGGCGTGACGTCGCGGAGTTCTGGATAAACCTTAAGGGCAGGCTCGTGTACATCCGTTACTTCCCCGTCTGGAGCCCGGAGGGGGAGTACCTCGGTGTGATCGAGGTCACCCAGGACGTCACCGGGGTCAGGGAGCTCAAGGGGGAAAGGCGGCTTTTGGATGAGCCGGCCGTGAAGGGGTAGGGATGGGCACGATCGCGGTAAAGCGTGTTTACGAACCCCCGGCTGAAGGGGACGGTGTGCGGATCCTCGTAGACCGGCTCTGGCCCCGCGGGCTTTCCAAGGAGAGGGCGAAGGTGGACCTGTGGCTGAAGGACATCGCCCCCAGCCCGGACCTCAGGCGGCGCTATTGTCAGCCCCGGGGAGGATGGGCCCCCGACAAGTGGGATGAGTTCAAACAAGCTTACTTCGCTGAACTAGAGGAGAAACAGGAGCTGGTGTCCGAGATACTTAAACATGCCAGTAGCTCTTGCGTGACACTCCTTTTCGCCGCCAAAAGCGAAGGGTTGAATAATGCCGTGGCCCTCAAGGAGTACCTGGAGGGCAGGGGTGGGGCCGGACAGGAGGAGGGGGGATGACCATGGGGGCAAGGCTTTTCCAACCGGTGCCGGAGCTCGCCCTGCAAGGGCGCGACGGGGAGGTGCGGCTCTCCTCCTTCAGGGGGCGGTACCTCGTGCTTTACTTTTTCCCCAAGGCGGGCACCCCGGGCTGCACCCGGGAGGCCCAGGATTTCACCTCCCTGCTTCCTGAGTTCTCGCGGCTGGACGCCCAGGTGGTGGGGGTGTCGCGGGACGGACCCGAGGCCCAAGCCCGGTTCGTGGATAAATACGGACTGAAGGTGACCATGCTCTCCGATCCCCAGGGGGAGGTCCACCGGGCGTTCGGCGCCCTGAAGGAGGGAGGCGGGGCGCAGCGGTCCACGTTCCTCATCGACCGGGTGGGGGTGCTGCGCTACCGGTGGCCCAAGGTGCGGGTGGAGGGGCACGCTCAGGAGGTGCTCACCATGCTGCGGGCTTTGTATGAGGCCGACCAGCAGGTGAACCCGCTCATCCAGGCCCGGCGGGCCCGCCGGGCCCTGGCCAACCGGCCCGTCCCGGAGTCGGCCATCCTGGCGCTCCTCGAGGCGGCGCACCTTGCCCCCTCCTGCTTCAACAACCAGCCCTGGCGGCTGGTGGTGGCCACCGGGGAAGCCCTTGAGGAATTGAAGGAGGCGCTCACCGGCGGGAACTACTGGGCAAGGCGCGCCCCGGCCATGGTCGCCGTGGCCTCCCAGCGGGATCTGGACTGCAAGCTGAGCGACGGCCGGGATTATTTCCTGTTCGGCTGCGGCATGGCGGTGGGGTTCCTCATGCTCCAGGCCACGCAACTGGGGCTCATCGCCCACCCCATCGCCGGCTACGATCCGGCAAAGGCCAAGGAGGCCTTGGGGATCCCGGACGATTACGTCCTGATCACCCTGGTGGTGCTGGGCTGGCCCGGGGATCCGGCGGTGCTATCGGACAAGCACCGGGAGCTGGAGTCCTCACCCCGGGACAGGAAGCCCCTGTCCGAAGTGGCGTTTTGGAACCGATTTGGCCAGGGGATGGAAGTAGAGTAGGCTGATATCGTCGCCTCCTGGCGACGGAAAGGACTGAACATGGGAAACGAGGTATTAAAGGCGATCAGAGGGCGCAGGAGCGTGGTCAGGTTCAAGCCCGAGCCGGTGCCCGAGGAGGCTCTCCAGGAGATCCTGGAGGCGGGGCGCTGGGCGCCCTCCTATGCCAACTCTCAACCCTGGACGTTTATCGTGGTTCGCGACGAGGAGACCAAGAGGAAATTGGGGCAGTTGGTAGAGCGGATAGCCCTGGCCCGCCGGGGCAGGGTAGCCATCTCTGGCCAGGGGGTCGGGGATGCCCCGGTGGTGATCGCCGTGGTGGTGGACCCGTGGCGGGACCCGCGGCACTTCGTGGAGGCGGGGGCGGCCGCCGCCCAGAACATGGCCCTGGCCGCCCACTCCCTGGGCCTTGCCTCCTATTGGGCCGGGATCTACGAGCCCGGCGGCGGTCGCCGGTCGGTGGAAGCCCAGGTGAAGAGGCTGCTTGGCGTGCCCCGGGAGCTGCACGTGATCGCGCTCCTGCCCCTTGGGTACCCTGCCTACCAGGCCCAATCCGATCGGGCGGAGCTCGCCGAGCTGGTCCACTACGATCGGTTCGGCCGGCCCGAGGTGGTTTGAGACGTAGCCCGTGAACGACATCCGTCGGCAGGTGCAGCGGGCCCTTCCGGGTCTTAACCGGAACCAGCAGGCCCTGATCCAGGACATCCTCTCTCACTACGAGGAGTTCATCTTCCTGTCGGTGGAGGAGGCGGCCCGCATCCTGGGGGTACACAAGTCGACGCTTGTGCGGCTGGCGCAGAAGCTGGGCTATAGGGGCTACCCGGAGCTCCGCGCCGCGCTGCAGGAGCTTTACAAAAGCGAGGTGGCCCCGGGGAGGAAACTCGGCCGCGCCCTGGCCGAGGTGCACTCCGAGGACCTGTTCAAGCAGCTTGTGGAGACGGAGATCGCCTACCTCAGGGAGTCCACGGAGCTGGTTCGCCCCGAGCACATCCGCCGGGCGGCGGAGCTCATCCTAAAGGCCAGACGGACCTTCATCTGTGGCCGCGGGCCACAGGCCCCCCTCACCGAGCTCCTCGCCTTCCGGCTCCGCAGGTTTCACCTGGACGTGTACCCAGTGACCGAGGAGGGCCGCGGGATCCTGGAAAAGCTTCAGCTTTTGAGCAAGGACGACGTCTTGATCGTCTACAGCTTCCTTTTCATCCCCCAGGATTACCTCAACGCCCTCGCCCTGGCCCGCGAGGTAGGGGCCCCCACCATCTTGATCACTGACACGGTGGCCAAGGACATGGTGCGGGACGCCACGGTGGTGCTGGCGGCGCGGCGGGGCCCGGCCACCATCTACCACACCAACATCGTCCCCCTGGCCATCCAGACGGCCATCGTCCTCCAGATCGCCAAGCTCCGCTCCCCAGAGGTGCTGAAGAAACTGGAAAGGCTCCAGGAACTTCGCCGCCGCTTCGGCTACGAGTATTCCCTCCTCCCCCACCAAAAACACCCCTCTTGACAACCCCCCCTCCCCCCACTATATTAGCAACGTAAGTTGCAAGAGCTGTTTTTATTGCAACGAACTTTGGGTTGTGGGAGGGGGTTATGGGAACAGTGAAGGCCTTGGCCTTGGATGGGCATGGGGTGGTTTACTCCCGCAACCGGGAGGTCCCAGAGGCGGTGGTGGGGGCCTTGCAGGGGATGGGGAAGTTGAAAGTACCTCCGGAGGAAGCCCTCAGGCAATATCTCTCCCTCCAGGAGCGTGCCTTTTCCGGGGAGCTCTCCTATCGGGAGATGCTCGCCCGGCTTGCCAAGGCGGTGGGCTGGGAGGGGGTGGAGGCCGTGGAGGGGATCCACCGGCTGATCCAGCGGTTCAGCGCCGACATCGTGGTTGATCCGGATCTCGTGTCGGTGCTTTCCAGGCTGCGGGCGGGGGGGGTGAAGATCGCCATGCTCACCAACAGCATCCACCCGGCGGAGACGAAGTGGGATTGGCTCCGCAGGAGAGGGGTGGACGCCCTCTTTGACCTCATCTACTCGTCGGTGGAGGCGGGGCACAAAAAACCCGCGCCGGAGATCTTCTCCGCCTTTGCGCGTTCCATCGGGCTTTCCCCAGGGGAGGTGGTATTCGTAGGGCATGACCAGGCCGAGGTACAGGGGGCCAAGCGGGCCGGGTTGATCTCGGTGTGCCTTAGGTGCCGGTGTGCCGAAGCGGACTTTGTTTGCGACCGCCTCGGGGAGATCTTAAGGCTCCCGGTTTGGCCGCCAGGGGTTTAGGAAAAAGGAGGGTAGATGCTTAAGCGAGTCCTGTCGGTGGTTTTCTTGCTTTGTGGGCTCACCGTGGGATTGCTTGCGGAAGGGGGGCCGTGGGGGATCCACCTCTCTTGGCAACACGACCCGGCCACCACCATGACCATCATGTGGCGCATGGAACCGGGAGAAGTGGAGGCCATGGTGGAGTACGGACCTACCCCCCAACTCGGGGAACGGGCCCTGGGGACGAGGACATCCTACGTTTACGCACGTAAAGAGGTCATTTGGTATGTGGCCGAGTTGACCGGGCTTTCCCCAAAGACCACTTATTTTTACAGGTGCGGTACGCCGGGAAATTGGAGTGATATATATTCGTTCACCACCGCGCCGCTTCCCGATGACCCTAGGGCCTCCTTCTCCTTTGCGGTGCTGGCGGATACCCCGGGCAAGGGAGGATATGCTGTCACGGGAAAGCTCCTGGAGATGGCCGAGGCCGACGGCGCCGACTTTGTGATCTTCGGGGGGGACTTCACCGCGGGAGGAGCTCAACCCGAGTTCGACTACTGGTTCAACTCCGCCCCGGAGGTACTTGCCCGCCTCCCCCTCCTCAGCGTCCTGGGGGACAATGATGGCCTCTCCCGGGCCTATTTCGGCTCCTTCTCGTACCCCGGAGACGAAAGCTGGTACTTCTTGGACTGTGGCCCGGTGAGGTTCATATTCCTCCTTGCCGTATCGGAGCCCTATGTGCGCCAGCAAACTCCCTGGCTTGCGGAGGTGCTCCAGTCGGCCTCCACCCCATGGAAGATCGCCGTGGGCCACAAGCCCGCCTACTCAGCCGGTTGGTACGGCCCCACGGATTACATCCTGGATCAATGGGTGCCGCTCTTTGAGAGGTGCGGCTTGGACATCTACTTCAACGGCCATGAGCACAGCTACGAGCGTACCTGGCCGATCAAGGGCGGGTGCCTGTGCGCGGACGGGGTGGTATACGTAACGGCAAGCGGGGCCGGCTCTGACCTGCGGGAGCCCGGCCAGGAGTTCTGGACAGCTAAGGCGGCCAGCGTGTTCCATTATGTCCTTGTCCAGGTTAAGCCCACCGAGCTCACCGTCTTCGCCAAGGACATAGATGGGAACGTGTTTGACCATTTCCGGGTCCGCAATCCCGGGAAGGAAGGGGGGTGATCGGCTGAGGAGAGCCACCTTGACGTTGGCTTTAGGTCTCGAGCTTGAGGAGGGACGGCTATGAGCATAAAGGTTATGGTATTGGGAGTGGTGTTGGCGGTTTTAGGCGCGAGTGCCGCGCCGTGGATCGAACTTTCCCCGATCAACGTGCCACGCGTTGGGGCCAGAGCCTGTGTTCTAGATGGCAAGATCTACCTCGTTGGGGGTGAGGACCCCGAGGGAAAGGTCGCCCCTCTGGAGGTCTATAACCCGCAGGCGGATTCCTGGACGGTATTGGGGCCGAGCCCGCTGATCGCTGCCGGAGGGCACGTGGTTGCCGCTGTGGGCGATGCCATCTTCGTCTTCGCTGGCGAGACCCCGGAGGGGGAGAGGTTCCGGGGCGGGTTCTTCTGGGAAGTAGGCCCAGGTGAGCCCAGCTGGGAGCAGGTCCCCGGGGCTGCCACCATGGGGCATTCCGACGGGGCCGGGGCCGCGGTGGGCAGCAGGATCTACCTCATCACCGGGGAGGACGACGCCCTGGAAAACGAGGGAGAGGACTACGTGCGGGTGGTAGATGTGTTCGATGCTTCTACCATGACCTGGACCACCGCGGCCTCCATCGAACCTTATCAACGGGAGGACTGTGACGCCGTTGCCCTAGGCGGTCGGATAATCGTCTTGGGCGGCCAAGGTGGCCTGGCGAACGCGGCGGTGTCCTGGCTCAACATCTATGACACCGATACAGACACGTGGGCCCATTACGACGAAGGGGCCCCCTTCCCCTGGGAACATCCCCGGCTGGCAGTCCTCGACGGGCTTGTCTACGCCCTGACCGGCCGGGGGGAGGGTGGGTTCGTCAACCTACGACTGGACCTTTCGACCATGGAGTGGACGGATCTCACCCCCTGCCCCACCCCCATGTCTGAACCCGCCGTGATCGCTTATGAGGGCAAGATATTCGTCATCGGGGGGGAGACCCTGGACGGGGTCATCCTGAACACGGTTTGGGTATATGACCCTGACCTAGAAGAGTGAGGAGGTGCCTATGAAGGCTTGGATGTGGTTTGTGGTGGTGGCGGTGCTGGGAGCAATGGGATTGGCCCAGGGTTTAACCCCGGCCCAGGAGGCCTGGCTCAAGGCGGCCCAGCTTGGGCCCTATCAGCCGGAGGTGGAGGATTGGGATGCCATCTACCAAGCGGCCCTAGGGGAGGGAAAGGTCGTTATCTACTCGCTCTCCTCCCGCATCTTCGATGTGGTGGAGGCGTTCCAGGCCGCCTATCCCGGGATCGAGGTGGAGGCCTACGACATGACCGACGTGGAGCAGGTGGAAAAGCTCACCCGGGAGCAGGGCGCCGGCATCTATAACGTGGACATCCTGTTCACCGCCGGGATCACCACCCTCACCAAGGAGCTCCTCCCCCAGCATCTCATCTGGAACTACGTTCCCACCACCACCTACGACGGCGTCCCCACGGCCGATGTGATCCCACCGGAGTTCCGGGAGCCGCTCCTTGTGCACAGCCTGGAGGCCAAGGTGGTGTTCTATAACTACGAGAGCTATCCTGACGGTTGCCCGGTGGATACGCTTTGGGACCTGGTGCGGCCGGAGTGGCGGGGCCGGGTCCAGATGAAGGATCCCATGCTCACCGAGGAGAACATGAACTTCCTGCAGACCGTCGTTCAGCACGCAGATGAGATGGCTTTTGCCTACGAGCTCGAGTTCGGGGAGCCCATCCAGCTCAGCCCCGGCTGTCCGAACGCCGGCTACGAGTTTATAAAGAGGCTCATCGAGAACGGCATCGTCCTCACCAGCTCCGATGGCGATGCCTCCAAGGCGGTGGGGGTCCCCGGGCAGACCAACCCGCCCGTCACCCTGAGCGTGGCCTCGTCCAAGATCCGGGACAACGCAAGAAAGGGGTACGTGCTTGCCATCGGCTGGGATATCCAGCCCAGGGTGGGCATAACCAAGACCAACTTCCTGGTGGTGGCCAACCTCGCCCCCCATCCCAACGCGGCCAAGCTCCTCATCCGCTTCATGTTGGGCGACCGGGAGGGCGGGGCCGGGTTCTCCCCCTTCTACGTTCCGGGACAGTGGAGCCCCAGGACCGACGTCGCGCCCGCCTTGGAGGGGGTGACCCTGGATATCCTGGCCGAGCGCACCTGGTTCCTGGACCCTGACTGGATCTACGAAAACGGAATCGAGGTGCAGGACTTCTGGCTTTCCTTGCAGTAGGAAGGGGAGGGGGCCACGGCAGGACGCCGTGGCCCCCTATTCGATCCTCCCGATGGTCAACCGGCACCTGGTGAAGCTGAAGCGGAGGGGGGCGCGTCTTCTGCGCCGGCCGGAGCGGGGGTGGGGGATCGTGCTTGCGCTCCTCCTTGTTGTTTTCGTAGTCATCCCCATCGGGTACATGGCAGCCAGCTCCTTCACCTTCGATTCCTGGGGGCCTCGGTACGTCCGGGGCGCCCAGCCCGGGGAGCTTACCACCTTCTATTGGCAGCGGGTGCTCACCGGGAGGCTGGCCCGGGCCATCTTCTGGGAGCCACTCCTGCATAGCTTCCTGATCGCCGTCTTGATGACCGGGATCGCCCTGCCGGTGGGGGCCCTGTTCGCCTGGCTCGTCGCCCGCACCGATATCCCCTTCAAAGGGTTTTGGAACTCGGCCTTGATCGTCCCCTACATCGTGCCCTCATGGACGGTGGGCCTCGCATGGCTCACGCTCTTTAAAAATCCCCAGTTTGGGGGACAGCCGGGCCTTTTCTCTTCCCTTTTTGGAAGTTCTCCTCCTACCTGGCTTGGCTACGGGCTTTTGCCCATTGTGATCTCGCTTGCGGCTCATTACGTGCCGTACACCTTCATCCTCCTCCGGGGGGCGCTGGCCACCGTGGATGCCCAGCTTGAGGAGAGCGCGGAGATCTTGGGGGCAGGGCGCCTCGAGGTGCTTCGGAAGATCACCTTTCCCTTGGTGTTGCCGGCTTTGGGCTCGGCGTTCGTGCTCACGTTCGGGAAGGGGTTGGGGGAGTTCGCAACCCAAGCCTTCCTGGGGCTTCCCGTCCGCTACTATACCCTCTCCACCCGGGTTTACGCCGCCTTCAGCAACCGCCAGCAGTCGGAAGGGTATGTGTTAACCTTGATCCTGGTCCTGTTGACCGCCCTCACCGTGTTTGCCAACCAAAGGCTGATTGGGGCCCGCAAGCGCTATACCACCATAAGCGGCAAGGGCGCGTTTCGGAAGCCCGTAAACCTTGGCAGGTGGCGGACGCCCGCGGTCTTCTTGCTCGGGGCGTTTGTGCTCCTTTTTGTGATCGCCCCGGTGGGGCTGATCGCCTGGGAGACCTTCATGAAATTCGAGGGGCAGTACAGCCTGTCCAATTTCACCCTCCATTACTGGGTGGGGGCAGGGGATCCCCTGCTCGCCGACGGCCAGCCCGGGATCTTCAAGAACCCGGTTATCCTGGGGGCGATCAAGAACTCGGTGCTCCTCGCCGGGCTGACCGCGCTAGCGAGTGGGACCATCGGGATAATGCTTGGGTACGCCGTGGTGCGCACCCGGGGGAGCCTTCTTTCCCGCTCCCTGGAGTTCCTCTCCTTCACCCCCTACATGATCCCGGGGATCGCCTTTGGGGGGATCTACCTGAGCCTCTTTGCCCGCTCCTGGGGGCCCCTGCCCGCTCTATACGGCACCATGGCCCTGCTCGTGGTCACCTGTACCGCCAAGTACCTCCCGTTTTCATCGAGCTCCGGGATCTCCGCCATGCACCAGATCGATCCCACCTTGGAGGAGGCGGCCGAGCTCCACGGCGCCCGCTGGGGGAAACGGTTCGTGCGGATCATCCTTCCTTTGGCTAAAAGCGGCTTCATGTCGGCAGTGCTACTTACGTTGATAACAACCATGCGGGTGCTGGATCTGATCGTGCTTCTTGTCACCCCCCACACCCGTACCATGACCTCCATCATCTTCCGTTTCCAGCAGCAGGGCTTCACCCAGCATGCCTACGGGATCATGCTCCTCATCGTGGTCATAACCCTTTTCGGCCACTTCCTGATAAGGCGGCTTGGGGGAAGGATCGAGTTTTAAGGGGGGAAGATGCCGTCGATAACAATAAGTGGGCTGACTAAACGCTTCGGCAGCACACTAGCGGTTCGAAAGCTCGACATGGAGATCGAGGATGGGGAGTTCGTAACGCTGCTTGGCCCCTCGGGCTGCGGGAAGACCACCACCTTGAGGTGCCTTGCCGGCCTGGAGGAGCCCGACGAAGGGGAGATCCTGTTCGGCGATCGGTGCGTCTTCTCCTCCCAGAAGGGGGTTTTCGTCCCCCCGGGTGGCCGGCGCGTGGGCCTGGTGTTTCAAAGCTATGCCCTGTGGCCCCACATGACGGTGTTTCAGAACGTTTCATTCGGCTTGTCAAAGCAGAGGCTCCCGAAGGAGGAGATCCGCAAGAGGGTTTCCGAGATCCTGACTCTCCTTGGGCTCCAAGGCTACGAAAACCGTTACCCAAGCGAGCTATCCGGGGGCCAACAGCAGCGGGTGGCCCTGGCCAGGATGATCGTCACCCAGCCGGAGATCCTCCTCTTCGATGAGCCCCTGTCCAACCTAGATGCAAAGCTCCGGATGACGCTGCGGGCCGAACTCAAGCGGCTGCACCGCGAGATCGGTGCCACCACGGTGTATGTGACCCACGATCAGCTGGAGGCCCTCACCCTTTCCACCCGCATCGCGGTGATGAAGGAAGGCGTGGTACAACAGATGGGCACCCCCAAGGAGGTATACCACTTCCCGGAGAACCTGTTTGTGGCCGAGTTCATGAGCAACCCGAAGACGAACCTCTTTCCCGCCCGAGTGGTAGAGCCCGGCCCGCCCGCCGCCTGCGCACTTGCGGCCGACCCCGCCGTCCGTTTCCACCTGCAGGCAGGTCCCCTTCCGGAGGAGAAGCCCCTGGTGATAAACGTGCGCCCTGAGGACATAGAGATCTCCCCGATCGCAGGGCCGGGGCTCAAGGCCAAGGTATACGCCACCCTTCCCACCGGGGGCGAGTGCATAAGCTACTTCCGCCTTGAGGCAGGGGGGCTAGAGGTGGTGGCCAAGGGCCCGGAGGAGGAGCACCTGTGCCTCAATCCAAACCAGCCCGCCTGGCTCTCCTTCAAGCGGGGGAATATCTTTAATGAGGAAACAGGGAGGATCATCGCTTCTTTTGGCTTTTTAAGTGGTGAGGGAAAGGATGAAGGATGAGGCTGGGGATCGCCCCCAGCCGCTCCTTCCCGGGCACGTGGGAGGACATCCTGAACTTTGCCCTGCAAGAGGGGTTCTCGGGGGTTGAGTTCAAATACGAGCTCCCGTTCATCCTGCCCGAGCGGTTCCCGCAGGGGATGCTCAACCGCCTGGCCGGAGCCCGGGTTGAGCATGGCCTCGTGTACGGTATACATGGGCCCTATGTGAACATCGGCTCCCCCCTCCCCTACCGGTGGCGGGCGGCGGTGGACGAGCACCTGCGGGCATTGGAGGTGGCCCAAAGGATCGGGGCTGGGACCTACACGATCCACCCCGGTTTCGTGGAGTCCAAGTACGCGACGGGTGAGCTCCTTGCCCGGGGAAGGGAGCTCACCGCCCGGGCGTTGCGAGAGCTGACGAAGTGTTCCGAGGGGGTTACCCTGTGCCTTGAGAACCAAAACCCAAGGGAGGGGGGCAAGGCCAAATGCGCGGCCCGGCCAAACGAGCTCTTGGAGGTCCTGGCCGCGGCAGGCGGGGGGATAAAGGTGACCTGGGACGTGGGGCACGCCAACCTGCTCCCCGGAGGGGTGCTGGGTTTCGCCCGGGAGGTGGGGCTGGACAAGGTGGCGGTGATGCACCTTCACGATAACCGGGGGGACGAGGACTCCCATGATACCCCCGGCAACGGGACGGTCCCCTGGAAGGAGCTGCTATCGCTCTTTGTGAATACCGACCGCTCTCCTATGCTCTACCTCGAACTGCGGGCCGAGGAGGACCTCTCCCGGGGCCGGGATTTTCTTGAACGGCTGGCTCGAAAGGTTCAGGCTAACCTGATTCGGTGAGCCCCTCCCAGGCCCGGAGGTAGGCCGTAAGGTCCGCCGGGGAGAAGAGGACCATCCGCACCTCGGAGAGCGCCCCGGGGTGTTCCTTCAGGAAGTCGCGGATCGTCTGGAGGGCCACCGGTGCCGCCTCCTCCACCGGGTAGCCGTAGGCCCCGGTGGAGATGCTGGGGAAGGCGATGGTCTTTATCCCCCGGCTGACTGCAAGCTCAAGGCAGGATCTGTAGGCCTTGGAAAGGAGCTCCGGCTCATCTTTTTTCCCGCCGTGCCACACCGGGCCCACGGTGTGGATGACCCACTTGGCCGGCAGGTTCCCCCCTGGGGTGATGACCGCCTCGCCGGTGGCAAGCGGCCCCCTTTCCCGGCGGATGGCGGCCGCTGCCTCCGTCACCTCCGGCCCCCCGGCCCGGTGGATGGCCCCGGACACCCCGCCCCCAGGGGTGAGCTCCCGGTTGGCCGCGTTCACGATCGCGTCCACTTCCTGCCGGGTGATGTCCCCCTGGGCCAGTACCAGCCGCGTCCCCCCGAGCTCAACTTCCATCCGTTGCATAACCCCATCACCCCGGGGGATTTTAGCTGGTCCCCCTCCCGGAGGGAGGGTATAGTGGGGGCATGCGCGTAGGGTATCTACAGTTCAACCCGCGGTTTGGCGAGGTGGAGGAGAACGTGAGGCGGGCCCTGGCCCTGCTATCCGGGGAGGAGGCAGACCTGTGGGTCCTCCCGGAGCTTTTTTCCACCGGTTATCATTTCACCTCCCCCCAGGAGGCGCGGGCCCTGGCGGAGCCGGTGCCAAGCGGGCCCACCACCCAGGCGCTCCTCGCCTGGGCTGGGGAGCGGGGTTGTCATATCGCGGCCGGGCTGGCCGAACTGGCCCCGGAGGGGGTGTACAACTCCGCCGTCCTGGTGGGCCCCCAGGGGCTTCTCCTCCTCTACCGCAAGGCCCACCTCTTCTGGCGGGAGAAGGAGAATTTCCTGCCCGGTGACACCGGATTCCAGGTGGCGGAAGTGGGGGGAGTGAAGGTGGGGTTGATGGTGTGCTTCGATCACCTGTTCCCGGAGGCGGCGCGCACCCTGGCCTTGAAGGGGGCACAGATCATCGCCCACCCAGCGAACCTCGTCCTCCCTGGGGTGGCCCAGCTCACCACCAGGGTACGGGCACTGGAGAACCGCCTTTACCTCGTGACCGCCAACCGAACAGGGGAAGAGCGGCGGGGCGGGGAGGTATTGCGGTTCACCGGCCAGTCACAGATCGTCTCCCCCCAAGGGGAGGTCCTGGCCAGCTCAACCCCACAGGCAGAGGAGGCCGTGGTGTGCGAGATCGACCCCGAGCTCGCCCGGCAGAAACGCATCAACCCCTACAACGACCTCCTCTCAGACCGCCGCCTCGACCTGTATTTCCGGTGAAAGGCTGGTGCCGGCGAGTGTTTTCCGACAGAATAAGGGGTCGGAAGGGGGTAATGTATGGCGGATTGGAGTGACCTCCTGGTGGGGGCGGGCATTCGAGCCCGGGTGGCCCGGGATCGGGTCCTGGCCCGAGTGCTGGAGGAGGCCTTGGAGGGGATCGACAGGCTCCTTTCCGAAAGTGGGCTTCCATATCGGCTCGACGCCCACCTGACCCGAGGCGGCGAGTACCTCATCCACATGCAGATAGCCTACCGGAGCCGGGAGGAGCGTGATAGGCTCTGGGATCAGGCGGCCCAGATCCTGGAACGGGCAAGGCGGGGGCAGGGGGTTCACATCCTGTGTGGCATCAGCTCCTTTTCCCAGCTCAACTGATCCATGGCGGACCACAGGGAACTCGGATCGCTTCTTGCGAGGATCGATGGAGCTGGTTATGGGGCTTACAAGCGCCTGCAGGGAAGCTGGGCCTTCCCCGATTTCACCTTGCACATCGAGCACGTGCAGGGGGACCCCTTTGCCGCCCCCAGTCGCCTGCGGGTGGAGGTCGGGCAAGAGATAGCGGGCTTCCCGCGGAACCTCTTTTCCGGGCGGGCTCGGAGGATAGCCCTGGAGGACTTCCTGGTGAGGAAGCTGGCCGCGGAGATCCCCCGGTGTACGAAGGGATCGCGCGGCTCAGGCCGCTCGGGGGAGTTCTCGGTGGTGGATTTTGGCCAGTGCATTCTGCCCCGGACCGCCGTGGCGGTCAGCGAGGGGAAGGTGGAGGCGGTCATCTCCTGCGGGCTTCCGGCGGCGGGCCGGCGGATCCTGGGCCGGGAGGCCCGCGAGATGCTCCTTTCCGAGCTCCCAGAGCTTGTCCGCAGGGCCCTTCTTTACCGAAACCTCGATCCTCAAGCGGTCCTCAGGCATGTGGAGTGTGGGGAGGACGCCGAGGCCCTGCGGGCCCAGCTCTACGATCGGGATCTGGTGGCCTTTGTGGCCGAGGGGGCGATCCTGCCCCGGGCGTCGGGGGTTTCCGACCGGCCGCTCCGGGCTGGGGCGATCCCATTTGTCCCCCCGGAGTCCCTGGCGGTGACCCTGGAGCGCCCGAACGGGGGCCCCATCCGGGGGATGGGGATCCCGACCGGGGTGACCCTGATCGTGGGGGGCGGCTACCACGGGAAATCCACCCTGCTTTCCGCCCTGGCCCAAGGGGTGTACAACCACGTCCCCGGGGACGGGCGGGAGTACGTGGTCACCCGGAGGGAGGCGGTGGTGATCCGGGCCGAGGACGGCCGGTTCGTATGTGGGGTGGACATCTCCCCCTTTATCTCCAGTCTGCCGAACGGCACGGACACCCGCAGGTTTACCAGCCAAAACGCCTCCGGCTCCACCTCCCAGGCGGCCAACATCATGGAGGCCCTGGAGGTGGGGGCGAAGGTGCTGCTTGTGGACGAGGACACCTCCGCCACCAACTTCATGATCCGGGATGAAAGGATGCAGGCCCTGGTCTCCAAGGACAAGGAGCCCATCACCGCGTTCATCGACCGGGTGAGGCAGCTTTATGAGGAGTTCGGGGTGTCCACGGTCCTGGTCATGGGGGGTTCGGGGGACTACTTCGAGGTGGCCGACACGGTGATCATGATGGACGCCTACCGTCCTCGGGACGTGACCGGGGAGGCCAAGCGCATTGCCCGGGAGCTCGGGCGGCCCCGCCGGCCGGAGGGCGGGGCGAGGGTTGGCCCCTTCCTCAAACGCAGGGTGGACCTGAGGAGCATCCAACCCAGGACCCGCAAGGGAAAGCTCAAGGTGCAGGGGTCCCGGATGTCCCTCCGGCTTGGCAATTACACCATCGACCTCTCCCGGGTGCACCAGTTTGCGGAGGTGGGCCAGGTGAGGGCCGTGGGGTACCTCCTGGCCTGGCTGGCGGAGCACGGCCAGGGGTTGGGGACCGATGGCACGGTGGGGGAGATGCTTGTGGCGCTGGAACGGAGGCTGGAAAAGGAGGGGTTGATCCCCTTCCTCCCGGCCAGATACGGGGACCTGGCCCAGCCGCGCCGGTTCGAGATCGCCATCGCCTTAAACCGCCTCCGCACCCTTAGGCTGCGGGATGGAGCGGTATAAGGGGATAATCCCTGAATGGGACCTTTTCCGGGAGGCGATGCAACGCCCCCTTCCCACCGTGATCCGGGCCAACACGTTGCGTATCCCACCGGAGGGGTTGCGCCGCAGGCTTGAGGGGAAGGGCTTTCGCCTTGAGCTTTTGCCCTGGGATGGGACCGCCTTCAAGGTGGAGGGGGAAGTCCCCGTTGGAAATACCGTAGAGCATTGGCTCGGCTACTATTACGTGCAGGAGGCCACCCAGACCCTGCCCGTCCTGGCCCTTGATCCTCAGCCGGGGGAAAGGGTGCTGGACCTGTGCGCCGCTCCGGGCGGAAAGGCCACCCAGATCGCCCAGCTCATGGGTGATCAGGGGCTGGTGGTGGCAAACGACCCCTCCCCCAAAAGGCTGCGGGCGCTCCTTGCCAACCTTTACCGGCTGGGGGTGCGTTGTGCGGTGGTAACCCAGTGCCCCGGTGAGGGCTTTCCCGGGGAGGGGACCTTCGATCGGGTGCTGGTCGATGCCCCCTGTAGCGCCGAGGGCACGGCCAGGCGGCATCCCCCCCTCCGCAGGGGAGCACCGCTGGGGGTCATACGCAGGATGGCCAGCTTGCAAAAGAAGATCCTCTCCCACGCCCTCAAGCTGGTGAGGCCTGGGGGGATCGTGGTCTACTCCACCTGCACCATCGCCCCCGAGGAGAACGAGGCGGTGGTGAAATACGTCTTAGAGCAAGGCCTGGCCGAGCTACTCCCCTGGGAACCCCCGGTGCCTCACTCCCCCGGCTTGACCTCCTTCGCCGGACAGGAATACGGCCCGGAGCTAAAGAAGGCGGTGCGGTTCTACCCACACCACTTCGACTCCGAAGGGGGGTTCGTTGCCGTCCTCAGGCGATCTCGCTAGGCAGGCCTTCGACTACCTCCGGGAGAACTTCGGCGTGGAGGAGTTGCCCGGCAGGGTGGTGGAGCGGGGGGACTCCCTGTGGTGGACCACCGCCCCGGAGGTGCCCGAGGGGGTGAGGGTCCACTCCCTGGGGATCCGCCTTCTCAGAAGAGGGGAAAAGGGCTTCAAGCCCACCAGCTTCGGGCTCATGCTGCTTGGGGATCGGGTCCGCAAGCGAAGGATCGACCTGTCCCGCGCTGAGCTTAAGGCCCTCCTCCAGGGCCGCTCCCTGGACTGCGACGCCCTGCCTTCAGGCTATGTGGCCCTGTGCCTGGAGGGCGAGGTCATCGGTTGCGGCCAGGTGAAGGGGGGAAGGCTACGCTCTCAGCTCCCCCGGGGACGCCGCCAGGAGCTCCTCATCGCCCTTGAGGCCGCCCGTCGCGGGGGAGTGTAGCCGACATTACAGATCAGAACAGGGCTTCCGTGGTATAATGCCCCAAACGTGGGTGAGGGTTCTGTGCCCCGGGCCCTCGAAAAAGCTGGTTGCCTTGGTGGGTGAGGAGGAGGAGATGAGAGGGAAGGGTATCGCGGTTTTGCTCGCTTTTATCTCGGCCAGCTGTCTGGCCAGCCCCAGTGGGATCGTGTTCGTCCTGGACGCCTCAAACTCCATGAATCAAAGGCTGGACGCTGCCGAGACCAAATTCGAATGGGCAAAGGAAGCCCTTACGCTGGTGCTTGAGGAACTGCCCCAGGAGGTGCCTTTCGCTGTGGTGGCCTTCGGTCACCGGGTGTCCAAGGACCTAGCGGCCGAGAGCTGCCTGGACCTGGAGATATTGGTTCCCTACGGGGTTCATGTGGAGCGGGCGGCGATCCTGCGGAAGGTGCAGGCCCTGGAGGCCATGGGGAAGACCCCGCTTGCCCGGGCGCTCTCCTTTGCCGCCGGGGTGGCGGGCGAGCCGGCCCGGCTCGTGCTGCTCACGGACGGGGAGGAGACCTGTGGCGGTGACCCCCTTGCCGCGGCCCAAGACATATGCGCCGGCGGCAGCACCTTGGACGTGGTGGCCGTGGGGGTGACCTCCGAGGTGGCGGCCCTGCTGGGGAACCTGGCCCGTACCTGTGGTGGAAGGTTCGTGCTCGCCGAGGCCCCGACGGAGCTACCCGCCTTGTTCCGGGAGGTGGCCATGCCCCAGCCCGAGGTCCCCGAGACCTACCGTTGTTATCCGGTGGACAACGTGATCTGGGGTAGTGAGGGGGACGATGTACTCATCGGCACCCCTAAAAACGACCTCATCTTCGGCCTGGGGGGGGATGACCTCCTCATCGGCCTTGATGGTGACGACGTCTTGGTAGGTGGTGAGGGGGAGGACGTCCTCCAGGGTGGGGAGGGGGATGATCGCCTTGAGGGTGGCCTTGGGGACGACCGCTTGCTCGGCGGGCCGGGGGACGACACGCTCCTCGGCGAGGCCGGCAGTGACGTGCTGGAGGGCGAGGGGGGGGACGATGTGCTCTCCGGCGGTGAGGGCGATGACAAGCTCCTGGGGGGGCCGGGGTGCGACCGCCTCGAGGGCGGCCCCGGCACCAACTTCGTCTACGACGAGGAGGGGGTCTGCGAGCCTTGCCCGGCTCCCACCCCGCCCTGCGAGGCCCCCACCTCTTTAAAAGAGGTCGACGAGGGGGCCTCGATCGTGCTGCGTGCCGACGTGTACGACCCCGATGGGGATCAAGTTTCCGTCACCTGGTGGGCGGAGGACGGTTTCTTCTCCGACCCCAACTCCCTCAATCCCACCTACTACGCGCCCTGGGTGCGGGAGTGCGAAGGGCGCGATGTGACGATCAAGGTCACCGCGGTGGACTCCTGCGGGGCCAAGTCCGAGGACACCTTGGTCATCCACGTGCGCAATGTCAACCATCCTCCCACGGCGGACGCTGGGCCGGACATGATCGTGCCCGAGGGGGGAACGATACAGCTTTGCTGTTCCGCGTCTGATCCTGACGGGGATACCCTTACCTACACTTGGCAAGTGGAGTGTGGCAGGGGCTCGTTCGACGACCCCCATGCCCTAAGGCCGAAGTTCACCGCCCCCCGGACCGGCCGCTGCGAGGGGGAGGATGTGGTGCTCACCCTGATCGTCCGGGACGCCTGTGGGGCGGAGGCCCGGGACACCATGGTGGTGCACGTCCAGAACGTGAACCAGCCGCCGTGGGTGGACGCCGGGCCGGACCTTTCGGTGAGCGAGGGTGGGCAGATCGCTATCCTGGCCAAGGCAGGAGATCCCGACGGGGAGCCCCTTGAGGTGGAGTGGTGGGCCGAGGCGGGCTCGCTTTCCGGGGCGGATTCCCTGTGCCCGGTGTTCCATGCCCCGGAGGTCACCGGCTGCGACGAGATCCTGGTGAACGTCTGTGTGACGGTGACCGATCCGTGTGGTGCTATGGCCACCGACTCCCTGGTGATCCGGGTGCGGAACGTGAACCACCCGCCCACCGTCAAGGCTGACCCTTAAGCCGGGCTAGCTTGGCAAGAGGGGCTGCCCTGAGGCAGTCCCTCTTTCTTTCTTACACCTCCTGTCTTGACAGAAGAGCCTGGGCAACAGGGTGGCGACGTCCTGCCCGATGGGGTTTTCCCCCCGGGCGAGGAAGTGGGCGAGCTGGGCGTGAAGGCACTTCACCCGCCGCGGGTTCCGCAGGCCGGCCACCCCGGTTCCCACGGCAGCCCATGCCCCCCTCTCGCATAGGAACCCGCGCTCATTAGGGGTGAGGAGTGCCAGGCGCTCCTTTCGGTAAGCCTCGTGAGCCAGTGCGTACTGCCGGGCGAGCTCGGGGTCACTGTTGAGCCTCGCCTCCAAGCGCTTCACCCAACCGGCCGACTCCAGGTGGGCCACTTCCTCCACAAGATAGGGACAGGTGAGCCAAAAAAGGGTGGGGAAGACTTCGAAGGAGTCCCCTTCGCGCCTTAGTGGGTGGTTCACGGTCACCTGGGGGTAGCCGTAGGGGCAAGTTCTGGCGATGGCCACCACCCCCCGGGCGGGACGACCCAGCTGCCAGGAGATGATCTCCAGGTCCTCCGGGGTAGGGCGACGGTCCATCAGTCCAGGGCCGCTTGGGCCAACGCCCACTCCCGCAGCGATAGCTCCTCTTGGGCCAGCTCCCCCAGGGGCCGGAACGCGGAAAGGATCGCCCTGATCCCCTCCTCCAGCGGCACCCGTTCCCTGACCAGGGCCGAGAGATCCCCAACCGGGGCGGGCCGGGAGGCCACCTGGGTGGGGCGATAACCGGGCCGCAGGGCGAGGAGCAGCTCTTCCATGGGGATCGGATCGCGCCACAGGAGCAACGTCCCGTGATGAAGCAGGGCCCGCCGCCGGAGCTGGGCCGAGCCCGAGACCTTCTTCCCCCACACGTACACCCCACCGTCCCGGGCCACCGCCGGGAGGGAAAACCTACGCCGGAGCTCAGCGGCCAGAAGCCCGGCCAGCCTCGCCTGGGACCCCTTGACCGAGCTCCAGGGGCCGGACAGGGGCAAAAACAGCGAGAAGTTTAGGTTCCCGGGATGGTGATACACCGCCCCGCCCCCGCTCGGACGCCGGACCACGGGGATCCGGAACCTCTGGCACAGGACAAGGTCCACCTCGTCCTCGGGGCGCTGGCCCCTGCCGATCACCACACAGCGGCCGTTCCGCCAGATGCGGAGCGTGGGCGGCTGGTCTCCTTCCCCCACCGCCCGCAGGATCGCCTCCTCCAGGGCCAGGTTCTCCTGGGGGGAGCGCCAAACAAGGTCCAAAAGCGCTCTCATCGCAGGCGGGAAAACACCTGGGCCGCCCGGAAGGAGGTGCGCACAAGGGGACCCGCCACCACCCCCCGGAACCCCATGGCCCGTGCCCGGGCCTCCCAATGCTCAAACTCCTCGGGCGACACATACCTTTCCACCGGAAGCTGCCTTTCCGTGGGCCTGAGGTACTGGCCGAGCACCACGATGTCCACCCTGGCCTCCCGCAGGTCGGAGAGGGCCTCCTCGACCTCCTCCTCGGCCTCCCCCAGCCCCAAAAGCAGCGAGGATTTAGTGACGAGCGTGGGGGAAAGCTCCTTCAGGGCCCTGAGGACGGAAAGGGAGAGGTCGTAGCCCGCCCGCCGGTCCCGCACCTTCCCGGTTAGCCGCCGCACCGTCTCCAGGTTGTGCCCTACCACCTGGGGGCCGGCTTCCACCACCTCCTGCAGGGCTTCCCGGCGGCCGGAAAAGTCCGGGATCAATGCCTCCACCGCTGCCCCGGGGAGTTCCCGCCTCAGGGCGCGGATGGTGGCCGCAAACTGCCCCGCCCCCCCGTCAGGCAGATCGTCCCGGTCCACCGAGGTGAGCACCACATAGGAGAGCCCCAGCTCCTTGGCCGCCTGGGCCACCTTCTCCGGCTCCTTGGGGTCCAGCTCCCCGGCGGGCCAGCCGGTGGCCACCGAGCAGAACCGACAGGCCCGGGTGCAAACATCCCCAAGGAGCATGAACGTGGCCGTGCCCTCGCCCCAACAGACGGGCAGGTTGGGGCACCGGGCGAACTGGCACACCGTGTGCACCCGGTGCCGCGCCAGGATCCCCTCCATCTTCCCCCCTCGGCCCGGGGCCTTCACCTTAAGCCAGCTGGGCTTCATCCCGTCCACCTCTCCAAGACCCCTCGGTCCAGGGGGGAGAGTCGCACCTCGAACACCCGGGAGAACTCGTCCAGGGCGGCGGCCCGCACCTCCTCCAGGGGGATGGGGCGGGCGGCCAGTTCGGCTAGGGAGGTGGCCTCCACCCCGTGCAGTCCGCAGGGGACGATGAGAGAAAAGAGGTCAGGATCCAGGTCCACGTTCAGGGCCAGGCCGTGCATGGTGATCCAGCCCCGTACATGTACCCCCACCGAGCCGAGCTTCCGCATCCCCTGCCATACCCCGGGGAAGCCCGGCCGGCGATGCGCCTCCACCCCAAACCGGGCCGCCGTGCGGATCATCACCTCCTCCAGACAGGAAACGTACCTTCTCAGGTCCCGGCCGTGATCCCGCAGGTCCAGGATGGGGTACATGACCAGCTGCCCCGGGCCGTGATAGGTGACGCCCCCGCCCCGCTCCACCCGATACACCTCCACCCCAAGCCGGGCCAGCAGGGCCGGATCGGCCAGGATGTGATCCGGGCTGGCCAGCCGGCCCAGGGTGATCGTCGGCTCGTGCTCCAGGGAGAGCAAGAGGTCCGGGATCCGCCCGGCGCCCCTCAGGGCGTGCAGCCGGCGCTGCAGGTCCAAGACCGGGCCATAGGGGGCCCGGCCCAAGGCCGCATGGGCGACCTCCCTCAAGGGGGCTCCAACCGTCCGATGGCGGCCCCAGGTCTTGTCTTCTCCCCCTGGGGGACCAACACCTGGGCGATCCGCCCGGCGGCGGGGGCCTCGATCACGAAAACAGCCTTGTCCGCCTCCACCTCGGCCACCGCCTCCCCCGCCTCCACCCACTGCCCGGGGCCTTTCAGCCACCGCACCAGCGTCACCTCCTCCACCTCTCCCAGATAAGGAACGCTGATCTCCAAGCCCGCCTCCTTTCCGGACGGATTTTAGGCCGCATCGGTCTCCTCGTGGGAGAACCTGGGGATGACGACGCCGGCCAGGGAGTCTATGTTCCTGAAGTGATCGGAGGCGCGGATGAGCTCCACCGAGGTGGAGCCACGGCCGGGGCCGAACACGGTGACCCTCACCCCCCTGCGGCTGAGCTCATCCACCAGCGGCACGAAGTCGGAGTCCCCGCTGACCAGGACTATCTCGCTCGCCACCGATGAAAGATGGATCGCCTCCAGGACGATCTCTACGTCCATGTTGGCCTTCATGCCGCCGTCGGGATGCTCCCGCACGGGCTTGGTGACCACCCGAAAGCCCATGAAAGACAGGGCATCGATGAGGCGCATCCTGCGATCGTCGTCCCGCCGATAGGGGACGAAGGCCAGGAACTTCACCTCCCGCTCGTCGAGCTCGAACTCCGCCTTCAGGTAATCCCTGAGGGCATCATAGCGGACCTCCATGCCCTGCCTCTCGAAGGTCTCCTGCAGATTCTGGACGTCCACAAGGACGGCAGCCTTGATATGCATATTACTTGCCTCCTAATTTGGCTTCACGCCGAAGATGGTTTCCCGGAAATGGTCGGTGCCACGGTTTTATAACGCATTTGCGGACGGTTCGCAACAGGATCCCTTTGAGGGGGCTGTTTTAACTTCCCGCCTTGAGTTGGGCGAGGATAGCCTGGGCGAGCTGGGTGAACCCGGCTTCCCATTCCGGCAGCGCCTCCACCAATGGGGTTCCCCGGGCATAGCCCTCGGCGATCCTCCGGTCCATGGGGATGCGGAGGAGCACGGGGACCCCTTCGCCCTCAAGGTAGTGGTCCAGCTCATCGGTCCCGATCCCGTCCTTGCTGATAACCACCCCGGTGGGGAGGCCGAGCTCCCTCGTCACCCCCAGGGCGAGCTTGAGGTCGTGGAGGCCGAAGGGGGTGGGCTCGGTTACAAGGAGGACGTAGCTCGCCCCTTTCAGGGTCTCGATCATGGGGCATCCGGTCCCGGGTGGGGCGTCGAGGACGGTCAAGCCTTGATCGGACAGTTTCCGTTTCAGGGCCCGGATGACGGGGGTGGCCATGGGCTCCCCGGGGTTCAGCACCCCTTGCCAGAGGCAAATCCCCTTTGCCAGGCCCCGTTCGATCCTCCCGATGGGCCGGGGGACCTCGGCGATGGCCGAGGCCGGACACACCCGAGCACACAGGCCGCAGCCATGGCAGAGCTCGGGGTGAAACAGCACTTTCCTCCCGATCACGGCCAGGGCCCCGTATCGGCACGCCCGGGCACACGCCCCGCAGTAGGCGCAGGTGCCCTCGTCCACCTGGGGCACCGGGATGGCCACCTCCTCCTTCTGGACGATCTTCGGGGCCAAGAAGAGGTGGGCGTTGGGCTCCTCCACATCGCAGTCTACCAGGGTCACCGGCCCCAAGCCCCGGGTGGCCAGGGCCAGGGACACGGCCACCGTGGTCTTCCCGGTGCCCCCCTTCCCTGAGGCCACCGCGATCCGCAACGGGACCAGCCTATCAGCGACCCGGCCTTTCAACCAAACCACCCCCCATTTTAAGCATATGCACAATTTGTGGCAAGCTATAATTGCACATGCCCAGGTCGCCCAAGCCGCGCTGGTGTCAGGGCCCGCCGCCCCAATGGGTTTATAAGCCCGCCGGGGTGCCTTTGGGGAAGCTGAACCAGGTGGTCCTGGGGCTGGACGAGCTCGAGGCCCTTAGGCTATGCGACCTCCTCGGCCTCTCCCAGGAGGAGGCGGGGACCAGGATGGGGGTCTCCCGGGGCACGGTGCAGCGGCTCCTTTCCTCCGCTCGGGCCAAGGTGGCCGACGCCCTCGTCCATGGGAAGGCCATCAACATAGCCGGCGCCGATTACATAAGGTTTGCCCACCCTGGAAGGCACCGCTTCCACGGCGGGAGGGGAAAGGCTTAAGCCCGGCCCCCCGCAGGCGGGCTTTGGCCCCCAAGCTCCTCCCTTATGAGCTCCTGGCAGCGGCGGTACTCCTCCGGGGAGTAGACCAGGTCCATACACCTCCTTCTGGCTTCCTCCCGACGACGGGCGGCCACCAGGGCCTGCAGGGCGGCCTCCACTTGCGAGGCCAGGGCCCCTTCCCCCGCTTCCCTCAGCGATTCAGAGAAGGCACGCCAAAACGCGTCCGGAAGCGAAATCCTCCTTTTGGCACCCACCTCCTCCAGCCACAGGCCGGCCTCTCTGCCTCCTTGCACATGCACCTCCAACACCAGCTCCCCCATGTCTTCACCTCCCCTCATGGGCTACCAGAGGCCACCAGGTGGGAAGCAGGCCTACGTCGGAGATGCGGAACCTGCCACGGCTTCTGTAGATGGGGGTTTGCCTTCCCCCCGCCAGCTCCAACAGGTGGATCTCCCCGCCCAGGTTTGCATAGAGGATCGTGTTCAGGTCCAGGAAGACAAACCCCCCGATGCGGTCGCCCTCGATGCGGAATAGCTCCTCAGGCCCTCGGCTGCCCCAGCGGTACAGCCTCCCCGGGAGCCGCCCCCCGGAGGATAGGTAAACTGCACCATCAGGCCCAAAGGCGAAAAAGCCGCCCCAATGGAACCCAGGGCCATCCTGCACCGTCAGCAAGGCGGAGACCTCCCCGGCGCCCTCCAGCCGGAGGATACGCCCCCGCCCCTCCCCATCGAGCTCGCTGAAGTACAGGGATGCCCCTCCATCCGGCCCCTCCCCGAACGCCAGGTCATAGACCGGCCTGGGATGCTCATAGAGGACCCACTCGGCCAGGGGACCAGCCGGGGTAAGCTGGACCACCCGGATCTCCCCCGATCCCGGGCGCACGAAGAACAGCTTGGTGTCTTGGGGGTGGAAGCAGAAGCTCTGGATCCTCCCTTGAGCGCTGGTGTAAAGCGTCCATTCGTCTACGGCCCTGATGCCACAAAGGCGGCATTCAGCCTTCAGGCCGCGTACCTCCCCGGGCAGGCTGGCAGCGCTGGTAAACAGGAGTTCCAGTCGAGCATACGGGACCTGTCCCCAGGCAAGCCCCCCCGCCAAAAGCAGCCACCAAGCCCACAGCACGCCTGATCTCGCCATGATCCAGCCCTCCTTCCACAGGTTAGCTCCCACCACCCGGCCAGTCAACTTGCCTGGTCAAGTCCGAATTTTGGTGTAAATTCTCCTCTGGTAGATGATTGCTTTATTCTAAGCCACCTGAGAGCGCTTGGCGTCCTCTGCAGCCTTCACCCGCTTCACACTAGCCTTCCTCCATTCCCAGTACTCCGTCATGTCAAAGTAGCGGTGTCCGGTAGTCCAGGCTTCATCGATTTCTATGAGGACTGCCCCGATCAAACGCAGTGCGGACTCTTCGTTGGGGAAGATCCGGATTACCCGTTCACGACGCCGGATCTCCTGGTTCAGCCGCTCTACACCGTTTGTGGTCCGCAAGCGCTTCCGATACCTCTCAGGCAGGGCCATTACTGCCATCGCGTCCTCAAAACCGGCTTCCAGTCGTTCGATTGCCTTAGGAGCCCGCTGGACGTAGTCCCGGATCACATCGTCCATAAGCCGGCGCGCCGTCGCCAGGTCCGGTGCGTCAAAGATCAACCGCAGCCGCCCGTGCAGTTCGCGCTGCAGAGACTTGGGGCAGGCATCCAGGATGTTGCGGACAAAATGCGTCTGGCAACGCTGCCACGTTGCCCCCTGAAAGTGGGTCTCCACGGCTTTCACCAGGCCTTTATGGTCATCAGAGACGACCAGGTCCACCCCGTGAAGCCCCCGCGCCTTGAGCCGGCCGAAGAATTCAGACCAGCTGGCCTCCGATTCGCTGTCGCCAATCATCAGCCCCAAAATCTCGCGGTAGCCCTCCCGGTTGATCCCAGTGGCGATCAGCGCACTGCAGAGCCGTACCCGGCCATCCTTCCGCACGCGGAGCACCAGGGCATCTACCAGCAGGAACGGGTATTCTTGATGAGCCAAGCTCCTCTCGTTCCATTCGTGGACTACGAGGTCCAGCCTCTTGCACAATTCCGAAACCGTGGACCGGGAGAATTCCGTCCCGCATAGCTCCTCCACAATGGCTCTAACCTTCCGGGTGGATACCCCGTTAATGACCATCTCTATCATGGCTAGAAGGAGCGCCTGCTCACTCCGCTGGTATCGTTCGAACAGGTCAGTGGAGAAATGTCCGCTGCGCAGTCGGGGAACCAGCAGGGTAAGTTCGCCCACCCGTGTCTTGAGCAGCTTCTCCCGGTGGCCATTCCGATAACCCTGTCTATCCGGTGTACGTTCATAAGGCGCCGCTTTCAGCTGCTCGGTGAGCTGGGCTTCGAGAATCTGGTTCACCACCTGCTCCACAAGCCGGGCCAGGCCATCATCCCGGACAAATAGGTGCTGCAAAATTTCGCTGTCTATGGTAACCTGGTATTGGGCCATCCCTTGTCCCTCCTGGTGATGTTAGTTTGTGACTACCTTTACATCTACCAGAGGGAGGGTGGCCTTTCCTGCTTCAACGCCACTCCATTTTTACACCATTATATCGGACACTACTACTTGCCTGGCTTCCCAGGCATTTTACCTTGGGGGTGGCCGGTAAAATAAGGGGAAAGGAGGCTTGTCTTGCAGTTGAGGATTAAAGGATGGTTGTTCATCCTTTTACTTTCCCTGTTTTCCGCAGGGGCGGAGCCCTCGCCGTGCCGCTATCCTGTGGGGCCAGCCCCAGACCTGCCCGTGGGGGCCGAGGTGGGGAAGCTGGCGCCCGATTTCACCCTGCGAGACCTTTCCTCCGGGGAGCCCGTCAGCCTCTCCCAGCTGCGCGGCTGCGTGGTACTGCTGGAGTTCTGGGCCAGCTGGTGTTCGGCTTGCCGCAGCAGCATCCCTTATGTGGAGGGGCTTGCCACCCGCTATCGGGCCCAGGGGTTGGTGACGGTGAGGGTGAGCCTGGACCGGGAGGCCAAAAGGGCAGTCGGCTTCCTCTCTGCCCTGGGGGTCAAGGAGGGCATGGCCCTGTGGGGCCCGCTCGACCAGGTCATGGACGTGGTCCGCCTGTACCACGTTGTGGCCATCCCCCGGGTTTTCCTCCTGGACCGGGAGGGGGTGGTGCGCTTCTCCGGCCATCCCAGCCAGCTTCTCAGCGGGCTCATCGAGCCCCTGCTTGGGAGTTGACCCGGACTTTCCCCCGGGCTAACATGGGTCCCGTCGCAGTGCGCCCGTAGCTCAGTTAGGACAGAGCAGCGGTTTCCTAAACCGCAGGTCGGAGGTTCGAGTCCTCCCGGGCGCACCATTATCTTGCCTCAGCTTCTTTATAGTGCTATAAAGCAGCCTATAGGAGCACATATGTGGACGATCATCCCGGCGGTGCTGATGGGTTGGTCGCTGGGGGCCAACGATGCGGCCAACGTGTTCGGGCTTGGGGTGGGGGTGCGGGCGGTGCGGTACTGGGTGGCCGTGGGGCTCACCGCGGCCTTCTCCCTCCTGGGGGCTTTTCTGGGAGGGGCGCGGGGCATGGCCACCTACAGTTCCGTGGCCGCCCAGAGCATGGCAAGTTCGTTCTGTGTGGCCCTGGCCGCCGGGCTCACCGTGGCGCTCATGACCTGGCGGGGCTTGCCGGTTTCCACCACCCAGGCTGCGGTGGGGGCGATCATCGGGGTGGCCCTGGTGACGGGGCGGGCTGTGGACTGGGGGGTGCTGGGGCGCATCGCCCTTTCCTGGGTCGCTTCCCCGGTGGGCGCCATGATCCTCGCCTACCTGCTCCACCGGTTCTTAAGCCCCCTCCTTGAGGCCAAGCTCCGGGGCCTGGTGCTGTATGACCGGGTCATCCGGCTGGGGATCGTGGCGGTGGGGATCTGGGGTGCCTATGCCCTGGGGGCGAACAACGTGGCCAACGTGACCGGGGTGTACGTAGGGGCTGGAGTCGTCTCGATCCCGGTGGCCACGCTGATCGGGGGGGGGAGCATCGCCCTGGGGGTGATCACCTTCTCCCGCCGGGTTATGGAAACGGTGGGGGAGAGGCTCGTGCCCCTGGGCCCCCTTCCGGCGCTGTTGGCGGTGGCCGCCCAGGCCGCCTCCTTGCAGGTGTTCGCCGTCCTGGGGGTGCCGGTGTCGGCTTCTCAGGCCGTGGTGGGGGCGGTGGTGGGGATCGGCCTGGTGAAGGGGGTGCGCACGGTGAACCGACGCCAGCTTTTTGCGATCGTCGCCGGCTGGGTCCTCACCCCGGCCCTGGCCGGGCTGGTGGGCGCCCTGTTTTGGCTGGCCTTCGGCCCCCTGCTCGGTTGATCCCACCGCCTCCCCCCCGGTAAACTTGGGGGCCCGGAGGGGTGGGCGAGCGGTCTAAACCACCTGCCTGGAGAGCAGGTGCACCCCAAAAGGGTGCCGTGGGTTCGAATCCCACCCCCTCCGCCAAACTGACAGTTGGCAAGTTCAAAGTTGCAAGTCAAAAGGAGAGTTGGCAAGCCCAAAGCTGCCGGCTTGACCAAGGTTTGTATGTCTACTGTCAGGCGCTTTGAGGATCTTGCGGCGTGGAAGTTAGCGCGGGAACTTGTCTGCTTGATCTACGCGGTCACTAAAAAATCTGACTTCGACAGTGACATCAGTTTTAGGGATCAGTTCCGCCGGGCTGCCGTTTCCATAGTGGCAAACGTCGCTGAGGGGTTTGAGCGTGGCTCTGATAAGCAGCTGATTCAGTTTCTCTACAACGCCCGTGGTTCCGCAGGTGAGGTGAGGAGTCTCCTGTATGTTGCTTTAGATCAAGGTTACCTCACCATGGAAGAGTTCCAGAACTGCATTTCAAAGGCTGAAGAAGTTTCCAAGGCCCTGTTTGGCTTTATTCGTTATCTTCAATCGGGCCGCTGACACTGTCGACTACTTGCGACTTTGGACCTTCGACTTTAGACTGTTTTCGGGCCCGTGCAGGGTGGGGGGCTAGCGGTCCCCTGTATCCAAAACCCGCTATATGTGGAGCCCATGGGCCTTCCGAGAGGGCAGGGGGGCGGAAACGGCCCGGGCAGGGAGGCGATGACGGCCGAGCCCCCTGCGACGCATACCGGTGAACCCCGCCAGGCCCGGGAGGGAGCAACGGTAAGCCGGTCCCTGCGGGTGATAGGGGATCCCTTGGCCCGAGCCGAAGGCCCGGGAGAAGCCCGCTGAACTGTCAGCGAAGAAGGCCCGCACGGGCCCCTTACCTTGACCCAAAATTTATTTTCCCTTACGATTGGTCAGTCCAATTTGCCAGTGAGGGCCAATGGAGAAAAGGCCAACTCAGGTGCTCTCTTTCGTCGTTGGGGCCATAGCCTCTGGCGAGTACGGGGTGGGGGATCGCCTCCCCACAGAACGGGAGCTAGCCGAGCTATGTGGAGTAAGCCGTTCTTCGGTGCGCGAGGCCTTGAGCATCCTGAGCGCCCTCAACATCGTGGACCGGCGCGTGGGGAACGGCACGTATGTGCGTACTTCCGATGAGACGATCCTTACCCTGGCCCTGGAGCTTGCCCAAAGCGAGGGAACCCTCAAGGAGACCTTCGAGCTCCAGAGGATCTTGGAGGTAGGCGTAGTGGAGCTCGCCGCCCGCAAGATGGCCCCAGGGAAGCTTGTCCCCATAGAGCAAGCGTTCGAGGAAATGGAGCGGGCTTGTGTCGAAAGCGATATCGAGGCATATTTTGCCGGGGACCGAAAGTTCCACCTTGCGGTGGCCCGGGCCACGGGCAATGCCCTGCTAGAGCAAAACGTGCTTGGCTTACTCCAGCGGATGGACCAACCGCTTTGGCGGTCGGTCAAAAGGTACTTCATAAACCGCAGCAGCGAGTACCTCAAGCGCTCGCTTCTCGACCACCAGCGGCTCCTCCAAGCGCTGCGGGTTCGGGATACGGCCCTGGCAAGGAGGGTCATGGAAGACCACTTCGAGCGCATCGAGCAGGAGATCTTCGATGCTGAGGAATAATCTGGAACCCTCGCGGCCGCTTCTTGCCCTCTCATCCCGCCTTCTATGGTCCCATCCGGTTGTGAAAGCAGCCGAGATCGCAAGCGACCTTGGGTTTCAAGGGCTTGAGCTGTGGACAGAGCACCTATGGCGAGAGGGCCCACCAAGCGGGCTTGAGGGGAAACTCGCTCGGCTTCCCCTCCGCTATTTTCTGCACGGTCCCTTCATGGACCTCAACCCTTGTTCCCGCAACCCCCGGGTTGCCAAGCTCTCCCTTACCGAACAGCTTAAGGCGCTGGAGCTGGCACGGGGGTTGGGGATTGACCTTGTGGTCGTCCACCCTGGCCGCTGTTCTTCCAGCAAGGACCCCCCGGAGGAATACTGGCCCGCGTTGCTCGAGTCCTTGGGGCTCTTGGCAAGGAGGGCCAGGGGGTTTGGGATCACCCTGGCAGTGGAGAACATGGAGCCCCGTCCCAAAGAAATATTGGTCCGACCAATTGATTTGGAGAGGCTTTTCGGGGAGATCTCAAGCCTCGGTTTGTGTCTTGACCTTGCCCATGCGGCGGTGGGGGGACTGGGGATGGTGGAAGAGTTCTTAGCCCGTTTAGGAAGTCGCATCCGCCACGTTCACATAAGCAATGTTGGGGATGGCAAGGTACACTTGCCTTTGGATAAAGGGAGACTTCCCCTCACGCCGGCCGCGCTCGACTTCCTCCGGGAATTCCGTGGCGCCCTGACCCTGGAGGGGGCGTGGGAGCCGGGCGAGCAAGTGGCGAGGCTGGGGCTGACGAAGCTGCGGGGACTGCTTGAAGGGGGTGATAGCAGGGAGAAGCTAGCACCATCTGTAGATAACACAAACAAATCACAAGGAGGATCAAATGAGAAAGCTGACTAGCTCATTACTGGTGGCAGTGCTGGCAGGGCTGATTGCGCTCCCGGCGCTGGCCGAAAAAGAGACGCTGATGGTTTACACCTCCTGTCCCATCGAGATCATGACCGAGATCGAGCGGGTCTTCGAGGCGGCCCACCCAGAAATAGACGTACAGGTTTATCGCTCGGGCACGGGCACCATCACCGCCAAGATAGCCGCGGAAAGGGAGGCTGGCAAAATCCTGGCCGACATCGTTTGGGTGGCTGATTACGCCTACTTCGAAGGCCTGAAGGGACTCGACCTCTTGTACCCCTATGAGTCACCCGAGGCCAAAAACCTCCCGGAGATATTCGTCGACCCGGATAGGTGCTACTATGGGGCACGGATCTTCAGCATGGTGATCGCTTACAACACGCTTTTGGTGGACGATCCCCCGCGCCGGTGGACAGATCTCCTGGACCCGAAGTGGCGGGGGCAGCTCGTGACGGGCAATCCCCAGTACTCCGGCTCCAATGTGGTGGCCACCACCGCCCTGTGCCTGGAGTATGGCCTCTCTTACCTAAAAGGGCTCAGGGAGAACGAGATCGCCGTGGTCAGGGGGAACAGCCAGGCGGCGGCGGAGATCGCTGCCGGTGCTTACATGGTGGGGTTTACGCTGGACAACATAGCCAGGGGCATGAAGGCCCAGGGGAGCCCGATAGATCTCGTATACCCGGAGGACGGGGCCGTGTTCTTGCCCAGCCCGATCGCCATCATCAAGACAAGCGAACACATAGAGGCAGCGAAGACCTTCGTGGATTTCGTGCTCTCACCGGCCGGGCAAGAGGCCTTGGTCGAGTACGGCTCCTATATCCCGGCACGCCCTGACGTCGCCCCGCCGCCGGACACCCCCACCGTTGATCAGATCCACGTTATGGACCTCCCGCTTTCCTTCCTCATGGCGAACAAGGACTTCTACACCGACCAGTTCATAAAGCTCTTGCTGGAGGAGTGAGGGGCCTTGGGCGGGGCCGGCCAGGCCGGCCCCGCCCTTCTTCAAAGGGGGAAAATGAAAACGATGCTGAAGCCTCGCCAGATGATCTTCCTGGTCGCCGTGCTCCTTTTGCTCTTTTTGGTGGCGCTACCCCTTTCGCTCCTTTTCTTCAAGAGCTTTGTGCGGGATGGGGTCTTGACCATGGCCAACTACGTCGAGGTTTTTTCAGAGCCCAAGAACTACGCGCCGCTTTGGAACACGGTGAAACTCGGCCTTTGGACCGTGCTTTTGGCCACTGCCCTGGGGCTTCCACTCGGGTGGCTGGTGGCGAGGACGGATCTTCCGGGCAGAAGGTGGCTTGAGACGCTCTGTCTTCTGCCCTACATGCTCCCCCCTTTTATCGGGGCCATCGCCTGGACCCAGCTCCTTGCCCCGCGGGTCGGGTACCTCAACAAGCTTTGGACGATGATCACCGGCTTGCGAAGCTCCCTTTTCAATATCTACAGCTTCGAAGGCATAGTTTGGGTGCTCGGCATGTACACCTTCCCCTTCGTCTTCCTCACAGTTCGGGGGGCTTTGGAGAGGATGAACCCTTCTTTGGAGGAGGTGGCCAGGATATCCGGCGCCGGGAAGCTCCGCGTCCTCAAGGACATCACGATCCCCCTGGTCATGCCGAGCATCCTGGCCGGGATGATCCTTTCCTTTCTCTACTCCATCTCGAATTTCGGGGTTCCCGCCCTGATCGGGATGCGGGCGAGGGTGTTCGTGATCACAACACAGATCTTCAGGTACATATATCAGCGTGCGGATTTCTCAGGGATTCGGCTTGCCACGGCCCTTTCCGTGCTCCTTGTGGGCGTGGCAGGGTTGGTTTTGGCACTAAACCGATGGGTTCTGAGCCGACAACACGGGGCGGCCATCATCTCCGGAAAGAGCGTGCGGCCCACCATAGTGGAGCTGGGGCGCTGGAGGCACCCGATCGCCGTGGGCGTACATCTCCTCATGGCCTTTCTGGTCTTGGCGCCCTTGGTCTCAGTGCTTTTGAGCTCTTTCCTCAAGGCCTGGGGGCTCCCCATCCGGTGGGAGAACCTCACCTTCAGGAACTACGCGTACATATTGTTTGACTACGATCTGACCAAAAGGGCTATCCTGAACAGTCTGCTCCTTGCCGTGTCCGCAGCTACGGTCACCACGCTGGTCGGGGGGATCCTGGCCTACATCACCACCAAGACCAGGATCAAAGGGAGGCAGGCCTTGGACTTCCTCAGCACTCTGCCCCACTCCATCCCGGGGACGGTGGTGGCGCTCGCCATGATCCTGGCCTGGTCGGGGCAGTTCAAGATCAACCTGTACAACACCTTCTGGATCATCCTCGTGGCCTACATCACCCGGTACCTTTTCTACAGTTTCCGTAACATCTCCGCCGCGCTGGTCCAGATCCATCCTTCCCTGGAAGAAGCAGCCCGGATCTCCGGGGCGGGCTGGCTCCAAAACTTCCGGGACATAGTGGTGCCCCTCATAAAGCCCGGGCTCATCGCTGGCTGGCTCCTTGTATTCATGCCCACCTTAAGGGAGCTCACCGTCTCAATCCTCCTTTACGGGCCCAAGACCCCTACCATCAGCGTGGCGGTGTTCGAACTGCAAGACGCCGGCTATTACCACATAGCGGCCGCCCTTTCGGTGATCATCGTGGCGGTGCTTCTTGTCTGCAATTACGTGGCCAGGAAGCTCATAGGTTTGGGGGTCCGAGCCTGAAGGAGGGGATATGGGGGCCATAGCTTTACGCAACGTGGTAAAGGAGTTCGGGGAAGTGCGGGCGGTGGACGGGGTCAGCATGGAGATAGCCGACGGGGAGATCGTATGTCTCTTGGGGCCCTCCGGCTGTGGGAAGACCACTACCCTCCGGATGATCGCTGGGTTCGAGCGCCCTACCGCCGGCGAGATCTACATAGAGGACCGACTCGTCTCCTCAGAGAAGTACCTCGTCCCCCCGGAGCAGCGCAATCTGGGGATGGTGTTTCAAAACTACGCCGTTTGGCCACATATGACGGTGTTCGACAACGTGGCCTACCCGCTCAAGCTGCGCAAGGTTCCTAGGCCAAAGCTTCGGGAGAAGGTGCTTGAGACCCTGGAGATGGTGGGGCTTACGGGCCTCGAGAAGCGTTACCCAGAGCAACTCTCCGGGGGCCAGCAGCAGCGGGTTGCCCTGGCCCGCGCCCTGGTGGTGGAGCCGGTGGCCATGCTCTTGGACGAACCCCTCTCGAACCTGGATGCAAAGCTCAGGGAGAAAATGCGCTTCGAGCTCATGGACCTGCATCGCAGGACCAAGATCACGGTTATCTACGTTACACATGACCAAGCTGAGGCCATGGTGCTCTCAGACCGGATCGTGGTGATGCACAGGGGCAAGATCGTTCAGATCGGGTCCCCGGTCCAGATATATCAGGAGCCGGCAAACGCCTTTGTCGCCGACTTCATCGGCCTGGCCAACTTCGCCCCCGCCAGACTGGTAGAGGTCAAACAAGGGCATGGGGTTGCGGAGCTTTTCGCCGGCAGGGGGTTGCGCTTGACCTGTCGGGTGCCGGCCTTGCAGCGTGGGGGCAAAGCGCAAGACAAAGGGCTCCTGTTCGTCCGCCCCGAGGACATCCAGCTCGTCCCCGAGGGGGAGGGGGAACTCGCCGGGGTGGTGGTCCGGCGCACTTTCTTGGGGGACAGGCTGGACTTCCGGGTGGAGGCAGAGGGGATGGAGTGGCGTGTGGAAACGGGCCCCGATGTCAAGTTCGATGAAGGCGCCAGGGTGGGCCTTGCAATTAAAAGGGCCGTCTTCCTGGCCGGAGAGGAGGACCATGACTCGAGCCTCTGAAAATCCAAGGGCGATTGCGTTGATAGATGGGGAGCACTACCTGCCCGTCCTCAAATGGGCCTTGGATGGCTTGAGGGCCTCATATCAGCTGGTTGGGGCCGTCTTCTTGGGGGGGACGGAGAAGATCGGCTCTGAGGAGGACCTAAAGGCGCTTGGGGTGCCCGTGATCTACGGAAAGCCCATCCCCCAGGCCCTGCGCGAGGCGGTGGAGCTCTTCGCTCCTGAGGTGGCAGTGGACCTGTCGGATGAGCCGGTGGTGGGCTACCGGGAGCGGTTTCAGATAGCGAGCCTCCTCCTCTCCTGGGGGGTGCGCTACGTGGGCCAGGACTTCGCCTTCACCCCACCGCGCAGGGTGCCCACAGCCCTTCCCGCCATCGGGGTGGCCGGGACCGGAAAACGCACGGGAAAGACCGCCGTATGCGGTTACGCGGCCCGGGTACTGAAGAAAAGCTGGCGGGTGGGGATCGTGACCATGGGTCGCGGTGGCCCTGAGGAGCCGGAGGTGCTTCACGGGGGTGAGATGGAGCTCACCCCCGAAGCCCTGGTCAAGCTCGCCGACCAGGGCCGCCACGCCGCCTCCGACCACTTCGAGGACGCCCTCATGGCCCGCGTGCTCACCGTCGGCTGCCGCCGCTGCGGCGGTGGGATGAGCGGGGGGGCCCCGTTCTTCAGCAACGTGGAGGCCGGGGCCAAGCTGGCGGAGGGCTTCGGGCTGGACCTTGTGCTGCTTGAGGGGAGCGGCAGCACCGCCGCCCCAATCAAAGTGGACCGCCAGATCCTCATCGTGGGTGCTCATCAGCCCCTTGATTACATCCGAGGATACTTCGGCCCCTACCGCATCCTGCAAAGCCACCTGGTGGTGCTCACGGGCTGCGAGCCGCCCCTGGCAGACGAGGAGAAGGTGGAGGCGATGGAGGCCGCCGTGCGGGAGGTGAATCCCGAAATCCCGGTGATCCGGACGGTGTTCCGCCCCCGGCCCCTGGAGCCCGTAGAGGGGGCGAAGGTCTTCCTTGCCACCACCGCCCCCAAGGGGATCCTGCCCGTTTTGGCTGACTACCTGGAAGGACACTATCGCTGCCGGGTGGTGGGGGCCTCGCCCCACCTATCAAAGAGGCCGAAGCTGAGGGAGGATTTGGCCTCGGCCCCGGACTTCGACGTGTTGCTCGTGGAGCTAAAGGCCGCCGGGGTGGACGTGGGGGCGCGGCTTGCCCTGCAAGGGGGGCGGAAGGTGGTGTTCGTGGACAACGAACCGGTAGGGGAACTCGATCGCCACCTTTATCGCCTGGCCGAGGAGGCGATCCGGGAAAAGAAGGGCGGTGCGGCCCATGGCTGAAGCGAGCCAGGGCCTCCGGAGCGTGGAGCTCATGGCCGAACGGGTGGAGGCCCTCTACGAGGAGGGCCACACCGACTATTGGCTTCCCGCGTTGGTCCTCACCGGCCCCCAGGGCCCCATCGGTCGGGTCCGGGCCGGGGATTCCTTGATCTTCTGCTGCCGTCGGGGGGAGCGGGAGATCCAGCTCACCCGGGCCTTTGTGGATGAGGAATTCACAGAGTTCCCCCGCCGGCGCCTCGAGCCCCTCACCTTCGTCCCCCTTACCCTCTATCATCCGGACTTCAGGCACCTTCCGGTGGCCTTCGCCCCCCAGCGCCTGGATGACACCCTGGGGGAGGTGATAAGCAGACAAGGTCGCGCGCAACTTCGCCTGGCGGAGAAGGAGAAGTATGCTCACGTTACTTATTTCTTCAGCGGCGGCCGCACCGAGCCCTTCCCGGGCGAGGTGGATCGGGGGGTTCCCTCATTCCTGGATGATCCCCCACGGGCGCTCCCGCTTCTCCTTTCCGCCCTGGAGGAGGAGCTCTCCCTGAGGCCGACCCTGGCGGTGGTGAACGTGGCCACCGGGGACATCATGGGCCACTACGCGGAGCTCGGGCCCAAGGTCCGCTGTGCGGAGGAGGTGGACCGGGCCCTGGGGGCGATCCTCAAGCTCGCCGAGAAAAACGGCTACTGGACGGCCGTAACCGCGGACCACGGCCTCCTTGAGGACCACGGGCCGAAAGGTGGTCCCCCCAACGTAAGCCACACCACCAATCTGGTCCCCTTCCTCCTTTTGGGCCCGCGCGGGGAAAGCCTAGATCTCGCTAAGGAAGGGATCCTGGGGGACGTTGCCCCCACCATCCTACAACTCCTTGACATACCCCGGCCGGCGGCCATGACCGGCCGCTCCCTCCTTTTAGAAAGGGTTCCGAGGGCTGACAGGGTGCTGCTTGTGATCCTGGACGGTTGGGGGCTGGGTAAGGCGGGGCATGTGAACCCGATAGAGCTGGCACGAACCCCCAACTGGGACGAACTTTCCCAGCGGCCCATGGTACAGCTTGCGGCCTCCGGCGAGGCGGTGGGGCTGCTTTCTGGCCGCAAGGGGAACTCCGAGGCAGGGCACATGAACCTCGGTGCGGGTAGGGTCGTCCCCCAGGATGAGGTGAGAATCAAGCAAGCAATCGAGACGGGCAACTTCTCGGAAAACCCGGCCTTCCATCTGGCCATCGAGGACGCCCGAGCACGAGTCGGGGCACTCCACCTGTTGGGGCTGCTCTCGGAGAAAAGCTCCCACGGATCGATGGAATACGTGCTGGAGCTCCTTAAGCTGGCGCGCAGGAAAGGTTGCCTGCGGGTCTTCGTGCACCTCATCACCGACGGCCGCAGCACCCAGCCGGGCAGCGCCCCTGCCCTTCTGCGAGGGTTCGGCAAGGAGATGGAACGGATCGGAGTGGGGACCCTCGTCACCTTGGTGGGGCGGGGGCTGGCCCTGGACCGGGGGGGCGACTATGTAGGTAAGACCAGGAAGGCATATCGAGCATTGGTCTTAGGGGAAGGGATTCCGGTACCCTTAGATAACTAGCGGCCCGCGCTTGCGGGCCGCAACTTAGATATACGACGCCCAGAAGGGCCTGTCAAGCCCCTTCTTCCACGAACCCGATCTGGCGGGAGGCCTTCCTGAGGTCCCGCGCCAGCTTGCGATAGTGCTCCTCCAGGTCTGCCGTCACCGAGGGCTGGGTCTTTTTCAGGGCCTCCAGGAAGTGGCGCCGCTCCACCCGCTTCGCCCCCAGGTCCTCCCTCAGGGCGAGCCGGCCCGCCTTGCGGCACACCTCGGCGATGTCCGCCCCAGAATACCCCTTGGTCAGCCTGGCCAGCTCCTCAAGGTCCACGTCATCCGCCAGGGCCATCCCCCGGGTATGGACCTTGAAGATCGCCAGCCGCGCCCCCTCGTCCGGCACCGGGACGTAGATGAGCTCGTCGAACCTCCCCGGCCTAAGCAGCGCCGGGTCGATGATGTCCGGCCGGTTGGTGGCCCCGATCACCACCACCCCCCTGAGCTCCTCCAGGCCATCGAGCTCGGCAAGGAGCTGGTTCACGATCCTCTCGGTGGCATGCGGCTCGCCGGCCGCCGTGCCGCGCCGGGGGGCCAGGGAATCGAGCTCGTCCAGGAAGATCACCGCCGGGGCCACCTGCCGCGCCCTCCGGAACACCTCCGCCACCCGCTGCTCGGACTCTCCATACCACTTAGAGAGGAGCTCGGAGCCCTTGGCGGAGATGAAGTTGGCCGAGGACTCATTGGCCACCGCTTTCGCAAGCAGGGTCTTCCCGGTACCCGGCGGCCCGTAAAGCAGGATCCCCTTGGGCGGGGTCACCCCCAGCCGGCGGAAGGCCTCCGGGGCCTTGAGCGGAAGCTCCACCGCCTCCCTTAGGAGCTGCTTCACCTCCTCCAAGCCCCCGATGTCCTCCCATGTGACTTTTGGAATCTCAAAAAGCACCTCCCGCATCGCCGAGGGGCGCACTTCCTTTAAGGCCTGGTCGAAGTCCTCCCTCTTTACGATGAGCTCGTCCAGGACCTCCTTGGGGATGCCCTCTTTCTCCAGGTCTATCTTGGGGAGCACCCTCCTTAGGGCGTTCATGGCCGCCTCGCGCGTCAGGGCCTCGATGTCCGAGCCCACAAACCCGTGGGTGAGCTCGGCGTACTCCTCCAGGTCCACATCCTGTGCCAGGGGCATCCCCCGGGTGTGGATCATGAAGATCTCCTTGCGCCCTTCCCGGTCCGGCACCCTGACCTCGATCTCCCGGTCGAAGCGCCCGGGCCGCCGGAGGGCCGGATCGATGGCCTCTATCCGGTTGGTGGCCCCGATCACGATCACGTTCCGCCGCTCTTTGAGTCCGTCCATCAGGGTGAGGAGCTGGGCCACCACCCGCCGCTCCACCTCCCCGGTCACCTCGGCCCTCTTGGGGGCGATGGAATCGAGCTCATCGATGAAGATGATGGCCGGGGCGTTCTTCTCGGCCTCCTCGAAGATCTCCCTCAGGCGCTTTTCGGACTCCCCATAATAGCGGGACATGATCTCCGGCCCGGACAGGGCGATGAAGTGGGCGTCGGTCTCGTGGGCCACCGCCTTGGCGAGCAAGGTCTTCCCCGTCCCAGGGGGGCCATAGAGCAGCACCCCCTTGGGGGGCTCGATCCCAAGGCGCGCAAAAAGCTCCGGCTTTTTCAAGGGGAGCTCCACCATCTCCCGGATCTTCTGGATCACGTCCTTAAGGCCCCCGATGTCCTCGTAGGTGACCTCGGGGATCTCCCGGCCCCGCTCCTCGGCCTCCACGTACTCGGGCAAAAGCTCGATCTCGGTGTTCGGGGTGATGCGCACCAGGCCCTTGGGGCTGGTGCGCACCACCTTCAGCCGGATCTCCCCCAGTCCGAACGCCCCCGACTCGAAGAATTCCCGGAAGATCCGCTCGGTGAGGAGTTCCCCCCCAAAGGGCGACCCCGGGGGCCGGGCGGCGGTGGTGGACACGGCATCCCCCGTCTTCACCACCCGCCCAAGGAGGATCTGCCTGAGGCTGTCCGGGGAGGCCACAAGGCGAATCCCCCGCCGCGCCGGGGCCAGGGTCACATGGGCCGCCTCCTGCCAGGAGGCCTTCCTCACCTCCGCCGTGTCCCCGATCCCTATCTCCGCGTTGGAGCGGATGAGCCCGTCTATGCGGATGATGTCCAGCCCCTCATCCGGCGGGTAGGCGGGAGCGGCGATGGCCCCGGTGGTGCGGTGTCCCTTGATCTCGATGGGTTCCCCCGGGGCTACCCCCAGCGTCGCCATGTGCTGGGAGCTGATCCGGGCGATGCCCTTCCCCACGTCCTGCTGATGGGCCTCGGCCACCTTCAGCCTGAGGCCTTCTTTCTGATCCCCCATCGGTTCACCTCACGGACACATGTTAATTCCAGGGGGCCTTCCTCGCTACTTGGGGGCTATAATGTCTTGCCATGCGGCTTTTCTACTGTGTGGAGCTCGATGGGCCCGTGCGGGCCGCCCTGGCCGAGCTGGAGAGGGAGCTCAGGGCCCGGATCGGCACTGCCAATTGGGTGGCCCCGGGGAACCTCCACCTCACCGTGCGGTTCGTCGGCGAGGTGGGGGAGGGGTTGGTGGAGGGGCTGACGCGCCTGGGCGGGGAGGTGGCAAGGAGGTCCTCCCCCTTCTCCCTTTCCTTGACGCGCCTGGGGGCGTTCCCCAACCTGCGCCGGGCCCGGGTGCTCTGGGCCGGCCCGGAGGAAGTCCCAGAGGGGTTCGTTCAGCTGGTAAAATGGGTTGAGGCCGGGATCATAGCCCTGGGCCTTCCCCCCGAGACCAAGGAGGCAAAGGCCCACGTGACCCTGGCCCGGCTTAAACCCCCCCGGGACGTGACCATGGCCCTGGCCGGGGTCCCCTTCCCCGAGCTTTCCCTGAAGGTGGGATCGCTGACCCTGATGGAGTCCCGACTCACCCCCCAGGGGCCCATCTACACCCCGCTCGCCCGCTGGGGGTTGGAGGGTTAGATGCCCTACGAAATCCTTGACCACACAGCGGACGCCGGGGTGCGCGGGATCGGAAAGACGGTCGAAGAGGCGTTTTGCGAGGCCGCCCGGGGGATGTTCTCCCTCATGGTGGACCTTGAGCGACTGAAGCCCAAGGAGGCCGTGGAGGTGGAAGTCCAGGCCGATAGCCTAGAAGGGCTTCTGGTGGCCTTCCTGGGGGAGCTCCTCGCCCGCCGCGATATCGATGGGCTGGTGTTCTTTCGGTTCGAGGTCAAAATAGAGAGGGAAGCTCGCGGATATCGCCTCTTCGGGAAGGCCTGGGGGGAGCCGCTTGATCCGGCCCGACACCGGGCGGGGGTGGAGGTCAAGGCGGCCACCTACCTCGGGGTCAGGGTGGAAAGGGAAAGGGACCATTGGATTGCCCAGTGTGTGCTCGATCTTTGAGGGGGGATGGCGATGGAGCTGAGGAAGGTAAGCGACTGGGAGTGGGAGCTTCCCAAAAGCGGGGACATGCGCGTCCCCGGCTGGATCTTCGCCTCCGAGGAGATCCTCAGGCCCCTGCTTTCGGAAAAGGGCCAGGAGTGGAACGCCCTGGAGCAGGTGCGGAACGTTGCCTCGCTCCCCGGGATCGTGAAGGCGGCGATCGCCATGCCGGACGTGCACCCGGGATATGGCTTCCCCATCGGCGGGGTGGGTGCATTTGATCCCGAGGAGGGGATCGTGGCCATGGGGGGCGTGGGGTTCGACATCAACTGCGGGGTGCGGGTGCTTGCCACCCCCCTTTCCCGGGAAGAGGTCGAGGAGAGGAAGGAGGAGGTGGCGGATCGGCTGTTCTCCCACGTCCCGGCCGGGCTGGGCTCCGAGGGGAAACTCCGCCTCTCCATCTCCGAGATCGACCAGGTGCTGAAAAAGGGCGCCCATTTTGCCCTGGAGCGGGGCTACGGGATCCCCGAGGACCTCACGTTCATCGAGGAAGGGGGGCGCATGGAGGGGGCGGACCCGGCCGCCGTCTCTTTGAAAGCCAAGGAGCGCCAGTTCCGCCAGGTTGGGACCCTGGGCTCGGGGAACCATTACCTGGAGGTCCAGTACGTGGAGGAGGTCTACGACCGCGAGGCGGCCGCCGCCTACGGGATCGAGGAAGGACAAATCCTGGTTGCCATCCACTGCGGCTCCCGGGCGCTTGGCCACCAGATCGGCCAGGACTCCCTGCAGGAGCTCGAGCGGGCAAGCCGTAAATACGGGATCCCCATCCGGGAGCGGGAACTCGTCTGCGCCCCCATCCGGTCCCCGGAGGGGCAGAAGTACCTTGCGGCCGTGTTCGCCGGGATAAACTGCGCGTTTGCCAACCGCCAGGTGATCGCTCACCTTGTGCGGGAGGCCCTGGCCCCCATGTTCGGCCTTCCCTTTGATGCCATCAGGACCCTGTACGACGTGGGGCACAACAACGTGAAGCTGGAGCGGCATAAGGTAAACGGGGAGGAGCGGGAGCTTCTCGTCCACCGCAAGGGCTCCACCCGCGCCTTCGGCCCCGGCCGGCCGGAGAACCCGGAGCCCTATAGGAAGGTGGGGCATCCCATCTTCGTGGGGGGGACCATGGGCACCTCTTCCTACATCCTGCGGGGGACCGAAAGGGGGATGGAAAGGGTGTGGGGCTCCGGGGTGCACGGGGCCGGGAGGGCCCTGTCCCGAAAGAAGGCCAAGAAACAGTGGCGGGGGGAGAAGGTGGTCCAGGAGCTCGCTCGGCAGGGGATCGTGATCCGAGCGCACTCTGCTCCCGGGGTGGCGGAGGAAGCCCCCGGCGCCTACAAGGACGTGGACCTGGTGGTAGCCGCGGCGGTGGGGGCCGGGCTCAACGCCAAGGTAGCCCGCGTCCGCCCCCTGGCCTGCATCAAGGGCTGACCCCCTGGGCTCGCCCTACACCTACCACCCTGCGGCGCTGATGGACAGCCCGGTGGTGTTCCTGCGGGGGGCCAGGCAGACGGGCAAGAGCACCTTGGCCAAGTGGATAGCCCGCACCCACTCCGCCCGTTATATCACCCTGGACGACGTCACCGTTTTGGCCGCCGCCCGAGAGGATCCCGCCGGGTTCGTGGCGGGCTTGGGGGGGCCGTCGTGTTAGACGAGGTGCAGCGCGTCCCCGAGCTTTTCCTGGCTATCAAGGCCGCTTTAGATCGCGATCGGCGGCCCGGGCGTTTCCTGCTCACCGGCTCGGCAGACGTGCTGCTCCTGCCCCGGCTTTCGGAATCGCTCGTCGGCAGAATGGAAATCCTTACCCTGTGGCCGTTTTCACAGGGCGAGCTTGAGGGCGTGAGGGAGGGCTTCGTTGACGCCGTCTTTTCAGACAAGCTCCCCTCCCTTCCCCAGAGGGGCATGGCGACCTCGGAGCTCATTGAGCGCGTGGTAGTGGGGGGATACCCGGAGGCGGTTGTCCGCTCCACCCAGGCTCGGCGACAAGCGTGGTTTAGCTCCTATGTGACCGCTATCCTCCACAGGGATGTGCGGGATCTGGCGAACATCGAGCACCTGGGTGCGCTTCCGCGGCTGCTTTCCCTGCTTTCCGCCCGGATAACGTCGCTCCTCAACTACTCCGAGCTTTCCCGAAGCCTGGGGCTTGCCCAGTCCACCCTCAAGCGCTACCTGGCCCTGCTTGAGATCACGTTCTTGGTGCAGCTTCTTCCGGCCTGGTCCCCGAACTTGGGGAAACGGCTCGTAAAGTCGCCCAAGCTCCTCCTCATCGACACAGGGCTCGCTGCCCATCTGCTTGGCCTCGATCCCAAGGCTTTGGGGAGCCGGCCGGAGCTCCTTGGCCCGCTTGTGGAGAACTTCGTGGCCATGGAGCTCAAGAAACAGATCGCCTGGAGCAAGGCTCAGCCCAGCATGTTCCACTTACGCACCGGGGCGGGCCAGGAGGTGGACATCGTGCTGGAAGATGCCAGCGGCCGGGTAGTGGGGATCGAGGTCAAGGCCGCCGCCACGGTCCGCCCCCAGGACTTCGGAGGTCTGAGATATCTTGCGGGCCTCCTGGGCGAGCGCTTCCTGCGTGGGATTGTGCTTTACACGGGGGACCAGCATGTGCCCTTCGGGGAGGACCTCCACGCTGTGCCGATCTCCTCGCTGTGGGAGCTGGGGGCAAAGCCCCACCCGGACCAAGGCTCGCGAGAGCTCAACTGAGGTATCCATGCGCCGTTGGCGCCCACGGGTGCTGGGGGAGGTAAACTTGTCCTTCGGAAAGGGGGGATGTTGCGGGAACGCATCCTGAAAGGGCCGATCCTAAAGACGATGATGACTTTAGCCTGGCCGGTCATGGTGTCAAATGGCCTTCAGGCCTTTTACAACCTGATCGACGCCTTCTGGCTGGGGAAGGTTTCCACCCAAGCCCTGTCCGCCCCCACGCTTGCCTGGCCGATCGTCTTCACGTTCATGTCGCTGGGGATGGGCTATCAGATGGCCGGCTCCACCCTGGTGGCCCAGTACACCGGGGCTGGGGACCAGAAGGGGGCGAACCGGGCCGGGACGCAAGCATTCTCCTTTTTGTTCCTCCTCTCGATCGTTGCGGCAGCCGTGGGGTACGGCCTTGCCCCGGGCATCCTTAAGCTCCTCCGCGCCCCTTCCGACGTGTATCCCCTTGCCGTGGGCTACCTCAGGATCGTCTCCTTGGGGTTCCCCCTGATGTACGGGGCTTTTGCCTTCACCGGCCTCCTCCTTGGGGTGGGGGATACCCGTACCCCCATGTACCTGAACGGGGCATCGGTGGTGCTTAATGCCGTTCTTGATCCCCTGTTCATCTTCGGCTGGGGGCCTCTTCCGGGGCTGGGGGTGGCCGGGGCGGCGGTGGCCACCGTTCTTTCGCGGGGACTGGCTGGGATCGTGGGGATAGGGCTCCTTGCCTCCGGGCGGCTGGGCCTCAGGCTATGCCCAAGCTATCTCCTCCCCCGGTGGGGCTACGTGAAGAAGATCCTCGGGGTGGGCACCCCCAACGTGGTGGACCACGTAGGCACTTCCCTGGGGTTCACGGTGATCATGGGGCTTGTGGCCGGCTTCGGCACCACGACGGTGGCCGCCTACGGGGTGGGGCAGCGGATGATAAACCTTTTCAACACTGCCATCTGGGGTGCTACCTCGGCCCTGCTCACCATGGTGGGGCAGAACCTGGGCGCGGATCAGGTGGAGCGGGCGGAGGAGATAACCCGGCGGGGGATCCGGGCCACGTTCCTGGTGCTGGTGGGGCTGGCAGCGCTTCTCTTCGCCCTGCGCCGGCCTTTGTACCTGATCTTCATCTCGGATCCTCACGTGATAGAGGAGGGGAGCCTGTTTCTGGCCGTGTTCGTCCCGTCGGTGCCGTTCTTCGGCCTGTTCGCGGCGGCGAGCTCGGTTTTCCGCGGTTCGGGACACACTGTCCCCCCGATGGTGATGGCCCTTCTGCGGCTGTGGGGGCTGAGGGTTTTTCTGTCCTGGCTTTTGGGGTACCGGCTTTCCCTGGGCCCCCTGGGGCTGTGGGCCGGGATGTCGTTGAGCAACCTCCTCGGGGGGCTTCTCCTTTACGGCTGGCTCCTCCGGGGGACCTGGAAGGGGAAGGTCATCCAGCCCGAGGAGGTCCTGGTCCCCTGAGTTCCGGCCGCTGCGGGGAGATTCCCGGGCGCTTCCCACCTGCCGGTTCCTTAGGTTGACCGGCGCGAACTCACTTTCTTGGGCTAAGCGGTGGGCCAAGTCCATGAGTGGGGCCTGCTTGATCGATCCACAAGGCCACTCCCCCTTCGGTACCCACTTGGGGCCGGCGCTAGATGGAGAGCCGCCGGGCGGCCTCCCTCAGGCCAGAGGCCGCAGGGTCGCTTTGCCCTCCCGGCGGTTACAAACTTACGGATGCCACACCTTTTCAAGAACCCCTCGAACACCGAAAGGGCCGGCCTCAGGGGGTAGGTCACCATGTGCTGGCCTATTTACCCTGCCCCTTGACAAATCGCCACTTTTATGCTATTGATCTAAACGATTAGGCTAAACGGTTCACCATGGCGACGATAAGGGACGTTGCGGCGAGGGCGGGGGTTTCGGTGGCCACCGTGTCCTATGTGATCAACGGGACCAAGCCCGTGGCCCCGGAGACGGCGGCCCGGGTCAGGCGGGCCATGGAGGAGCTAGATTACCACCCTGACGCCTCCGCCCAATCCCTCCGCACCCGCACCACCCATGTGATCGGCGTGGTGGTATCGGACATCGCCAACCCCTTCTTCGCCACCCTCGTTAGGGGAGCCGAGGACTGCGCCCGCCAGCACGGCTACAGCCTCCTCATCTGCAACACGGGCGAGGACCTGGAGAACGAGCGCATCTACCTGAGCCTCCTTTCCAGAAGGCGGGTGGACGGGCTTTTGCTCGCCCCCACCGGCAAGAACGACGAGCTGATAGGGCGCCTTATTGACCGGGGGATGAACATCGTGTTCATCGACCGTACCCCACCCCATCTCCAAGCCCCCGCGGTCCTCTCCCAGAACGAGGCGGGGGCCTACCAGGCCACCTGCCACCTCATCGAACGCGGCCACCGGAGGATCGGCATCGTGTTGGGCCTTCCCGACGTCTCCACCACCGCGGAGCGCCTGCGGGGCTACCGGCGTGCCCTGGCCCACTACGGCCTTGAGCTGGATGAAGACCTCCTCGTCTACGGCCGCTCCCAGGTGGCGGGGGCGCGAGAGGCCTGTTTGGCCTTGCTTTCCCGGCCCAACCCCCCCACCGCGATCTTCGCCACCAACAACCTGATGACCATCGGGGCCATGCAGGCGATCCGGAAGCTCTCCCTCCGCTGTCCGGGGGAGGTGTCGGTGGTGGGGTTCGACGACTTCGAGTGGGCGGAGGCGTTCGATCCGCCGCTTACCACCGTGGCCCAGGACCCCTACGGGATCGGCCAGCAGGCGGTGGGGCTCCTTTTGGGGCTCCTCTCCGGGGACAGGAAGCCCGAGCAGGTGCGCCTGCCCGTGGAGCTTAGGGTGCGGGGATCGGTGGCCCGCCTGGAAGGGGGGTGAGAGGCGAGAACAGGCTTGCCGGGACAGTTGAAAATCGAAAGAAAAAGGAGGGGATTGAAAATGCGGAGGCTGTTTTCGATGGTGGTGGTCACGGTCTTGGCAGGGGCTTGGGCGCTGGCGCAGGCCCCGGTGGAGATCACCGTGTGGTGGCATACCGGAAAGCCCGAGGAGCTGGAGGTGATCAGCTCCCAGGTCGAGGAGTTCAACGCGGCCCAAGACAGGATCAGGGTGAAGCTGGTTAACATCCCCGAGGCCGAGTACACCGCCCAGGTGAGGGCGGCTGGGCTGGCCGGAAAGCTCCCCGACCTCCTGGATCTCGACGGCCCCACCCTGGCCAACTTCGTGTGGAACGGCTGGATGATCCCCTTGGACGAGTACGTAAGCGACGAGCTGAGGGAGGATCTCCTGCCCTCCATCATTGCCCAGGGCACCTACCCACCGGATGGAAAGCTATACGCCATCGGCGTCTTCGACTCCGGCCTGGCCATCTGGGGGAACCGCGAGTACCTCGTGCGGGCAGGGGTTCGCATCCCCACCAGCGTGGACGATGCCTGGAGCTTGAACGAGTTCGAGGAGGCGTTGGGGAAACTGGCTGCACTCCCGGAGGTGGAGTGGCCGCTGGACCTCAAGCTCAACTACGGGGCCGGGGAATGGTTTACCTACGGATTTTCTCCGATAATACAAGCTTTTGGAGGAGACCTCATAAACCGCACCACCTGGGAGGCCCAGGGGACGTTGGACGGGATCGCCTCCGTTTTGGGGATGACCCTGTTCCAGCACTGGGTGGAGCGGGGCTGGGTGGTCCCCGCCTCGGCGGGGGACGATGCCTTTTATGGGAAGAAGAAGGCGGCGCTGGCCTGGGTGGGGCACTGGATGTATGAGCCCCACACCCAGGGCTTGGGTGAGGACCTTGTGCTGATCCCCATGCCCAAGCTGGGGGCTGGCTGCCGGGCCGTCACCGGCATGGGCTCCTGGGCCTGGGGGATCACCTCCACCTCGAGGCACCCGGAGGCCGCCTGGGAGTTCCTGGAGTACCTGCTAAGGCCCGATCAGATCCTGCGGATGACGGCGGCCAACGGGGCGGTGCCTTCCCGCAGGTCCGCCATCGCCCAGTCCGAGCTCTACGGCCCCGGCGGCATGCTGAGCGTGTTCGCCGAGCAGCTCACCACCATCGCCGTCCCCCGGCCGGTGCACCCGGCCTATCCGGTGATCACCGCCGCGTTTGCCGAGGCGGTGAAGAACATCGTGGCCGGGGCGGACGTCTATGAAGAACTACACAAGGCAGCATTGAAGATAGATCAGGACATCGAGGACAACGAGGGGTATCCCCCCTTCGGAGGCTGAAACATGGGGGAGGGGCCGCCCCGGCCCCTCCCCTTTCCATGAGCTGGCAAGGAAAACCCACCGCCCGGCTGAGGGAGGAGCTGGCCGCCTGGCGCCTTTTGACGCCAGCAGTGCTCCTGCTCCTTGTGTTCCTGGTGGCCCCCTTTGTGATGTCGGTGGTCCTCTCCTTCACCAACCAGCGGCTGGTCAGCCCCCTGCCCACCAGGTTCGTCGGGGTCAGGAATTACGCGCGCCTGTTTGGGGACGCCGACTTCTGGAAGGCCCTGAGGAATACCATTCTGTTCGCAGCGGTGGTCGTGCCGGTGCAATCGGGCCTGGCCTTGTTCCTGGCCACCCTGGTCAACAAGCGCCTTCCTGGCACCAACTTCTTCCGGGGCATCTACTTCATGCCGGTGGTCATCCCCATGGTGGTGGTGTGCGTGGTGTGGTATTTCCTCCTCATGTATCCCGAGGGGCTTCTTAACACCTTTGTGCAGATCATATCGCTGGGCAGGGCAGGGCCATACGACTGGCTGCGCAATCCTTCCTTGGCCCTCCCCACCATCATGCTGGTCTCCATCTGGCAAGGGGTGGGGTTCCAGATGATCATCTATCTTGCGGGCCTTCAGAACATCCCTCAGGAGCTTTACGAGGCGGCCCGCATCGACGGGGCGAGCCCTTGGGCCCAGTTCCTCCACGTCACCATGCCCGGGCTGCGAAACACACACATCTTCGTGTTGGTCACCACCACCATCCTGGCCTTCAAGTTGTTCACCCAGGTGGAGGTGTTGACCCAAGGCGGGCCGCTTGGGGCCACCAACACGCTGGTCAGGTACATCTACAGCGTTGGCTACCGCGAGCTCAAGGTGGGGTATGCATCCGCGGCCTCGGTGATCTTCGTGCTCATAGTTCTTTTCATCTCGCTCATCCAGCGTCGGCTTTTGCGGGAAGAGAGGGAGGTGAGCTGATCTTGGCGAGGCTGGGGAGAGGGCTGTGGCTTTACCTGTTCATGATCCTTGTTGCGGTCGTGTTCCTACTTCCCCTGTGGGTAATGATCGCTACTTCCCTTAAGGGGGACGAGCTTCAGATAATGCGGGAGATGGCGACCCTCCGCGCCCTGTGGCCCTTCCCCCCTGCCTGGGGAAATTACCGGGCGGTGCTCACCGGGGAAGGGTTTGGCACCCCTTGGGCCAGGTTCTTCCTGAACACGTGCCTCATCGTGGGGAGCATCGTGGTGCTGGGCGTCCTGGTGAACAGCATGGCCGCCTTCGCCCTGGCCAGGCTCAGGTTTCGGGGCCGGGGCTTTTTGGTGTCTGCGGTGGTGGCGCTGATCATCCTCCCCTTCGAGGGGCTGGCCGTGCCGCTTTTCCTCATGATCAACCGCTTCGGTTGGTTTGACAGCTTCCAGGCCCAGATCGTCCCGTTCATCGCTCACCCTTTCTCCATCTTCCTCTTTTACCAGTTCTTCAACAAGATCCCACGGGACCTGGACGAGGCGGCGAAGGTGGACGGGGCAAGCTGGTGGCAGATCTACAGGAAGATCGCCCTACCCATCTCCCGGCCGGTGATCGCCACCGTGGCCATACTCCAGTCCCTTGAGTACTGGAACTCCTTCCTCTGGCCCCTCATGGTGACGCGGGGGCCGGAGTTCCGCCCCCTGTCGGTGGCGATGAACACGTTCTTCGGCCAACCCCCCCGGCATTGGGGGGACATCATGGCCTTCGCCTTCCTCACGGCACTTCCACTCCTCATACTCTACCTTTCCTTCCAGCGCTGGTTCGTGCGGAGCGTGGCCCAGTCGGGGCTGAAAGGGTAAACTGGCTTTCCCATGTATGTTCCACAGGATCGGTACGTTTGGGACTTCTGGCTGATCGCCCATGCCGGGCGATATCACCTGTTTCACCTTCAGGCCCCCCGGGGGCTCCCCGATCCGGAGATGCGCCACGGCCTGGCCACCGTCGGACATGCCGTGTCACAGGATCTGGTTCACTGGCAGGATCTGGGCGCGGCTTTGGGGCCGGGCCGGCCCGGGGAATGGGATGACCGGGCCATCTGGACTGGCAGCGTCATCAAAAGGGACGGCCTTTTCTACATGCTCTACACCGGGACCTGCCGCGCCGAGGGGGGGAGGGTTCAAAGGATAGGCCTGGCCGTCTCCCGCGACCTTCTTCACTGGGAGAAACACCCTGGGAACCCGGTGCTCGAGGCGGATAGCGAGTGGTACGAGGGCGTGGAGGGCTCCCCTTTTGGGGAGTTGGCCTGGCGAGACCCCTATCTCTTCCAGCACGAAGGGGTATATTTCGCCCTGATCACGGCCAGGAGGGGCGAGGGGGAGCCGAATAAGCGCGGGTGCATAGCCACCGCCCGGTCAGAGGATCTGGTGCACTGGCAGGTCGGCCCTCCCCTTGAGGTCCCAGCGGGGTTTGCCCAAATGGAGGTCCCCCAGGCCATCCGCCATGAGGACCGGTTTTATCTTCTGTTTTCTTCGGAGGCGGGCTGGGTGGCGGATGAGAGGTGCCCGAGGGCGACCGGGACCTTCTACGCCACGGCCCCCACCCTTTTCGGCCCCTATTCCGTCCCCAAACCCCTCCTTGGGGACCCGTTCTATGCGGCGAAGTTGATCCAGACCTTTCGGGGGCGTTGGGTAGCCCTGGCCTGGGTGGGCACCGCCGGCGGGGGCTTCATAGGGGGGATTTCGGATCCGATGCCCGTGCGTTTCAAGGCCGATGGGGAAATAGAGGTGGGATGATACGGGGCCTCGTGGCCGGGGAGGGGCTCATCGATTTCCTGCCGATCAAGGGGTTTGAAGGGCCGGCCTTCTTGGCCAGGCCCGGGGGTTCCCCCCTGAACGTGGCGGTGGGGCTCAGCCGCCTGGGGGTGAAAACGGGGTTCCTGGGGAAGCTATCCCGTGATCCTTTTGGGGAGCTTCTCGTTTCGTACCTTTCGGAAAACCAGGTTGACCTGACGTTTTTGGCCAGGGGGGATGGGCCCACGGCCCTGTCCTTCGTGCACCTTGAGGGGGAGGAGCCGAGGTTCTCCTTCTACGGCCACCGGACGGCGGACACAAGGCTCACCCGGGAGGAGGTCCCAGAAAGCCTCCCGGGGTCCGTGACGGCGATCCACCTTGGCTCCCTGGCCATGGTCCGGGAGCCCTGCGCCACCGCCTTGGACGAGCTCCTGAGGCGGGAGCACCCAAGGCGCCTTATCTCCTTTGACCCCAACGTGCGGCCTGGCCAGATACAGGATCCCGATGGGTACAGAAGGAGATTTGCCCGCTGGCTCCCCATGATAGACCTCCTCAAGCTGAGCCGGGCCGACCTCTCCTACATCGTCCCGGGGGAAGGGGAGGAGGAGGTGGCGAGAAGATGGCTTTCTCAGGGCCCCAAGGTGATAGCCGTTACATTAGGCCACGCCGGTGCCAGGGCGTATACGCGTTCCGCGGTGGTGGAGGTGGAGGCCCAGCCGGTCAAGGTGGTGGACACGGTGGGAGCGGGGGATGCGTTTACAGCAGGGTTCCTTGCGGCACTTTATCACCTAGGGCGGCTCGGCAAAGGGGAAATTGAAAGTTTGAATGAGGATACGCTCAAGCGGGCTTTGGAGTTCGCGGCTCGAGCTGCCGCACTTACCTGTACCCGGGTGGGGGCAGATCCTCCCCGGCTTTCCGAGCTGGGAGAGCCGTGAGGTTTAGGGGCTGAACCAGCGGGTCCAAGAGCGGCAGTGGCACCGCTCCTCGCCAAGGGGAACCACCGCGATCACCCCTCTTCAAGCTTAAGCTTTCTTCTGATCCAGCCACGGACTTGTTCGGCGATCGCCACACATCGTTTGGCCTCTTCGATGTCCGGCACGAAGAACTCCTCCGGGTAGCGTGCCTCCACCGCATAGCGGGTGAGCCTATCCGCTTGCATCTCGTAAAGCACCTCGAAATCCTCATCGACCCGCTTGCAAAGCTCGATCAGTTCAGCGAGGTCGTGAGTCCTGCGGAAGTGTTCCCCGCTCCAGGAGAGAAAGGCCTTAAGGTACTTCTCCACGCATTGCTGCATGTGGAAGCACACCATATCGGTGGCCGGATCTTCGGCCAGCATCTCACGCTTCCCGATCTTGTAGTCGTGTTCAGCTTTAAGAACCCATTTGTTGTGTATTTCGCTCACAGGGGGATCCCTTCCTTGGCGACCTCGAAGGAGATGGTGCCAGGCTGCCGGCTCGTCTCGGAAAACTCCCGCTCCGAACGAACGATGATGTCGTTCGGGATGGAAAGCCTGGCCAGCCGACGCTTTATCTCATCCACCATATCCCATTTTTTATGGAAGGACATGTTTTTATCAACTATGACCAAAAAATCCCAATCGCTTTCCTCTGAGGAATCTTCTCGGGCGCGGCTGCCGAACAGGAACACCTTTAGCACCCGCACACCGTGTGCGCGTGCCACCTCCTCGATTATCTTCTTGACAAGCTGACACGTTGTCTCCATGGCACCGCACATGGTAACCCCTGGGCTAGGGGCTGAACCAGCGGGTCCAGGCACGGCGGAAGCCGCGGGATTCCTCCACCAAAAGCCGTGCCAGCCGCTGAGGATCGTGTTTGATAGTAGGCTTTCCCTCGATTTCCACTACGGAAAGAAGTGGCGCCCGGATGACCCGCAGGCCGAACGTCCGCCCTGCGCGCAGGTCGTCGGCCACCGGCTCGGACCCCTCGGCCCGGTAACGGGCCAAGATTTCAGGGGGAGGGCTTTCCGTGTTCACCACCACCGCGTGGAAGCGCGAAAGGTCCACGTACTCGGAGAGCACCCGCAGGTGATCGTGGGCGGTGAAGCCGTCCGTCTCCCCCGGCTGGGTCATGAGGTTCATGATCACGATCTTCTCCCCCGGGGCCCTGGCCAGGGCCTCGGCCACCCCTTCCACCAGGAGGTTGGGGAGGATGCTGGTGAACAGGCTCCCCGGGCCCACCGTTATGAGGTCGGCCTCGGCGATGGCGGAAAGGACACGATCGTACGCCCGGGCCCTGGCCGAAAGCCACACCCGGCGGATGGCGCGGGGGTCCTCGGCGATCTGGGCCTCCCCCACCACCTGTCCCCCGTCCTCCATCTCCGCCACCAGGTCTACCCGGTCCAGGGTGGCCGGGAGGACCTGACCCCGGACCGAAAGGAAATAGCTCGCCTCCTCCACCGCCCGGTCGAACCCCCCTGTGGCCTGCTCCAGCGCCGCCAGGACCAAATTTCCCAAAGCATGCCCCCGCAGCCCCTCCCCGTCCACGAACCTGAACTGAAAAAGCCTCGCCATGCGCTCCTCGTCCTCCGCCAGGGCCAGGAGACAGTTCCTCACATCCCCGGGCGGGAGCACGGAAAGCTCCTCTCGGAGGCGGCCGGAGCTCCCGCCGGTGTCCATGACCGTCACCACCGCGGTCAGGTTGGCCGTGTAGGCCTTAAGTCCCCTGAGCAGGTTGGAGAGCCCAGTCCCCCCGCCTATGGCCACCACCTTGGGCGCGGCCTTGAGCACCCGGGCCTGGTAGAGCGCCTCCCCAAGCGACCCCCCTGACCTGGGGGAAAGCGCATGCAAAACGGATCGCACCGACTTAACAAGCCCAAAGCCCACCCCAAGGACCCCGATGGCCACCGCCAGTGCCCCTATCATGGGCCGCATTAGGCTCGGCCACCGGCTGAACACGAACTCATAAAGGCCCCGCGCCCCCTCCCGCCCCACCAAACACACGGCGCCGAACGCGATGAGCACCACGGACGCCAACGTGACGGCCAGCCAGCGCTTTATCCCTATCCCAGGAAGAAGGAATTTAAAGGAAGATGGGATGATCATCCCCATTCCACCCTGATCCCCGGGCCGAGGCCCTCCAGCTGGTGGCGGAGTTCGGGCCCGGGGCGCACGGCGTACCTGCGTCCGGCAGCCACGACAAGGGCTCTGGTTCCGTCCCACAGGCGCACCTGCACGGGCACAGGGCCCTGGTGATCCGCCAGGGCAGCCGCCAGGCGATCCAGAAAGGGTTGGTCCACGAGCTCGGCGGGGATCTCCACCAGGTACCGCGCCGGGGGGGCCTCAGGCAAGCCCTCCAGCGGCTCCGCTTCTTCGGCGTAAAGCCTCCTGGCCCCATTCCGCTCGCCCCACCGCACCGTAAGGAGGAGCAACACGTCTTCGGAAAACCAGCCGGGCGACGATTCGTACAGCCGATCCCGCACCACCACCTCCCGCTCCCCGGTCTTGTCCTCCAGGGTGAGGAAGGCCATCCTGCCGCCGTTGGTGGAGATGGCCTTGGAGGCCTTGACCCGCCCCGCCACCCGGAACCTCCCGCGGGCTTCCTCGGCCTGGGCCAGGGGCACCACGCCGGCGGCCTTGAGCCGGGCCTCGTGCTCGTCCAGGGGGTGCCCTGAGATGTAAAGGCCCAAAAGCTCCCGTTCGAATCTGAGGAGCTCCCCTTTTGGGAACTCGTCCTCCCCCACTGGCAGCTTGGGCACGAGTTCCTCCACCCCGAAGAAGGACCTTTGGCCGCTGGCCCGCTCCTTGCGGGCAAGCTGGGCCAGCCGCAGCCCCTCGTCCACCAGGGCCAAAAGCGCCTTGCGGGAGGGCCCAAACCGGTCGAAGGCCCCCGCCTTTATCAGGCACTCCACCGTCTCCCGGTTCACCCGCTCGGGGTCCAGCCTCTGGCAGAAGTCGAAGAAGCTGGTGAAGGGCCCGGGCCGCCTTGCCTCCAGGATCGCCTCCACCGCCGCCCGCCCCACGTGCTTTATGGCCGCCAGGCCAAACCTTATGGTCCCCTCCCCCACCGGGGTGAACTCCACCTCCGACTCGTTTATGTCCGGGGGAAGCACCTGGATCCCCATCTCCCGACACTCGCCGATGTAGGCCGCCAGCTTGTCCGTGTTCCCCTCCACCGAGGAGAGCAAGGCGGCCATGAACTCCGTGGGGAAATGGGCCTTGAAGTAGGCCGTCCAATAGGTGATGAAGGCATAGGAGGTGGCGTGGGCCTTGTTGAACCCATAGCGGGCGAACTTTTCGATGTCGGCGAAGATCGCCCGGGCCGATCCCTCGGGGATGCCGTTTTTCATACACCCGGAGACGAACCGGGCCTCCATCTCCGCCATCACCTCCGGCTTCTTCTTCCCCATGGCCTTGCGCAGAAGGTCAGCCTCGGCCAGGGTGAAGCCGGCCAGCCTTTGGGCCATGAGCATCACCTGGTCCTGATAGATGGGGAGGCCATAGGTTTCCTCCAGGATGTCCTCCACCGAGGGATGAGGGTAGGTGATGGGCTGGCGGCCATGCTTGCGTTCGATGTAGTCCTCGGCCATCCCCGACTCCAGAGGCCCCGGGCGGTAAAGGGCCAGGATGGCCACCAGCTCCCGGAAATCGGTGGGCTCAAGGCGCCTGATCAGGGCCCGCATCCCGGCGGATTCCAGCTGAAACACCCCGGTGGTGCGTCCCGACCGGATTAGCTCGAACGTGGCCGGATCGTCAAGCGGGATCTTCGAAAGCTCGGTACGGACGCCTACGCGGGCTTCCACCAGCCGGCACACGTCATCAAGCAGCGTGAGGTTCCTGAGGCCCAAGAAGTCCATCTTGAGGAGCCCTAAGGCCTCAAGATCGTGCATGTCGAACTGGGTCACGAACTGGCCGTCGGGGAGGCGCAGAAGCGGCACATACTTCTCCAGGGGCTCGGGGCTGATCACCACCCCTGCGGCGTGGGTGGAGGCGTTCCGAAGAAGCCCTTCCAGCTTCCGCGCGATGGAAAAAAGGCGCCTGGCCTCGGCATCCTCCGCCTCCAGCTCCTTGAGCTCCGGGATCCTTTCCAGGGCCTGCTGCAAAGGCATCCCGAACGGGATCCTTTTGGCGATCCGATCTGCCTTCTCATAGGGAAGCCCCAGCACCCGGGCCACGTCCCGCACCACAGACCTAGAGGCCATGCGGTCGAAGGTGCCGATCTGGGCCAGGTGATCCTGCCCGTAAAGCTGGGCGGCGTAGCGGATCACCTGGTCCCTGCCCCGCATGCAGAAATCGATGTCGATGTCTGGTAGGCTGATGCGGTCGGGATTTAGGAACCGCTCGAAAAGGAGCCCCCACCTCAAGGGGTCCACCTGGGTGATGCCCAGGACATAGGCCACAAGTGACCCGGCGGCCGAGCCCCTGCCAGGCCCCACCGGGATCCCCTGCTCCCGGGCATAACGCACGAAGTCCTGGACGATGAGGAAGTAAGAGGCAAGCCCCATCCTTTCGATCACCGAAAGCTCGTAGGTGAGGCGCTCCTTCACCTCCTCGGGCAAGGGGTCCCCGAACCGGGCCTTGGCCCCCTCCCAGGCAAGGTGTGCCAGGTACCCTTGGGGCGAGGTAAATCCTTGGGGCACAGGGAAGTCGGGGAGGAGCCGGGCCTCGAACTCAAGTTCGAGCTCGCAGCGTTCCACCACCTCCAGCGTCCTTTCCACCGCCTCCGGCAGCTCCCGGAAGCGGCCCCGGATCTCCTCCTCGGTGAGGAAGTGGTAGCCGTCTCCGTCGAAAGATCGGGCGTCCGCACTGCCTAGGCGCTTTCCACCCTGGATGTTTATGAGCACCTGGTGGGCCTCCCGGTCCTCCGGGGACAGGTAATGCACATCGGAGGTGGCGACATATGGCAGGGAGAGCTCCTGGGCCAGCCTGACCTCCTCCCGGATGAGCCTGCGGGAGCGCTCCAGGCCGTGGTCCTGGAGCTCCAGGTAGAAGCTTTTCGGGAAGATCTCGGCCAGCCTCCCGGCAGCCCGCTTTGCCTCAGCCCGTTTCCCTTTAAGGAGGAGCTTCTGCACCTCTCCGGACTCGCAGGCCGAAAGGGCAACCAGCCCCTTTGAGTGCCGCTCAAGGAGCTCGAAATCCACCCGGGGCTTGTAGTAAAAGCCCTCGGTGTGGGCCCGGGTCACCAGGGCCAGGAGGTTGCGCCACCCGGTCGTATCCGCCGCCAAGGCCACCAGGTGGAAGTACGCCTGCCCCTGCTTTGTCTCCCGGCTCTTCCTGGAGGTGGTGGTCACGTAAAGCTCACACCCCAGGATGGGCTTTATCCCCTGGTCGCGGGCGGCCTGGTAGAACTTGATGGCCCCGGACAGGACCCCGTGGTCGGTGAGGGCCAGGGCGGGCATCCCAAGCTCCGCCGCCCGCCCCACCAACTCCGGCACCCGACAGGTGGCGTCGAGCAGGGAGTACTCCGAGTGAACGTGAAGATGCACGAAGGCCATGCTACCTCCAAATCAAGATCAGCCGCTTTTCCTCTGGATACCCCCATCCGAGGGTCGAACGGGCCTCTTGCTCGATCACCTCCGGGTCATCGGCTTCCGCCAGCCGTTCCTCGAGCTGGGCGATCTGGCGGAGGGCCGCCTCCTCCTGGGCCCTGAGGGCTTCGACCTCTGCTGAAAGCCGGCCCAAGGTGAGGAGGCGACTTCCGAACAGCCAGCCCAAGCCCCCCAGGATCAGCACCGCCAGCCCGAGGGCCAGGCCCAGGCTAGGCCGCCCGGCCGCGCGGCCAGGTCGCCATGGGCGGCTCATATACCTCCTCGATCCTAATTAGCTCGTTGTACTTGGCCACCCGCTCCGAACGGGAAAGGGACCCGGTCTTGATCTGCCCGCAGGCCGTCCCCACCGCAAGATGGGCGATGGACACGTCCTCCGTCTCCCCGGAACGGTGGGATACCACGCAACTGTAACCGGCACGGAAGGCCTGGTCCATGGCCTCCAACGTCTCGGTGACGGTGCCGATCTGGTTCAGCTTGATGAGGATGGAGTTGGCCACCTTTCGCCGGATCCCCTCCGCAAGGCGCCGGGGGTTGGTGACGAACAGGTCGTCGCCCACCAGCTGGATCCTGTCCCCCAGCCTTTCGGTGAGGAGCTTCCAGCCGTCCCAGTCCTCCTCGGCCAGGCCGTCCTCGATGGACACGATGGGGTACTTGTCCACCCACTGGGAATAGAGCTCCACGAGCTCGGCGGCGGTCTTCTCGCCGTCCAGGAGGTAGACCCCTCTTTCCTCGTCGAAGAACCCGGAGGCGGCGCAGTCCAGGGCGATGGCGATATCTTCTCCGGGCCGGTAGCCCGCCTCCTGGATGGCTGAAACCAGGAACTTTATGGCTTCCTCGTCCGAGGGGAGCCTGGGGGCGAACCCGCCCTCGTCCCCCACGGCTACGGAATGCCCGGCCCGCTTGAGGAGCCCCTTCAGGGTGTGGAAGGTCTCCGCCCCATAGCGGAGGGCCTCGGAGAAGCTCTCCGCCCCCAGGGGGACCAGCATGAACTCCTGGATGGCGAGGTCGTTGTCGGCGTGGGCCCCCCCGTTGAGCACGTTCATCAAGGGGATGGGCATCTTTCCCACCCGGGCTCCTGCGATGTACTTGAAGAACGGGATCCCCAGGAACTCGGCCGCCGCCTTGGCCACCGCCAGGGACACCCCCAGGATGGCGTTCGCCCCAAGCCGGGATTTGTTGGCCGTCCCATCCAGCTCGATCAGTACTTCGTCGATCTCCTCCTGCCACAGGGGGTCCATGCCCACGATCTCCGGGGCGATGATCTCGTTTACGTTGCGCACCGCCCGGAGGACCCCTTTCCCCAGGTACCGATCGTCCCCATCCCGGAGCTCCAGGGCCTCGTGTTTCCCGGTGGAGGCCCCGGAGGGGACCGCTGCCCGGGCCATGGTCCCGTCCTCGAGGGTGACCTCCACCTCCACGGTGGGGTTCCCCCTGGAATCCAGAATTTCGCGTGCCCACACATCTTGAATGGTGTTCATCTTTTCACCTCGCAGGAAGTGTACCCATCCCCTACCTTTGCCCCAAGGAAGCCTGTCCGAAGGAAAAGGGGCCGGCGAGCCGCCGGCCCCGCCTTCCAAGCCCCAAAGGATGCTATTCCTTGTACAGGAGGTCCAGGTGGAGCTCCATAGACAGGTCCAGCACCAGCCCCCCGACCCCCTTCTGGGCCACCACATAGGCCTGCTGAAGGTTGGCCCAAAGCGGGATCCAGGGGACGTCGTAGGCGGAAAGGATCTGGATGGCCTGGTAGAGCTTGGCCGCCCGCTCATCGTCCACCGTGGACAGGGCCACCTCGGCTATGGCCTTATAGGCCTCGAAGTTGGGGTGGTGGTTGAAGAAGGTGCCCAGCCCCTCGGGGGACTCCACCGTCCAAGGCAGCAGGAAGTTGGAGGCCTCAAGGTAGTCCGGATACCAACCCAAAAGGAACATGTCAAAGCCGCCTTGCGACATGCGCTCGGTGTAGGCACCCCACTCCAGGGACTGGATGGTGATCTCCACCATCCCGGTCTCCTCGATGGCCTGCTTGAGGACGGCGGCCACATCGGCCTCGGTGGTCCCGTAGTGCTTGGGGGAGTACCACAGGTTCACCTTAAGGGGGTTGTCCTGGGAGTAGCCGGCGAGCCCCAGGAGCTCCCTGGCCTTGGCGAGGTCCCGCCTGGGGAAAACATCCAGGGAAGCCCCGGCTGGGGGAAGCCCGGCGGGGACCATGGTGTAGATGGGCTTGTTCAGCCCGGAGAACACCTGCTCCACGATGGCATCCCGGTCCACCGCGTAGGTTATGGCCTGGCGGACGAACACGTTGTCCACCGGGGGCTGGGTGACGTTGAACAGGAGATACCGCACGGAGGCGGACGGCCCGGCGATCACCTGGAGGTTGGGGCTCTCCTTGAGGTCCATGATGTCGACGGGGTTCAGGGTGCGGAATGCCACGTCGATGTCCCCGGCCTCCACGGCGGCCCGCAGGGCGGCGGCATCGGAGTACATCAGCCACACTACCCTCTTGGTCTTGGGGGGCTCACCGAAGTAGCTGTCCACCGCCTCCAGCACCACCCGCTCGTCCGGCACGTACTCCACCACCCGGTACGGCCCAAGCCCCACATAGTCGCCCTTGGCGAAGTCGTCCTCGGGGGCACCGGTGTAGATGAGGGACGGGATGACGTTATCGGTCATCCGGATGAGGAAGGTACGATCGGGGTAGTTGAGGGTGATCCTCACCGTGAGGGGGTCCACGGCCTCGATGGACTTGATGACCGGCTTGATCAGGCCCACCCCGCCTTCGGGGCCATCGAGCCGCAGGGTGCGCTCCAAGGCCGCCTTCACAGCCCCCGCATCACAGGGCGTCCCGTCCCAGAATACCACCCCCTCCCGCAGGTGGAACGTGTACACAAGGCCATCTTCTGAGATCTCCCAGGACTCGGCCACCCCGGGTACCAGCTCGTTGGTCCCCGGCTCAAGCGCCAACAACGCCTTTGTAGTGTGTCTTAGGATATGCCAGGTGAAGTGGTCGTAGGAGTTGGCAAAGGAAAGCTCGGTGATCCGGTCGGTGGTGCCGAGGATCAGGATATCGCTTGCAAGCGCGCCTGCGGCCAGAAAAACCACCGCTGCTATGATCGCTAGTCTCTTCATGAAATCCTCACCTCCTGAGGTTTTTCGTCCCACAAAGGGAGCCTGGCTTCATTCCCGAGGATCACCTCCCAAGGTTTTACAGCTTGCAGTCGTTATTATAGCATTCCGGCCGGGGCCTGTGAAGGGCTAGCCGATCTTCTTTCGGCGGCGCTTGGGGTTCACCAGGTCCGAGATCCCCTCCCCGATGAGCCCGAAGCCCAGGGAAAGGGTGAGGATCATGAGCCCGGGGAAGGTGATGAGCCACCAGTAGCCTGCCTGGAGGAACCGTTGGCCGTTTTGGATGTCGAACCCCCAGTCCGGGGCAGGAGGCGGCAGGCCGTAGCCCAAAAACGAGAGCGCCGCTTCGGTGAGGATGGCGTCGGCGATGTTGAAGGAGGAGACGGCCATGATGGCGTTCACCGTGTTGGGGGCGATGTGCCTGAGGAGGAGCCGCGTGCCGGACACCCCAACGGCGCGGGCGGCCTCCACGAAGGTCTGTTCCCTGACCTTGAGGACCTCGGCCCGGGTGATGCGGAAGTAGGTGGGCACGTACACGAAGGAGATGGCGGCGATCATGGGGGTGATCCCGGTGCCGATCACCGCCACCAGGGCGATGGCCAGGATCATGGAGGGGAAGGAGTAGATGGCGTCCATGGTGAGGGAGAGGGCCCGGTCCGGCCAGCCCCCGATGTAGCCGGAGATCCAGCCGATGAGGGAGCCCACCGAAAGGGCGATGGCGATGGAGGCAAAGGCCACCACGATCGGCGCCCAGCCCCCGGCGATGACACGGGAGAACACATCCCGCTGCAGGTGATCGGTCCCCATCCAGTGGGCCGCCGAGGGGGGCGCAAGCCGGGGGAACTCCGGGTAGCTCTTCTCCGGGTTGTAAGGGGGCACCCCGGGGATGCGCCCGTAGCGGCCCCTCCCCTGAGGCCCGCAGATGATGGCCATCAGGATGAAGGAGATCACGATGAAAAGCCCCACCTTGAGCAGGGTCTGGTGGCGGATGGCCCGCCGGCCCGCCTGGAGCCTGCGGAACGGCCACAAAACCGCCTGCACAAGCCACCTTGTCATCAGTACCTCACCCTTGGGTCGATGAACGAATACAGGATGTCCACCACCAGGTTTATGGTGGCGATGAAGATCCCGATGAAGGCGATCGTCCCCTGCAGGGCCCACCAGTCCCGGGAATCCAGGGACCGCACCAGGAACCCCGCGATCCCCGGCCAGGAGAACACGGTCTCGGTGAGCACCGCCCCCCCCATGAGGATGGCAAACTGCAGCCCCAAAACCGTGACGATGGGGATGAGGGCGTTCTTCAGGGCGTGCTTCATCACCACCGCCCTTTCCTTGAGCCCCTTGGAACGGGCAGTCGTCACGTAGTCAGCGTCCAACACCTCGAGCATGGCGGCCCGGGTTATCCGACCGAGCAGCCCGGTTTGGGCCAAACCCAACGTCACCGCCGGCAGCACCAGGTGCTTTAGCACATCCAAAAGCAGCGCACCATCCCGGTGGATGATGGCATCGAGCACGTAAAACCCCGTTATCCGGTCGAAGGTGAACGCGTACCGGCCGGCCAACCTCCCCGCCACCGGGAACCACCCGAGCTTCACCCCAAAGATCACCTGGAGCATCAGCCCCACCCAGAAGATGGGCAGGGCAAAGGACCCGATGTGAAACACCCGCACCGTGTGGTCCAGGGGGCGGTCGGCCCGGGTGGCGGCCAGGATCCCGGTGGGGAGGCCGAATAGGGCGGCGAAGAACATCCCCCAAACGGCGAGCTCCACCGTGGCCGGAAGCCGGGAGAAGAGCTCATACAAGACCGGCTTCCCCGTCCGGGAGGATTTCCCAAAATCCCCGTGCAGGATCCCGCCTAGATACTCCACGTACTGGACCCCTAAGGGCTTGTCGAGCCCCATCTCGTGGCGTTTCTTCTCGATGAGCTCCGGGGAGACGTTGCGGCCCCCCAGCATGGCCAGCACCGGGTCCCCGGGCATGAGCCTCAGCACCAAAAACACCACCGAAAGGAGGATGAACACCATGGGGATGGTGAGGACAAAGCGCTGCACGATGTATCTTGCCAGGCCCATGATCGAATCCCCTCCCGGCGACGGTCACCACTATACGAAAAGCTTCCCGGGCTGCCAAGCCTGCCCCTGGAGCGGAGGACCGGCCCCGGTAAAATCGGACCCATGAACAGCCGCGAGCTCCGGGAGCTTTACCTTGCCTACTTCGAGAGACACGGGCACAAGAGGCTGTCGTCCAGCAGCCTCATCCCCGACGACCCCACCCTGCTTTTCACCTCCGCTGGAATGGTCCAGTTCAAGGACATCTTCTGGGGGAAGGTGCCACCAAAATACCCCCGGGTGACCACCTGCCAGAAGTGCTTCCGCACCACCGATATCGAACGGGTGGGCACCACAGCCTATCACCACACCTTCTTCGAGATGCTGGGCAATTTCTCCTTCGGGGACTACTTCAAGGAGGGGGCGATCCGGCTCGCCTGGCGGTTCTTAACCGAGGAGCTTTCCCTCCCCAAGGAACGCCTGTGGGTCTCGGTGTATGAGGAGGACGAGGAGGCATACGCCATCTGGCGGGACCTCATCGGCATCCCCCAAGAGAGGATCGTGAGGCTTGGGAAGGAACATAACTGGTGGGGACCGGTGGGGGGACAGGGGCCTTGCGGCCCGGACACCGAGATCTTCTGGGACTGGGGGAAACAGCACGCCTGCGGCCCCGATTGCCAGGGCCCCGCCTGCGACTGCGACCGCTTCAGCGAGATCTGGAACCTGGTCTTCACCGAGTACGATGCCCAACCCGACGGTACCCTGAAGGAACTCTCCCGCAAGAACATCGATACCGGGATGGGCCTGGAGAGGACCACCGCGGTGCTGGAAGGGGTGATGAGCGACTTCGATACGGACCTTTTCCGCCCCATCTGTGAGGAGATCGAATCCTTGGTGGCGCGTGACGCGTTACGCGTGACGGGTTACGTCAATTTACGAAATCTTTTGGCGGATCACGTCCGGGCGCTGGTGTTCCTGATCGCGGATGGGGTCCTCCCCGGGAACGAGAAGCAGGGGTATGTCTTGCGCCGGGTGCTCCGGAGGGCGGTGCGGGCGGCGGACCGGCTCGGGTTCCCTCCGGGCGGGCTCGTCCGGCTCGTGGACCCGGTGGTGGCCACCTTGGGGGACATCTACCCGGAGATCGTAGAGCGCAGGAAGCTGGTGGAACGGGTAATCTCCCAAGAGGAGATGGCGTTTCGCCGCACCCTGAAGGCCGGGGAGGACCGCCTGCGGGAGCTCCTCGCCAAGCTTTCGCCCGGGGAGGTGCTTCCGGGGGAGGCGGCCTTCGAGCTCTACGATACCTACGGCTTCCCCCTGGAGCTCACCCAGGAGATCGCCGCCGAGGTCGGGGTGGCCGTGGACCGGGAGGGCTTTCAAAAGGAGATGGAAAGGCAGCGCGCCCGTTCCCGGAAGGTGGCCGCATACGAGGGCGGTGCCACCTCCGAGGAGGTGGCGGCCGCGCGGACCACGGCCTTCCTGGGCTATGAGACCTTGGAGGCCGAAAGCGAGCTCCTTGCGATCCTGAACCGGGAAGGGGAGCTCCCCTCAGCTGGGCCTGGGGAGGCGAGGCTCGTTTTCTCGGTCACGCCGTTTTACGCCGAGGCCGGGGGACAGGTAGCCGATACCGGCTGGATCGAGAATCTATCTCGTCCAGGCAAGGCCGAGGTGGTCGACGTGCAGAAGTCCCCCCAGGGGACCCTGCACTTCGTGCGGGTCCTCTCAGGGGGGTTCCGGCCCGGGGACAGGTGCCGCCTGATGGTGGACGAGGCCCGCCGCAGGGAAATAGAACGGGCCCACACCGCCACCCATCTCCTGCACGCCGCCCTGAGGAAGGTCCTGGGGGAGCACGTCATCCAGGCCGGCTCCTGGGTGGGGCCGGAGGAGCTCAGGTTTGACTTCACCCACTTCTCCGCCCTATCCGAAGAGGAGCTCACCGAGGTGGAACAAGAGGCGTTCTCCCCGGTCCTTTCCGACCTCGAGCTAAGGGTCCGGGAAATGACCTTGGAGGAGGCCAAAAAGAAAGGGGCCCTCGCCCACTTTGAAGAGGAGTATCGGGGCAAGGAGAAGGTGCGGGTGGTGGAGGTCCCCGGGGTATCGAAGGAGCTGTGTGGGGGCACGCACGTTCGGCGCACCGGGGAGATCGGCCCCATCGTGATCGTCTCCGAGGAGGCGGTGGCCGCCGGCACCCGCAGGATTCGGGCCCTGGTGGGGGAGAGGGCCCGAGGCTTCCTCTCTTCCCTACGAAGGGAGCGGCGGCAGCTCTCCCGGCTCCTCAAGGTGCCGGAGGGGGAGGTCCTGGAGGCCGTGGGGCGGCTCTTGGAGGAGGTCTCCCGGCTGAGGAAGGAGAGGAAAACCCTAGAGGAAAGGCTTTCCACCCTGCGGGCCAGGGAGCTCGCCTCCCGGGCGGAGGAGATGGCCGGGGCCAAGCTCCTGGGGGCGGTGGTGGAGGGGGGACTGGAGGCGGCCAAGCTCCTAGTGGACCTCTTGGCGGAGCAACTTGGGAGCTGTGCCGTTGTCCTGGGCACCCGGGCCGGGGACCGTGGGGTGGTGGTGGCAAAGTCCACCGATCCCCGTCTCAGTGCCGGGGACCTGGTCAAGGAAGCGGCCAAGGCCCTGGGGGGGAAGGGGGGAGGCCGGCCGGCCTTCGCCCAAGGGGGTGGCCCCAAACCGGAGGCACTCCCTCAGGCCATCCAGGCTGCCCTCAAGCTCGCCCGGGAGAGGCTCAAATGAGCCGGACGGGCATGCACACGTAGATAAAGCCCTCGTCCCCTGGGGCGATGTCCCCGGCGGGCTCGATCAGCCCCGCCCGCTCCGGGGCAGAAAGCCAAAGCGCCACCTGCTGGGAGTCCATGCGCCTCAGGGCGTCGATCAGGTACTCGGCCTTGAAGGCGATCTCGATGTCCTTGCCCGGGGCCTTGGAAAGGCGCACCCGCTCATGCCCCTCCCCCTTTTCTTTCGAGGCCGAGGAAACCTCCACCGCCGTCTCATCCGCCGCCACCTTCAGGGTGACCGCCCCTGATTCCTCGGTGGCGGTGATCTCCATGCGGCGCAGGGTTTCCAGGAAGGGCTCCCGGGGGAGGAAAAGCCCGATCTCGTTGTCCCGCGGGATCACCCGCTCAAAATCGGGGAATTGTTCCTGGATCAGCCGGCTGGAGAACAACACCGGCCCGGCGGAGAAATGGAGCTGCCCCCCCTCTTCGTAGAGGGTTACCTCATCCGCGCTTGTGGCGGACAGCACCCGATGGAGGTCACCCAGGATCTGGGCGTCGATGAGGAAAGAGGCATCGTAACCCTCCGGCAGCCCCTCCACCGTGACCCGCTTGATCGCCAGGCGATAGCCATTGGTGGCGGCGAGCTTGAGGGTCCCGTCCCGGAGCACGAGGTCCACCCCGGTGAGGGCAAGGCGAGTGGTCTCCGAGGCCCTCAGGGCGGCAAAGGCCGTCTGGGAGATGGCCTGTAGGAGGGCGGATGTTCCAAGCCGGCACAAGGGGTCCCCACCGGGCCTCGGCAGCTCCGGGAACTCCTCCGCCGGCAGGGTAAGGAGGTCGAAGACGGCCTCCCCACACATAAGCCGCACCTTCCCATCCACCTCTTGAAGCCTGACCTCCTCCGCCTCGGGAAGTCGGGTCACAAGTTGAGCTAGCACCTGCCCTGGGCACACCAGGACCCCCTCCCCTTCCAGGCGGGCCGGCACCGTGCATTGGATGGAACACTCCAGGTCGGTGGCCCCTAGCTCCACCCCCTTTTCGCTGTGGGAAAAGCGTATGCCGCCCAGGATGGGCATGGAGGTACGTCCGCCCAAGGCATGGCTGGCGATCCTCACCCCGAAACTGAGGTCCTCACGGCTGCACACAATCTCCATGTGTCCTCCTTGCAGTTCCCTTCCCCCTTGCCATATTACCCGGGCAGGGGCAGGTGGGCCAGGATGTCGCTACACACCTCCTCCGGGCTTTTGGTGGCATCTATCACATAGCCGCGGGGCACCGAGCGGATCAGCCCCAGATAGGCGGCCCGCACCTGGGTGAAGAACGTGAGGCCCTCCCCCTCGAACCTGTCCCGCCCCCGGGTCCGCTCATAGGCCACCTGGGGCGGCAGATCCAGTAGGAACACGTAGTCCGGCTCCAACCCCCCGGTGGCGATCCTGTTCAGCTCCCTCACCATCCCCAGGTCCATCCCCCGGCCATAGCCCTGATAGGCCAGGGTGGAAAGGCCATAGCGGGAACAAATCACCCATCTGCCCCCTCGCAGCGCCGGTTTGATGACCGTCTCCACATGCTCGTGCCTGTCTGCCAGCATGAGGAAGAGCTCTGTGAGGGGGCGCATGGACCGCCTGGGGTCCAGGAGCATCCGGCGCAGCTCCCGCCCCAGCGTGGTCCCCCCCGGCTCCCGGGTGGTAAGGTGGGGGATCCCCAGCGAAGAGAGCCGCTCCGAAATGAGGCCCAGCTGGGTGGACTTCCCCGAGGCATCCGGCCCCTCAAGCACCACGAAAAGCGGTCCCATTCCCCCTCCAAAGGAGTCCCAGGGCCAAAAGCCCTGCCCCCACCACGATGGCAAGATCGGCCACGTTGAAGACCGGAAAGCCCGGGAGCTGGATGAAGTCGAGCACGTAGCCCCAGCTAAGCCGGTCGATGAGGTTCCCCCACGCCCCCGCCCCGAGCAGGGCACCGCCCAGCCGCAGCCAGCGCCCGGGGAGGAGGCCCAGTACCAGGAAGAGGGTCAGGCCCAGGGCTATCCCGCCGGACACCACCAGAAACACGGTGCGGTGTTGGGGGAGGAGGCCGAAGGCCCCCCCCAGGTTGTGCACCCTGGTCAACTTAAGCACCCCTCCCAGCAAGGGGAGGGACTCACCGGGGGCAAGGCCCCCAAAAACGAGGGCCTTCGCCAGTCGGTCCAGCCCCAATACACCCCCCCCGAGAACGATGTAAGGCCACGTTCGCATGCCGAGGCAAGTCTACCACAAGCTAGCCATCGGCATGGCCTTCTTGGGGCATCCTGAAGGCGGCCAAGGCTTCCCGTGCCCGGGCCAGGTCCTCTTCCGGGACCAGCACCTTGACCTCCGCCAGGCCGTCCACCGTCACCGGATAAACCGAAGGCGGTACTTGGGTCCTAAACCGGACCCTGATCCCCTCCCCCGCGAGGAAGCCCGCCAGTATACGGGCACGCGGCTCCCCGATCACCGTGGTCAGGACCACCCATTTACCCATCCTGCCTCCCGCAGATCCAGTTCGTTGTGCACCAGGGTAATGCACTGGTGGCCGTGCAGGGAAAGCGGCCCCACCGTCACTTTGGGTAGGGGGGCCAAAAGCTCTGCCTCCTCGGGGGTGAAGTCCTGGTGGTCCGAGAGCACGAACGCGGGCCGATCCGGGAGGGGCGAGGTACGGATGAAGGTCGCCCCCTCCTCAAGGAGCACCGGTCGGAATCCCTCTCCAACGAGCCGGCTCATAAGGGAGGCAAGGCCCTCCCACCGTACCGAGATCCCGGGGGTGGACTCCACCTCCTCCCCCGGGGTGATCCCTTGGGCCCGGTTGATGGCCCGCCGCAAAAGGGCCGCTGTGGACCGCTCATCCGGGTTCAGGTGCCGCAGGCGCTCTCCCATCAGGGTGATGAGCAGGCGGTTCCGGATCACCAGGTACAGCCGGACGTCCTTGCGGATGCCATGGGAAAGGAGGAATGCCTCGGTGGCACACCGGCACAAGATGTCCAGCCTCCCCGCCCCTCCAGGGAGGTCCGAGAGCGAAAAATCCCCGGACAAAGGTCCTGTGTGGCTCACCACCACAAACGCCCGCATGGCCCCATGATAGCCTGTCCGGCCTTCCCAGGACAGAGGACATCCCCCACCGGGCCAGAGGCGGCCCGGGGAGGCCACCAGCTTCCCAGTCCGGCCTGCTCGCCCTCCCTGAAGGGGCCGGCCCCTAAACCTACGATAGGAGGGGATGAGAGCTTGGGAGGTCTGGCTTTTGACTGTCCTGGCCTGCGGCCCGGCCCTGGCCGGGGGGGTGAGCCTGGAGCTTGAAGGCAGCCTTTCCCCCCCTTCCGGTGATACCTGGCTTTCCGGGGAGGTGGCTTGGGATCTTGGGGGAGCCGGCATTGCCTGGGAGGGGCTTACGGCCCGCTCCCTCCTTTACAGCAAGACCGACGGGTGGGCGTTCTACGGTGGGGCCCGCTACTCCCTGGTCCACGTGGCGGCGGACCCGGACCTGGACGGGGTGCTGGACCAAGGCCTCCTTTTCAAGATCACGGGCTTCCCCTCCCCTACGGCCAGGTTCGAGTCCCTGACCATGTTCGGGGTGGATGACGAGACGATCTCATTTTCCCAGCACGGGGTCCAGCTGGAGTTCGACCTGCGGCCACGGCCCGGCCTCCCCTACTTCCCCTACTTCACGGCCCAGAAGTTCCTCTTGAACTGGGCGCTGCCAGGGGGGGTGAGGCTGGAATCGGAGACGTTGCTTGCGCGCACAGGCTTTTCCCACCAGCGTTTCTCCCTCACCTTCAGCCTGGGCTTCGTCTCCTTTGAGCTCTGTTCCACCTTCCAGGTCGAGGCTCACAGCGTGACCCTCACCCCCTCCCTGAACCTGGATTGTGGCTGGCTCCGCATCTTCGCCCAGGTAACCGGCCAGCCCCCTGGCTTCATCGGGGGCCTGGTGGTCTACGGGGTGCGGGTGCGGGCCAGGATGGGCGATCTGTCCCTGGAGGCGATCTACTCCCTGGACGAGCAGGAGCACGATCTCGTCCTGGACCCTTACGTCGCCCGGGTCAGCCTGGAGGGCTGCCGGCCGGGAGAGGGGGGGCGGGCCCTTTTCCGCGCGGACACCTACTTCCACGAGGGGCCCGAATGGGGGCGGCTTGACCTTTGCCTGCAGGGGCCTGTGACAAGCGGGCTTGAGGTCTGGACGAAAACGGGGATCGACCCCGGCGGGGTGTGCAGCTGGGGGCTGGGGGCCCGGTGGCGCTGGTGAACTAGCCCCCGCCCTCCGGGTAAAGGCCGGCCAGCCCCGAGGGCTCGGGCCTCCTCAGGAGCCGCACCCCGGGAAGCTCGTGCAGGATAAGCTCCACGGTGTTGTGCACCGTGGCAGAGAGGAGGTGCCCCCCCACGACCGCACCCCCTCGTTTTGCGGCCGCCACATGGGCATGCACCACCGTCTCGCCTTCCTTTTCCCCCAGGTTCCCAAGAAGGGAGAGGAGCTCCACCGGCTCGGCCACGGGCTCTTCCAGGTACCTTTCCCCATCCCAATAGGCGAGGACGAGGTCCCGGAGCATCCCCACCGCCCCCAGGATGGCTGCGGACCTGATGCCCAGGTCCACAAGGCCCTGGGGCAGTTTCTCCCCGTCCTGAAACCGGATCACCCAAAGATCGCCGCTCTTTGCCTTGATCATCCTCCCTCCTTTACCCCTAAGAGCACGAGGTCCGCCACGTTAGTCCCGGTGGGGCCGGTTATCAAGAGGTCCCCGGCCGCCCTCAGGGCGTGGTAGGAGTCGTTTTCCGCCAGGGCCGCCTCTGGTTCCACCCCGGCCGCGCGCATCCGGGCCACCGTCCCCCCGTCCACCAGCCCCCCGGCGGCGTCGGTGGGGCCATCCCGGCCGTCGGTCCCCAAAGAGAGGAGCGCCACCCCGGGAAGGCCCTCGATGCCCAGGGCGGCAGAAAGCACAAGCTCCTGGTTTCGGCCTCCCTTCCCCTTCCCCCGCACCGTCACCGTGGTCTCCCCGGCGGCTACGAGGAGGGCGGGGGGCGCGACCGGCCGGCCGAACCGCACGAGCTCCCTAGCGAGGGCCGAGAAGAACTTGCCCACCTCGCGGGCTTCCCCTTCGAGCGTTGTGGTGAGGATGAGGCCGCGGAAGCCAAGGCGCGTCCCGGCCTCCAGGGCGGCCTCGGTGGCCACCCTGCCCGAGCCCACGATCACGTTGTGACCGCGGGCAAACACGGGGTCATGGGGCTTTAAGGTCTCAGGGACCTCCCCGCGCAGGCCGGCCTCGATCCTCGCCCGCACCCCCTCCGGCACCTCTTCCCATATCCCGTAACGGCGGAGGACCCTGGCCGCGTCCCGGAAGGTGGTGGGGTCGGGGACGGTGGGGCCGGAGGCGATGCTGTCCAGCGGATCCCCGGGGACGTCGGAGAGGATGAGGGAGACGACCTGTGCCGGGTGGGCCAGGCGCAGAAGCCCTCCCCCTTTCAGGCAAGACAGGTGCTTGCGCACCGCGTTCATCTCCTGGATCTTGGCCCCGGACTCAAGGAGCAGCTTGTTTGTGTGCATGAGGTCTTGGAGGGACAGCCCCTCGGCGGGAAGGGTCAGCAGGGCCGAGCCACCGCCGGAGATGAGGACGACCACCAGGTCCCCTTCTTCGGCTTGGGACACTAGTTTTACGATCCTTTTGGCGGCGGCAAGGCCTCGGGAGTCGGGCACGGGATGGCCGGCCTCCACCACCTCCACCCTGTCGGTGGGCACCTTGTAACCTTCGGCGGTCACAACGAGCCCGCAGTCGACCCTTCCCCCCAGGATCCCCTCCAGGGCGGCCGCCATGCGGGCGGAGGCCTTGCCGAACCCCACCACAAGGAGCCTCCCCTTCCGGGGGAGCTGGAAGGCCGAGCCGTTTACCAGGAGCTTTTCCCCCTCCAAGCTTACGTGCCTTCTTATGCATTCATCGGGGGCCACCGCTGCCAGTGCCTGGCGGGCGATCCCCCAGAGCTCATCCCGCAGTCCCTTGTCCAAGCCCTATCCCTCCCCTATCCTTGTCCAGGTGGACAAGCGAAAGAAGCTGGCCGAGGTGGGCCTCCGTCTGGCCCGGGCCTTCGGCACCCCCCCGCGGAGGCCGGAAGGCGATCCCCTGGACCTGCTCATCGGGACGATTCTTTCCCAGAACACCTCGGATCTCAACCGGGACCGGGCCTACGCGGAGCTGCGGAAGCACTTCCCCCGCTGGGAGGACGTGCTGGCGGCCCCGGTGGAGGAGATAGCCCGGGCCATCAGGGGGGCGGGGCTGCACCGGCAGCGGGCAGCGCGGATAAAGGCCGTGCTGGAGAGGCTGGCCGAGGAGCGGGGGGAACTTTCCCTGGAGTTCCTCTCCCGGCTTCCCAAGGAGGAGGCGGAGCGCTGGCTTCTTTCCCTCCCCGGGGTGGGGAGGAAGACGGCCTACGTGGTGCTCCTTTTTGGGTTCGGCTGGCCCTTTTTCCCTGTGGATACGCACATCCTGCGGGTCAGCCGCCGGCTTGGCCTTTTGGAAGGAGGGGAGGAGCCCCACCGGGCGCTGGCCCCATTGGTTCCCCCGGGGCGGGAGGCGGAGCTCCACCTCAACCTGATCCGGCTTGGTCGGGAGGTCTGCCGGGCCCGCAGGCCCCGCTGCCAGGCCTGCCCTCTCCCGGACCTGTGCGGCTACGTACTCTCCAAGCTCGACCCCGCCCTGCGGGCTCGCCTTTCGGATGGGGGCTCCCAGGCGGTCCTGGTGCGATGCACGGACGGAAGGGTGGAGGCCGTCCAAGGGGACCGGGAAAAGCTTTTGGCCCTGACGGCGGACCCCGGGGTGCGCTATCTTGAGCCCTCGCGCAAACTTTCCCCAAAGGAGGCGAGATGACACGACAGGAGGCACTGGCCCTGGTGAAGGAGAAGGTCAAGACGAGGAACCTGGTGAAGCACATGCTGGCCGTGGAGGCGGCCATGCGGGCCCTGGCCCCTCGCTTTTCCGGGGACCCGGAGAGGTGGGCCCTGGCCGGGCTTTTGCACGACCTGGATTACGAGGAGACCAAGGACGCCCCAGACCGCCACGGGCACGTGACGGTGGAGCTCCTGCGGGCCCAGGGCTTCTCCGATGAGGAGATCCTGAACGCTATCCTGGCCCACGCCGGGCATAAGACGCCGGAAAGCCCTATGGAATGGGCCCTTTTCTCCGTGGACCCCTTGACCGGGCTCATCGTGGCCGCGGCCCTGGTGCACCCCCAGCGCATCTCCGGCCTCACCCCTCAGAACGTGCTCAACCGCTACAAGGAGAAGTCCTTTGCCCGGTCCGCCTCCCGGGAGAACATCGCCGCCTGCAGGAACCTGGGGCTTGAGCTCCCCGAGTTTGTGGGAGCGGTGCTCTCAGCCATGCAGGGGATCCGAGGGGACCTGGGCTTGTGAAAGGCCCTTCCCGCGGGACCAGATCATAGGTTGAAGGGCCTCAGGTGGTAGGGTGGATGCGCTGACCGATCCCTTGGTGTGGGTGGTGCTCCTCGCCGTGGGGGTGGGGGTATGGGGGCTTTGCAGGCGGGCCCGTGTCCTGGGCGCTTTCCTCATCCTGGGGGGGCTGCTCGTGGCCGGCTTGGGGAGTGGCCCGGGCGCCCGGGGGTTGCTTGGGCCGCTTGAGGGTCGCTACCCAGCCCTCCTCTCCCCGCCGGAGGAAGGGGTCGACTGGATAGCCGTTTTGACCGGGGGGGAGGGCTGGGCATCCGAACGCCCCATCACCAGCGACCTTGCCACCTCCACCGCCGAAAGGCTCCTGGAGGCGTTGCGGCTATGGCACATGTTGGGTGGGCGGCCCCGTATCCTGTTCGTGGGTGGGATAGGGAAGCCTGGGGGGAGGGCAGAGGCGCCGCTGGTGGCCCAGGCCGCCTTCGCCCTGGGGGTGCCAGGGGAGCTTGTGGAATGGGAGGCCGCCTCCCGCAACACCTACGAGAACGCCCTGGCCATCCGTGACCGCTTGGGCACAAGGCCTTTCTTCCTCGTCACCTCCGCCTTCCACATGCCCCGGGCCATGGCCGTGTGCAAGCGGCTTGGCCTTTCCCCCATCCCCGCCCCCTGTGGACACCGGGCCCCTCAAGGGCTCTCGCCCTACGAGCTCATCCCGGCAAGCGAGTACCTGTGGGATTCTGCCCTCGCCATCCGTGAATACCTGGCCCTGGTTTACTACCGGATCAGGGGCCGGATCTAGCGATTGTGGGGCGGGCTTGGGCCGGCTACAATCCCGGCGGTGCCTAGCCCATGTGTCTTGCCATACCAGCCAAGGTGATCTCGGTGGAGGGGAAGCTGGCCACGGTGGAGCTGGCCGGGACCAGGGCCCAGGCCCGATTGGATGCCCTGGGGGAGGAGGTCAGGGCAGGGGACTGGCTCCTCATCCACACCGGCTTTGCCATCCGACGCTTGGACCCCCAAGACGCCCAGGAGACGCTGAAGCTGTTCGACGAGCTCTTCTCCTCCTTGGAAAGGGAAGATGCCGGCTGATCCCTTCACCTTGCGCGATCGGACGCGGGCCGAGAGGTTCGCCCGCCTCTTCCGCAGGCTCGGCCCCGATCGCCCAGTGAAGATCGTGCACGTGTGCGGTACCCACGAGATCACCATCTCCCAACACGGACTGCGGAGCCTGCTCCCGGAGAACGTGGAGGTCCTGGAGGGGCCGGGGTGCCCGGTTTGCGTGACCTCCACCGCCGACCTTGATTGTGCTCTCAAGATCGTCGAGAAGGGCGCCATCCTGTGCAGCTTCGGGGACATGATGCGGGTCCCGGGAAGCGAGCTTTCACTCGCCGAGGCCAAGGCCCAGGGGGCGGACGTGCGCATGGTGCTCTCGGCAGCGGATGCGGTGGAAGTGGCCCGGAAAAACCCGACCCGAAAGGTGGTCTTCTTCGCCGTGGGGTTCGAGACCACCGCCCCGGGGACCGCGGCGGTGCTCCTTGACTCGCCCCCGCCGAACTTCTCGGTTCTGGTTTCCCATAAGCTGATCCCACCGGCGCTGGAGGCGCTGATGCGGCTCCCGGACGTGCGGATCGACGCGTTCCTCGCCCCGGGACACGTGTCCACCATCATCGGCAGCGACGCCTACCGTCCCATAGCGGAGCGGTACGGGGTCCCGGTGGTGGTAGGGGGGTTCGAACCGTTGGACGTCTTGTATGCCCTGGCGCTGATCCTGCGCCAGATCAGGGAAGGCCGGGGCGAGGTCGAGAACGCCTACCGGCGGGCGGTGCTCCCGCAGGGAAACGTGCGGGCAAGGGAGCTCATGAAGAAGGCGTTCCTCCCCTGTGACGCCCACTGGCGGGGGATCGGGACCATCCCAAGTTCAGGCCTGGCCCTGCGGCCTGAGCTTTCCCGCTACGACGCCCGGGAGAGGTTCGGGGTGGAGGGGAGGGGGGGCGAGGAGACGGCCCCGGGCTGCCTGTGCGCCGATGTGCTTGTGGCCAGGGCCGTCCCCTCAGACTGCCCCCTGTTCGGTAAGATCTGCACGCCCCTTTCGCCAGTTGGGCCGTGCATGGTGGGAAGCGAAGGGGCATGCAACGTGTGGTACCGGTACGGGGGGAGGTCGGGGCTGTGAGCCGCAGGCCCCTTTCCGATGAGGCGGTCACCGCCCTGCACGGGGCGGGGGGGGAGCTCATGGGACGCCTCCTTTCCGAGCACATCCTGCCACGATTTTCGCTGCGCAGCCTTGGCTCGATCGGGCTTGATGCCCTGGACGATGGGGCGACCTTGGAGCTTCCCCCGGGGGTGCCGGTGATCACCACCGATTCCCACGTGGTGAAGCCCATCTTTTTCCCCGGTGGGGACATCGGGAGGCTGGCCGCCTGCGGCACGGTCAACGACCTGGCGGTGATGGGGGCAAGGCCGCTTGCCATGACCTTAGGTCTCCTCATAGAGGAAGGGTTTCCTATTGCGGACCTGGAGAGGATCATCACCTCCGCCGCGGAGGTCCTTGAGGGGCTTGGGGTGGCCCTGGTGGCCGGGGACACCAAGGTGATGGGGAAAGGTGAGCTGGACGGGATCGCGATCAACACCACCGGGATCGGGGTGGCGGCCCGGCCCATCTCCGACGCGGGCCTGTCGCCGGGGGACGCGATCATCGTCACCGGGCCGGTGGGGGATCATGGGTTTGCCCTGCTTTCCGCCCGGGAGGACCTCCTGCTAGAAAGCCGGCTTTCAAGCGATGTGGCCTCGATCTGGCCGCTTGTGGCAAGGGCCCTTTCCGTGGGCGGGGTCAAGGCCATGAAGGACCCCACGCGCGGGGGGATCGCCGCCGCCCTGAACGAGCTTGCCAGGAAATCCCATGTGGGGATCGAGATAGAGGAGGAGAGGATCCCGGTGCGGGATGAGGTGCGCGGGCTTTCAGAGCTTTTGGGGATCAGCCCCTATGAGGTGGCCTGCGAGGGGAGGGCCCTGATCGGGGTGGCCCCGGACCGGGCAGAAGAACTCCTCCTGGCCCTGCGGGAACACCCCCTGGGCAGGGAGGCCGCCATCATCGGCCGCGCCATCGAAGGCTACCCGGGCAGGGTGATCCTGAACACCGCGGTGGGCGGCCGCCGGCTCCTGGAGATGCCCCTGGGGGACCCGGTCCCCAGGATCTGCTAACCCCACCATACGAAGGGAAGTAATTCGAATGTTTTTTTTTTTTTTTTTTTTTTTG